>Ga0209039_10001203_pt1 | contig 24613 bp, 11 predicted proteins | sample BogFormECP12_OM1_FD_188238 | JGI IMG/M metagenome (GOLD analysis project Ga0209039, IMG submission 188238) | Bog forest soil microbial communities from Calvert Island, British Columbia, Canada - ECP12_OM1 (SPAdes) (version 2) | ecosystem: Environmental > Aquatic > Freshwater > Wetlands > Bog ... | reverse complement strand
TTATTTACCTCGTTTCTCAAGTCCAGCCACGAGCAAGTCCTTCACAATCTCGAAAAGTTAAATTCCGATCCGGAAATGAAACGAAAGGTGAGCTTCGAACAGCTGGTCGATTTTTTAGATGAATTCCTGGAATTTTGTATGAAGCGCGTGTTTTTTCAACCCGATCTCGATGCTGCTTCAAGGCAATTCAAGGATCCCTCCAATCGATTTTCACCAACCAACATCGCTACCGGCTTGTTTGAATTGTTATTATATCGTGAATTGCCATTTCACGAAAACCAGTGGATGGAAACACTCGCGATTCGATTTCGCAACCAGGTCGATGTCATTGATGTGTTGGATGTCAAGAACGAATTGCAATCGATTCCCTCTGATGTCCTTGTCAATTACGTGATCCATGATGCAGCATTGAAATCAACAACGATATTACTGCACGAGCGCCTTTTCGACGACATCATCAAGCCGTTCCACGAGTTCAATCATCTGGTTCGTGATTTTATCCAAAACTACGACAATTCACCCTCGGATTTGGAGACCAGCGTGGAACGATTCTTAAAGGATCAAGTACCATCTATGGGGAAAGACCTTGCGATCGTGAAAAAGCTCGGGAAAATTTTCTTGACACTTATGGCGAGTAGATTCTCTCAATCCTGAGTGGCATGAAATTAGATGCCAAGATGGAATATCCAAAAATGAAAAGGTTATTGGAGAATACATTCATCCCTTGAAGAAAGATAGCTCGATCGCGTCGTACCTCGCGTTATCGCAAGCTTCTTTGCACCGTCCACAAAGTATGCACTCCCCATTGCCCGAAATTCTCGTGTAAGGGTCATCGAGAATCCTGATTTGCATGGGACAGGCTTTCTCGCACTTACCGCACGCTTTTCGCCCGACGCACTTCGTCAGGTTCCGGGACAATGCTATGATGGAGAACTTATTAATGGGGCGAGTTATCGCACCGTAGGGGCAAAGGTACCGGCAATACACTCGAGGATAGTAGAACGAAAAGATCATGATGATCAAGTAGAAGAACCCCTGGAGGATGTACAGCCAATTTGACACGAGATAATCAGCGTTTCCCGTTTTTGCTATCTGGAGTGCCACGTTCGGAACGAGCACGAACAAGAATGAATCGAGGCTCCAGAATCCCAACGGATCCTTGCCGAAATCTCCCAGTACTTGTAAATATTGCTGATACGTGGCAGTATCGATGATGAATAAGAACGGCACGAAGAAAAAGAAGACGAGCACGAGAATCCAATTCTTCAAGCGAAGGAAAAAGGTATGCGTGGGCAAGCTAAGCTCGTGCGAGTTTCCAGTCACCTCCCCTGCCCAGCCAAAGATTTCCTGGATGAACCCTGCTGGGCACATCCAGCCGCAAGACGCGCGCCCGAACGTGATCGTCACGATCATGAGAATGCCGAGCAATAAAAATGGAAATATTTGATTTGCCATCGAGCCAAGGATGAGTTCCACGAAACCGCCAGAATTAGAAAAGGTCGATCGTGGCGAGCTGATAAAGGGAACGAATTGGAAGAGTGACTGGAAAAAACTCAAATCCACTTTAAGAATGTTTCCCCAAAACACCGCGTTCAAGAAGATGATCACGAATATTTGAACGACGCGGCGAGCCAGCGTGATTTTCGAGACCCCATGCTTTTGGATTCTCTCCAGTGGTAGCTCGTCCGATTGATCTATTTCTGGTTCTTCCATGGTATTATGGAAGAATGTCCCCCATATTATTTATTCCATGTGTCGCCGCGTCCGTGGTTCGTTTGTTTGTCGCTCAGAACCCAACGTCAAGGTAACCGGCAGCAAGCCAACACGAGCGAACACGGATCGCAGCACGGCGTCCAATGTCCCCGGATCATTGTTTTCCAGAAAACGATACAAGTGCGAGGGGCATGAGCGGCAATCGGTATTACCAATTCCGCCAATTGCCTTGAAAAAAGCAAGTTGCTGGTTTATTTGCATCGATAGTTGGCATTCTTTTCGATCATTTGTCATGGCATAATAGATTTGAAAGATGTCGAGCACCTGTAGCAAATAATCCACGTGCCAGTGGACCCTTTTTCCTTCGGAATCTAAGTGCCTCCCGACTCTCGATCGGAGACCATTCAAGGCCGAGCCAATGTACACGTAGACCGCCTTCTCATCAACGTGGATGGATCCCCGCTTCCCGACCATGATTTCCCGAGATAGCCGGGCACGCATGCACAAGAGATACACCCCCGGGGTTGACGGGATCGATAATTTTGCTTCCAAGGATGGCACGACCCCCTCTTCTTGTCAGCTCGCGAGTTCAGAAACCATGAGCTTGAGAACCTTTTGCGGGATCTCGGTAACCTCGTCATATTGAACTGGAATGGCGCCAAGATCAATGAATTCCTGGTAATTCTCCTTGTTCATGTTGTTTCTTGGTACAGGTATGAAAAATTTTCGCGTGTTCTTTATTACGCGCTCAGCGAGCTCGAAATCGATCGGGCCGCCGATGGTTTCTTGCATGTCCGAGATTAAAAACACGATCGTGTCCTCGGGTGTTGGTGGCTTGAACGTGTCCCCGCGGGTCGGCTTGCCAGTCGCAATCGTTTGCAGGGCGCTGTTGATGTCCGTCATGCCCATGGTATTTTCCGTGAGCAAGCCAAGGAACTCCTCGCGGTCATGACCTTTCGACATGCGTGATTGGTTTATGGCAAATGTGTCATTGGAAAATGACACGAATACGATCTCGGATTCCATATCTTTATCAAGTGATTCAATGAGGCCTTGGAACAGCTCCACCTGGCCGATGTAGGATGCGATCATTGAGCCGGACAAGTCGTTCACGAGAATCAAGTTGCGCGAGGAAGCCTTGATCTTTTGCTTGTAGATCGGCGTCCATATCTGCATCTTTTTCATGGTGCTGAAGAGAGTTCCCTTCACGTCGAATTCCTTGTGCTGGAATGCCTGCACGAGGACGTTCAAATCCTTAAGAAAACCCTCCCGCATGAAGAATTCCCGGAAAAACGAGGCGATCAGATGGATAATGGCTTTCCGCCGGCCTTGCGGCAGATTTCTATGCAAGAATCGCCGGATCAGCGTGGATACCGGGTCGTCCATGTCAACCGCCTGCACCTTGAGCCTTTCTGCCGGATTCATTTTCATAAGCAAGCTCAAGGTGGCGAGCTCGTCCGTGTTCTCGAACTCCAGGATATCATCGAACTTGATAACGCCCGAGAGAAAGGCATTCACGGAGAACCTGGTAAATTCTTGCTTGACGGCTTCGGTTTGCGCGGCGACCTTGTCGACGGTCATTAGCGTTTGTTTCAAATAGAGCATGTCATTCTTCGTGAGCAGGTGCATGTTCTCGCTGAGCGTTTTTAGCGCGGCAATTGCCTTGTCATTCAACTTTTCCTTGTACTTGAAAAACCGCAACGCATCCTGGAAGCTCATGACCTCGCCAGGCCCGGTTGCATGAATGGAAAACAATCCTTTCACGGCCTCGAGCACGATTTCCCGTTCCAGGTTCAAGTTCAAGAGCAAGAATTGGACTTGATTGGACAAAGTGTCTATGTATTTCAAATACCTGCCAAGATTTTGCATTCGTTTTGAAACACGAACACCGTACTGGTTCCGGAGAATTTGAAGAAAATGCGGCCAGAGGTTAAGATTTTCCGACACGATGGGATGGAGCTGGACGTGCCGGTCGACATCGATCTTGACGAGCTTGTATTTTTCGAGCGTGGCAACTGGATCAGCGCTGACACCTAACTTTTTCAAGGCGGTCTTGATTTCCTCGACCGTTGGAGTCTTGCCAGACAACCCGTGCTGGATCAAGCTGTCCAGCAATATCTCGAGGGTTGATTGCTTGATATCGGTGGAGGAAAACAGCCGGGCCAAGTCTTCTGGTGCGAAGGTGAACGACATTTCATACCGCGACGATTAACGGCGCATTGGGTTCTCTATATTCTTGAAAATTATACGTGGTGGACTAATTTATCATTGCGCATGGTATTGATCTTTATTACTTCAACCAATGGTCATCAAGCATATATGAAATGAAAGTCACGTGAAAAATAGCAAACCATGAGGTGAAGATCGTGAGCAATGATGGCGAGAATCCGGTCGAATCTTTCCGGAAATTGTTGCAAGACGAGGCGCTCTTGCAAAAAACAGTTCGCACGGTATCATCAAAGTCCACCATGGATTACCTCATCAACCCGTTGCAAGTTTCCCCGGTTTTGCAAGACGCGTTCAAGGATCCAGTGAAAACCTTGCGAAAATTCATGGCGCAAAACACGTCAAAGGTGCAAGAGGACTTGATCGAGTTCGAGGGCTTGATCCTGCCCAAGAACTCCGTGGCGCTCGCCGTTGCCTCGATTTTTGAATACAGCATCATGATCAACATGAATTACACGGAACTTAAGACGCTTGACGAGCGATTCAAGAACCAGGTGCCAATTCCCGTCCTTTGGGGTAGCGAGGGCATGGGCAAGACAACCTTCGCGCTTGCCGTGGCAAGGAAGATTCGCGGGATCGAGGATGGCGAGGAGGGTGTCATTTTCGCCAATTTTGCGCCGTTCACGGAGCCGGACGAGATCGTGGGGGAAATCAATGCCCCCAAGATGTATGCACGGAGCCAGCAGCTCTCGTTTTTTTTGAACCTAGCGTCGCGGCAGGAAAGCCTGGTCCCGGATGACGTGGTTTCGTCCATCACGAAATACGATCTTTCCTTTGAAAACGTGGCCCTTTGGGATCTCACGCCGCTCATCATCGGGGCAATGGCTGGCATCGGCGTCGTGGGCGACGAGATCGGGCGCATGCCACCCAGGGCACTCGATGGCCTCATGACCGCGAACGTTGCCACGTATAGTTTCGGCGGGCACGTCGTGCAAGCCACGCCCGGGCACTTCCTGATCTGCACGGCCAACCCGAAGCGTCCCGGCGACGTGCACTTCACGCCGGATGCTGCGCAGCAGCGCAGGTTCGTCCTCATCGATTTCAATTATGACATCCCGCTTGAATCGATCGCCAGTCGCATCGAAGGCCAGCGTGGTGCCGAGGTATTGCGGGAAATCACGGAACTTGCGAAGGAAAGGAACATGACTATTAGCCCCCGGCAAATTCTGTATTTTACTCGACTCGTGAAATATGCCGATGAATCCGGGGATAAAAAGACCTTCATTCATAATCTCGTCAACGGCCTGTTTCCACCGGGCACATGAGCTAAATTTTTACATTTTCTCATCCACGACAAACTCATAGATGTTCAGCAATGACGGATGATAAGAAAAAACAGCTTTTCGTTATCTCGCACACGCATTGGGATCGCGAGTGGTACTTGAGTTTTAACCAGTTTCGCTTGCGCCTCGTGAATGTGATTGACAAGGCTCTCGAGCTCGCCAAGGACGAGCGATGGAATTCCTTCATGCTCGACGGGCAAACCGCTCCCATCGAAGATTATCTGGAAGTCAAGCCGGACAACGCGACGGCCTTGAGGAAGGCTGTCGAGGCAAGCAAGCTGTTGATCGGCCCGTGGTACGTTCTTGCTGACGAGTTTCTCGAGTCTGCAGAAGGTCTCGTACGGAACTTGCTGATCGGCCATAAAATTGCCGATAAGTTCGGGCGGGTCATGAAATGCGGTTATGTCCCAGATACCTTTGGTCACGTCTGGCAACTTCCACAGATTCTCTCGGGCTTTGGTATACGGAGCTGTTACTTGTTTCGTGGTTATCCTCCGCTGTTCGGCGGCCACGTGGAATGCAAGGGACTCAATGAAGACACGCCGCTCGAATTTTTCTGGCGGGCTCCCGACGGGACAAGGATCTTAACGTTGCACCATATCACCGGCTATGGCAACGCGTCGAACTTCTCTGAATCGGCGACCGAGGGCGCGTACAAGAATCTCGGCGCTGTCATGAAAGTTCTCGGCGCGGTGGAACGTCTTGAACCACGGTCAGCGAAACCTCTCTTTCTTATCATGAACGGGTCCGATCACATGTTTCCGGATGACAACGTGCCCGAGATCATAGATTTAATCAACACTGACGATGAAATGGCGGGAAATTTCAGTGCCAAGCATGCAACGATCGAGGATTATTTTGCAGCGCTGGATGAGATGTCGTATGACCTGCGGGAGCTCTCGGGCGAGATGCGAGGTAGTGCTTATACCCAGGTCACGCCCTCATGCCTTTCATCCCGCATTTACTTGAAGCAAGCGAGCTGGCGATTGTCGACCGAGCTTGAGAGCTATGCCGAGGCACTGAACGTGGTCGCGTGGTACCATGGTGCGAAATACCCGCAGGACCAGTTGACCCTCGCGTGGAAATACTTGTTGAAAAATCACCCGCACGATTCCATCTGCGGTTGCAGCATCGATCGTGTACACGGGGACATGGAAACCCGGTTCGCGGAACTCGGCGACATGATCGATACTCTCATCAATGGTGCCATGAGTTTCCTGTGGAAAGCGCTGCCGCAAGCCCCGGCAGGAACGATCGCCTTGCCGGTAATCAACGTGACTAACTGGTCGCACACCGGGCCAGCGTGCGTGCTGTTGAACTTGCCTTCGACGTGGCAAGCCAAGCCATTGCGAGTTATCGACGAACAGGGAAACCAGGTTCCCGAATGCGTGATTACTCCGATCGAGGATTATCGCGCCTTACCAAGCGCGTCGAAGTTATACCCGATATTTAGCGGCACCGTGAAATTGCACGAGATCGAGTTCCTTGCTCGTGACGTGCCTGCCCTTGGCTTCAAAACATGGCATATCCAGCCCGAGGGTGACGCCGAGATCGATGTTACGGCATCACCGACTAGCGACACCAGCGATGCAATCCTCGGCAATGAATTCTTGAGCGTCGCGATCAATCATGATGGCACGATAACCGTGCTTGACAAGCAAACGGGAAAGGAGTGGCCTGACTTGCTTCAATTCGCCGATGCAGGCGATAATGGCGATGAATACGACTACTCGGCGCCGCATGAGAATCTGGTCATCCTATCGAAGGACGGGATGGCGAGGATCTCCCCCGTGGAAGCATCAGCCCTCAAGCAGACGTGCAAGATGCACGTTGCCATGACCGTGCCCGCTTGCATAACGAAGGAACGGGCCCGGAGTGTCGAGCTCAAGACATTGGACGTGAATGTTGTCTTGACAGTATACGCCAACGAACCCTTCTTGAGAGTGACGATCGATGTCGCCAACGACGTGGAAGACCATAGGCTCCAGGCGTGCTTCCCGACAGGGCTAAACGTGGTCATGTCTAGCGCTGCCGATCATTTCATGGTCATGAATCGGACGATTGACCTTCCCCGGGACGATGGCTGGTTCCAGCCCGCCCAAGGCTTATACCACACGGATGGATTCGTTGACTTGTCGGATGCCACCACCGGGCTTGCCGTGCTCGTGAAAGGCCTTCCCGAGTTCGAGATCGTCAAGAACATGAATAATGCCATTGCGATAACGTTGTTCCGCTCGGTTGGCTGGTTGAGCCGCGATGGCATGCCGTTTGCTCGTGGCCACCTTGGTCGACCTTCTGGCTTGAATGGGCCCTTCCTTCCGACCCCGGACGCGCAATGCAAGCGCGAAATGCATTTTGAACTCGCCGTGATGCCCCATGCGGGGACATGGCAAGATGCCAAGCTATGGAAGCACATGAAAGGATTCCAGGTGCCATTGAAGGTGATGGTGCACGGCGTGCGAAACCATTTCTACGAGCCACCGCTCGCTGCCGCAAAAATCAAGAGCTTGGACTTCACCACGGAGGGCATGATTTCCGTGGTGCCCGATGATCTCGTGCTTTCTGCGTTGAAAAAAGCGGAGACCAGCAATGGCATCATTCTCCGGTTATTCAACCCGTCGGGAGAGGACGTGCAAGGAACGATCTCGCTTTCGTTCGATCCCGCGAGCGTCTCGATCGTGAATTTGAACGAGGAATTCATCGAAGCGGTCATGTACAGCGACAGGCAGTTCGAGTTCTCGATCAAGCCGAACCAGATCATGACATTTCTCGTGAGCCCGCAGCGCACCACGGCGTGATGCTGGAATTACCTCGATTTATCCACGCTGGTTAATTTTTCAAGTTTTTTTTGCACGTGATGCTACTCCATCGACAAGGAGCTTGAGATGGGACAAAAAAAGATGAGAATTGAATGCTTGTTGTTGATATTTGGAATCGAGCATTAATCTCTTTCTATTCGAATTCTGTTTCGACCTTCGTCGTCGTGTTGACGAGCTCTTGAGCGGCTTTCACGGCGCGCATGATCTTGGTCATTGTGCCAGTGAGACGGAGTTTGCCAGCCATCAAACCTTGGATCGGGTCAAGTTTCTTCGCAAGCACCAGTTTCCACGTGGCCATAGGTGCCTGGATGACGAATTCAGGTGTCACGCCCGGATTTTCAACGTCCGTGACTTCCCATTGCTGCCGGGATTTCCCGTGCCAGAGATCGAAGTATGCGGCTTTCACGACCTCTTTTGTTTTATCATCCAACGCGATAAAGATGAAATCTCCTTCCCACGTCTTCGCGGCTTCTTCGTACGCGGCGCTCTCGTTTAAGAGCCCGGCATACGTGTCAACCCATTCTTGACTGAATAATAGCATTTCTCTTGCACCTTCTAGTTATAAATTACATACTAAATTTTGTTCGTTTCGTTATTAAGATATGCTCGTCATGGTTCATTCTGCTGGATTTGGCTCGAGTGGTTCCTCGCCGAAAACGCCATCATCGAGAAATGCCTTGATCTTGTCCAACTCTTCATCCTCGGCCGCCTCGATAAGCAAGACGACTGATCCTTGCGCCTTGCCGAGACCGCCCGATGCTAAATGGAATACATCGCAATCGAACATCATTTCAAGCGCCTCGATCTCGGTGATGACATTTGCAGCCACCGGAAACAAGCCAACCGGCATGCCTTGACTGAACTTGCAAAAATTCGCTCCAGCGATGTTGGTCGTCTCGCTGATCTCGCCCATGACCATTTTTCCGAGACCGACGGGACAAATAAAGTCCAATCCCTTCGACTTGATGATACCATACAGCGACCCGATCGTGCCACCCGTGGTCTGATCCCCCACGAGAATGCCCGCCATGCCCGTGTGATCGATGGCATTCGCGCCCTTGATAACAACGTCGCCAGCTTTCATGCGCTGCACGACTTTTAACCTGCCTGCATCGTCCTTGACCTCTTCCATTTCCCGTTTCTTGATGACGACCTCGGGTTTCCGGTGCTTGTTTGACCACAAGCGCGTGTTCCCTTCGGCGAGGACCTCGCCAGTGATGAAATCGGCCTTGGTAAACGGGGCATCAATTTCAAGATACTTAAGCAATTCATCAAGCACGTATGCGTTCGTCGAGCCACGGGTTATGAGAACCGTGCAGTCTATTGCAATATCCAAAGATTCTTTTAAATATTCCACGACACCCTTTGCGATGAGACGTTTGCTCTCGCTGGGTGTCAAAGCTATCTGTATGTTCACTATATCACCTACGTGTAAATACGAATACGAGGAAAAAAGTGATACAATTTTTTTAAAGACTCACTGGGTATTGTAATTGATTCCCACTTGATTCCCACTCACTGGGTATTGTAATTGTTTCCGTGAAATCATGCAAGGAAACGACCCTCTATGGAGAAAAAAATGTCTGCTTTATTGAGGAATGAAGAGCTGATCAAACTTCTTATCGATCAGGATGCCCTATTGTTCGGGGAGTTCACGCTCAAGAGCGGTATCGTGTCCCCGTATTACATCAACATGGCAAAGGCAATTAAAACCGCCGAAGGACTGTGCGGCATCACGGCATCGCTGGCAGGCTTCATCTATGCGAACTTTTTCGACAACAGCCTCGATCCCGAGAGGTTACTGTCACCGGACGAGGTTTTCTTGTTCGGTCCCGCGTACAAGGGCATTCCCCTGGTGACCGGGACAGCATTTGCCTTGCAAGAACGATTCAAGGCCAACGTGCGCTGGGGATTCAATCGCAAAGAAGCGAAACTCCACGGCGACAAGGACGACACCTACATGATGGGGGACCTCCATGAAGGTGACAAGATCATCATCATCGACGACGTCATCACGACGGGGTCAACGAAGCTCGAGGTAAAAGAGCAGATCGAAGAGGCCACGGGCTTCCAGGACTTGAAATTCGTCGCGATCGTTGCCGTGCTCGATCGATTCGAAGGTGCGTTAGATGTCCGCCAATCCATAGACGTGTTTTCGGTGCTCAGGATGGATCATGTCATGAAAACGTGCAAGGAACGAAATTGGGTTACCGAAGACCAATTCGAAACGTTCCTGGCATATTTTGCCGACCATGGCCTTGTTGGAGAGCCTGGGTGGTAACTGAATCAACGTGCGGCCTTGCACGTTGCATCGCAAGTTTTAAGAGATTTTTTTCATTATTTCAATCAGCAAGGAATGCACTCGCTAAGTCCTTGCATGAATTTCAGGGAAGTAGTATAGCCTGGTATTATTCCCGGTTTGGGACAAGAAGGATGATATTATCCCTTCTCCTTAACGGGCGATCGGGGGTTCAAATAGGATTTTCATCGAAAAATCCCTTGAAAATCCCCCCTTCCCTATTTTTTCTTCAACCTTTTTAAAGATATAGAGGAAAGACTAATATCTCTGATGGATGGATGAAGAAGAAAATTCCCCTTCCATGACAATCCGATTCGGTATGCTTCAATATAGCGCCAACTCAACTATCGAGGCATCGGAAAATATGTTTTTCCATCTCACCATCTATTCATAGACGTTAGCTTGATTACCTAACTATCATTTTCCGAATTACCGTTATTGTCTTGGCATTCATAACATAATGGAAAAATGGGCTAAATGGCGAGTTTTGATAGGACATTCACATGCGATTTTCTAAGAAAGTATTATTAAACAGTAGTTGATGAACTACGATGTGCATAGATCAATACCTATGGGTATAGGATTGATTGAGTTTTTGGGAAGTTTATGTTTTATTCGGGATTCCAGAAGACGTCAAAAAACCAGGATTCTCCAGATATCGATATCTTTTAAGCAATTTACGAATAGGTGGATTCAAAATTGAAAAATTCAATGCATGATACGCAAGTCAGGAAAATGTTCCTAATTTCCATCGTTACTGTATTCTTATGCATTATTTGTAGCAACGTAAAGATTAACAACACGACGAAAGAATCTGAGCCAGCCATCCTGCCTCCCGCTATACGTTCATCAACGTTAGCGGGAATTCGGGTTGCGGTTTTGAACGATCCAACATCACCAGCGCCATCTTACTTCGTCGGCTCTCCTTCAAACGATTACTCGGGAATGGTCACGTGGCTCACGTCAAATGGTGCAAATGCTACTTCGGTGACATCGGCGCAAGTTGCCGCGGGGGTGCTAGCTAATTATGACGTTTTTGCCTTGATAGACAACGCGCCACCAGCGACAGCTGAGACGGCGATTGTCAAGGCGTGGAAAAATGGCTTGAACATCTTATCATTCGATAGCAGCATTTGCGTGTTGAACTATTTCGGCATCTTGCCACTTGTCGCAAACGGTACCAGCGGCAGCGGAAATAACGTTTACTGGGATTACTCTGCGACGAGTTCAACTAGAATCGTGACTGCTCACCCTATAACGGCTAACAATTCCGTGGGAAGCATCATAACGGGGACGGCTGGTGATGCAGAATGGATTTCTGCAGCTATGAACGGGACTGCTGAAAAGTCGAAAATCACCGTGCTCGGCGTGGATAACAGCAACCCGTCAAAGTGGACGATTATGCTCTATCAACCCTCGGGCGGGGCCGGGAACGTTTTTCATGTATGGGATAATTTGCAAGTGGCCAATGTCGCCTTACGACCAATTGTTTATAACGCGATCAACTTCATCGTACAACGATCCTCTCCGAGCCTGACGAAGCCCAAGGTTACTCCGGCGGCAGGAAATCCAACGACGATTTTCTCGTTCAACGTGCTTTTTTCCACCGCATCGAACTCTCCACCGACCTCGATCAACGTGACGATCAACGGGACAAATTACGGAATGTCCAAGCAAAACTCATCCGCGACGAATTATAATACAGGCGTACAGTACACCTATTCAACAACCCTTCCTGCAGGCATGTATTCGTACTCGTTTTCCGCAAGCAGCTATGGAAAAGTGAACACGACGGCAACTTTCTCTAATCTCACGGTTACTGCTGGCAATCACGTCCCACAATTATTGTTTCCTAAAGTTTCGCCTACAGCTGGTACCAACGCGACTTCATTTAATTTCACGGTGCAATATTTCGATGCGAGCAATGTTATTCCTACCGCGATAAACGTGACCCTCAACGGGACAGGTGGAACCCATGTAATGACTGCAACTAATTCCGGTGACACTAATACTCGTGATGGCAAGCAATATTCTTCCAGTTTTGCACTCACCTGGGGACTTTACAAGTTTCGCGTAAATTGTTCGGATGGTACCTTTGTCAATGGCACTTCTTGGATAATTGGCCCTGCAGTCACTCCATTTTTAGCCAATTCAAATTATACTTTGTTTTACGATGATTTCGAGAGCGGCCTCGGCAAATGGTCGTATGTTTCTGGCTTTTGGCACATCACGAGCGACCAGACGAACATCTGGGCCGATGGATTGCCGTGGAGCCAGCCTCATTCACCGACACACGCAGCATGGTTCGGCCAGGAAGCGACGGGCAATTACAATAATGGATCACGAGCCTACGGGAACATGATTTCGATTCCAATCAATTTACAAGGGATCACGAAAGCAACACTTGAATTTTACCACTGGCGAAATGGAGAATCGCCCACGAACACCTCGACCTGGGACGAATCTTTCGTCTACATCTCGCCGAATAATGGCACGACATGGCATCTCATCTATAGCAATGCTGGTAACGTGGCTGCATGGAACCGAGTTGATCTTGACATTTCGGCTTATTGCGGTAATCCCGCCGTGCGCTTGAGATTCTTCTTCGACACGGTTGATAGCGTTTCAAACACCTATCGTGGCTGGATCGTAGACGATGTCAAGATATTCTCAAATGCAACAACAGGAAAACTTAATTTACTAAATCCCATAAATAGTGCCACGGTTTATGATGGAAATGTAAATTTTACCTGGTCAAGCCTTCAAATTCCTTTTGGGAGCATTAATTACACCTGGCAATTATCAAATCGTTCGGATTTCGCGACTGTGACACGAACCGTCTCGGGAATCTTGCAAACCATAACCACGACGAGCAAGGTCATACTCGTGAATGTGACCACGGGCACGTATTATTGGCGCGTGAAACCCTTCTCTGGCATTTATTCGGGAAACTGGTCGGCGCCGTTCGTGATCAACGAGATTCGGGATGATTTTGCGCCGAGATTGACCAGCGGGACTGTGAGTCCTGGGTCTGGCAACCAGTTCCAGTCATTTACTTTCAGCACCGTGTATTCCGATAAAGACAACAACACGCCCTCTACCATAACGGTAGTGATCAACGGAACCGTGCACCCGATGGTGAAGCAGAACCCGTTAAATAACAATTACGTTGGAGGTGTCACCTACCAGTACGTGACGACGTTTGTCCACGTAACTGGGACATACCGCTTTTATTTCAATTGTACCTCTGGACGCTATGCAAATGTCACGCAGACCTATAGTGGGCCAATCGTGACCGAGAGCAATGTCAACATCCCCCGGCTTACTGCCGCTATGGTTTCTCCAGTGACAGGCTTGAACACGACGATGTATAATTTCTCGGTAGTATACACGGATGCTGATGACAATTATCCGATGGTGATCACCGTCACCATCAACGCGTCGACATATGGCATGGTGGCAGCGGTGCCGCTCGACACGAACGTGATGGATGGGAAATCGTATTATTACACGACGACGCTAGGCGCGTGGGGAACGTATCGCTTCCGCATGAATTGTTCCGATGGTCTTCACGTGAACGTGACGAGCTGGGTGACCAATCCCTTCGTAAATCCTTTCTTCGGGGCACCAACAGTTACTTTGAATGGGCCGCTAACTGGCGCGAGCGTGTTCAATGGCTTGATATCCTTTAACTGGACGTCATCGGGCGCATTCGTGGGCGGCACGACGTATGCCTGGCAGTTCTCGAATACAAGCGGGTTCACGAGCCTTCTCAAGCAAGTCACGGGAATTCCCGCGCCGTCTGGATTGACCAATCGACAGATCAACGTGCAGGCAGCCACCGGCACGTATTACTGGCGCGTGCATCCGGTCAATGGCAATTTTAACGGGACGTGGACCGCGCCGAATACCCTTAACATCATCTTCAACAACAACACGCCGCAAATAAAGTCGCCAGGCGTGACCCCGCTCACGGGAAGCCAGCTAACCGCGTTCAACTTCACCATGCAATATTGGGATGCGGATAACAACGCGCCGACCTACGTGCGGGTGACTATTAACGGCACGTCATACGCGATGACAAAAGCGAATCCCGCGGATATCACGTACACGGATGGCTGCACCTACAAGTATGTGACGATGTTACCTATCGGACTTTCCAGCTACACGTTCTCGTGCAGCGATGGCAAGTATTCGAACGTGACTAGTGCATCATCGATTACAGTTACCGAAGTCAACAATTTTCCCCCGAAAATCCTGAATGCGAAGGTCACGCCGACGATCGGCACGAACATGACCAGCTTTAACTTCACGGCAACGTACCAGGATGCGGACAACAACCAGCCACGTGCCATGAACATCACTATCAACGGCTCGACGTACAACATGGTCAAGGTGAACCCGTCCGCGACAAATGCCACGGCCGGCATCCAATACACGTACGTGACAACTCTGACGTGGGGATATTTTATATTCCAGGTGCGTTGCTTTGACGGAAAATATAGCAATGCAACGGCATGGCTTTCCGGGCCCACGGTTAATCCATTCTCGTCGCTAGGCACGGGTACCATAACAAAGGTGGCAATTTTCCAGGATTCAGATGCCTGGGGCTTTGCCAGCACCGAGCAGATTTTGACCGCGCATGGAATACCTTACACCATTTATTCGTATACGAGCCTGGGTGTCGTGAGTCTCGCTTCGTTCACGAAGGTCATCATATCGTCCGTCCAGGATTCATCGTTCTATACGGCGCTCACGAGCCCGGCAACCCTTACGTGGTTGCAAAATTATGTTACAAGTGGTGGTATCCTGGAAATCCACGGCGCGACGCAAGGGTCGCCGAGTCCTCTCAGCTTGCCCTTCGGGTTAAGTTCGATATACAGCACGACGAATGCACTGACCATCAATGCCAGTTACAAGACAAATCCAATGGTCGTTGGATACACGAACGCAGGATTGGCTAATTGGGGTTCATCGGCACATTGTTACATCTCTGGGCTTACCTCGGCCGACGCTCACATCATCTATGACAACTCGTCTTTGTATCCGCGCCTTGCTACCGCCTATCGTGGAAGTGGCATGCTCATCTTGACAGGAATGACATTGGAATATGCTTATGGCAACTCGAAATCTACCATCTTGCAGAGCATTGTCCTATATGATGGACTCAGCTCGGGTACCATCAATCTCTTGACCCCGCTCAACAATTCCATCGTGCAGAGCGGAAACATCAACTTCACGTGGTCGAGTTTGTCATCACCTGCTGGTATGTTGAATTACACCTGGCAGATATCTAACTCGAGCAGTTTTACTTCCATACTTAAGCAGGTCTCTGGGATTCCCGCGCAAACTGGCTCTACCTCGAGCATAATAAACGCTACGCTGCCAACAAGGGCTTACTATTGGCGAGTACGTGCCACGTACGGCGTATTTTCTAGCAATTGGTCCGCCCCGTTCTTGCTCAGCATCATTCTCAACACGCATCCACCAAAATTGTTATCCCCTGGAGTGAATCCGCCCACAGGAAGTCAAATAACATCGTTTAACTTCACCGTGACCTATTCTGATGCTGATAACAACACGCCCTCCTACGTTCGCGTGATAATCAATGGCACGACGATTACAATGACCAAATCAACCCCTAGCCAGAACAACTACATCACGGGCGTCACCTATAAATACGTGACAACGGAACCCATTGGTGTATTAACATATTCGTTCACGTGCAACGATGGTAAATTCACGAACACGACGACCACGTTCTCTCTAACCGTGGCACAGTTATTCAACAATCCCCCGAAAATCCTCAATGCAATGGTTTCGCCTGTTCGCGGGTCAAATTCGACGAGTTTCAATTTCACGGCGACGTACCAGAGCCAGGATAACAACATGCCGCTCAACATGAATATCACGATCAACAGCCTGACATATAACATGGTTAAGGTGAACCCGCTGGCAACCAACGCGACCAAGGGCATCCAATACATGTACGTGACGACACTGGCTTATGGAAATTACACGTTCCAGATGCACTGCTTCGACGGAAAGTTTTCGAATGCCACGGCCGTGATAAACAATCCGAGGGTTGGCCCGTTCTACGTGGGCGTGCCAACGATCACGCTGGTTTCTCCCACGAACGGGGCAACATCGTTTAATGGCTTGACATGGTTCAATTGGACGGCATCCGGTGCATTTGCTGGCGGCACGACATACACGTGGCAGCTATCCAACACCACGACATTCACGTCGGTGCTCATGCAAGTAACGGGCATCCCCGCCCCAGCAGGCATGACGTCAAGGCAGATCAATGTCGCTCAACCGAATGGTGCCTATTACTGGCGCGTGCGACCGGTGAATGGCATCTTCAACGGGAATTGGACTGCCTATTTTCTACTCAACCTGCTCTACAACAATTATTCTCCACAGCTAAAATTCCCGGGCGTGAATCCACCCACGGGAAACCAGTTCACCACGTTCAACTTCACCGTGCAGTATTCCGATGCGGACAACAACACGCCGGCTTACGTGCGCGTGACGATCAACGGCACGGCATATTCCATGGTGAAGGCGAATCCCGGGAATAACAATTACCTCGTCGGCTGCCTTTTCAAGTACATGACGACGTTGCCAATCGGTCTTTCAATTTATTCATATTCGTGTAGCGATGGCAAGTTCTTGAACTCGACCAGCGTGCTCTCGGTAACGGTAACGGAGCAGAACAATTTCCCACCTAACATCCTGAACGCGAAGGTCACGCCGACGATCGGCACGAACACGACCAGCTTCAACTTCACGGCGACGTACCAGGATGCGGACAACAACCAGCCACGTGCAATGAACATCACGATCAACGGCACGACATACAACATGGTCAAGGTGATCCCGTCGGCAACCAATGCGATTGCTGGCATCCAATACACGTACGTGACCACGCTCACATGGGGGTATTACATTTTCAAGGTGCGTTGCTTCGACGGGAAATTTGCTAATGCGACCACGTGGATATCAGCGCCAACGGTGAACCCGTTCTTGTCAACCGGGTCAGGAACCATCAAAAAAGTAGCGATCTTCGAGAATAATTTACCGTGGGGGGACAACGTCACGATGCCTCGCATGGTGGCCCTCGGCATAAAATACACGCTGTTCACGAGCGCGTCATTCGGTGTCGTCTCGCTGGCAGGTTACGACAAGGTGTACATCGAATCGCAGCAGACCACGGCGTTCTACACCGCGCTGACGCAGCCTTCGGTTCGCGCCTGGCTCGAGGCATACGTTTCCGGCGGTGGCATATTCGAGATGAATAACATGCATTACACCTCCGATAGCATCTCCGGCACGTTGCCAGGCGGGTACACGGAGTACAACGCTCAAACCGGGGTGGACAGTATCATGATCAACGCGAGCTGGGCAAGTTCTCCGCTGGTTGCAGGCTGCACCAGCGCGGGATTATCGAGCTGGGGGAGTTCTACTTATCAATACTTGCAAGGCATGACCGGCACCGAAAGTCGCATCGTCTACGACAACAGCAGTTACCAGCCGAGAGTATTCACGAGGCAATTTGGCAACGGCATGCTGGTGTACAATGCACTCGTCGTCGAATGGGCGGTAAACCATGGTTATGGCACGAGCTCGGCATTCTTGACGGATCTCATCTCGTATGCAGGGACAGGTGTCAAAAACATACAGCTCTTGACGCCTGCGAATAATTCCATCGTCCAAAGTGGCAACATTAATTTCACGTGGACGAGCTTGGGATTAACCGCGGGTAAATCGAATTATACATGGCAAATGTCCAACACGCCCACCTTTTCGTCGATCCTGTTGCAGGCCACGAACATTCCAGAGCACAAGACGACCTCGTGGGACGTGATTGCAGTGAACTTGCCCTCAGGAAATTATTATTGGCGGGTCAAGCCCACGTTTTTGGTGTTCAGCGGCAACTGGACGTCACCCTTCCGCCTCATCTTGAACTCGACGACCTATCCGTTTAACATCATTTCAAGCATTGCTTATCGTTCGGGCAACGGGACTTATATTGGTGGCACCACATTTGTCGTTCGGGTGGTTTACAAGAACCCTGGCACAACGGCACTCACGGGCGTACAAACCTTGTTGACGTACGGGGGTTATACTTTTCTGTCCACGAACGCTTCGGGGTCAATCACGGTTCCGGCTAACAATGTGACAACTTTCCAAGATTTTCTCGTTTCCGTAGCAATTGCCGCGACGAGTCAGAATCCCGTGGTCATCAACGCCACGTGGTCTGGCGTCCGGAATGACACGAGCGCCACGGTGAGCGGGAACGCCGGCACCCACGTGGTGAACGTTGGTATCAAGGCACAAGCAAACTTGCAAGTCACGAGGATCGTGTTCCTTACTGGTAACGGAACGTACGTGGCCGGTACGACGTTCAAGGTTCGTGTTGATTTCTCGAATCCCGTCGCGTCTGCGAAGGCAAACAACGTCGGTGCCACGCTGGTATATGGTGGATATAGCAGCTTGTCGTCAAATACATCCACGCTGGTAACGATCAGTGGCACGGGTTCCATCTATTTCTTGATCTCGATTTCGAATGCCGCGACATCGGGAACCGTGACGATCAACGCGAACTTCGCAGGAACGGAAGAAATATCGGGGCGCGTGCTGGCAGGAACGTCGGCAATCGGGTTGTCCGTGGCCATACAATCCTTGGCAAGCATCATCATAGACTCAGTCGTGGTGAATGCCACGCAACCAAAGCCAGGCGGATGGGTCTTGGTAACCGTGAGCGTTCGAAATACCGGTGGCACGTCGGTCTCCAATGGCGTTGTCAAATTGATATTCAACTCGACCTTTGCTATGTTACCAACGCCGGTCAACTCGAGCACGGGGCTTTACATCGGTGCAAACGGCCATATCGGGGTGATGATTCGGTTCCAGGTCTCGGCATCCATTGCAAACAACACATTCATGTTGATCAGCGCAAATTTCACGGGGACCGAGAGCATTTCTGGACGAAATATCTACGTGCCAGGTGCCGCCGTCAACGCGACGATTAAAGCCGTGAGCCAGCCGTTCAGCGTCTCGATTACCATCCTTGGCGGGCGGTTGTCATACATCCAAGGAATTGACACGTTCACGGTCCGCGCCACGATAGATAACACGGGTGGATCCTTAACCGTAACCGGCACCTTGGGACTGAACTTCCTTGGCGGGGCTGTTAATTACAATGTTAATGCTTCGTATAGTGGCATTAGTGTTCCCGTAGGAAACATTCTCGTGAAGGATTTCAAGGTGGTGGTTTCCTCAACGGCTACATTAGGGAGCGTGAGTATACAAGCGACAATAACCTTGGGTACAAACAAGAATTCGAATGTCATATCGATTAACACGTATTCTCAGGCGAGCGTTGCGATTACAAGCATAACCTATCACAATAGCAATGGAATCTATGTCGGCGGAATGAATTTCACCATCCGGGTGATGTATTCGAATGCTGGGACGACGAACGCAAATGCGATCAACGTGCAGACTACTCTTAGCTTTGGTGGCTTTGCAGGCATGTCGGGTAACCTTACTGGTTCGATCACGGTTCCTGCAAGTGGGTCTGCATATGAAGATTTCATCATCACGGTCGCATCTGGAGCAACGACCCAGAATCCGGTGACAATCAGCGCAACATGGACCGGTTCCGAGCAATACTCAGGCCGTCCGCTCAACGGGAACTCCATCGGTAGCAATTTAAACGTCGCGATAAAGGCAAAGGCCAACTTGCAGATCACGGCCATCAATTACTTGACGGGGAATAGTACTTACGTGGCCGGGATGAATCTCGTCGTGCGCGTTTCGTTATCAAATCCCGCGACCGCAGCGGTGGTAAATAATGTCATGACCACCTTGTCATTTAACGGGGCCTCCGGATTATCAAGCAACGGCTCATCTTTGATAGCTGTGAGTGGCAGCTTGCACGTCGATTTTCTCGTCACGATTGCCACCGGCACTTTATCACAGAATCCCGTCATCATCAGCGTTACGTGCGCTGGTACCGAGGAGATCTCGAACCGCTTGTTGAACGTGAATTCTGGTAACGCCAACATCTCCATCTCCATCAAGGCCCAGTCGAACTTGCAAATCACCAGCATCACTTACATCAACGGCACCGGTACTTACGTCGCGGGGATGAAGTTCGTCGTCCGTGTCGCGCTATCTAACCCTGCCCAGGCTGCCAAAGCACTTGGTGCAACGATCGTGCTTTATTTCGGTGGTTATTTGGCATTATCCTATAACATTTCCGCGTCGAAAACAATAAGCGGGAATAATCACATCGATTTGTTGATTACCGTGTTACAACCCACCCTTGCGTACAATATCGTAACGATCACTGCATTTTGCAGTGGTATAGAAGAGATATCGGGCCGTTCGTTGAACATCGCATCGGCAAGCAGCTTGATCGTGTTCATCATAGACCAACCGCCTACCGTGCAATCGAAACCTTCCGATATCTCAGTCTCTCAAGGGACGCAAGACATCTCCCTTCTGTGGATGTTACACAGCGGGAACCCGGGTTATTATTCCATAACGAGAAATGGCACGGCCATCGCTGTATCCAAGCCCTGGACGAGTAATGTTACTATTCTAGTCGATACAACGGTCGCGCTAGGCATTTATATATATAATTTGACCTACACTGACAGTATTGGTAATCCTGGCATCCCGTCAATCGTTCGCGTGACGATCTTGCAGGACGTGCCGCCATTTGTCGTCTCGAGTCCCAGGAACATGACGGTCACGCAAGGCGCATCAGGAGTTTTAATGATATGGATATTGCATGGCGGGAGCTCGGGCTATTATTCCATCACGAGAAATGGCACTGCCATCGTCACATCCAAGTCCTGGTCGAGCAATGTCACTCTCTTGATAGATACTACAGTCGCTCCTGGTGTTTACGTGTATGAGTTAACATACACGGACGGGATTGGCATCTATGGCATTCCATCCTTCGTCCGGGTGACGATCTTGGCTCCTGCTAACCAAGGTCTTGGTATATTCGGGCAATTATGGTTCCTCGTCCTCGTCATCGTCGGTGTTGGTGCGGTCGTGGCAATTGTTGCAGCAGTGGGTGCCTCCAAGAAGAAAAAAGTGGTCAAGCTGGGAATGGAATCCAAGATGGTCACGAAGGGAAAGGCTGGAAAGCAAATTGCTCAACCCTCGTGGGTCCAGCCCGCGGCAACGACCACGATGCTCACCCTCGAAGAAGTCAAATCTAGGTTGAAACACCTGTTCGTGTTCCACAAGTCCGGCGTGTGCTTGTTTTACCAGCCGTTCACCGAGCTCTCCATCGATCCCCAGCTCATCGCTGGCTTTATCTCGGCAATTTCGTCATTCGGCGAAACATTCGAGAAAGAAGCCCGGCTGAAGGTTTTAGAATACCAGAGTTTCAAGATCTTGCTCCAAGAATCCGTGGTGTGCAAATACGCTCTTCTATTCACCGGCGACTTGAATCCAAAGCTAAGTGAACTCTTGAACACGTTTATTGGAGAATTTGAATCCAAGTTCAGGGTATCTTTATCGGAATTCAACGGAAACATTTCAATGTTTACCATGGCATCGGAAATCATGAACAACGTTTTCAAGATGCCAGTTTCTGCTGAAAACATAGCATTGAAAGTGGGGACGATCGCGAAACAACCAGAACCTTCACCGGCGGTTACGATGCCTTTCAATCTCTATTGCCCGTTGTGCGAACAATGGACGGTGAAACCCGGTAATTACAGGGTTACAGGCTCGGAAACGTGCCCGAAGTGCAATCAATCACTGTATTTCGTGCCAAAATGCGATAACTGCGGCAATGGATTTGTTAAACCCGTGACGGAATTCAATGCATTCAAGAACTCTTCGCAAGTCTGTGAAAAATGCGGGAACAAGATGCGAATACAATAATCTTCCTTTTTTTTATTCAATAACCATTTATTTGTCCTTTTTTTAAATTTGCAAAGTTGCCAGGCTTCAAAGAGCGCCGTTCGAGACGAGCAATTTATCATAATGGCGAGATTTTTTAGTGCATCTGCCAAATATCTGGGTATGAAAGCAGTTATCATCAGTGATCACGGTGACCTCGATGCCATCGAGATCGGTGACATCGAGATGCCGGAAGTCCATCCGACTGATGTCCTGGTTAAAGCAAAATACGGGGCGCTGAATCATCTCGACGCTTTCGTCGTGAAGGGTTGGTCCGGCTTGGATCTGACGATGCCACATGTGCTTGGCAGCGACGGCAGCGGCATCGTGCAAGAGATCGGTTCCGAGGTTACCATGGTTCAACCGGGCGACATCGTCACCATCAATCCAGGCTTGAGCTGCGGCAAGTGCGAGGCTTGCTTGTCGGGTAATCAAAATCTATGCAGGTCATTTTCGATCAAGGGCGAGCACCTGCGCGGTACCTTTGCTGAATATTTTACCGCTCCTGAATGCAACGTGCTGAAGGTTCCCGATGGCTATCCCATGGATAAAGCAGCAGCTGCCCCCTTGGTTTATCTCACGGCATGGCGCATGCTCGTGACACGGACAAAGCTGGCGCCAGGAGAAATGGTGTTCATTCATGGCGCGAGTGGTGGCGTTGCAACCGCGGCGATCCAGATCGCAAAATATCTTGGTGCGACGATCATCACGACTACTAGTAATCCCGAAAAGGTTGAGCGGGCTAAGCAATTGGGCGCGGACCATGTTATCGATTACAATGAAATGCCAGACTATAGCGGTTTCGTGTTCAAGGAGTTGACGGGCAAGCGAGGAGTCGATGTCGTCGTCGATTCGGTTGGTGCAAAGACCTTCGCGACCAGCGTCCGCCTGCTGAGACCCGATGGCAGGCTCGTGACATGCGGTGCGACCTCGGGGCCTTCATCTGATCTGGATATTCGGCAGGTGTTCTGGAAACAGCTCAACATCATCGGGTCAACCATGAGCAACCAGAAGGAATTTCGCGACGTGATGAACCTGGTCTTTGCTGGCAAGCTCGATCCCGTGATTGACAAGACGTTTTCCCTCGATCAAGCACGACAAGCCGAGGAATACATGGTTGGTGCCGAGCAATTCGGAAAAATAGTGCTAAGTCTGGACAAGTAATCAATCTGGCATCGCATCCGGCATTGTTATAGGAAATGTTTTTATGTCTCGTTAGGCATACCTAATTAGGTCTGCCTAACAAGAAAAAGAAACCTAAGTTGTGGTAAAGATGCTGGACTTAATTCTTATCTTGGATATAAATTCTGGAGTCACGTTATTCACGCACCAGGGTGCTCATGTCCTAATTGATGAAAACCATGCTGAAATATTCAGCGGTTTCTTGTCCGCGGTGCAAAGTGTAACGATGGAACTCAAGATCGGGACACTCACGCAATTATCAACCGACACGCACCATTGTATCATACACAGAGAAGGGCCAATAATGGTTCTCGCCATCGTGGATGGCCAGGAAAATGTCGCATGCTGGCAATCCAAGACTAAACTAATTGGAGAACAATTTACACGCTGTTTCGTGAATGGGAAGTATTGTGCGAACAATTCAGCTGCATTCTATCCGTTCCAGGACATCCTGGGGAAAATCATCGACCTGCCCGTTACTACCTTATTGAAATGATCAATTCCGAAATCGCTCGTATAAAGCAGGTTTTGCTAGTTAGACAACCACCTTGCCCTTGAAATCTCTATAACTCGATGCACGAGGTTTCTAAGAACTTAATAAGCTGTGCTGCAACTATTTTTGCATCAACATGAAAGGGTTGTATCATGCGTAGATACGCTAGCATCGATTTTTTGCGCGGCTTGGCCATCGTCATGATGATATTCTTGCACGTCATCATGTTTGTGCTGAACCGAAACTTGTACTTGGACGCGATTGATACGATTGGCGTGATAAACGTCATCGCGTTGATCGTGATCGTCGTGCTCGGTGGCATGGCAGGATTCTTCCTCCTGGTGTCGGCCATCGGCAATGCCATCAGCATGGAGCGAAACTACCAGGCCGGGAAAAATCCTGCCGACGTGGCCATTAAACAAATCGTGGGTGGTATGCTCCTCTTGCTATTTGCAGTTCTCACGGAAGGACTGATCGGGTATCAAGCTTTTCTCGGTGACTTGTTTCGGGGGCAAATTGATTGGACCTCAATTCTCTGGCGTGGCCTTCACATGGAAACTATCCACACCATCGCATGGTGCGTGATCATCAACGGCATCGTCCAATTTTTCCTTGCACGGAATAATGGATGGCAAAAACCACGGCGAAACATCAAGGTTTA
>Ga0209039_10001202_pt1 | contig 24625 bp, 26 predicted proteins | sample BogFormECP12_OM1_FD_188238 | JGI IMG/M metagenome (GOLD analysis project Ga0209039, IMG submission 188238) | Bog forest soil microbial communities from Calvert Island, British Columbia, Canada - ECP12_OM1 (SPAdes) (version 2) | ecosystem: Environmental > Aquatic > Freshwater > Wetlands > Bog ... | reverse complement strand
GGGCAGGGCCATCACCAACGCCAAGGATATCGAGGGCGCCACCCGCGAGTTCTTACGTGCCATGCACAAGGACGAGATCGACCAGTATCGTATCGCCACAGATTTCTAAAACTATTAAAGACAGGATGGTAATGGCCATCCTTTTTTCCTATTTTTCGAACATCTTTTTGTATACCCCATATCCTTCTTTTTCCAGGTCCTCCTTGGGTATGAAACGCAGAGCCGCCGAGTTAATGCAGTAGCGCATGCCGCTCGGCGCTGGGCCGTCGTCGAATAAATGGCCCAGGTGCGAATCCGCCTTCTTACTGCGGACCTCCATCCTCATCATACCATGACTTGTATCGGTCTTCACATTAACGTTACCTTCGTCCAGCGGATTAGAGAAGCTCGGCCAGCCGCACCCGGAGTCGAACTTATCCTTCGAGCTGAAGAGCGGCTCCCCCGTTACGATATCCACGTAGATCCCCTCACGGTGTTCCTCCCAATACTCATTCTGGAAAGGAGGCTCGGTGGCGTTCTCCTGGGTGACCTCATACTGCATAGGCGTTAGCTTTTTCTTGAGATACTCTTTCGAGGGCTTTGCGGATGATGATATAGAACTCTGGTTTCCCATAATTCGACAACCTCCCGTACGATATAATAAAGACCATTCCTGCCTAAATATTAATTTTATAGGCCGGTAAAACCGGTGATCAATCTTGAGATACAGTTAATATGCCATATAATGAAACTAATTAATGGTTTTAATATGCAGAGCCCCATCATCATTCTCAATTACAAAACGTACCTGGAGAGCAGCGGCGAAAAAGGCAGACAATTGACCTGGGCGGCCCGGGATGTAATGGAGGAGACGGGCATACGCATCATCGTCTGTCCCCAGACGCCCGAGCTATTCCATCACAAGGGCTATGGCGTCGAGATATTTTCACAGCACATCGACCCCATAGAGCCGGGCAGCCATACCGGACACGTGCTCCCCCAATCGCTACAGTTCTGCGGCGCCACCGGATCCTTAATAAACCATTCCGAAGATCGCCGGCCCCTCGACGAGATAAAAAAGTGCGTCGACATGCTCCGCAAGCTGGGCATGACATCCGTCGTCTGCGCCGAAAGCATCGAAAAGGTCAAAGAGGTCTCCCAGTTCAAGCCCGATTTCGTGGCCATCGAGCCTCCGGAGCTTATCGGCAGCGGCATCCCGGTCTCTAAGGCCGACCCGGGGATCGTGCGGAACTCTGTAGATGCCATCACCGACCTGAACGTAAAGGTATTGTGCGGCGCAGGCATCTCAAAGGGAGAGGATGTTAAAGCAGCCCTGGAGCTTGGCACTATAGGCGTGCTGCTCGCATCGGGCGTTGTCAAGGCAAAAGACCCGAAAGCGGCACTCAGGGATCTCGTCACTTTTAAATGATCCCATAATAGGCCGATGCCATGAACGCCCCTGCGGCCAGGAGGCCATAATTTAAGATCGGGTTGGAGCCGCGGAACCAGCGAAAGCCCCGCATCGTATTATCGATAGGCCCGTATAGGGGAACGCCCATTTTTGTCATCGAGTCGAGGAACACGTGCGACCCGATCGCGCAGAAAGCCGCCAGTGCCGCATAATACGAGAGCGTCCCCGCGTTCAGGTATGAATTAAATAATAGGAACGTGCCCGCCGTTGCCACGATCACCGTGGTCAGGCTGTGGGTGACCCAACACCTATGGAAGATGCCCCACAGGAACTTCTTATCCATGTCCGGGTCCATGGACATGGCCGCCGCTATGCCCGCCGCCGTCACCGATAAGGCCAGCGTCTGGGTAGTATCAGCGCCGCGGGGCAGCACGTACATGATCCCGAAGAATAATAGCATGGCTCCGCCAAAATGGCCAGGCCTCTCCAATCCCAATCCCCATTAATGATAGCTCTGGTATTGTTTATGCTTTGTGCCCGGAGTTCAAGGCCTTAGTAAACTAGATATTATTAAAGATATTATATTATTTATGTGGTATTATGATAGGACCTTCCCAGAAGTACATGTCCAGATTATTCAGGAATGGCAGGGCCATGTTCCTGGCCTATGATCAGGGCCTGGAGCACGGGCCCAAGGATTTTAACGATAAGAACTATAACCCGGAGTACATCATCGATATCGCCCTGCGCAATAAGTTCACAGGGCTCATCTTCCATAAGGGCCTGGCGGAAAAATATCATGAGAACTACTCCGGTAAGATCCCTCTGATCGTCAAGGTGAATGGCAAGGACAATATCGCGAAGGCGCAGGCCGAAGTGGAGCCGTATTCGCCAATCGTATGTTCAGTGGACTACGCGGTCAAGCTGGGCGCCGATGCCGTAGGATATACATTATACGTGGGCTCCCCGCTGGAATCAGAGGCGATGGAGGACTTCCGCCAGGTGCAGGAATGCGCCAGGGACTATGGCCTGCCGGTCGTCGGCTGGATGTACCCGAGGGGCAAGTACGTCCCGAATGACGTCGACCCGACAGTCGTCGCTTACGGCGCCCGCGTTGGCATGGAGCTGGGCTGCGACCTGCTGAAGGTTAAATATACCGGCTCTAAGGAGACGTTCAAGAAGGTCGTGGACATGGCCGGCAGGGCTAAGGTCCTGTGCGCCGGCGGCCTGAAGGCGGACCTGAACGTGTTCCTCCAGCAGACCCGGGACATCCTGGATGTCGGGGCCGCCGGGGTCGCCGTGGGCAGGAACGTCTGGCAGAGCGACGACCCGGATAAGGTGTCAAAAGCACTGGAAAAGATCATCTTCGATAATAAGTCCGTCGAAGAGGCTATAAAGAAGTAAACGGGCCATTTTCAGGCCCCCTTTTTAATATGTCGTAAGCCGACTAATAATATCCATGCGAGTGATCATGCCCTTCGGCTTGCCACTCTCCGTCACGAGGAGCCTGCCTATCTTATTGGAGTTCATCAAGGAGGCGGCCTCGTACATGGGCTGATCCGACTCGATCGAGACGATCTCTTTCGACATGTAACTCTGGACATTTTCACCGCCCTTATCGCTGGATAAGGCCCGGCCGATGTCCGTATAGGTCATAATGCCAACGATATCCCCATCGGTCTCCACCGGCGCGCCGTGGATGTCATTTTTCGCCAGGATGAGGAGGGCGTCCTTGACCGTCGCGGTCGACGGTATCGTTATCAACCTGTGATTAATATAATCGCGCACAGGCTTCTTCGGGATCGAGATCATCTCATTGATGCTGCACAAAATAATGCTATTAATGTCATCCCTGCCGACGACTTCGCCGCGGATCACCAGCTTATTCACAGGCGTGGGGCCGATCTGGATGTTATCCCCCACGTTGAAGATACGGACATCGCCCAGTATCTTGATGCTCGCCCTGCAGAGGTCAGGATGCCTGACGGTATTCAGGTCGATCTCGGCCACGTTGGCGTTCTGGATGCGCTCGCCGTTCCTGTAGATGGCCACGTCGGCCTCCTTATCCATGTGAGTCATGTTCAGCGCCTGGTATGCAGTGCTGGTGGCCTTATAGCCGCCCTTGGGGCCGGGGACGCCCTCGACCAGGCCCAGCGCCTTGAGCGACTGCATCTGGTTACGTACCGTGCCGGGATTCCTGTCGATCCTCTCCGAAATTTCCTCCCCCTTTACTGCCCGGCTCTTCTCCCTGAATAAGTTGATGAGCGCCGATAAGATCTCTCTCTGAATAACCGTTAACTCTACCATATCATCACGAAATTATGATCATTTAAAGCTATTATTATTATAATGTTTGTTCGTTATATACTTTTCATTTTTGGTCATTTTATCTGAATCCGGGGCCTTACGGAAAGCGTTAAATAACGCCAACCAGAAACAATTCTTTTTACATGGCACTTAGTAAAAAAGAGCTTGAAAGCCTGATCATTGATTTCATAAAGACACAGGGAATGTGCGTTCTCGCCACCTGCCGCGACGGCCTGCCCAGGGCTTCAGCGGTCGAGTTCTTCCCCGAGGGCACTACCCTGTATATTTTAACCGAAGGCGGGCTAAAGCTGGGGAATCTCGCCGCTAACCATAATGTCTCCGTGGCCATCCACACCCAGTTCACCGGCTGGGATACCATCAAGGGTATCCAGATCACCGGCACCGCTAAAGTAGGGAACTCCGGATCAAGCATTTTTAACGAGGGCGTCGAGGCCTATAAAAAGCGCCGTGGACTAAAAAGCGTCAGCGTACCCGAGTTCATGAGCATCATCAAGGTCACGCCCCAAAAGATCGAGTACCTTGACACGACCCTGAAGGCTAAAGGGCTAGACACCAGGCATATACTTGAATACTAATTTAAGATAAATAGCCTAAATTTATTTATTAAAACGGACAAAATCTTTTATCCGCAATCGTTCCGCACCACCCCCTGTTACATCTGTTAAAAATTCTTAATAATGCTCGTTGTATCATCCATAGTGAGGTGAAAAACGAGCTGAAAAACGATGGTTTATTCTAAAAAAATAGTAACGCTGTTAGCGTTGTCAGCGTTTTTGTGCACTCAAGAGGCTTCGCGAGTCCATTAATGGCCCGGCGATATGATCACGGCCTTTATGGATCCAATATGCAAGCGTTGGAGACGTGAGGTTTAGTGCCAAACTGGGCGGAGCATACCAATGAAATCGAATGAAGTAGTTTAGAGGGGGAAAAATGAATAAAATTAGAAAAATTGCACTGGTATTGTTGGTTATTTTCGTAGCCGTAATTGCGACCGCTATACCTTTTGCCGAGGCCAGAGGAGGCATGGGCGGCGGCATGGGCGGAGGCGGAATTAGAGGTGGCATGGGCGGAGGCATGGGCATGAGAGGCGGTATGGGAATGGGAGGCATGGGCCACGGATTCGGCTTTCAAGGTGGCTTCGGGCGCGGCTTCGGGCGCGGCTTCGGGGGCATAGGCGGCTTCGGGCGCGGTTTCGGCAGGGGCTTTGGCCGGGGCTTCGGCTTCGGAGGATTCTGGCCCGGGTGGGGTAATAACTGGTGGGGTAATAACTGGTGGGGTAATAACTGGTGGCCGCAGCAGTGTGGCTGGTGGAATAACTGGTGTAGCTGGGGTGGCTGGGGCGGCAACTGGTGGTAATTAACACCTGCAGTCCCTAAAATATTAAGTAGATTTGGGCAAGAATCCACTCCCGCTTGCCCATTATTATTTTAGATTATGTGTTTTAAGAAAATATTGGGCCGAATTTATAAAAAAATGTGTGCGGTCGTCGAGGCGTTTTGGGCATCAGTCCGCATCAGCGGATGCGAAGATGGCGGGGTAATGGACGTTTATCCCCCGAAGGGGTAAAACGTCGCTTAGGGCTTGCGGAGGCACGTGCGAAGCACGACGCCGAGGGTGCAAGCCCGGCCCCGACATCGAAGCACCCAAAAAGCCGAGTAGCCTGGCATCAGCCAGGCGTCGACCCGCGAAAACAAAACCCAATTTTTTCTTATTATCGAGCGCCCCCACGGGGATTCGAACCCCGGTCTAGAGCTCCGGAGGCTCCAAGGATATCCACTACCCTATAGGGGCGTATTGACGATTACAGATATGCGAACTAGGATATAAACTTTGAGATTAGCTCGCCTTCTTGAGCATGTCGAGCATATTCATGACACCCGATGCCACGCCTTCAACTTCGATGTAGCCTTTGCCCTTTGCGCCGTCGCCGACGACGTATAGGTTTTTCACCGGCGCCAGGTTGCCCAGGTCAAAGCCCGAGGCGATGCGGTTCACCGGCCAGTCGTCCCTGTAGGATTGGACCAGTAAAACAGAATATTTTTTGTCCGGGAACATGTGCTTAAGATCCTGCAGGCCGAGCTTGATCTCGTTCTGCACGTCGCTGCTCCGCATAGCCTGGTGCGACATGGTGAGATGCATGCCCTCCGGCGCCAGCGATGGGTCTATGTGGGTGACCTCGTCCATGCCGTTGATCCTTTGAGTGTATGGCGTAAACAGTACGCCTCCGTGGCCGACCAGGGGCTCCTCCGCCGCCAGGCAGATCTTGATGCCCGCCGACGGCCTGACCTTTTTCAGCACCGCGGCATATTTCGGGTTCAAGAGCCCGGCATCGTACAACTCCGAAGTCAGCTTGTGTCCGATGTCTGAGATGATGATGTCAGCGGCGATCTTTTCGCCGTTCACGCTGACGCCTTTAGCCTTTCCGTCCTCCACGAGCACGGAGTCCACCTTAGAGTTTAATGTGATCCGGCCTCCATTGGCTTCGATGACGCCCGCCAGGGCATCCACAACGGCCTTACATCCGCCCATGGGTACGCCCGGGGTATTATATTTCCCCGGTCCGCCGCCGATGACGTGTTTTAGGATTCCCGATGCCTCGGCAGCCGGAGTATCCTTAGAAGTAGTGGAGAGCGCCCAGCCGCAGCAGCTATCCGAGAGGGCCAGCCACTCGGGGTCGTTCCACACCATATCGGCAACGGTGCCCTTCTTCTGGATGAGCATCTTCATGAAAAGGGCCGGTATCTTCGCCTGCGCGGAAGAGGAAAGCAATTCCCTGAAATTATAGAATGAGATCTGGGTGTTATCTTTTTTCATCAGGCAGGCGTCGGGCTTGCACCTGACGATGTCCACCTTAGCGCCGACCTGCTTGAGGAGCAGGGCCAGAGGTCCGGTCGGCCCCTCGGGTATCATGTGCAGCGCGCCCGTAGAAAGCTGGAAGCCCTTATACGGCAAATTCGTAAAGCGGCCACCGTATATGTCGAGGCGCTCGAAGACGTGCACGTCGTGCTCCCGGGCTAGGGCTGCCCCGGACAGGAGCCCGCCCAGCCCCCCGCCGATAACGGCGACCTTCATGGCTCCTCCGTGATGGCGCCGATGGCACAGTAGCCTTTACATTTGCCGCATTCGATGCATTTATCGTTGATACGGCTGACCCCGCACGTCTCGATGGCATCGGACGGGCAAAAAACTTTACAATGGCCGCAACCAACGCATATTTGAGTGATCCTCAACGTATCCCCCTGGCTCGTTTTTTAGGTATAATACACTTCTCCTAATAGTGCTTTTCGGTTATCGATTGTCCCGTCCAGCCCTGGCCGGCATCTATCCTGACCTTATGGGCGCTGGCCTGCGCCTTGCGCCGGGCCTGCTCGACGGTGCTCCCGCAGGATAGGACGACGCCCATCCTGCGTTCCTCGTAGGTCTCGGGCTTGCCGAATAACAAAATGCTGGAATCCTCGTCGTACGCTCCCGAGACGTTATACTGCGGGTACCAGCCCTCGGTGTGGGAGATGATGACGTGGGACGCCGCTTTACTGCGCGGCTCAATGATACTGTCATGCCATTTAATGGGCATGCCCAAAACAGCTTTCGCGTGCAGGGCGAACTCCGAGTAGCCCAGGGGCATGGATGCTAGCGTCACCAGGCCGGTGTCGTGGGGCCGGCAGGCGGTCTCGTTGGCATAGACTTTACCGCCCTTCAGGTCGACGAACATCTCGTGGGCGAACAGGCCGTAGCCGCCGAGCTTGTCCATGATCCGCCCGGAATAATCGTAAATCTGCTTCTCGATCTTCTTCACCATTTTCTCGTCGCCGCCCTCGATCCACGGGTGCCACGACGAGTGGTAGTCGCCCTGGACCTGGAAGTGGCCCAGCGGCCGGACGAACTTGCTCTCGTCCTTGCCCTTCTCGTTCACGTACCGGACGGATAACGCCGTTATCTCCACGTCGAAGTCGATGAACTCCTCGATGATGAGCTTGGAGGAAGAGCCTCTCGCCTTATCGGCCTCCTTGAAGGCCTTCTCCACGTCCTTTTTGCTCTTCAAAAAGTACGAGCCTTTGCCGCTGGACGATTGTATGGGCTTGGAAACGCAGGGATATCCGATCTTGTCGCAGGCTTTCCTGAAGCCTTCCAGGTCGGTGGCGTACTCGTACCTGGAGGTGCGGGCGCCCGTCGAAGCGATCGCCTCCCTGAGCCTTTCCCTATGCATGGCCGTCCACACGGCATTGGCACAGGGCGCGACGAAAAAGCCCTCTTTTTCCAGCTTGAACAGCGTGTCGATGCTGATGGCCTCGATCTCGGGGATGATGGCGTCGGGCCTCTCATTGGCCACGATGGACATCAATGCCCGCTCGCTCTTCATGTTCGTGACGTAGGATCTGTGGGCCACCTGCATGCCCGGCGAATTGGCGTACCGGTCGACCGCCACGATCTCGATCCCCATCCGCTGGGCCTCGATCATGGTCTCCTTTCCCAGCTCCCCGGCTCCCAGGAACATCAACTTTGCCCCGTTAGCGTAGGGCGTACCCAGGATCTTTCTGGACTTAAAGCTCATACCAACGACCTCAAGGATTATTACCCTATACAAGGCGGGATAGTTTAAAAAGTTTAACTTAAGCCGAGGCACGAAGGCCTTAAAAACAATTTACGAGGTCCTGGCGGTCGATGGCACGGAGCCTGTCCTTGAGTAGCTTGCGCAGGTGCTCCACGTCGCCCTTTTTCGCGCTGATGGGCGCGATACGGTCCAGCCAGTCCCTCCAGGGAGGGTTCATCCTCAGCCGCAGCACAATATCGTCGAGCGCCATGTCCCTCTGATGGTCATAGATATTATCCATCTTGTTCACCGCGACGATGACGGGGATATTCAGGTCCTTTAAAAAATCGTAAAGTTCGATGTCGATGGGCACCTCGCCCCGCCCGTCCCACCGGTCTACGATATCGGTGAATGCCTTTGCGTCGATGACCTGCACGGCGCAGACGATCCGCTGCGCATTTTCCTCGAAATACTTCACGATCAAATCCCGGATGCAGTTCTGCTTTTTACGGTCCACGCCCTTCATGTAGCCGTATCCAGGCATGTCGGTGATCAGCAGGTCCCCGAACTTGTGGTAGTTCGGCCGCTGGGTGACGCCGGGCCGCCTTCCGATCCTGACCTTCTGGCCGATGAGCTCCTTCATCAGGGTGGACTTACCCACGTTGGAGCGGCCGATGAAGACGATCTCATGCCTGGCGTCCACATGTTCGAACGCCTTATAATCTTCCAGCGACATCAACACAATAAAGCAGTGCCATTAATGTAAAACTATCGGAACTCCAACGATAAGGTCAACAACATATTTATTCACGCTATAGAAATTTTTCATGATGCCATGCAGGTCCCCGCGGAGCCGTAAAAAGAAAGATGATGAGCCCATCCAGTACGTTCCGGCCGAGGAGAAAAAGACGGTCATCGAGTCCCCGGAGAGGAAAGTGCCGAAAAAAGGTAAAGAAGGCGGCGATCCCGAACAACGGATACATGGATAAAGGTGAAAGTGATGAGCCTGGAAAAGCCTGTGCTGCAGAGGAGCGTTACCTCCCGGATCCCCACGGACGCCGGGGAATTTCGTATATATCTTTATACGGGCGACGGAAAAGAGCACATCGCCATGGTCATGGGCGAAGTGAGCGGCAAGTCCGGCGTCCTCGTGCGTATCCATTCGGAGTGTTTTACGGGAGAAGTGCTCGGCTCCCGGCGATGCGACTGCGGTGAGCAGTTGAGCTGTGCCATCCGGAAGATCGCTGAGGAAGGGCGCGGCGTTATAATATACCTGCGGCAGGAAGGGCGTGGCATCGGCCTTCCCGACAAGCTCAGGGCCTACAACCTCCAGGACCGGGGGTTTGATACGGTCGAGGCGAACCTGCTCCTCGGGCATCAGGTGGACGGCAGGGATTACACCGTCGCGGCGCTGATCCTCAAGGACTTACGCGTACGTTCGATACGCCTTTTAACCAATAACCCGCTTAAGATCGATCGCCTCCGGGAGCTGGGCGTGGCCGTGGATAAACGCCTACCGCTGGAGCCCACGGTGAACGAGGATAACGCCCGCTATCTAATGACCAAGGCCGTGCGGATGAACCACCTGCTCAGGCTGCACTCCATCATGGCTAAAGCGGAGACCGTTGGCCGTACATCTCTTTATTTCACGGGCCCGGGGCAGATATCCATCCGGGAGGAAGAACTTTCGGGCCCGGGGGCGGGGCAGGTGCTCGTACAAACCCTGGTATCGGCCATCAGTTCCGGCACCGAATCATTAATTTATCGGGGCGAGTTCCCTGAGGATATGCAGGTGGACGAAAGCCTTCCCGGCCTCGGCGGAAAGTTCTCGTACCCGCTGAAGTACGGCTATTCGGCCGTCGGGCAGGTCATCGATACGGGTAAGGGCGTGGACCCCGCATGGAAAGGCAGGCAGGTCATGGCGTTCCACCCGCACGAGAGCCACTTCACCGCAAGCCCCGGTGACCTGATACCGCTGCCCATGGGCATCGGGCCCGATGATGGCGTTTTTCTGCCGAATATGGAAACGGCCGTCAACTTTCTCATGGATGGCTCGCCGCTGATCGGAGAGAAGGCCGTAGTGTTTGGCCAGGGTATCGTCGGCCTGCTAACGACGAGCCTCCTGGCCCTCTTTCCGCTGGCGGACCTGGTCACCTTTGACCGCTACCCGATGCGCCGCCGCGCCTCTAAAAAGGCCGGGGCGCGACTCTGCCTTGACCCGGGAGAGGGGGGACGGCTCCGGGAACGCCTGCCTGGTGGGGCGGACCTGACCTATGAGATATCCGGCTCGCCGGCGGCCCTTGACCAGGCAATAATGGCCACCGGGTACGCGGGCCGGATCGTGATCGGCTCGTGGTACGGCAGCAAGCATTCAACGCTGGATCTGGGCGGGCGTTTCCACCGCAGCCGCATTAGCATGATCAGCAGCCAGGTGAGCAGCATCGCCCCGGAGTTCCAGGGCCGATGGACAAAGGCGCGTAGGTATGATACCGCATGGGAAATGATACGCGAGCTCCGGCCGTCCCGCTTCATCACGCACCGTTTCCCGGTCCGGCAGGCGGCAAGCGCCTATGAGCTCCTCGAAAAGAGACCGGGGGAGGCCATCCAGGTCCTGCTCACGTACCAGGAGTGAAGGATGTATACGGTTAACGTCAAACGGGATTTCGTCGCCCAGCACTACCTGATCGGCGGCGACTGGGGGGACGAGAACAGGAAACATTCCCATCATTATCAGGTGGAGCTCCAGATGGAAGGCCGGGAACTGGACAGGCACGGTTATATGGTGGACATCGTGGATATCGAGTCTCACTTGAACTCCCAGGTCCTTTATTACAAGGATAAGACCCTTAACGAGTTGCCGGAGTTCACGGGTTTGAACCCGAGCATCGAGCGCTTCGCCCATGTCCTGTGTATGGCACTGGCCGACCGCATAACCGCGCCTAACGTTAACGCCATTACCGTAAAGCTCTGGGAGAACGACATCGCCTGGGCATCATACAGGCATTTGAAGGGAACCTGATGCGCCTGGGGCTGGTCATCTACGGCAGCCTGGACACCGTCTCGGGCGGATACCTCTATGACCGCAGGCTCGTCGAGCATTTACGGGGACGTGGAGATATTATCGAGATCATCTCCCTGCCCTGGCGGAGCTATCCTCGCCACCTGAAAGATAACTTTTCTGCCGCCCTATATGACCGGCTCGCCCGACTACAGGTCGACGCGCTGCTCCAGGACGAGCTCAACCATCCTTCGTTATTCCTGCTTAACCGCCGCCTGCGGAAGAAGATCAACTATCCTATTGTATCCATCGTCCACCATCTGCGGAGCAGCGAAGACCGTCCGGACTGGCAAAACCTGGCATACGGTTGGGCCGAACGCCGCTATCTTTCCGGCGTCGACAGTTTCATCTTTAATAGCGAGACGACCCGGAGGACTGTAGAAAACCTGATCGGCTCCAGAGTCGCCGGCATCGTCGCCCATCCCGGCGGGGACCGCCTGCAGCCAGGGATCTCCGATGCGGAGATAGAGATGCGCGCACAAAGCCAGGCGTTGCGGCTGCTGTTCGTCGGTAACCTGATCCCCCGCAAAGGGTTGCTTGTTTTGCTCGACGCCTTAAAAAAGCTGTCTGCCGATTCATGGACCCTAACGGTCGCAGGCAACTTACAGGCCGACCTTTCTCACGCCCACAGCATCCTCCGCCAGGTCAAGCGCGATAAGCTTATGGATAAGGTACATTTTACGGGTGCCCTGGGCGACCGTGAGCTGGCTTCTCTGATGAAAGAGAGCCACGTGCTCGTCGTGCCCTCCTCCTACGAGGGATACGGCATCGTCTACGTCGAGGGCATGGGGTTCGGCCTTCCCGCCATCGGCACGACCGGAGGGGGCGCCGGCGAGATCATCACGCACGACGGGGATGGCTTTCTCATTCGGCCTGGCGATCATTCGGCCCTCGCCGAACACCTTAAAAGCCTTGCCGCGGACAGGCGGCGGCTGATGGAAATGAGCATATCCGCCCGTCACCGTTTCCTGCGGCATCCTACCTGGGAAGAGTCCATGAAAAAGATCCGGGCCTTCTTAGCAGGGGGATATCGATGATCCCTGTGGAGTACTCGTTCCAGCGCTATCTTGAGGCGAAAAAAAGCATCGACGATCGAGCGCTTAACGGCGATGTATGGCGGACGATGGCGAGCCGGCTGCCCCCATCATCCAGGGAGCGCCCCTTACGCGTGCTGGAAGTCGGCGCCGGTACGGGCACGATGCTCGAACGAATGCTGGACCGGGACCTGTTCAGCTATGCGATTTATACGGCCGTCGATGCATTGGAAGAGAACGGGGTACACGCACGGCAGAGCCTTGGCCAATGGGGGTCCGGCCATGGCCTCCTGTTTTCAGGAACTGCCGATCGCTGGACAATGACGGGAAAAGAGAGCCAGATAGAGATATGCTACCTGCAGGAGGACTTCTTTGACTTCGCGGCCGTAGAAAAAGAAAAATGGGACGTGCTCATTGCCAGCGCCTTTTTGGACCTCACGGATATTCCGTCAACGCTTCCACTGCTATTTAAAATGCTGGACAGTGGAGGCATTTTTTATTTTGCCATCAACTTTGACGGCGCGACCATCCTGGAGCCACGGATCGACGGCGACGAGCTGATCATGGCCCTCTACCACCGCTCAATGGACGAGCGTACCATCAATGGCAGGCGCTCGGGCGACAGCAGGGCAGGCCGGCATCTTTTTTCGATGCTGAAGGAATGCGGCGCGCAGATCCTCGCCGCAGGCGGTTCGGACTGGGCAGTCTTTGCGGGGGCCGACGGCTATCCCGGGGATGAGGCCTACTTTCTGCATTATATCGTGAACGACATACGCCATGCAATAATAAAGTCCGAGATCGACACCAGCTTACTGGACCAGTGGATAGCGGAGCGCCATAAACAGATAGAAAACGGCGAGCTGGTATACATAGCGCATCAGCTGGACTTTACGGGGATCGCTCGATAAAAGTGTAAAAATGTAGCTTGTGGCTTAGCTCACCAGAGCCTGCCGAAATAAAGGTTAAGTCCCGCGACGATGGCGCCGAATACGATGCATGCGGCCACTACGAATATGGGGTCTATCTTGATGGCGGATTCCTCTGCCTCGAAGTACCTCATGATACCTGCCGACGACATTAATCCGCTGGTGTCTTTCTTCGCCATGTTTTGTCCTCCGGATGATATACCCATTGCACCAGGTATAATAAATATGTTGCTGCGCCAGGCCGGGCAAGACTTTGATGTTTAGCCGTATTTTCATCGAACCCAAAAGTTATTTTATGATGCGTGTAAACTAGTTCAGCGATGTCCGGCGAGATCATTGTTTCCGGCCCGATCATCTACGGCGACGGCCTCGAGCTCAAGGAAGGCTACGTCGTGGTGAGCGGGAGCAAAATAAAGGAAGTGGGTTTCGAGCGGTGTGACTCCGATCTGAAGGGGCTCATATGCCCGGCATTTATCAACGCCCACACCCACGTGGGCGATTCCATCGCCAAGGACCTGCCGTACATGCCGCTCGTGGAACTGGTGGCCCCGCCCGATGGCTTAAAGCACCGGCTACTGAACGCCGCCTCTTCCGACGAGGTATCTGCCAGCATACGCTCGACGCTGGACGTGATGCGCCGCATGGGCACCAGCCACTTCGTGGACTTCAGGGAGAACGGGGCCGCCGGGGCCCGGCTGTTGAGGAAGGCGGCCGGAGGGAAAGCAACGGTGCTCGGCAGGCTGGCGCCGGGCGACACCATCGAGGATGTCCTGGCGACGAGCGACGGCTTCGGCATAAGCTGCTCCACCGATGTGCCGGGGGATGTCCTCCAGGCCGTCGTAGAAAAGGCGAAAAATTCCCATAAAATTGTGGGAATCCATGCTGGCGAATTAAATAGAAAGGACATTAAAACTGCGATAGATATCATGCCTGACTTCTTAGTCCATATGACCCAGGCCATTGTACCCGATCTGAAGAGAATGGCCGATCTGGACATGCCGGTCGTCGTCTGTCCCCGCTCCAACGTGATGACGGGCGTGGGGCTTCCGCCCATCAAAAGAATGAGGGAGGCGGGAATACGGCTGGCGCTAGGCACGGACAACGTGATGCTGAACGCCCCGGACATGTTCCGGGAGATGGAATGGGCCTCCAAGCTATTCCTGCATGACGACACTTATACGCTTCAGATGGCCACGATCAACGCCGCCAGGATCGCCCGGCTGGACCGGGAAAAGGGCTCCATCTTGCCCGGAAAGGACGCCGACCTGCTCGTTTTCGATACCAACTCCGATACTTTTAAGTGCTCACAGAATCTCTTAAGCACCGTAGTCAGGCGTACAGGGCCAGACGATTTAAACTATTTTATGGAAGAGGGTAATATATGGCAGAACTCTTTAAGAAGATCCTGATAGCCACCGACGGCTCGAAGCGAACTCAGAATGCCGTGGAAATGGGGCTAAAGCTAGCCAGAGAGCAGAAGTCAAAGGTTTATGCGATCTACGTGGTCGATACGGTCACGTTCACCTCGATACCAATGGATGTCACCTGGGAGAACATGTACCAGCTATTGAAGGACGAGGGCGAGGACGCCGTAAAAATTATAAAAGACAGCGCCCAGGACGTGGAAGTCCAGACCCAGGTACTGGAAGGCAATCCGGCGGTCGAGATCACCAGGTACGCGAGCGACAATGGCGTGGACCTAATCGTAGTAGGTACGCTGGGCAAGAGCGGCATAGACCGGATATTGCTCGGCAGCACCGCCGAGAAGGTCATTCGCATCGCGCATTGCCCGGTGCTGGTCATTAAGAGCGAAAAGAAATAGATTAATAAAATTTAAATATCATGAAGCAATCTTCGAGGGATGTTATGAAACAAGTTTTGACAGTCGACGATATTATGATCAAGAGCGTCAAGAGCATCGAGATCCCGGGCTCGAGGGACGAGGTGCTCGACCTCATGCAGAAGGAGCGCATTTCCGCCGTGCCCGTGGTAAAGGAAGGCACCCTGCTGGGCATCGTCACACGCATCGACCTGTTAAGGCATCCCACCGAAGAGCAGATCGCCCTCCTGATGACGAGGGACCCGGTGACCATCACACCCGACGCCCCGATATCGGAGGCGGCGCGTATCCTGATCATGACCGGCCTGCGCAGGCTGCCCGTGGTCGTGAAAAATAAGCTCGTGGGCATCGTGACCGTGGCCGACATCGTGGGCGCCATCGGACAGATGGAGATCACTAACCCCATCAAGACCTATGTGAAGAACAACATCGTGGCCGTCTGGGAAGAGACGCCCGTGAACGTGGTCAGCGAGATCATCCGCCTTTCACGACACGACGCGCTTCCTGTACTCAACAGCAAGAGCGAGCTGACCGGCATCATCACAATCACCGACCTCATCAACATGAGCAGGATCGAGGACTCCGTTGAGAAGTCCGACATGTCCTCTGCCTCGGATGAGGATAAGTGGACCTGGGAGAGCATGCGGGACACGATGAGCCTGTACTACGGCGTATCGCGCATCAAGCTGCCGGACGTCCCCGTGAAGGGCGTCATGGTCAAAGACGTCGTTACGGCGTTCCACAAGACACCAATATCCGACTGCGCCAGGAAGATGCGGCGTAACCGGATCGAGCAGGTGCCGGTCATCACGGCCGACAACAAGCTGGACGGCCTGCTGCTGGACCGTGATCTGTTGAACGTGCTCGTGCGCCACGACGAATAAAAAATGCTTTTTTAATTTTATCGGCTCGGGTGCATCGTGCACCAGGGCTCTTTTATTCGAATGATCTGCTTTGCCAGATGCCTTCTCGCTGACGGCGGCACCTCATACAATCCCGTCTCAAGGTCCCGCCCGACCTTTTCATAGGCGGGCGATGCATGCTTAGTCCCGCATTTTCTGCACCTATAGCCCTTATCCTTCCCGATGGATTCCATGCTCCTGCCACATTCGAGGCACTTTGAGGGCGTTTTATTATACTGTTCAGCGAGCCTGATAACCTCCAGTTTTTCAAGGTTCACCGTATCGTTCTTGACGCTGCCATAGACGCGTACCTCGTCCCCCTTGATGAGCTTCTTGACTATCTCCCGGAAGTTCTTGGTCGGCTCGAATGCAGCACACTTGACGGTGACACCAGCCTGCTCAATTTCGAAGAAGACGTGGCCGCCTTCGATGGCATGGGGCTCGTCGAAAACAAATCCCCTAAGTATGTATGACCCATCATTCCTTATCTCCGAAATTTTAGCTTCCATGAGGTGCATGTCGGTGCCCTGGTTGGTGATGAAGATCTGCGAGCGCTCCACGGGCTCGGTCACGAGCATCTTTTGAGCCTTCAACAGGACTCCGGGGTCGTTCCCGCGGATGCCATAGAGTACCGGGTCAGGCGTGTGGGGCGAAAATACGATGACCTTGTTGCGCAGGTCCACGTTATCCCACGTATCCGGATAAGTGGCTGCATTCATCCTGTACACCGAATCCTCATCGAGCCACCGGGGCTTCTCATAGTTTTCCGGCATGCGGTAGGCGAGGAGCTCGTACGTATGATCGTACAGGTCCAAACCTATCGATGCCAGGGCGCCGATGATGCCCCGGCCGTTCTTGTAGCGGCGGACCCGCATCCCGTACTTTTCAGCGAGACCGGCGGCCTCCCCGATCTCGACCACGTCCCTGACCACGCGCAGGGCGAACGACCTGACCTCGTCCGGGACTTCGCCATCGTGAACGACCACCCCCGGGTTCGTGTTCTCATCCTCGAACCGGGCATATTCCTCGACGGCGCTCACGACGATCTTTTCCACATCGTCGATGGGCCCCTTTTCCAGGACAAGGCAAAGGGCCGCGTTGCCCCTGGTCTTGTACTTGATATTGGGATTAAGCCTGATCAGCCGCGGGTACCCGTGGATGCCGAATGAAGCAAGACGCTCCGCTAGAACTGCCGCAAGGTACGTCGTACACATCCCGAGCTTCGAGTCGGTGTCATCCACTCCAACGTATAGCATAATCAAAATCTTTTAATATTAGGAAAAAGACAGTTGAATGTTACAATATAAGTCTTTCGCCATCATGACCAGAGAAACACTGCTCGACCAGGCCATTCGCGTCCTCCAAAAGGCCGAATTCATGATCTCCGAGAAGTGCGACATCAGGCCCCGAAGCTTCGACGTCGTCGCCCGGAGAGGCAAAACGTTCCTCCTTATCAAGGTGCTCTCGAACATCGAAGGGCTCGGGGAGGATACGTCCAGGGAAATGAGAAGGCTGGCAGTGCTGTTCAACGGGACGCCCGTAGTCATAGGCGAGCACACCAATGACCACCTGCTGGAAGGCGGGGCCGTCTACCTCAGGTACGGCATCCCGTGCATCAATGTCGAGACCTTCCAGGATAATTTCCTGGAGGGAGTACCGCCCCTGGTTTACGCAGCGCCGGGCGGCCTGTACGTCGAAATCGACGGCGATACCCTTAAAGAGGTCCGGGAGTCGAAGAATATTTCCCTGGGGGAGCTGGCGAAACAGCTGGCCGTCTCGCGGCGGTCCATCAGCAAGTACGAGAACGGCATGAACGCGACCATCGATATTGCGCTGAAGCTCGAGGAGATCCTGGATACGCCGCTGGCGAAGCCCATCAACATGCTCGTCAAGTTCGAGAGGCCCGAGGATAAGCCCGAAAACGACATGGAGAACGCGAGCGACCTGGAGAGGGACGCATTGCGCACGATGATGAGCATCGGCTTCGACGTGTTCCGCACGACCAGGGCGCCGTTCAACGCGCTGTCCCAGGACGAGGATAACAAGGTGCTGACCGGCGTCAGCGACTACTCCGAGGCCGTCATCAAGCGGGCCCGGTTCATGTCGAGCCTCGCCGACGTGGCCGATACGTACTCCGTTTTCATCGTCAAGAAGATGAACAAGTCCCGCAGCATCGGCAACACGGTCCTGGTAAGGCACGAAGATCTCAAGGAGCTGGACGACAGCGAAGACCTGCTCACGATGCTCCTCAAGAAGCATGCCGGCAAGGGTGTCAATAACTAAGGCTGGCCATATAACTATTTTTCAGGCAGAACAAGCACTTTTATATTAATAATATTTATATTTAAGCGTTAATTTACATTACAGCGCTCTCCTCAACAAGCGCCATTGCCTAACGACCGCATATAACAGCCCGATGACACCGAAAACTTAAAATAAAAATAATCTCAATTTTATATATTTGTACGATAACACCTAGAATGCTTCGAAAAGGTGACCAATATCAGAATGTATACTTATAACCACAAAGATTTTATTTTGCCGTTACACAGTAACTGGTCGAAGGCCTTATTATACGCGTACCGGGTTTATCGAACATCCACAATAAATGCGCCGAGAAAATAAGGCAATGGCCGTGAAAATTAATAATGCTAAAAAGTATTTATCCTATGTACGGAACTTAACGGTGAGAACGAACGGTGATGGCAATTGAGTGAAGAGATAAAAATAGAAAAACAAGACGACCTGTGCGGAGGCCTCGAGTTTAACTCGACGAGCGACATCGAGGTGCCGACGAAACTGATCGATCAGGTGATCGGCCAGGAGCACGCGGTCGAAGTCATCAAGAAGGCCGCCAACCAGCGCCGCCACGTCATGATGATCGGCACGCCTGGCACGGGCAAATCCATGCTAGCCAAGGCCATGGCCGAGCTGCTCCCCAAGGAGGAGCTACAGGACGTTCTCATCTACCACAACCCGGAGGACTCGAACAACCCGAAGGTCAGGGTAGTCCCCGCTGGAAAAGGCAAGCAGATCGTGAATGCTCACAAGTTAGAGGCGCAGAAAAGCTCCCAGCTTCGTAATCTGATCATCGTCTTCTGCATGCTAGGCATCCTGATATTCGCCTGGGTCTATATGCCCTCGCAATTCATGTTTGCCATCATCGCGGTCATATTATTACTGCTCTTACTGAGGTACGTGACGCCCAAGGAGACCGTCATCACGCCCAAGCTCCTCGTCTCGAACCAGGGTAAAACGACTGCGCCGTTCATCGACGCCACCGGCGCCCACGCGGGCGCGCTCTTGGGAGACGTCAGGCACGACCCGTTCCAGTCGGGCGGCCTGGAGACGCCGGCGCACGATCGTGTCGAGGCAGGGGCCATACACAAGGCCAATAAGGGCGTCCTGTTCATCGACGAAATAAACACGCTCCGCATGGAAAGCCAGCAGCACCTGCTGACGGCCCTGCAGGAGAAAAAGTTCCACATAACTGGCCAGTCCGAGCGCTCGTCCGGCGCGATGGTCAAGACCGACCCGATCCCGTGCGACTTCATCATGGTGCTCGCGGGCAACCTCGACGCAAAAGAGGGCATGCACCCGGCGCTGAGGAGCCGCATTAAGGGCTACGGATACGAATTATACATGCAGGACACCATGGAAGACAGCCCCGAGAACCGCCGTAAGCTTGTGCGCTTCGTGGCCCAGGAGGTCATCAGGGACGGCAAGATACCGCATTTCGACAGGGGCGCCGTGGAAGAATTGATCAGGGAAGCAAGGCGCAGGGCCGGCCGCAAGGGCCACCTGACCCTGAAACTAAGGGACCTGGGCGGCCTGGTGAGGGTTTCGGGCGACATAGCCCGCGCCGAAGGAGTGGCCGTGGCCACTAGCGAACATGTGCTGAAAGCGAAGAAGATCTCCCGCTCGGTCGAGCAGCAGCTCGCGGACACCTACCTCGACAAAAGGAAGGACTACCGCCTGTTCAAGGTGGAGGGCGAAGAGATCGGACGCGTCAACGGCCTGGCCGTCATCGGCGGCGATTCGGGCATCATCCTGCCCATAGTGGCAGAGGTGACCCCGGCCTTGTCAAAGTCCGAAGGCCATGTCTACGCCACGGGCAAGCTCAAGTCCATCGCCAAGGAGTCGGTGCAGAACGTGAGCGCCATCATTAAAAAGTACACGGGCTACGACATCGCCAGCATGGACGTCCACATACAGTTCGTGGGCGCCTACGAGGGTGTCGAGGGCGACAGCGCCTCCGTGTCCATCGCGACGGCCGTCATATCGGCGCTATCGCAGATACCCGTGGACCAGAGCGTGGCCATGACCGGCTCGCTGTCCGTCCGGGGCGAAGTGCTCCCCATCGGAGGCGCGACCTATAAGATCGAGGCCGCGGCGCTGGCGGGCATCCAGACGGTGCTCATACCGAAGTCCAACATGGGCGACGTGCTCATCGAGGAGATCTACAAGGACAAGATCAAGATCATACCAGTCTCGAACATCAACGAGGTCCTGGAGTACGCCCTGGTGGGCAAGATGAAGGAGTCCTTCCTCGATAAGATCCGCAACTTCAGCATGGACAAGATGGGCATCGGCATCTTCGATAAAGCCCTACCGCATTAAAATTTTTAGGCGCCGCCTTTTTTAGGCGCCCATCCTTTTAAAAACAGTTTTATTAATGATTGACGTGAAAGCATGGAATTCTACGACGTAAGAGAGCTTGACGGCTACACCACCTCCATCGTATACGACAACGGCGAGGTCGACGAGATTTCTGAACATTTTATGACGGGCGGCGCTGTCCGGGCGCTGTCCGGCGGCTCCTTCGGCTTTACCAGCATCGACGACGTTAAAAAAATGGACGCCGCCATCAAGGACGCCGTTGCCATCGCAAGAAGGCTGGACAAGCTTAATCCCCGGCCCGCCATCGAGTTCGTCCCCATACCGAAAATAAAGAAAACCACTTATAAGGTCATAAAAAACCCGGCGGACATTTCCATGAGCGCCAAGCAAGACCTTGTAAAGGCCGTCGAGGAAGCCCTCAAAAATAACGATCTCGTTAAAAGCACTAAGGTGAATTATTCGGAATCTTATTCTCATAATCTTTTCAGGTCCTCGGAGGGGGACGAGGCCGAGTTCGATACGTATCGTACTGGCTTTAGCTGCGTCGCGGTCGCAAAAGACGGGAACAACATGCAGATGGGCCGGCGGAGCTACTACAACGTGGGCGGATACGAGATATTCGACCAGTGCGACCCGATCAAGCTCGCCATTGAGGCCAAGGAAGAGGCCATCGCCCTTCTGAAGGCGGGCCCCCCGCCCGGCGGCCACTTCGACGTCATCCTCGACCAGGAGCTGGCCGGCGTATTCATCCACGAAGCGCTGGGGCACGCCTCCGAGGCCGATACCGTGCTCGAGGGCGACTCGTGCATCGAGGGCATGATCGGTAAAAAAATAGGCAGCGACCTGGTCACTGTGCGAGACGACCCGACGCTCGTCCGGTATGGCTATTATCCCTATGACAGCGAGGGCGTGCCTTCCCAGAACACGACCATCGTGGAAAAAGGTGTCCTGAAAGCTTACCTGAATTCGAGGGAGACCGCAGCAAAGCTCGGGGGCCACCCGGGCAATGCCAGGGCGGGAGGCCTGATGAGGCCGGTGGTGAGGATGAGCAACACCTTCATCGATAACGGGGACATGAGCCGGGAGGAGGTCTTCGAGGGCGTCGACGGCATATACCTGAAGGGCTCCCGAGGCGGCCAGGTGAACACCGGCGAGGGCATCTTCCAGTTTAACGCTGTATTGGGCTACATCGTGAAGAACGGCCGCATCGAAAAGCCCATACGCGACGTCTCCATTTCAGATAGCACGCTAAAGACGCTGAATAACATAGAGCGGATCGCGGACGACCTGAAGTTCAGCTCTGGCCGCTGCGGCAAGTCCGGCCAGGGCGTGCCAGTGGCCGACGGCTCTCCGCATGTATTGGTCAAGAACGCCGTCGTGGGGGGGTCCGCATGAACTTCCAGAGGCTGATCGACCTTGCGTTAAAAGAAGGCGCCACCGAGGCGGAAATATACTACTCGAAGGGCAAGGTCGTCAACGTGGAGACCCAGCAGGGCAACGTCGGGTTCGCCGAGGAGAGCGTCTCAGACGGCATCGGCATCCGGGTCATCGCTGGCGGCGCGTTCGGCTACTCGTCCTCTAACGATCCGTCAACATACGAAAAAGCCGTGAGGACGGCCATCACCTGCGCCAGGGCCCGGGGCAAGGACCCTTACCTGAAAGGGCTGCCCGGGCCGAGGCCTTACAAGGACGTCACCGGCATTTACGATAAGCGCATCGACGAGTTCGAGCTGGGCGCCTGCATCGATACCATGGCCGCCATGGTGGAGAAGGCTAAAAAGGACGGGAATGTCTCCGTGACCTTTGGCAAGTTCTCCAGCCAGTCCTCGTCGACGACCATCATTAACTCTAACGGGATCGAGGCCCGGGAAAAAGAGACGGCAGCCTATGGTTACATCGACGTCATCATCAAGGAGGGCGACCAGGTCTCGACGGCCTATGATTACGACGTATCCCGGGCATTGGACAGGGACTTTTCCGGGATCGGCTCGAGGGCCGCGGAGCTGGCGAAAAGCTCGATGAACGGCGTGTCCATCGATAGTAAGAACTGCGACGTGCTGCTCGGCCCCCAGGCGTTCTCCGACATCATGGAAGGCACGCTGCTGTTCGCCATCAACGCCGAGAGCGTTCAGAAAGGCCGGTCCAGCCTGGCCGATAAGCTCGGTAAAAAGATCTCCGTCGACGGGCTCACCATGATCGACGACGGCCTCATGCCCGGCGGCCTGGGCACGGCGGGCTTTGACGATGAGGGCGTCCCGGTCGGCCAGACCACGATCATCGACGACGGCAGGCTCGATTCGTTTATTTACGACAGCTATACCGCCGGCAAGGAGAACCGGGAGTCGACGGGCAACGCCATCCGGGGCACGTACCAGCTTAGCCCCAAGGTGGGCCCGCATAACGTCCGATTCGAGTACCCCCGGAGCGACGTCATCGGAGAAACGGATAGGGGCATCTACGTGAACTCCATCATAGGGGCACATACCGCCAATCCCATCACCGGGGACTTCTCCGTCGAGTGCAGGAACTCCTTCATCGTTGAGAACGGTGAAAAGTCGAAGCCCATAAAATCCCTGATGATCAGCGGCAACGCGTTCGAATTTTTAGGTAAGATCAATGGCATGGGCAAGGACGACCGTATGCTGGGTGCATTCGTGGTACCGACGGTGCGCATAAAGGACGTCCACGTGACCCGCGGCAGCCAGTAACTGACAATAAATTTGCCTTTTTTTACCCGAGAACAAAATATAAATCCGTTATGAGCCTAATAAGCATGGATTACCGACCGGAGCCTTGAACTCCAGCCGCCAGGAGGACGATTATGCAAATGAAAAATGTATTCGCCGCCGTCATTACTACGGTGGCCATCATGGTCACCGTATCGGGCTGTATCTCGAATAACGTACCGACGGCTTCCCCGTCGCCTTCTCCTTCGGCTACGCCGACGCCGCAGAAACAATGGCCGCCGTCCACCATAGGCACCATCATGAGCAGCCAGGTGAGTATCGAGGACTCTTATAAAGATGTGAAAGTGTCTCCCACCCGGGACCCAACCGGTATGCAGTCGGAGAACATATCGATCCTTTTCACCAACACGGGACGGACCTGGGCCAATAATACCTTTGTTAGTCTGATGATGACCGACGCCCAGACGGGCGAGTATTATTTCAGCGGACAGTTCAACGTCGGCAACATCACTCCCCGGTCTTCCCAATGGATCAACGTGTCCACGGGCACCCATGACTTCGCAATGTCCGTTCTGTTGCATATGGACTATTATTGGGGAGACGACCTTGAGTTCCATAACACATTTAAACAAGCTTATACGATAGCGCCAGTCCAGAGAGACGAAGTCGGTAAGGCACCATGAAGATAAACCAATTACCCCACAGGCGCACGATGGAAGAGAAAGGCATCATGGACCTTCTCCGTGATGCAGAGGTCGGCCAGCTTGCCACCGTCAGCGAAGACGGGAAGCCATACGTTGTCCCGATCTGTTTTGTGTTCGACGGCAAGCGCATATATTTCCACTGCGGGCTTAAAGGTAAAAAGCTAGATAACATAAAGGCGAACGCATCGGTATGTTTTTCTGTTTTTAAGGTGCTGGGCCTCGGTGTTAACGCCGATAAGCCCTGTAACAGCTGGACCTATTACCACAGCGTCCTGGCTGCGGGCACCGCACATTTTGTTGAGGATCAGGAACAGAAGGCCCGTGCTCTTCGGCTTATATCCGAAAAATATGCCCGAGGGCCAGTCGGGGAAATGCCCGCCACGGAGATTGAACGGACCTGCGTCGTGGAGATCGCCATCGATGAGCTAAGCGGCAAGACGAATGAAAAGAAATAACCGGCATAATTTTCTATAATTTAGGTTCTTCCGCCTTTTGGGATTTTTTTCCAGAAGATTTTTTGTAGTTTATTTCGTATGGATTTTTAGTTAATGGGTCTCGATTGTCTTGCCCTGCGAGACATGTTTATTATGCCGTTTGCCATTTCC
>Ga0209039_10001201_pt1 | contig 24631 bp, 19 predicted proteins | sample BogFormECP12_OM1_FD_188238 | JGI IMG/M metagenome (GOLD analysis project Ga0209039, IMG submission 188238) | Bog forest soil microbial communities from Calvert Island, British Columbia, Canada - ECP12_OM1 (SPAdes) (version 2) | ecosystem: Environmental > Aquatic > Freshwater > Wetlands > Bog ... | reverse complement strand
CCGGTTTCCGCCGTGTAGCCGAATTCCTCCACGGGCATTCCCTGGAAGCGCGCGTAGGTTCGCAGCACTTCGCGATATTCGGGGTGAAGGCCGCGGGCCGCCAGCACGCGGCGCCTGCCGGTGGAGCGCGCCGCCATCATGGCGGCTTCGGGCACGGCGGTGGACCCGTCGTACATGGAGGCGTTGGCCACGTCCATGCCGGTTAGCTGGCAGATCATGGTCTGGAATTCGAAGATGGCGGTGAGGGTGCCCTGCGAAATCTCGGCCTGGTAGGGCGTGTAGGAGGTCAGAAACTCGCCGCGCGAAACCACCGCGTCCACCAGCACGGGGCGGTAATGGTCGTAGACGCCGGCGCCCAGGAAGCCGGCGTATCCGTTGGCATTTTCCGCCGCGCGCGCGCGGAAGTAATCGGCGATCTCGTATTCGGAGATTCCCGGGTCGAGCTCGAGCGGACGCATCAGCCTGGCGGAGGCGGGCAGGTGCGCGAACAACTCGTCGGGCGATGAAACGCCGCAGGCCTCCAACATCTCGCGGCGTTCGGAGTCGGACTTCGGAAGATATCGCAACTACTTTTCGGCTCCTATGTAAGTCTCGTAATCGGCGGCGGAGAGGAGTCCTTCGGCATCCGCCGGGTTGGAAAGTTTCACTTTCGCCAACCAGGCCGCGCCGTGGGGATCGCGGTTGAGGGTTTCCGGTTTGTCGGCGAGCGTGGCGTTGACTTCGGTCACTTCGCCCGAAACCGGCGCATAAATATCGGACACGGCCTTCACCGATTCGACCGACCCGAGGCTGGCGCCCTGCTCCAGCTTGGCGCCCACTTTGGGAAGATCGACGTAGACTATGTCGCCGAGCTCCTGCTGCGCGTGATCGGTGATCCCGATCGTCGCTGTGTCCCCTTCCACGAGGACCCATTCGTGTTCCTTCGTATATCGAAAGTGTTCTGGATACATGCTCATTTCGCTCGTTTGTAAAACGGAGTCTCTACCGTTACCGCATCCACCGGTTGGTTGCGGATCATGACTTGAATTGGCGTGCCGGGTTGAGCCTCCTCCGCGGGCAAATAACAAAGGCCAATGTTTTTGTTTAATGTCGGCGAAGGCGATCCGCTGGTGACCCATCCGGCGGGCGCGCCGTTCCACAGTACTTCGTATCCGTCGCGGGCGACGCCGCGCCCGCGCATTTCGAACCCCGCCAGCTTGCGGCGGAGCCCGCTCTCTTTCTGTTTCAGCAGGGCGTCGCGCCCCAGGAAGTCTCCCTTGTCGAACTTGACGATCCACGCCAGATCGGCTTCCAGAGGCGAGATGGAGGCGTCGATTTCGTGGCCGTAGAGCGCCATCTTGGCTTCCAGGCGCAGGGTGTTGCGCGCGCCCAGCCCCACCGGCTTGACGCCGGATTCACGTCCGGCTTCGTGCAGCTCGTTCCAGAGACGCACGGCATCGGCGGGAGGAATGTAGATCTCATAACCATCCTCGCCGGTGTATCCGGTGTGCGCGATGCGCGCGGGACAGCCTGAAACCTCGCCGTCCGCGAACCAGTAATAGCGGATGGCGGTAAGATTCACGGGAGTCAGCTTCTGCAAGGTGGCGCGCGCCTGGGGGCCTTGCAGGGCAATCTGCGCGTAGCGGGCGCCGGCGTTCTCCACCGTGGCGTCGAAGCGGTTGTGCGATGAGATGTGCGCGAAATCCTTGTCCTGGTTGGAGGCGTTGACGCACAGGAAGTAGTGGTCTTCGGCCACCTTGTGGACCAGGATGTCGTCGACGAATCCGCCGTGATCGTAGAGCAGGGCGGAGTAGTGGACCTGTCCGGCCTGGAGCCTGGAGACGGCGTTGGTGGTGACGTACTCGGCGAGCTTTTCGGCCTCCGGTCCGCGAATCTCGATTTCGCCCATGTGGGACACGTCGAAGAGGCCCGCCGCGGTGCGCACGGCGCGGTGTTCGTCGACGATGCCGGAGTACTGGACGGGCATGTCCCAGCCCCCGAAATCCACCATTCTGGCGCCCAGCGCCCGATGGACGGAATTCAAGGGCGTGGCACGAAGCGGCGGCACGTCTGGCATTGAAGTCTCAGGCTAACAACACCGAAACGGGGGTGTCAAACAACTGGCGGGCGCGATCCCCGCTCAACGGCGGCGGCTCTCAATGGCAGCCACAGCAACCAGAAGAGGGCAAGGCCCGCGGCGGCGGCGGGGAGCAGGTACCACGGCCACGGACCCAGCTTGTCGAGCAAGTTGGCGCTGGCGGGCTTGCGGCAGAGATACATAAAGTTGCTGCCGAAGGCGGCATTGAACGCGCCCACCGGCGCAGCGTACGCCACCAGCCAGCCGAACGAACGCCACACCGCGCCGGGGCGGAAGCGCACCATGCCGCCGAAGGCCACCAGCGTCACGGCGATCACGATGCCGCCGTGGGCCACGAAGAAGTAGATGGCCGGATAGGTGGGCCAGGGCGACCAGAGGTCGGGGGTGAGCAGGGCCATGCCGGCTCCGGCGATGCCGGCGAAATACGCGAACTCGGCGATGGCCGGTCGCGCCGTGAGACACGCCGCGACCGAAAGCCAGACCGTGAGGTCGCACAACTGCAGCGGAAGATTTCGCGCATGCACGCCTTCGTGGGAGTAGCGGAACGCCCACCAGCCCAGCTCGTTCACGAGCAGCGCCCATCCGATGGCGAGGCGCGCCGGGCGCGCGGGGATGGCGCCGCGGCGGCACAGCCAGGGCAGCGCCACGGCGATGGCGGCCGTGGCCGCGAGCAGCGCGAGATGCAGCGGGCCGAAGAGTGGCACGGGGACAGTGTAGCGCGGGGCGGCGGACGCGTATGAGACCGTCACTCGGGATCGAGACCGAGAGAGAACACCGCCGGCTCGGGAAGTTCCTCGAATTCCAAGCTGCCGGTTTCCATCCGTTCCCTTCGTGCCCGTCGAACGGCAAGCCAGATGGTGAGCAGAACCCCGAACGACAGGGAGGCGCTCACGGCCCCATTCACGCAGCTTTCGATGATGGCGGCCAGAGAGGAGACATACAGTGAGATAGCCGCTCCGTAAATCAGCAGCAACTGGATGACTGGCTTCTGGCCTGGCAGGTACGAGGAGGTAAACGGGATCCTCTGCGACTGCATCAGGAAAACTTCCATCAGAACGAGCGACGCCAGCAGGCACAGCGCGGCGGCCACGAGTCCCGCGGCCACGCCAAGCAGGCGGATCTCCAGCGGCAGAGTGAGCAACGCCACCGGCGCCACACCGCAACACAGGACGAAGCGCTCGACTCCGGCCAGAAAGAGAAGCCGGTTCCCCTCCTGGTTGATCCGGAAGATCCAGTTCGCACGATGTTCCACCGGCAGCCGGAACAGATACCTCAAGCCGGACAGCACGAAAAGCGACAACGCCAGCGGCGCGGCGACAGCCGCTTGCCGTAACGCCCGGGTCGCGGAGACCGGGCCGCGAGTGCCGTGGGAGAGAAACAGGCCCGCGAAGCTGTTGCAGATCAGCGCCGCGCCGATGGCGACGAAGACCGTGAGCACCAGCCGCTGCAGGGAGTTGCGCGCCAGAGTTTTGGCGATGAACGCGAATACGGCCAGTTGACGCGGGTCGCGGCCGGCTAGCTCCGCCAGCGTGGCGCGCCCGGGCAGGCGTGAGGGACCGGCGGCTTGCGCAGCCGCTTCCACCAGGCGCATCCGATGGCGTTTGTATCCCCACCAGTAGCTCCCGATGGCGGCGCCCGCGCCGCTTACCGACGCCCGTGCCGCAATCTGCGCCAACCGGGCCGCGAACGCATCGGAGCTGCCGGCCAACACCTGGTCCAGCCCCAGAAACCAGACGGGTGGCAGCCAGTTGACCCAGCGGGGCGGGCGATCGACGGCGCCGGGTGTGAGAAGCGAGAACAAAAGCGGCAGCCCGCATAACAACGCGGTGAGGAGAATTCCCTGGGCTGCCAGGGAGACTCGTCCGAAGAGGCGCACGGGAACCGTGTTCAGCAGGACGCCCTGCACGGCAACGAGGCCGAAGAACACGAAGACCGCGGCGGCTGAAGCCGAGACGAAGATGGCGGGGATCTGCGCCATCGCATTGCCCGCGTACTTTCCCGAGAAGACCATGGGCAGAAGCACGCTCGGCAGCAGGGTGATGGAGCCGATGAGGAGCAGGGCGAACGCCAGCAATGCGGTGAATTTGGCAACGAAGATATCGCGCAAGCGAACTGGCAAGGATGCCAGGACCATGTAATCCCGCAGACCGGGGAACAGCGAGTGCCATTGAATCGCGGTGAGAATCCCGATCAGCGTCATTGCCAGAACGATCAGGCTGAGGATATCGGCGAGCATCGCCAATCGATACGGCCCCGGTGTGGGCAGGTTGCCCAACAGGAGATATTTCTTGAAGAGACCCGGTACGCCCACCACCCCGAAAGACAGCAGAACGGCCACGATCCCGATGGCGACCTCGCTCCATTGGCCGGAGCTCGAGAGCAGTTCGCTGTCGAAGAAGCGCAGAAAGAAGTGCCGCCGCAGCTCGAATCCGGCGGAGTGAGTCTCCGCGGACCAGTGCTTCAGCTTCGTATGGCCTCCAGAATACCCGTCACCAGTTCGCCAGGATCGTCCTGATGGGTGAGTTGCGTGAAGACGCCTTCGAGCGAAGGTTGCTGCATCAGATCGCGCAACCGTTCCACGCGATCGGCGGCCACGATTCTTCCGTTGCGCAGGATGACGACCGAGGAACAGATCTTCTCGACGACGTCCAGCACGTGGGAGCTGTAGAGGATCATCTTGCCCTGGCCGGCGAGCCGCCGGAGAAGCAGGCGCAAGACCAGCGCGGTGCCGACGTCCAGGCCGGAAAACGGTTCATCCAGAATCAGAAGGCCGGGATCGTGCAGAAGCGCCCCGCACAGCAGCACCTTCTGGCGCATACCCTTGGAGTAAGAAGAAAGCGGCGATTCGCGATCCTCCCACAGTGAGAACAGCCGCAATAACGCTTCCGTGCGGCGGTCCAGGATGCGGCGCGGGAGCCCTCGCAGGCGGCCCGCAAGCTGCAAGTGCTCCCTGCCGCTGAGATGCGGATAGAGATAGGCTTCCTCGGGGACGTATCCAATCGACCGTTGGAACTCAATCCGGTTTTTCCGGACATCCGAGCCGCGGAACAGAATCTGGCCGGCGGTGGGCTCGATCAGCCCGATGAGAATTTTCACGGTGGTGCTCTTGCCGGCTCCGTTTGGCCCCAGGTAGCCGAGAATCTCACCTGGACGGATGGAGAAGCTGACCCCGTCGATTGCGGGGATGCCGTTGTACCGCTTGGTTAAGCCACGAATTTCCAGCATATCGGTTTTCCCGGACTGTCCGATTCCCAGCCCGGCGCCTGTCGGCCACATCCGCGCCGGGCGAGCATGCCCGTGACGCCGACCGGACGGGCGCCGACGGCCATGCTTCGCGCTCTCTTCCCTTGTCCAAGCTAGGTATACCATCCAAACCGGCGAAATGCAACGCCCGAAGCCGCTGGGGCCAATGTCGCCGGGCCGGGGCGTGAGCGTTAAGATGGTGGGAATGAGCTTCACGGTTGGCCTGGCGGTTTTGGTCTTCGGCGGAATCGCTCTGGCGATCATCGCGTCTGTGCTCCGCCAGCGGCGGCGCGAACGCAGGTCCGCAGCCTGGCCTTGGGCGAGAATCAGCCTGGATTCAGGCGAGATCGGGCGCGTTACCGATAGCGAAGGAGGGTCCACTTGGGAGCTCGATGTGACGTATTCGTACACGGTCGGAGGACAACGATACTCCGGCACCTACACGTCCTCGTTCGTCAGCAAGTCCGAAGCGGAAGATCTTCTCAAGAGCCTGCGGGAACTCCCGCCTCCCGCGCGCTACCAGCCGGGACGGCCGGAGATCTCGGTGCTGGAACCGTACCGCGATGCCGCGCTCGGCTTGTAAGACCGGTAGCGGACCGCGTCGCGGTGTGTTACACCAGACAGGATGCAGATACTCGGACTGGCCGACTCGACGCCCAAGCCGGATAACCGGTTGTAGGCCCTCTTCTGGCCCAGCATCCGCACCCGCGTGGATCTGGACACGGTGACCACGCAAGGCTTCTGGATTTGCACGCTGGTGGGCACCGTCTCCCTGGCGCTCTCTTTCGCGACCGGGAATGCCCTGGATATCTTCCTGACTGCTTTCGCGGCCGCCTGCTATGTGCTGGCCGGTTTCGGAGTGCGGATGCAGAGCCGCGTCGCGGCCACGGCGGCGTTCGCGATGTACCTTCTGGATGGCGTCGCGATGCAGTTGCAGACCGGGCAGGGCTTCGGAGTCATGCGGCTGATCTTCCTCGCCTTGCTGCTGGCGAATGTGCGGGGCATCTGGCTGTCGGCGTCGTTCCAGCCCTCGGAGTCCGATCCGCCGCCGGTCAGACTCAACGAGAACTGGCGCGACGAACTGGCGGATCAATGGCCGGCGGCTATCTGGCCTTGGGGCAGGTACGTGTTCTATGTCCTCACGGCGCTCTACCTCGCGTTGGCGGTGTTCGGTATGCTCGCCTTGGCGCTGGGGCTGCACTGAGCCATCGGGCCGCCCCACTGAACGTGCCACAATGATGGCGGTGTCCATGTTGCTCGCTCGCATCGCCAGGTTCATCGAGCGCCACGCCATGTTCCGCGCCGGCCAGACGGCTGGCGTGGCGGTTTCGGGCGGCGCCGACTCGGTGTGCCTGCTCCACATCCTCCTCGATCTGGCGCCGCGCTGGGATCTGCGGCTGCGCGTCCTGCACCTGAACCACAACCTCCGCGGCGAGGATTCGCGCGCCGACGCCGCCTTCGTGGCCGCCCTCGCCAACCGGCTGGGGCTGCCGGTAACCGTGGGCGAGGCGGATTTCTCGGTCACGCCCGGCAACCTGGAGCAGGCCGCGCGCGAGGCCCGGCTGAACTTCTTCCGCCAGCGCATGGCGGGGGGCGAGGTGGACTGCGTGGCTCTCGGTCATACCCTCTCGGACCAGGCCGAGACGGTGTTGTTCCGGTTCCTGCGAGGCGCGGGCTCTGCCGGGCTGGCGGGAATCCGGCCGGTCACCGCCGGGCGAATCGTCCGTCCGTTGCTGGAAGTGGATCGCGCGGAGGTCGAAGACTTCCTGCGGGAACGGGGAATAGCGTGGCGGGAGGATGCGTCCAACGCCGATCCCCGCTTCGCGCGCAACCGCATCCGGAGGGAACTGTTGCCGCAACTGGTCCGCGACTGGAACCCCGCTCTCGCCCAGACGCTGGCGCAAACCGCCGACTGGGCGCGCGCGGAGGAGTCGTGGTGGGAGCGGGAGGTGGATCGGCTGGCGGGCGGTCTGTTGGTGCAGCGCGGCGGGGCGGTGTACCTCGAAGCGGGATCGGTGGCCGATCTGCCGCTGGCCGCGGGACGGCGGCTGGTGCGGCGCGCTATCGAACTGGCCAAAGGGGATCTGCGCGGCGTGAGTTTTGCGCACATCGGGTCAATTCTGGATCTGGCGTCGAGCCCGCGGGGCCACGGGTGCGTCCATGCTCCGGGCCTGGCGGTGCTGCGTTCATTCGATTGGCTGCGGTTGGCGACGCCTGGAGCGGCGGCTGACGGCGCTCCTTACCGCCAGCCGGCCGCCGTGCCGGGGGCTTTGCGGATTCCCGGCGCGGGTCTCGAGGTTCGTCTGGAACTCATTGAAAATCCGGAAACTTTGGAGCACGCGGATTGCGTCTATAATAGTGTAATGGGCGGTCTGGACTGGCAACGTCTGTCCGGTCCGCTGGAATGGCGGAACTGGCGGGCGGGCGACCGGTACAGGCCTATGGGGAGCACCGGCGAAGAGAAGATAAAGACTCTGTTCCAGCGCGCGCAGATTCCGCTATGGGAGCGGCGACTGTGGCCGGTACTGACGAATGGGCCGTCGATTGTGTGGGTGAGGCGGTTTGGCCCGGCCGCGGGATATGAGGCTAGCCAGGACAGCCGACGGGTGCTGGCGATCCGCGAGGCGGTTGCGCCCGATGAATCGGGAATCGGGATCGGACGGGACGGCGTCTAACGAATTAGGCCGGTACGGAGGCTTCTTTGAACTCTAATATCAAAACAGTCATTTTTTGGGTGGTCCTGATCGGTCTGGCGTTGTCGCTGTTCATGGTGGTAAAGAACAGCCAGGGGCCCAAGGACCTGACGCTTTCCTTCACCGACTTCATGAACAAGGTGGATTCCGGCATGGTTGCCGATGCCACCGTGGACGGCAACGACGTCAACGGCACCTTGAAGGACAGCCGGCAGTTTAAGACCACCATCCCCGTGAATTATCCGGACGTTTACAAGAAGCTCACCGACCGGCAGGTGGCCGTCACCATCAAGCCCATCAATTCCAGCACCTGGGTGAACATCCTGCTGAACGCCTCGCCGTTCATCGTGATTATCGCGTTCTGGATTTTCATGATGCGGCAGATGCAGAGCGGCGGCAACAAGGCCCTCAGCTTCGGCAAGAGCCGCGCGCGGCTGCACTCCACGCAACAGAAGAAAGTCACCTTCAAGGACGTGGCCGGCGTGGAGGAAGCCAAGGAGGAGTTGCAGGAGATCATCGAGTTTCTGCGCGAGCCGCAGAAGTTTCAGAAACTGGGCGGGCGCATCCCCAAGGGCGTGCTGCTGATCGGGCCTCCGGGAACCGGCAAGACCCTGCTGGCGCGCGCCATCGCCGGCGAGGCCAGCGTGCCGTTCTTCTCGATCTCCGGCTCGGACTTCGTGGAGATGTTCGTGGGCGTGGGCGCCAGCCGCGTCCGCGACCTCTTCGAACAGGGCAAGAAGAACGCGCCCTGCATCATCTTTATCGACGAAATCGACGCCGTGGGCCGGCACCGCGGCGCGGGCCTGGGCGGCGGACACGACGAACGCGAGCAGACCTTGAACCAGTTGCTGGTGGAGATGGACGGCTTCGAGTCCAACGAGGGCGTGATCCTGGTGGCCGCCACCAACCGTCCCGACGTGCTCGATCCGGCGCTGCTGCGGCCCGGCCGTTTCGACCGCCGCGTGGTGGTGGACCGTCCGGACGTGGGCGGCCGCGAAGCCATCCTCCGCGTGCACACCAAGAAGATTCCCTTGGGCGACAACGTGGATCTTTCCGTCCTGGCTCGCGGAACGCCCGGCCTGTCCGGCGCCGACCTGGCGAACGTCGTGAACGAGTCCGCTCTGAACGCGGCGCGCCAGAACCGCAAGGTCGTGATGATGATCGATTTCGAGGTGGCCAAGGACAAGATCCTCATGGGCGCCGAGCGCAAGAGCTTGATTCTCAGCGATGCCGAGAAGCGCAATACGGCGTACCACGAAGCCGGCCATGCCCTGGTGGCGGCGGTGCTCCCCGACGCCGATCCGGTGCACAAGGTCACGGTCATACCGCGCGGGATGGCGCTGGGCGTGACCATGCAGTTGCCCATTGACGACAAGCACTCCTACAACCGCGACTACCTGCAGGCCAAGATCGCCATCCTGATGGGCGGCCGCATCGCCGAAGAGAAGTTCATCCACGAGATGACCACCGGCGCGGGCAATGATATCGAACGCGCCACCGACCTGGCCCGCAAGATGGTCTGCGAGTGGGGCATGAGCGAACTGGGCCCCCTGAGTTTCGGCAAGAAGGAAGAACAGATCTTCCTGGGCCGCGAAATCGCCCAGCACCGCGACTACAGCGAAGCCACCGCCATCCGCATCGACGAGCAGGTGCGGAGAATGGTGCAGAGCGGGTACGATACCGCCGAGAAGATCATCTCCGAGCACTCCGACGCCCTGGTGCAGATCGCCGAAACCCTGCTGATCCGCGAGATTCTGGACGGCAGCGAGGTGATGAAGATCGTCCGCGGCCAGCCGCTCGATCCGCTGCCTGGCGTGGATTCCAAGGATTCCGGCGGCGACACGCAGCACGTGCTTCGTCCCGAGGGCCAGCGCCGCCTGCCCGGTCTCACCGAAGGGGAGCGTCCACAGCCGGCGTGATCCCGCGCTTTCCCGTTTACGTGTTCGATATCGACGGCACGCTGCTCGATTCCGCCGAGGACATCTGCGGCGCCATCCAGCAGGTGCTGGACACTCTTCCGTGCCGGCCGGTGACCTTCGACTACCTGAAGAGCTACATCGGCTACCACCTCATCGATCTGTTTCGCGATCTGCTTCCGGATTACCCGCCGGAGCGGGTGGACGAGCTCATCCTCCAGTACCGCACCAATTATCTGCGGCGCGGCCATGCCAACACCCGCGTCTATCCGGGCGTGGCGGAGGCGCTGAGCGCTTTGGGCGGCCGGAAATCCACGGCCACCACCAAGGGAACTCCCACTACCCGCGCGGTTCTGGAGCAGTTTGGGCTGTTGCGCTACTTCGACCACGTGCAGGGCACCGACGGCTTCCCCTCGAAGCCCGCGCCGGACGTGATTCTCGCGTCACTGGCGGGCCTGGGCGCCGCGGCGTCCGACTGTCTGTTCGTGGGCGACTCGACGGCGGACATGGAAGCCGGGCGGCGCGCCGGCGTCAAGACCTGCGCCGTCCGCTACGGCTACGGCCTGGCCCGGGAACTGGCGCGGCACTCGCCGGATTACTGGATCGACGATCCGCGCGAGCTTTGCTGAGGTCCGGAAAATGCGTCTGACCCCTTTTTCCAGGCCGTGGTGGACGCGAGTGCGTCCCACGGTGCACTACCTGCTCGAGACCGAGGCGCATGTCTATGCCCTGGCCACGGCGGCCAGCGTCATGCTGGCGTTCTATCCGTTTCTGATCGTGATGGTGTCTTTCTGCCGCGACGTCCTTCACTGGAAGGCCGCCGAGCAGGCGGTGTATGTGGCGCTCGGGGATTTCTTCGCGGGAGAGCAGGGCCGCTTCCTGGTTTACAACCTGAGAGTGCAGGTTCCCAGGCTCGACCTCACCGCCATGCTGCTGCTGCTGTTCACCGCTAACGGGGTGTTCGAACCGCTGGAAGTGGCGCTCAATCGCGCCTGGGGCGTCACCGCGAATCGCAGCTACCTCAAGAACCAGGTGGTCAGCCTGGCGTTTATCTTCGCGTGCGGCGGCCTGGCGATCCTGTCCCTGATGTTCACTGGGTGGAACCAGGCGTGGATCGCCCACGCGGGAATCGGCGGGTCGATGGGCGAGTGGATCGAGCGGCTGTTTTTCAAACTGGCGGCCATTCCATTGTCGGTTTTCGCGCTGTTCCTGATCTACTGGAAGCTGCCCAACCGCCAGGTGGATCCCGCGCGGGTTGCGCCCGTGGCTGTAGTGGTGGGCTTGATTCTGGAAGCGCTGAAATATGTCAACCTGCTGATCGCGCCCCTGCTTCATCACAAACTGGACCGCGAATACGGAATCTTTCAGCACTCCGTCACCATCCTGTTATGGAGCTTCGTCTCGACGCTGGTAGTTCTCGCCGGCGCACACTGGACGGCGCGCCACGGAAGGCAAGATCCGCTATCGTAAGGGCCTTCCCTGGGGATTTGCCCGATAATGCACTACCGGAAAACCTCGCAAGCCCCACGTCGGGAGGGTGTTATTATCCGCCAATCGGGAGTGATCCTGTCCGTATTCTCATATCCTCCCAGGCCATTGATTTAATTGATGTTATTTGTCATTCACGCCGGCTTGGCGGGCCTTTTCGGGGTTCCATGGGTGCGCCGGCCGGAAAAAACCGTATGTTTCCAAGCCAAAAGGCCTTATAATGCAACGCATTGAGAACAGCGAAGATTTTGGCCAGGTACGTGCAAACGTGCTGAGTCTCAAGACCAAACAGAACCGCAACCTATCGAAACGTTTCACAAACGACACTAACGGAGATTACAGATGACTAACGGAGCGAGGGTTCACGCAAGTCAGGCCAAAAGCGGCCTCCTACCCAAACTGTTGACCATTCTGCTGGGTGTGCTGTTGGCAGCAGCGCTGGTGCAGGCGCAGTCGCTGACCACGGGCGACATTTCCGGAATCGTGAGAGATCAGAGCGGCGCGGTGGTTCCGGGCGCCTCGGTTACCGTGAAGAGTCTGGATACGGGTGCTACCCAGACCGGCGCCACATCGCAAAGCGGCGAATACCGTTTCCGCCTGCTGAAGCCGGGCGCCTACCAGGTGAGTTCCACCAAGACAGGGTTCCAGAAGACCGAGCAGAGCGTGGAGGTGATTGTCGGTTCCGTGGCGACCGTCGACCTCAAGCTGGAAATCGGCCAGGCCACGCAAACCGTGGAGGTGACGGGCGACGCGTCGCTGGTCAATGCCGAGCCCAGCACGAACACCACGTTCAGCCCGCAGCAGTTGCAGGAATTGCCTTCCGCGGGCGGGGATATCACCAACATCGCCTACACCGCGCCGGGCGTGGTGGTCAACACCACCGGCGGTTACGGCAACTTCCAGATCAACGGTCTGCCCGCGACTTCCAATCTGTTCACCGTCAACGGCGAGAACGACATGGACCCGTACTTCAACATCAACAATTCGGGCGCATCCAACCTCACCATCGGCCAGAACGAATTGCAGGAAGCCAGCGTCATCGCCAACCCATACGGCGGCCAGTATGGCCAGCTTGCCGGCGCCCAGGTCACCTATGTGACCATGTCGGGCACCAACCAGTTCCACGGCAACGCCGCCTATTGGTGGAACGGCCGGGCCATGAACTCCAACGACTGGTTCAACAACTACTACGGCGTCTCGAAGCCCTTCTCCAACGCCAACCAGTGGGCTGCGCGCATCGGAGGTCCCATCCGTAAGGACAAGACGTTCTTCTTCGTCGATACTGAGGGCCTTCGGTTCATCCTGCCAAACGTGTTCTCCAACGAAATCCCGACACCGGCGTTCTCCTCCGCCGTCCTGGCCAACGTGACCGCCAAGCAGCCCAACGAGGCCGCGGCTTACAAAACCATGCTCGGTCTCTGGGCCAACGCGCCAGGCGCGTCGGGCGCCGTGACCATCCCCAATATCTCCTCCTGCAACTCGGTATCGCTTCCGGGCTATAATCCGGCCACCACGCCGTGCGCGGAGAAGTTCGAATCCAGCGCCAACGCGCTGGGTTCGGAGTGGATATTGGCCTTCAAGATTGACCAGAAGATCGGCAATAATGACAACGCCTTCTTCCGGTACAAGCTCGACCACGGTGTCCAGCCGACGCTGCTCGATGCCATCAGCTCGAATTTCAACGCCATCTCGAACCAGCCTGCCTATGACATGCAGTTCCAGGAGACGCACATCTTCGGTGCGCGGTCGACCAACAACTTTACGACCGCCTTCAGCCATTACGTCGCTCAGTTCGCCCAGGACACGCAAAAGGTGGCTAGCACGTTCCCGTACCAGATCGCGGATTCCGGCACCGTGCCGTTCACCGGATTCAACGATCAGCACGCCTTCCCGCAGGGCCGCAACGTTACGCAGTACCAGTTCATTGACGACTTCACTCTGAATCGCGGCTCGAATAACCTTAAGTTCGGCGTCAATTTCCGTCGCTATGACGTCAGCGACCACAACTTCTTCTACAACAATCCGGTGGTTTACTACGGCTACGTGACCGCCGGGATGCAGAACTTTGCCAACGGTGTGGCGTACCAGTACCGCCGGGCGGCGAACATCGCTTCCGACGTTCCCATCGCCATGTGGGGCATGGGCCTTTATGCGCAGGACGAGTGGAGCCCGGCGCGGAATCTGAAGTTGACGCTGGCCATGCGCGTGGAGCGCAATTCCAACCCGGTGTGCCAGTTCAACTGCTTCGCCAACTTCATCAGTACTACGTCCTCTCTGCCCAGTTTCACAAGCTCCAGCCCTGGCACCGTCCCTTACTCGAGCGATATCAAGGCCGGCCAGAACCAGGCTTACCAGGGCGTCGACGCACTGGTCTATTCTCCGCGCATTGGCTTCAGTTGGTCGCCGGGCGATAACCACAAGACGGTCGTCAGCGGCGGCTTCATGCTGGCCTATGACAACCCGGCCGCCGGAATGGTGGACAATCTTTTGGCCAATCCGCCGGTTTCGGTCAACATCCGCGTCCGGCCCGCGGCCGGCACCCTGCCGTTCGATCCAGCCGGCGGGTACGCCACCTTTCTGGCCTCGGCCAACGCCTTTAGCCTGAGCAAGACTTACAGCCAGATCTCCGCGGCGCTGGCCGCTCTGGGTTCCACCTTTGCCGCTCCCGCCGCCAACGGCATCATCGGAACCATTCATGCTCCCATGTGGCGTGAGTGGAATCTGCAGATCCAGCGCCAGCTCACCAATAACCTGGTCTTTAGTTTGAACTATGCGGGCAACAGCGGCACGCGTCTTCCGTATTCCAATTCCTGGCCCAACGCCTACGATGCCTACGGCCTGTATCCCAAGGTCCCGGGGATCTCGGCCAGTGTTCCGGTCGCCAATTACGGCGTGGTCACCCAGTATCAGAGCGGCGCTGTTTCCAACTACAACGGGCTGAGCTTCATCCTGACCAAACGCTTCTCGCAATCGGTCTCCGCGCACTTCAGTTACACTTGGTCCCACAACCTCGACGAGTGCTCCAATGGGTGTCTCTTCTCCGATGGAAACGGCGGCCAGTCGCAGGTAAACCCGCTCAATCTCCGCACCAACAACTACGGCAACGCGGATTACGACATCAAGCACAACTTCAGCGGCGATTTCATCGTCAACCCCACGTTCCACCTCTCCAATGCGGTTGCCAAGCACCTTGTCAACGGCTGGGAGTTTTCCGGCAAGATCTTCTGGCGCACCGGGCTGCCGTTTACGGTCGGCGATAGCTACAACTCCGCCCTCGGCAACACCGGCGGCGCGATCTTCGGTACGCCGCTGGGCCGTGGTTGGGGCGGCCTGAGTTGCGGCCGCGCCGCGGCCGGCGACCCGGGTGTCGCTACGCCTTGCATCAACTCCAGCGTGTATCTCGACGCGGGAGCCGCAACCTTCAACAACTTTACGGCGTGGTCTCCGGCAACCCGCAACCAACTGTTTGGGCCGCATTATTTCGATCTCGACCTGAACCTGTACCGCTCGTTCAAGATCATGGAGAAGGTCAGCTTCAAGGTCGGTATCCAGGCATTCAACGCGTTCAATCACCCGAACTTCGCCAATCCGGATTCCACCTTGGGTGACGGCTCCACGGGCCTCATCTCCGGGATGTCCTCCACCACCACCAGCCCCTACGGCTCGTTCCTGGGCTTCGATTCCTCGGTGCGTGTGGTCCAACTCTCGGGGAAGATCACCTTCTAACCACCCTTTCGCGCTAAGAGCGGCCGCGCGCCCCGCAAGGGCCCGCGGCCGTTTCTGTTTTTGGCTGGCCGCGACGGCAGCGCGCTGCGTTGTATGCTGAACCTATAGGCACCCCACGTCATGGCCTGGCCCTCCACCATCACGGCGATTCTGGCGCTGGTGTTGTCGTGCGCGGCGTTGCGGGCCCAGGTCGCCATTTCGGGCCGCGTGGTGGACGAAACCGGCGCGGGCGTGTCCGGGGCGCGGATCGAGATCCTCGGGGCCGATGGAGCCGCCCCGCTGGTAGCCTCTTCCGACCTGGCCGGGAACTTTCAGATCGTGCTGCCCGGCGCCGGGGCGTACCAGATCCTCGCCGAGCGGCAGGGCTTCTATCTGTTTCGCGTCCGGGAGCAGCGCTTCGATTCCTCTCCCAGCCAGCTCACCATCGTGCTCAATCACCGGCAGGAGTTCTCGGAACGGGTGGACGTGACGGCTTCTCCGCCGGCCATCGATCCGCAGCAACCAGCCGAGCGCAAGGTGGTGGACAGCGCCGAAATCGACGCCTTGCCCTATTCCGGGTCGCAGGACTTTCGCAACGCCTTAAGCCTGATTGACGGCGCGGTGCGTGACAGCAACGGCGACTTCCACTTCAACGGCGCGGGCGCCGCCCAGACAGCCTACTCGCTGGACGGTTTCAACATCGCCAATCCCGTGACCGGGTGGCTGGATGCGCGGGTCAATGTCGACAGCGTCCAGTTTCTGAACGTGGAGACCAGCCGCGTCTCGGCCGAGAACGGGCGCGGTTCCGCCGGAGTCCTGGAACTCGAGACCAAGATGGGCGACGACCGCCTGCGTTTCGGCGGCACCAACTTCATACCGGGGCTCTCGTCGGCGGGCGGCTTCCACCTGAACCACTGGACGCCGCGGCTGGAAGTCTCCGGACCCATCCGCAAGGGCCGCGCCTGGTTCTACAACGGCGCCGACCTCTACTACAGCAACGACACGGTTTCCGGCCTGCCGCACGGACAGAACCGCACCAGCGGGACGACCCTCAGCGACCTGGCGCGCTTTCGCGTGGACCTGGCGCCCTCCAACGTCGCTACCGGGAGCGTGCTGTTGGATATTTCCGATAGGACGCGCACCGGTCTGAGCGTCCTCAACCCGGCCGAGACCACCACCGACAACCGCCAGATGCTGCTCATGAGTTCGCTGCGCGATCAGCAGTATTTCCACGGGGGCGCACTGCTGGATGCCGGCTTCGCGGATACCCGCGGTTTTCTGCACAGCTTGCCGCAGGGCGGGGAGCTGTACCAGATCACGCCCACCGGAGACCGGGGAAACTACTTCGTCGGCCGGGACCGCCATTACTACCGCCAGCAGTTCATCGCCAACCTGTTTCTGCCGGCGCTGCACCTTGCCGGGACGCACCTGCTCAAGTTCGGGATGGATTTCGAGCGCGAGGCTTTTCACCAGCAGACCGTCCGCCACGATTACGAACTGCTGGACGCGGACGGCAATGTGGAGCGCTTCGTGACCTTCGCCGGCAACCCCTATGAGCGGCGCAAGAATTTCGAGAGCGCGCAGTACATTCAGGACCACTGGACGCCGCGCGAGGGGTTGACGCTCGAAGCCGGAGTGCGCGCGGAGTGGAACGAGATTGTCCGGGAAATGGAGATTGCGCCGCGGTTCTCGGCGGCCTGGTCGCCATGGCGCGCGGGCCAGACCAAGTTCTCCGCGGGATGGGGAGTCTTCTACGACGCTCTCAGTCTGGAGACCGTTTCCGAGCAGCAGGACCAGACCAGTCTGGCGACGTTCTACCTCCCGGGCGGCGCGGTGATGGGACCGGTAGCCACCACCTTCCAGGCGTTCGACCGCCTGTTGAAGGCGCCTTACGACCGGACGGCCAGCTTCAGCGTGGAGCGCAGGCTGCCGGGCGGGATTTACGCCCGCGCCGGGTACACGCGCCGCACGGGCGTCCGCGGGCTGGTATTCGCGCCGCTGGGTCCGGAGCCGGGTGAGCCGTTCTATCAGAACGTGAGTTACCTTCTTGGCAACACCCGGAGCGACCGCTACGATGGCTTCGATATCGGCCTCAAACGGACTTTTGCCAAGCAGTTCGAGTGGTCCATCGGATACACGCGGTCGCGGGCGCGAACCAACGCCGCCGTGGACTACAACCTGGAGAACCCCATCTTCGCCCCGCAGGCGCCGGGTCCGCTGCCTTGGGACTCTCCCAATCGCCTGCGCCTCTGGGGATGGGCTCCGCTGCCCACCAGCTTTCTTCCGCCGCATTGGCGGTTTCTGACGCGGAACACCACCGCCAGTCTGCTGGCGGAGTACCGCGCCGGCTTCCCGTTCAACGTGGTGGACCAGGGCGGATTCCTGGTGGGCCAGCCCCTGTCGCAGCGCTATCCTTATTACTTCACGGCCAACCTGGCTCTGGAGCGCGCCTTCCGCGCGATGCATTACCTGTGGGCCTGGCGCTGCGGGCTCGACAACCTCACCGGCAATCTCAATCCGAACGCGGTGGAGAACGTCATGGGCACGCCGCAGTTCCTCACTTTCTATCGCGGCCCCGGGCGCGCCCTGGATGTGCGCCTGCGGTTTCTGGGAAGGAAGTGACGGGTGGGGCACGCGCACCAGCCTGCCAGCCGGCTCCTTCACGGCCGCTGCCCTTGTACGGCGAGCGATCTGAATCGGCTATGGTAGTGTTGTGAAGGCCCTCGTCAAGAGCAAGAGCGAACCCGGCCTGTGGCTCGAGGATATCGATGTCCCCAGGATCGGCATCAACGACGTCCTCATCCGCGTGCTGCGCACCGGAATCTGCGGCACCGACATACACATCTACCAGTGGGACGAATGGGCGCGGCAGACCATTCCCGTGCCCATGGCCATCGGCCACGAATTCGTGGGCACAATCGTGGAAGCCGGTTCCAACGTTGCCGATTTCTTCCCGGGCGACCTGGTGAGCGGCGAGGGGCACGTCACCTGCGGGCGCTGCCGCAACTGCCTGGCGGGACGCCGCCACCTGTGCGCCGCCACCCACGGCGTGGGCGTGAACCGGCCGGGCGCGTTCGCCGAGTACATCGCGCTGCCCATGACCAACCTCTGGCGGCATCACCCGTCGGTGCCGCTGGACGTGGCGGCGATTTTCGATCCCTTCGGCAATGCGGTGCACACGGCGCTGACCTGGCCGGTGCTGGGCGAGGACGTGCTGGTCACCGGCGCGGGACCCATCGGCATCATGGCCGCCGCGGTGGCGCGCCACGCGGGCGCGCGCTTCACGGTGATTACCGACGTCAACCCCTACCGCCTGGAGCTGGCGCGAAAGCTGGGCGTGACGCTGGCGGTGGATGTGCGCGAGACCACCCTGGCCCAGGTGCAGAAACAGCTTGGCATGACGGAGGGCTTCGACGTGGGCCTGGAGATGTCCGGCAACCTGGAGGCTTTCCGCGACATGCTCTCGAACATGAGCCACGGCGCGCGCATCGCCATGCTGGGGATTCCGTCGCGGGAGATGCCCATCGACTGGCGCACGGTAATTTTCAACATGCTGACCATCAAGGGCATTTACGGCCGCGAGATGTACGAGACCTGGTACAAGATGACGGTGATGTTGCAGTCCGGCCTGGATATCACTCCGGCCATCACGCACCGGTTTCCGTATACCGGGTTTCAGGAAGGCTTCGAGGTGATGGCCTCGGGCCGCAGCGGCAAGGTGATTTTGAACTGGGAGTGAGCGGCGGCGCGCTCCGTCTTTGCGCTCCGCCGTGAAATCATGCTATCACTCGGTCATGATGATCGTCTCGCTTGGTTCCAGTGGTAGCGCTCGCAAGTCCACCTTGCTTGCCCTGGCAATTGTCATGTTCTCCGGATCAGTGGCGCTCCAAGCCGCCGATATCCTGCCAAAGGTCGCCAAAACCAACGTCAATGTTCCCGTGACCGTCACCGACAACGGCGATACCTGGACCCTCGACAACGGCATCGTCAAGGCCACCATCAACAAGAACAACAGCGTAATGCCCTTGCTGATCTATCGCGGCATCAACACCATGGGCCCGGGCGGGATCTGGGAACAGAAGCCAACCGGCACCGTGACCCAGACGGTAACCATCGACCCGGCGAAAAACGGCGGCCAACGCGCGGAGGTTGCCATCAAGGGCGTGAATGGCTGGATGGACATCGAAATGCGCTACGCGATGGAGCGCGGCGTGAGCGGCTTCTACACTTACGCCGAGTTCTCCCACGCGGCTGCCTATCCCGCCGCGGGCGAGGGCGAAAGCCGGTTCATCCTCCAGCTCGATCCGGCCTTCGACTGGATCTCCGTCGACGCCGACCGCAACATGCTCATGTGCACGCCTCAGGACGTGCGGGACGGCGTCGTGATTCACGCCAAGGAACAGAAGATACTCACCTCGGGAATCTATAAGAACTCGGTCGAACACAAATACAGTTACTGCGGCGTGATGTATAAGCTTCCCGCCTACGGCTGGTCCAGCACCAAGAATCACATCGGCGTCTATTTCATTAACCCAACCACGGAATACATTGGCGGCGGCGCGGAAAAGCTGGACCTGGTCGCGCACATGATGGCGACGCTGCTCGATTACTGGACTTCCGGTCACTATGCCGGGGGAGCGGGCAACAACATCCCCGCGGGCGAAGACTGGAAGAAGGTTATCGGCCCCATTTTCGTTTACTACAACGCGTTGGCCGATCCCAAGGAACCCTCCAAGGCCGATGTGGACGCGCTGGCGGCCACGGCCGGGAATCCCACCGTGCCCAAGGTGTGGCACGACAACGGCATCGCTCTCTGGCAGGACGCGCTGGCCCGCGCGAAAACGGAGAGGGCTGCGTGGCCGTACAACTGGGTCAACGGCGTGGACTACCCGCACAAAGAGGGCCGCGCCAATGTTACTGGACAACTTGTCCTCAATGATCCCCAGGCGGCGACAAAGAAACTCCCACATCTTACAGTCGGCCTGGCGCACCCGGATTATCAGGGCAATGGAAGCCCGTTTCAGCTTCGAGCGGGTAACGGCACGACAGTAACCTGGGCTCACGACGGGAATTACTATCAGTTCTGGACCGGCGGCGCCGAGGACGGCAGATTCACTATCGCCAACGTCCGCCCCGGTTCCTACACTCTGCATGCGTTTGCCGACGGAGTGCTCGGCGAGTACGCCAAGGCCAACATCATCGTCGAAGCGGGCAAGAACCTGGACCTGGGCAAGCTCGACTGGCAGCCGGTCCGATATGGCAAGCAGATCTGGGAGATCGGCTATCCCGATCGCACCGCCGGCAAATTCTTCAAGGGCGACGGCGCCAATTACTGGCTGTGGGGCTGGTGTCTGCGCTACGGCGATCTGTTCCCCAACGACATCACGTACACCATTGGCAAGAGCGACTACCACAAAGACTGGTTCTTCGAGGAAGTGCCGCACGCACTGTCCGACGACTGGAAGAATCCGGCCGCCAAGGACCCCTTGAACCAGCGGTTTGGTTGGGTGAATAGCCCAACCGGCAATCAGGACATGTGGCGGGCCTGGGGCCGCGGCCGGGCCACCACCTGGACCGTCAAGTTCGACATGAAGAAGGCCTCGCCGGGCCAGGCCGTCTTGCGCGTGGCGCTGGCCGGAGCCGATGGCAACGGTGGGTTGGCCATCGGAGTCAACGGGCAGCCCGTCGGCGCCATCCGGCCGGTGGCCACCAACGCTCTCCGCTATAACACCGACACGGGCGTGTGGTATCAATACACCCAGAAGTTCGACGCGGCTCTGCTGAAAGAGGGCGGGAATTCCATGACGCTGACGGTTCCGGCCGGAGATCTCACGACCGGCGTGGTTTGGGATTACCTGCGCCTCGAACTGAACGACGGCAGCGCGCCCTTTCCGGTTCCGGAGAAATAGAGGGGCCTGCGGACGCGTTCGTACCCGGACGTGCGGGGTTTCCGCCTACCCGATCTCGTAATGATCGAGTATCTCGCCCCAGGTGCCGCGGGATCTGAGGAGTAACTCAACCACTTCGCGGACGGCCCCGGCGCCGCCGGACGCCTTAGTCACATAGTGGGCTTCGCGCTTCACTTCGTCGCGCGCATTGGCGGTGGCGATGGCCAGGCCGACGCGGTGCATGATGACGACGTCGGTGAGGTCGTCGCCAATGTAAGCCACTTCGCTGGCATCCAGTTTCGCCTGGGTCAGGATTTCTTCCAGGATCGGAATCTTCTCGATGTGGCCCTGGTACACGTAGGTCATCTTGCATTGGCGGGCGCGTTCCTCGGTGGCGGGCGACAGCCGTCCGCTGATGACGCCGGTCTTGATGCCCTGCCAGCTCAACCATTGCAGGCCGATGCCGTCCTGCGAATCGAATCCCTTGGTCTCGACCATCTTGCCGTCGAGCCCGGGGACGTTGAACAGGTGGCCGTCGGTGAGAACGCCGTCCACGTCCATGAGGAGAAGCTTCACCCGGGAAGCGAGTTGAGTTACTTGGTCGGTCATTGTGCAGTTCCAGCCGTCCGAAAAAAAGAACTAAGCCACCGATGAACACCGATGAACACCGATAAGCACTTCCGTCTCTTATCTGTGTTCATCTGTGGCCAATTTGCTTACCTCTGAATTCTCGCCGAACCACCCTTGGCGAAGGCGCGCACCTGGTCCGCCGTCGCCATGGTGGTGTCGCCGGGGAAAGTGGTCAACAGCGCGCCGTGTGCCCAGCCGAGCCGCACGGCCTGCTCCGGACTCTCGTTGGTCAGCAGCCCGTAGATGAAGCCCGAGGCGTAGCCGTCGCCGCCGCCGACGCGGTCGTACACGTCGAGTTCGGCGGTCGGCGAGACAACCGTCTGCCCGTTGATCCAGGCGACCGCGCCCCAACTGTGGCGGTTGGTCGAGTGTACCTCCCGCAGCGTGGTGGCCACGATCTTGACCTGCGGGTGCTTCCTGGTAACCTGGTCCATCATCCCGAAAAATGCGCTGGGATCCAGCTTCGATTTCGCCCCGACATCCTGGCCGGGGATGCCCAGGCCTTTCTGCAGGTCCTCTTCGTTGCCCACCAGCACGTCGACGTTCCTCACGATGCGGTCGAGCACTTCGACGGCGCGCTGTTCGCCGCCCGAAATGGCCCACAGCTTGGCGCGGTAGTTGAGGTCGAACGATACGATGGCGCCCGCGGCCTTGGCGGCCTGCATGCCTTCGATGATGACTTCGGCGGTAGTCTCCGACAGCGCCGCGAAAATGCCGCCGCTGTGGAACCAGCGCACGCCGCCCGCGAAGATGGCCTTCCAGTCGAAATCGCCCGGCTTCAGGAGGCCCGCGGCTTCGTTGGAGCGGTTATAGAACACTACCGGGGCGCGCACGCCGTGGCCGCGGTCGCTGTACACCGTCGCCATGTTGGGGCCGCGCACGCCGTCGTGCTTGAAGTGCTTGTAAAAGGGCTTGACGCCCATGGCCTTGACGCGTTCGGCGATCAGGTCGCCGACGGGATAATTCACCATGGCGGTGGCGATGCCGGCCTTCATCCCGAAGCAGTCCGACAGGTTGGCGGCGCAATTGTACTCGCCGCCCGACACGTGGATCAGGCACTCGGTGGCTTTGCGGAAGGGGATGATGCCGGTATCCAGACGATGGACGAGGGCGCCGAGGGAAACAAAATCCAGGGCGCCGTCGGGACGAATGTTCAGACCATGACTCATGTAGGGTCTCCTGATGCGATTACACCACGTACTGTCCGGCCGCGACGTTGCCGCCCTTTCCGGTCCAGTTGGTGTGGAAAAACTTGCCGCGAGGCTGGTCGGTGCGCTCGTAAGTGTGCGCTCCGAAGTAGTCGCGAAGGGCCTGCAACAGGTTGGCCGGCAGGCGTTCGCTGCGGAAACCGTCGAAGAACGCCAGCGCCGTGCTGAAAGCCGGAACCGGCACGCCCGCTTCCACGGCCTTAACCACCGCGCGGCGCCAGGACGGCTGGCAACCCTCGATGACGCCCTGGAAATAGGGGTCCAGCAGCAGGTTGGGAAGCGCCGGGTTGTTGCCGAAGGCGTCCTTGATCTTGCCCAGGAAAGCCGAGCGGATGATGCAGCCGGCGCGCCAGACCATGGCGATGCTGCCGTAGTTCAGGTTCCAGCGGTATTCCTTGGCCGCTTCGCGCAGCAGCATGAAGCCCTGCGCGTAGCTGACGATCTTGGAAGCCAGCAGCGCCTGCCGGATGTCCTCGACGAAAGCCATCCTGTCGCCGGTAAACTGGAACTTCGGTCCCTGGAGAATCTTGGAGGCGGCCACGCGGTCGTCCTTCAACGCGCTGAGGCAACGGGAGTAGACGGCTTCGCCGATAAGAGTCAGCGGCATGCCGAGATCGAGCGAACTGATGCTGGTCCACTTACCGGTGCCTTTCTGCCCCGCCGTGTCCAGAATCTTGTCCAACACATACTCGTCCTTTTCGTCCTTGTAACCCAGGATGTCGCGGGTGATTTCGATCAGGTAACTGTCCAACTCGCCCTTGTTCCACTCGGTGAAGTGCGCGTGCATCTCCTCGTTCGACAGGCCCAGACCTTCCTTCATGAGCTGGTAGGCCTCGCAGATGAGCTGCATGTCGCCGTACTCGATGCCGTTGTGGACCATCTTCACGTAGTGGCCGGCGCCGTCCTCGCCCATCCAGTCGCAGCAGGGTTCGCCGGCGGGCGTCTTGGCGCAGATGGACTGGAAGATCTCCTTGACCAGCGGCCAGGCCGCGGGGCTGCCGCCGGGCATCATGGCGGGGCCGAAGCGAGCGCCTTCCTCACCGCCGGAAACGCCAGTGCCGACATACAGCATGCCCTTGGATTCCAGATACTTCGTGCGCCGGATGGTGTCGGGGAAGTGGGAGTTGCCGCCGTCGATGATGAGGTCGCCGGGCTCCAGGTGCGGCAGAACCATCTCGATGAAATCGTCCACCGCCTGTCCGGCCTTGACCATCAACATGACCTTGCGGGGCCGTTTGAGCAGGCCGGCCATCTCCGCGATGGAGTGCGCGCCGATGATGGTGTTCCGGCCCTTGGCTGCGTCGTTCAGAAAATCGTCGACCTTGGAAGTGGTGCGATTGAAGGCCGCCACCGTGTAACCGTGGTCGTTCATGTTGAGAATCAGGTTCTGGCCCATCACGGCCAGACCGATCAATGCGATGTCTGCTTTTTGTTCCATGAGATTGACTTTCGCGGGAAAGAGATTCCAGATGTCAATCTCTCTTATAACACGCATCGCCCGAAAAAGGGGTCAGACCCCTTTTTCGGGCGATCAACGGGCCGCCGCGGGAGCCGCGCTGGCCGGGGCTTGAAAATCCAGAATGTATCGCTGCATGGCGCGTTCGAAAACACTCAAGCCGTGGCTTTTGGCTTCGTCGAGAGCCTGGCGGTTCCGCCAGTGTTCGAAGGCGATCCGGTAGCAGGCGATTACGGTGCCGGTGCGGTCGGCGCCGCGCCGGCAGTGAACGAAGACCGGACCGGCCGAGTCGTCGGCCAGCACCGCAAACGCCAGGGCGATCTGCGC
>Ga0209039_10001199_pt1 | contig 24655 bp, 13 predicted proteins | sample BogFormECP12_OM1_FD_188238 | JGI IMG/M metagenome (GOLD analysis project Ga0209039, IMG submission 188238) | Bog forest soil microbial communities from Calvert Island, British Columbia, Canada - ECP12_OM1 (SPAdes) (version 2) | ecosystem: Environmental > Aquatic > Freshwater > Wetlands > Bog ... | reverse complement strand
CCAGGTCCACGCGTAGCTCTCTTCCCGACGCCAGGGCCTCGAGCAGAAGTTTCTTCAGCTCCGCTGCCGAAGTGATGTTGATCTCGCCCTCCAGGCGGACCAGGCACAGCGCTTCGGTCTGGTCAAAGGTTATTGGCATGCCTGACCCCTTCCCGAGCCAAGGCGCTCCGAGTGCAACACTTTGTCATTGCGGAACCTCAATACTCTCCTGCTGGTGTTCTGGCGCACTCTTGCCCCGCTTAGGAGCGACATTGCACATCGGAACAGAAATGAAGCGACCACGGTGCGCATCGACTCATCGCCCGAGCGCTACAGAAGACCTTCGACAGGTTGAAAACCAACTTTGTCAGCAGCAGTCAACTCGGTACTTCCGGGTATGGTTTAGAAGTTCTCTCCCAACACTCTGGGGGGGCAATGCTTGAGCTTCCCCCCGCGGGCCGTCCCCGCAACGAACTTATCGGCCCCTTGCAACGGGACTTTACTCAGCGCACGAAATGCCCCCAAGGCACCTAAGCCACGAGCACGCGCGAAAGAGCTTTAACCGTAAAGATCATCCTGAGAGACATGTGGTGCAACACTCAAGGCGCGCCCGGTATTTGAGTGGGAGTTATCCATGTCTGCCGCTCCCTCCCCAATGCTAATATACAGAGAAATATATCAAGCGTCAATAAGCATATTCTTATTGTCGTTGCATTACGTAATCCTGGCCCGGGTCACGCATGACGACTGGCGGGGCTGCTTCACGCCGATCTCCGAGTCGAAGTTCCGGAGTCGTTGTATCAAATCGGCGGAGGTCCAGACCGCAACGTTTCTTCGAGAAGTACTCGCTCGGCGGTTGTCGACCGGTGGTGCTCCACCGCCGCCTCCAGGGCCTTCAGAAACAAATCGGGCAGCAATGGCTTCGTGAGGAAGCGGAAGATGACTCCTTCGCTGACCACACCAGGATGGCTGGCGGCATCGGCGATGGCGCTTGCAAGGTCGGTTTTGCCCGTCAGCAGAACGCGCGTGGTGTCGGGTGCCAACTTGCGCGCCTGCGCGAGGAGTTGCAGGCCCCCCATCCCGGGCATTCGCAAGTCGGAAACCAGCACCGCAAAAGGCCCCTTGTGCTTCAGAATGTCCATCGCCTCGGCACCACTCGTAGCGGTGGTGATATCGAAGTGGGTGCGGAGATTGCGCCGCATCGCCTCGAGCACCCGTACCTCGTCGTCTACCAGTAGGATCCTACCCCGTTCTATCTCGCTCATGGTCGTCCTCCGTTTTCCTCGGCCGCCACCTCGGCGGCCATCGATTCCCACTCGGCGATCTGGTGCGCAACTCCCAGGTCAGCGAGATACTGCCGGTCCAAAGACGGCGGCGCGAACCCCGTGACGGACGGCATGGGCTCCTGCGCGTGTGCCAGGGCGTCGGCAACGTGCACCGCCGCCAGGCAATCGAAAGCCTGGTGGGGCACCTGGCTCGGGTTGTGATGGTAGGCAGCGGCCTCCACGATGGGAAGCGGCAGGCCCCAGAGGCCCAGCAGGTAGGCGCCGATTTCAGCGTGGGTTACGCCGACCACTTCTTTTTCCACGTCGTACAAGGGGCGGACCTGCTCGCGGGCCAGCCCCACGATCTCGGCGAACTCCTTGGGAAGCCTTGCCATCAGGACCAGCCTTCCAACGTCGTGCAGCAACGCAGCCGCTCGGGCGGTCTCCCTAAGGGACTTTTCGGGCAGGCAACTGGCGATGCGGGCGGCAAGGTAGGCATGAGCATAAATCCCTTCAAGGCTGTACCCGCCGATCGCGGCGACGCCATCGAAGGCGCGGAAGGCCTCCACCGAAAGCACCAGATTGCGGATGATTTCCGCCCCGAGATAGCTCACCGCCGTTCGGACGTTGGAGATACGCTGCGGCCGGCCGAACAGCGCGGAATTGACAAGCTGCAGGATTCGGGCGGCGAGAGACATGTCCTGCTCCACGATGCTGGCGATGCGGTCCAATCCCACGTCGGGGTCCGAGAGCGCCTGCGCCATGGCGGCATAGGTGCGCGGCAGGGTGGGAAGCTCGCGCATCGCACAGACGGTTTGAAGAATCAGGTCGCTGCCCAGCAGATCCTTCAACTGGCAGGCCCGGTCCACCGTCACCCGCAACACGCTGGGGTCGCAAGGCTTCACCATGAACTGGTGGGCCACGGGAACGGCCCTCAGAGCGGATCCGAGCGAAGTGTGGCCGCTGAGCACCATTCGCACCACGCCGGGAAAGCGGTCGCGTACGTGGGTCAACAGCGCCGCGCCGTCCATCTCCGGCATGCGCATGTCGGAGACGATCACGTCAAAGGGCCGCTCCCCCAGCAGCTTCAAGGCCGCCGCGCCGCTCGGGGCGAAGGACATTTCCCAGCACTGCCGCTGCGGGCGCAGCATCCGCTGCAGGCCCTCGAGGATGTGGGGTTCGTCGTCGACAAAGAGGATGCGCCTCATATTTTTCTCAAGACGGGAGTCGGGAGGAATTGAGTCATTGAGTCATTGGGCCATTGCACGATTGAAAGAACAGTCTGATCCTTTCTTCTTCAATGGCTCAATGATTCAATGGCTCAATGACTCAATCTGCTTCTCCCTATTCCCTACTCCCTATTGCCGGGGTCCACCGGCAGCCGGATATGAAACGTCGTGCCCCGCCCCACCTCGGTATCAAAGGTCAGAGTGCCGCCATGCTTATCCACCACGATGGTCCGGGCGATCGCCAGACCCTGTCCGGTGCCCCGGCCTACTTCCTTGGTGGTAAAGAAGGGTTGGAATATCTTGTCCCGGATGTTCTCGGGAATGCCGGAGCCGGTGTCGCCGATCGAAATCAGGACTTCGTCGCCCTCCTGGCGGGTCCGAATCCGGATTATGCCCTTCTTCCCGTTGTCTTTTACGACGTCCTTAATGGCGTGCGCGGCGTTCACCAGCAGGTTGAGGAAGACCTGATTGAGGTCGCCCCCGTGGCAGAGCACGGGCGGCAATTCTCCGAAATCGGTCTCCATGTCCGCCACATACTTGATCTCGTTGCGGGCCACGATGAGCGTGCTCTCCAGCGACTTGTTGAGGTCGGTGGCCATCTTCTCGCTGCGGTCGGGGTGGGCAAACTCCTTCATGGCGCGCACGATCCTCGCGACCCGCGTCACGCCATCCAGGGATTGCTCGAGGGCCTTGGGGATTTCCTGCCGGAGATAGTCCAGGTCCGCCGCCGCCTCAGCCCGGGCCACCTCATCGAGCAGGGCCGGAGGCACCGCCCCGCTGGCGGCCGCATCCCGAAGGTGGTGGTACCTTTCCAGAACCTGGGCGAGATCCCGGAAAGCGTCTTGAAGGAAATGGGTGTTATCGCCCACGAACTGAATGGGCGTATTGAGCTCGTGGGCGATGCCGGATGCCAGCCCGCCCACCGCTTCGAGCTTCTGCGAGTGCCGCAGTTCGAGCTCGAGCTGCTTGCGCGCCGTAACATCCTGGGCGATGACCACCGCTGCCCGTCGCCCGTCGTAGCCAAAAGTGTGGATGCTCGCTTCTACATCGAGCGTGTGGCCATCCTTGGTACGGTGTTTCCATTCGCCCGTGCCCTGGTAGTGCGCACGGATCTGCCGCGCATATTCTTTCAAACTCTCCTGCTCCTCGGGCAGGCGAATCTGCGCCACCGTCATCCGCAGGAATTCCTCGCGGCTGTATCCATAGCGCTCCACGGCCGCGTCGTTGACTTCGAGAAACTGGAGGGTGCCGAGGTCGACCACATAGGCCGGGTGCGGAATGGTGGCGAAGAGGAGGCGGGCGCGCTCTTCGCTGCGCTGAAGGGCCTCTTGAGCCCGGCCTGCTTCATCCTGAGCACGCTGCCGCTCAATCAGGGGACCGATCTGGCCACCGATGGTCACCAACATCTGCAGAACCTGCCGGTCCGGCTGCACGACCTGGCGGCTGAACAACTGCATTACGCCCACCACCTCCGCCCCGGCTACGACGGGGAAGGTGACGGCAGCGCGCAGCCCGTATTCGACGGCGATTTTATTATCGCCTTCCGAGGGGCTTATATCCGGAATCCACGAGGGCTGGCCGCTGATCCAGACACTTCCGGCTAGCCCGGCGCCAGGAGCAAGGGCGACGCGGCGTTGGAAGGCCTCCAAACCCGTGAGATCGAATGACGGCGCGTGCCATCCCCCCACCCACCGCAAGAGGTTCGCCTTCTTGTCCACCTCCCAAAAGGTGCCGTGATCCCACCCCAGGGGTTCACACACAGCCTGGAGGATTCTCGGCGCCGCCTCGGCCAGTGTCCCGGATTCGGTTAGGGCGCGCGCCACCTCGTACTGGGCCGTCAGACGCGCTTCCGCCCGCTTGCGCTCAGTCACGTCTACGTGCGTGCCGACCAACTCCGTCATCTCACCGCGTTCGTTCGCGACCGGGTGACCGGTGCCGTGGATGTACTTTATCGATCCGTCCGGGAGAAGAAGTCGGAAATCCCATTCGAAGTCCGTTTGTTCGCCTACTATTTTGGCAACAACCTTGCCCACGCGGCGCCGATCTTCGGGGTGAACCCGTTCGAGGGCGGCTGCAAAAGATACTGGCTCTTTCCCGGCGTCAAAGCCGAAAATGCGATAATGTTCCGGCGACCAGTAGACGATCTCCTTGCTGGCGACGTTCCAAGCCCAACTGCCGACGTGGCTTAGTCTCTGCGACTCGGCCAGGTAGGCCTCACTGCGTTGCAACGCTTCCTCGGCGCGCTTGCCGTGGACGAACTGGGCGATCTGGTTGGCAACGGACGCAAAGGCCAGAAGCGTGGCCTCGCTGAACGAGCGCGGTCCAAAAGCCGCGACCACTCCTACCAGCTTGTTTTCGACCAGCAGGGGATGGCCCACGAAGCTGACTAGCCCTTCTCGTTTGGCCCACGCGTGATCTCCGACCTCAGGGTCGTTCTGCACGTCGTTCGAGAGGTGGGGCGTGCGGGACTCGGCGATGCGGCCGATTTTGAAACACCCCACCGGTACCCGCCCGTGTGGGCCGTTAAGGTGGGTGTAGATTCCGGCGCTGGCCTCCAGCACCAAGATGGCGGCCGCTTCGTTCAAGGTCCAGATGCGCGCAAAAGCCGCGCCCGCATGACCTACCAGCGCCTCGGCGCACTCCTGAAGGCCGGTGCGCAGCGTGCCGCCGCGCGTCAGGGCCACGCCGACCTCCGCCCTCAAGTCCGCGAGCTTTGCCCCTTCGGCGAGCACCTCCTCGGTGCGCTTGCGCTCGCTAATCACGTCGAATATCGCCACGAAGAACTCTTTCTCGGGACTGTACACCGAGATTGAGAACCACATCCCCAGCGCTTCGACGAAGACCTCAAAGTTTTCGGGGGTTCCGGTCAGGGCCACCCTGGCATAAGTCTCAAATAGCCCCGGATTGGTCTCTCGAATGCCAGGAATGACCTCGCTCACCCTCTTCCCTGTGACGTCCTTTAGGCCGGTCAAGGTACCGAACGCTTTGTTGACGGCGAGATAAATGAAGTCCCGCGCTTGGCCGTTCTCGAAAACCATCCGGCAATACGCAAGTCCTTCACACATGTGCTCAAATAATCCGCGATACTGCAATTCCATCTTCCGGGCCTCCGCCTCTGCCTCCTCGGCCCGTTTGCGTTCGCTGATGTCGCGAGCAATCGTCGCCGCGCCAGTCACTTCTCCAGCGGTGTTCTTGATGGGAGAGATCGCGAGGGAAACCTCGATCCGGCTGCCGTCTCTTCTGATTCGTACCGTCTCGTAATGGGAGATTTTCTCTCCCAGTTTTATCCGGGCGAGCATTTGCGGCACTTCGTCAGCCCTGCCAGGAGGACACAGAATTCGAATGGGTTTCCCGATCACCTCCTCGGCGGGATATCCGTAAATCAGTTCTGCGCCCTTGTTCCAACTGAGGATTGTTCCGTCCAGCGCCTTGCCGATGATGGCTTCGTTCGAGGTTTCCACGATAGAGGCCAGAAAACGGGTCGCTTCCTCGGCCCGCTTGCGCTCGGTGATGTCGCGACAGACGGCGACGAGACCAATCACCTTGCCTTCGCTGTTGCGCAGCGGCACCTTGGTGGTCGATAGCCATCGGAGGTCGCCTGTCGCGTCCGGGCTCGGTTCCTCCCGGGAAATCAGGGCCTCGCCGGACTCCATCAAGGCCTTGTCGTCGGCTACGTATCGCTCCGCGAGGGAGGGGGGCGCGAAGTCGAAATCGGTTTTCCCGATCAACTGGTCCGGCTTCTCGAGACCGAAAGCACGCGCCACTGCGTTGTTGGCGACAACAAAACGACTTTGCAGGTCCTTGACGAAAACGAAGTCCGGCGTATTGTCAATCAACGCCCGTAGGAGATTGCGCTCTCCGGCCAGCGCTTCCTCCGCCCGCTTGCGCTCGGTGATGTCAACCAGCGTCCCTTGCACAAGCGTCTCGCCTGTGTCGTCTGCCGGGGTCAGGCTCAGGTTGACAATCAACCAGATTGGTCTGCCATCCTTGTGCCTCAACTTCACTTCAACCCCGGCGACGGTCTTCTCGGCTTGCAGCCGAGCCATCAACTCCACCCGCTTTTCAGGATCCCAATGGATATCCCTCATGCTGAGGCCCAGCATTTCTTGGGGCGACTCGTAGCCGAGAGCGCGCGCAGCGGGACCGTTACAATCGACGATGCGACCGTTGATGGTGGCGCGGATAATCAAGGCAACGTTGGTTTCAAACAGCAACCGGAAGCGTCCCTCGGACGCTCGCAGAGCTTCTTCCGCCTGCTTGCGCTCGGTGATGTCACGCGCGAAGGCGAAGCTGTATTCGTTCCCGTCGAACTTCAGGTAGTTCGCCGTGACCTCTACCGGGAAAACCGTTCCCTGCGCGGTTCTGTGCTCGGTTTCAAAGGTCATCGAGCCGTGCGCTTTAAGCTGCTCCCAGATCGCCGGCCAGACTTCCTTCGAGACAAGCGGGTCTATATCCGGGATCGACAAGGAAAGAAGTTCCTCGCGAGAACGCCCTAAAGAGCGGCAGGCTGCCTCGTTAGCGTAGACGATCAATCCTTCTGAGTTCATCCAATAGACGGCGTCCGAGGCGTTCTCCAGCGAGAATTCCATGAGCCGAAGTCTTTCTTCGGCCCGCTTGCGCTCGCTGATATCCTGTTTGACAGCAATAAAGTTGGTGATAGCCCCGGATGAATCCCGGACCGGGGCGATCGTCATCGTCTCCGTATACAGCGTGCCGTCCTTGCGGCGGTTGACCAACTCACCGCGCCAGGTACCCCCGGAGAGGATCGTTTTCCACAGGTCCCGATAGCACTCCGGGTCTTGTTTGCCGGACTTGAGCAGCCGCGGGTTTTGGCCGATGGCCTCGTCGCCCGTGTAACCCGTCATTCTGGTGAAGGCCGGGTTAACGTATTGGATTCGCCCCTCGGCATCGGTGATAAGGATCGCGTCCGCCGCCTGCTCCACCGCCGTCGTCAACAGGAGGCGTTCGGCTTCCGCTCGCTTCCGTTCCGTAATATCGCGCGAGACTCCAAACGTGCCAGCAATCTGTCCGTCCGGCTCCAGCAGCGGCACCTTCGTAGAGGTGACCCAGGTAACGCTTCCATCGGGCCAAGTCTCCTTCTCCTCTTTTGCTACTACGGGCTCGCGGGTCCGCATGATCTGCTGCTCGTCTTCGAAGGCCCGCGAGGCATGTTCCTCGGCGAAGAAATCGTGGTCGGTCTTGCCGACGGCTTCACTGGGATGCGCGAGGCCCAGTCGCCGGGCTTGCTCCCGACTAATGCGTACAAAACGGCTGGAAGCGTCCTTGAAGTAGATCGCGTCGGGAAGATAGTTCATCAGGGAGTGCAGATAGTACTGCTCCTTCATGAGCTCTTCTTCCACCCGTTGGCGCGCCGTCAGAGCGCTCTGGAGTTCGAAGACCCGCCGCGAGAGAATGCCCTGCAGTTGCACTATGCGCGCGCCCACCTGGACCCTCGCCCGCAACTCGCCCAGGTCGAACGGCTTGCACAGGTAATCGTCGGCGCCAGCCTCCAGTCCGCGGACGATGTCTTCCTTGGTAGTCCGGCAGGTGAGCAGGATGACGTAAATCGGTTGCGCGTGGGCGTTTGAGCGGACCTTGCGGAGGACTTCCAGGCCGTCCATCTTGGGCATCATCCAGTCGAGCAACACGAGCTTGGGCGCGTCGGGTTGCTGGAGGAGTTCCCAGGCCGCTTCTCCGTCTTCAACCTCTACGACTTCGTGACCCTCCTTGGAAAGTGCCGCTGCCAGGGTGAGCCGAGTCACAGGGTCGTCATCTGCTGATAGGATTCTCATGGCTTATCGTTCCTGGGAGCTGCGAGACGGATGGGAGTCTCGCCATAAAATCGGCATCCGAGCCCCTTCCGGACGCCAGGGCCGCGAAGCAACATGGCGCATCGGAACAGAAATGAAGGCGAATATCGTGGGAGTCGAGTCATCGCCCGAATGCTACCGAGGCTTTCGAAACGTTGGGAACGGACTTCGTTAGCAGCGCTCACTCAGCACTCCGGGTGTGGTTCAGGAAAGCCTGTCCCACACGGTGGCGGGGCAAATCCCAGAGCTTCCTGCGAACCACTCCAACAGACTCCATCGGCTTTGTGGAACGGAACTTTAGTCTACCGATGGTAAAACGGTACGGTCCCCCAAAGTCGGTATAGTTTACCCGCCGAGATCGCCTCCCCCGTTTCCCTCTCAAGTTTCTGGCAGTTCTGACGATATAACCTGAGGCGACGAAAAAGAAGGGAGTTAGTTAGTATGTCCAGAAATTCATTGAAGAAGCTCGTCTTTGGAGCTGTTGTCTCATGCTTGCTAGTCCTGGGTGCCTCCGGCACCAGGCTTTCGGCCCAGGTAGTGAAGGGCTCGATTTCCGGCACGGTTGTTGACGCATCGGGTGCGATGGTCCCCGGCGTTGATATTAGAGCGGTGGAAGCTTCCACCGGGGGAACGTACTCGACAGTATCGGCCGCCGACGGCGCTTTCAAGCTGTCCCTGCTCGCGATCGGTTCGTACACTCTAACCGCAACGGCGAAAGGCTTTAGCACTCTGACACTCGAGGGTGTAGGCGTCAACTCGGCAGCGGACACGAACTTGGGACAATTGAAACTGGAAGTGGGGCAGACAACGACCACGGTGGAAGTTACCGCGGCTCCGCCTCTGGTGGAGGCGACCCAGTCTCAGATTTCCAACAATATCTCCAGTTCCACCATCACGGTTTTCCCAGGTCTCGAAGGGAATACCGGCCTGGATCAACTGGCACTACAACTGCCCGGCGTGGCCAGTACCCGCGACGCCAACTACTCGAATACGAACGGTGGCGGTTTCACGGTGAACGGCCTGCGTGGACGCAGCAACGACCAGCAGATCGACGGGCAAGCCAACAACGACAACTCCGTTACCGGGCCCGCCATGTTCGTCGGCAACCCTGACTTCGTGCAGGAATACCAGGTCACCACTTCCAATTTCGGTCCCGAGTACGGACGCAACTCGGGCTCGGTGGTGAACATCATCACCAGGTCCGGAACCAACAGTTGGCACGGGGACGTCTTCGGCGTCGAGGCCAACAGCAAGCTTAACACTCTCTCGAACACGCAGATAGCCTTCGAAGGCCTCACCAAACTGCCCGTCTCGAACGAAGAGTTCTCGGGGTTCAGCATCGGTGGGCCCATCCGGAAGGACAAGATTTTCGTCTTCGGCGGCTTCGATGATGATATCGTTCCCGGGGGCGGGAATTTCGCAACGGGATCTAAGACCCCGACTGCCGCCGGGTTGACGCAGCTTGCCGGCTGCTTCCCTAACAGTCCATCAGTGGCGGCCCTGACGGCTTATGGGCCGTTCGGCGTCAAAGGGGGAAACCCGGTGTCGAGCGGCAGCACCACCCTCGTGAACATCTTCCAAGTGAACGCGCTGGGCCAGTATGTTCTCGACGCGAATGGCAACAAGATCGTCGCTTGTTCTCAGGTTCCCTTCACAGGAGTTCAGCGGCTGCTGAACACCTCGACTCACCAGTATGATCACATGGAACGTGTCGACTACAACGGCGATAAAGACAAGATCTACGGTCGGTATATCTACCAGAAGACAACTCCTCTGAACCAGCAAGGCAGCCAGGCGATAGGATACCCCGTTAGCGTTCCGGGTTTCGCTAACCAGATCGGAGCGGACTGGACTCGCACCATCAATCCCACCATGGTGAATGAGTTCCGGCTCAACTACACCCGGTCGACCGTCGAATTCGGCGGCAACAATATCGGCAACACGGTTCCGCAGATGGGCAATCTCGCCAACGGGCTAGCAACGGTCAACATGCCTAGCGGCTATGCGGGCATTGGTGGGGCCAACAACCTCCCACAAGGGCGCATCATCAATACTTACCAGTTGCAGGACAACTGGAGCTGGTTCAAAGGCAAGCACCAGTTGAAGACCGGGGCGAACCTTACTTATATGCGCTCGCCCAACGTGTTTCTGCCCAACTACAATGGCAGTTTCACATTCTCGAACATTTCCCAGTTCACTGCCGATACTCCATCGAGCATCAGTATTACGTTGGGCAACCCGAACCTGGACTTCCGGGAGCACGATTCATTCTTCTATTTCGGTGACGACTGGAAAATGAAGTCCAACCTGACGCTGAACCTCGGGCTCACTTGGTCCTATTTCGGCCAGCCTGCCAACCTGTTCCATAACGATGGCACAAGGCGGGAGTCAGGAAGCACACCCTTCTTCAACCCGAGCCTTCCGCTCTCGCTGCGGACGTTCCCAGAGCTTTCGAGCCCTAAGAGTAATTTTGGGCCGAGCGTCGGATTCGCCTATACGCCACAGGGCGGTGGCTGGCTCACCGGCAACGGGAAGACTGTCCTGCGCGGCGGATTTCGAGTGGCGTATGATCCGCCGTTCTACAACATCTATCTGAACATTGCCTCGGCGTCGCCCCAGGTGCTCGCGCAAACGATCAACAATACGGCGCTCGCCAATCCGGCTCCGAATCCCCAGTTGCTAGCCCAGCCGCTTGGGCCGGCGGTGCGCAATGAGTTGGCGTCTTACTTGACGTTAGGCGTTTCTGATCCGCGGTCGTTCAATGAGACCACCGTAACCCCTGACTTCCATTCGGATCGCGTTTATTCCTGGTCCTTTGGAATCCAGAGGGAAATCGGAGGTCACGCCGTTTTCGAGAGCCGGTACGTCGCCAACCACGGCAGCGACTTGTTCCAGTCCGTTAACGCCAACCCCTACGTCGCCGGGCTGGCTGCGGACTTCCCGAGTGTACTCCCCTCGGGAATCACGCCGTGTGCAAGTGCCGCCGCCGTGGTTAAGAGCGCCAGCGGTCGCGCCAACTGTGCTGAGGGTGTGATTCGCCTGCGTACCAACACCGGAGTCTCCGACTACGAGGGCTGGCAAAATGAGTTGCGCACTACCAACCTTTGGAATCAGTTGACATTGCGAACGGCCTACACCCTGAGCAAGACCACCGACAACGCCAGCGACATCTTCGGCAACTTCGCCGCCGGCCAGACTCTGGCATTCTCTCAGAACCCCTTCGACTTTCAACATGCTGAGCATGGGCTCTCCGCCCTCGACACTCCGCAGGCGTGGACTCTCAGCTTTGTGGAGCAACTGCCGGGTTTCAAGCGACAACACAGCTTGGTCGGGCACCTTCTGGGAGGATGGGCGCTTTCCGGCAGCTACATTCTGACTGCGGGCCAACCCTATACTCCCACTCAGCAGTACCTGGCTTTCAGCATGTACGGGCCTCCCTACCCGTTTGATACCAGCTTTAACAGTGCGTTCAACAGCGCCGTGAGTTACGAAAACCTGCGCCCGTTCCTCTCCAACCCCAAAGCTCCCGCGAGCCAGGTCGGGATTCTTGCCGCCGACGCCTGCTCGTACGCCGGAGTCGGTTGCGAGCTTGCCCCTAACGCCATGCTCAGTTGGAATGCGCTCAATACTTTCAACAACGGATTCACCTCCACCGGGGCGGAGACGCCTGTAGACGCTTCCCAGGTGCGCTTCGTTGTCAACGGGCCGCAATCGGCGAGTGTCCATGCTACTCCCTATGGCGACGTAGGCAGGAACACGCTCCGCGACTCCATAACCAACACCGGGAATTTCAGCATCTACAAGTACACCAACGTCACGGAGCGCATCAAAGTACGCTTCGACGCGACGTTCCTGAACGTGTTCAACCATCCCAGCTTTACCACTATCGACCCGTTCCTTGACGATGCCGGGGTCACTCAGGAAGCCTACGGCTTCGCCATTCCGAGCCTGCAATCGGGAGGGGATCTGTCGGGTACCGGGGGGCAGAGGCAGATCAAGTTCGGCTTGCGGGTCGAGTTCTAGATAAGCTAGTTGTATAGTCTTACGGCACAACGATCCTGCGAAAGGGCGTCCGGCAGCCGTCGGACGCCTTTTTCCATATCGCCAGAACCCCTTTCCTTATCCAGGGGTGGAAGGCTTGTGAATTCCGACGCTGCGTCCGCCTCAGCGCGCCACAACGGCCTGAATCGTACGGAAATGGTGGGTAGCGAAAAACAACATCACCATGAGGCTGGTATTGTAGGCGACGTGCAGGATCACGCTGGGCGCGAGCGAGTCCGTGATGGCGCGCGCCAGCGAGAAGATGAGCCCGACCGCCAGAATCAGCAGCACGTGGTTCCACGCTCCCCAGTATTCGGGCACGTGAAGGGCGGCGAACAGCAAGGCGGTGCTGACGACCGCAAACCGAAGTCCGGCGTGGCGCTCGAAGAAAGTGAAGAGCACGCCCCGAAAAATCAGCTCCTCCATAAAGGGGGCGGGTAGGATAGCAAGAGCCGCCACGGCGTACGCCGCGGCGGGTGAGTTGAGCATCTGCTCAAAAGGAAACGGATTCTTGTCCGGCAGAAAGCGGGATACCACCAGGACGCCGAAGGCCATCGCGATCCCACCCAGAAACAGCCTCAGCCCTTGCCTCACTCCCGGCCTTCGCCATTTCAGCGCCGCCCAGAAAGGCAAACCATAGTGGACCGCTACCAGGACGTAGACACACACCAGGATCATCACATAAGAGACCGCCTGGGCGGACACCAAGAAGACGGTGTTGGTGGTGGCGGCCGACGGCGTCATCCTCCAATGCGCCAGCGGTCGCAGGATGGCGTAGACCATCAGCAGCAAAAACGGGGCCACGAACAGGGTGAGCACCGAGCAGCCGATGAAGATGCCCAGATCGCGAAGCCGCCACAACTCCGGTGGCGGGGCAGTTTGGAATACGGGACCTCCCGATTCTGCGGGAACCGAGGGGATGTCGCTGCCTGACGGTTCAAGAGGTGTAGTTGACATCTGCCGTCCTACTTTGTTTATCGTACTTTGTTAGAAGTGACGAGTGGCGAGTGACGAGTGGCTAGCAAGAAAACGACGGCAGTCTTCACTTGTCACTCGCCACTCGCCACTCGTCACTGCTCCAGAGCTGCCGCCAGCAGCGGGACCATCAACTCGTGGTGTCCCGTGAGCGCATAGCCTCGGCTGGCGTTGCGGCCGGATTTCCCGGTGGCGGTCGGCCGGATCAAAACGTTCTGCGTCGGGCGATAATGCTGGATGAAATCCATATTGACGGTGGTGATTCCGCGCGGCGCCCGCCCCAGGTTGGCGGCCAGGCTGACGCACTTGAGAAACACCTCGGGCAAGACCACCGCCGACCCCACGTTCAGATAGACACCGCCGCCGTCAACGGCCTTCACGAGGGCCGCAAGCAACAGAAAATCGCGGTGAGTGGCGGCGCCCAGCGCACGCGGGTCAACCGCTGGATGATTGTGGATGATATCCGTGCCGATGGCCTCGTGAACCGTCACGGGGACGCGCTCGCGGTAAGCGGTGGCGAGCAGGCTGTACGGTCGGAAGCCAACCCGGCGCGGTGGGCGCTTCTGGTCCAGAAAACAGCCCACGGCCTCGCCAATGCCCAGCCCGGCCCGATCTCCGGCGATGATGGCCTCATTCAGGTAACGGCCCGTTTCCTCCGCCATTCCGAATCGGCCTTCACCGAGCACCGCCGGAACGTCTTCGGAGGTCGAGCCGACGAGGGCGACCTCGAAATCGTGGATCATCGCCGCGCCGTTCATGGCCACGGCCGTGAGATAGCCGCGCCGCATCAGATCGATCAAGACCGGGCTCAGCCCCACCTTGATGACGTGGCCGCCCAGTCCCCAGATGATCGGCTTGCGTTTACGCCGCGCCCGCTCCAGCGCCGCCACGACAGCCCGGAACGTTTCCCCTGCCAGAATCCGCGGCAGTGAATTCACCCATTCTCTGACGTTCGCGCCCCGCCGCGGCACGCGCGCAAAGTCCGACGTCGAGACCTTGCTGGGCCGCGAAGCCAGCGGGTAGGTGCGAACCTTATCGAGTCTTAGAGGCTGGGCGCGATAGATGCTCATGAGCGCTTCAGATGCCACTACTGCGTTTTCATGGCGGCCTGGACCGCCTGTGCACGAAGCTTTTTCAGTACTTGACTGACCTTTGAGCGGGCCAGCATCGGCAAGGGTGCTCATGGTCTTCGGAGTCCCTGTCCCTCAAGTTTTCGCGCAACCAGATTCGAGAACGGGGTCCGGGCGTAGCCGTTTCGCGGTTCTTTTGCGCTGTCCACCACGCCAAGAAGCCCTTGCAGCGCTCGCGAGAGAGGGCGTTCCTGCATCGGCCCAGGGGGTGGCAGATTGGCGGCGATCCACCCCGCAACGGAAAGGCCGCGCTGCTGCGCCACTCTCTCCAAGTCTTGGTAGATCTCGTCTGGCAGTTCGATGCTTCGGCTCATCGGCAACCTCCTAGGCAACCTTACCCTAATCAGAGAATAGACTCTGTCAGCAGAGTTTCAAAGGCAGGACGCACCTTTTACGGTTTCCCGTTCAGCATGGGCGCCAGCGCCTGCCCTGTAAACGACTTCTTCACTCGTGCGATCTCTTCCGGGGTGCCGGTGGCCACCACGCGGCCGCCCGCTTCCCCGCCTTCCGGTCCGAGGTCGATGATCCAGTCGGCCTGCTTCACCACGTCCAGATTATGTTCGATGATGATGACCGTGTTGCCCAACTCGGTCAGCCGGTTGAGAACCAGCAGGAGTTGCTTCACGTCGTCGAAGTGCAATCCGGTGGTCGGTTCGTCGAGGATGTAGAGCGTGCGACCGGTCTGCCGACGGCTCAACTCGCGCGCCAGCTTGATGCGCTGCGCCTCGCCGCCCGAAAGCGTAGTGGCTGGCTGGCCCAGGTGAACGTAGCCCAGGCCGACGTCCACCAGAGTTTGCAGCTTCTGTTTGATCTGCGGAATGTTCTCCATCAGGGGCAGCGCGTCTTGCGCGGTCATCTCCAGTACATCGGCGATGGAGTTCGCTTTGTACTTCACCGCCAGGGTTTCCGAGTTGTAACGCCGTCCGCGGCAGACCTCGCAGGTGACAAAGACGTCGGGCAAAAAATTCATCTCGATGCGGCGCAGGCCATCGCCCTGGCACGCCTCGCAGCGCCCGCCCTTCACGTTGAAGCTGAAGCGCCCGGCGCGATATCCGCGCTCGCGCGATTCGGGCAGCATGGCGAAGAGATCGCGGATGGGCGTGAAAAGGCCACTGTAGGTGGCCGGGTTGGAGCGCGGCGTGCGGCCGATGGGCGACTGGTCAATCACGATCACCTTGTCGATGTGCTCGACGCCCTGCACGCTGCGGTGCAGGCCCGGTTCTTCCAGCGCGCGATAGAGCTTCTTGGCCAGGACGCGGTGCAGAATGTCATTCACCAGCGTCGATTTGCCCGAGCCGGAAACGCCAGTCACCACCGTGAGCAGCCCCAGCGGAAACTCGACGTCGATGCTCTTCAGGTTGTTGGCGCGCGCGCCGAGGATGGCGATGGACTTGCCGTTCGGCCGGCGCCGCTCGACTGGGACCGGAATCCGCACGCGGCCGGAGAGATACTGCCCGGTAAGCGACCAGTCGCTCGCGGCGATTTGCTCCGGTGTGCCGCGCGCCACCAGGTACCCACCTTTGCGGCCGGCGCCCGGTCCCAGGTCGAGCACGTAGTTGGCACGCCGGATGGTCTCCTCGTCGTGCTCCACCACCAGGACGGTGTTGCCGAGGTCGCGCAGGTGCTCCAGCGTTTCCAGCAGCCGCTGGTTGTCGCGCGGGTGCAGCCCGATGGAAGGCTCGTCCAGAACGTAGAGCACACCGCGCAGTTTCGACCCGATCTGCGTGGCCAGGCGAATGCGCTGGCTCTCGCCGCTCGAAAGCGTGGCCGCCGAGCGATCGAGGCTGAGGTAGCCGAGCCCGACCGCGTTCAGAAACTCCAGCCGCTCCCCGACCTCGTTGAGAATGCGACGGGCCAGGATCTCTTCCCGCGGCGTCAGCTTCAGCTTGCGGATCAGTTCCACCTCTCGCGTCACCGGCTCGGCCGTGAACTCGGCAATCGAGCGTCCGCTCACCGTCACCGCCAGGCTTTCCTCGCGCAGGCGCTTTCCGTGGCACTTCGGGCACGGCACGGCGGACATGTACTGCTGGTACCAGTCGCGATAGCCTTCCGACGACACCGCGCCGTACCAGCGGTCAAGCAGCGGAATGATCCCCGGGAACACGGGCTGGGCCCGCGAGCCCTCCGGACTCTTGCCGTAGAGGACCAGGTTCTGGATGGGACGCGGCAACTTTTCGAAGGGCGTCTTCAGATCGAAGCCGTAGCGCTCTGCCGTCCGCGTCAGTCCCGATTTCATCACGTCCGCTCCCGCGCCCAGGGCAAGGCCTCCGGCCAGCAACGGCCGTGTCCAGTCCTGAATCACCTTGGCTGGATCGAAGGTGTAGCGGCTGCCGAGGCCCTTGCACTCGGGGCAGGCGCCGTAAACGCTGTTGAACGAGAACGACCGCGGCTCAAGCGTGGGGATGCTGATGCCGCAGTCCACGCACGCCCACTCCTGCGAATAGAGGTGCTCCTCGCCGTTCACCACCGCCACTTGCACGATGCCGTTGGCCAGCTTCATGGCGGTCTCGATCGAGGCGCTCAGGCGGGCCTCGATGCCCGGCTTGACCAGCAGACGGTCCACCACGACTTCGACGGTGTGGTTACGCCGGAGATCGAGCAGGATTTCTTCGTCGAGTTGCCGCAGTTGCCCATCCACGCGCACACGGACGAAGCCTTGACGCGCCAAGTCCTCGAACAGCTTTTTGAACTCGCCCTTGCGGCCCCGCACGACGGGCGCCAGGATCATGATGCGAGCATCGGAAGTCGGGACTCTCCCTATTCCCTGTTCCCTATTCCCTATTCCCTGTTCCCTGTCCCCTAACATGATCGACGCCACAATCTGCTCCGTGGTCTGGCGCGAAATGGCGCGTCCGCATTGGTGGCAATGAGGAACACCGATAGAGGAGTAGAGCAGCCGGAGGTAATCGTAAATCTCGGTGATGGTGCCCACTGTGGACCGCGGACTGCGGCTGGTAGTCTTCTGCTCGATAGAGATGGCAGGGCTCAGGCCCTCCACAGAGTCCACGTCCGGCCGCTCCATCTGGTCGAGGAACTGGCGGGCGTAAGCGGAAAGCGTCTGCACATAGCGCCGCTGGCCCTCGGCATAGATGATGTCGAAGGCGAGGCTCGACTTGCCTGACCCGGAGAGCCCCGTGACTACCGTGAGGGTGCCCCGCGGGATCTCCACGTCGATGTTCTTCAGGTTGTGCTGCCGCGCGCCGCGGACGGTTATGCGGTCGATCACGTCCCTTATCCTTACGATGAGGATTGACGACAATAGGCCGATTTTCCATGTTAAGCGACGGGACAGAATGCGTCAAGCAGCAACCAAATGCAGGGGGGTACGACATAGGAGATATGCTACACTTGGCAGCCTTGACGCAAACGGGAGGGCAATGCAATGCAGGGGCGGCGAACTCTTCGCGGCAGCTTTCGTCCATTGGTTCCGGCGCTGGCAGTCTGCTGGCTGCTGGCGATGCCGGCGAGCGCTTGGCCAAGGACTCCGGAATCGAACCTGAGATTTCAAGTTTCGTTTCCGTCTTCGGTGCACGCCGACCCCATCACCGGACGCGTGTTCGTGATGATATCAAAGACCGGTGGGCGCGAACCACGCCTCGAAGCCGGCTTCTGGGGCGACACCGCGCCGCTGTTTGGCGTGGACGTCGAGCAGCTCAAGCCGGGCGACACGGCGTTGATCGATGGCTCGACGCTAGGCTACCCTCCGCGCCGCCTGGCCGACATTCCCGCCGGCGACTACTACGTCCAGGCCCTGATCAATGTCTACACCGAGTGCCACCGCAACGACGGCCACACCATTTGGGTGCATCTCGATCAATGGGAAGGCCAGCAGTTCAACCGCTCGCCCGGCAACCTGTACAGCGAGGTGCAGCAGGTACACGTGGACCCCGGCGCCGGCTACGACGTGAAGCTGAGCCTGACCAAAGTGATTCCGCCCGTGGAAATACCCAAAGACACGGAGTGGGTGAAGCACGTGAAGTTCCAGAGCTGGATTCTGACGGAGTTCTGGGGCCGTCCGATGTATCTGGGCGCGACGGTCCTCCTGCCCAAGGGTTACGACTCGCACCCGCAGGCGCATTATCCGGTCCTTTACGAGCAGGACCATTTCAGCCTCGGCCCGGCGATGGGCTTCTCCACCGACGAGCGGCCGGTGACGGAAGGCATGAAGAAGAGGCTGAGCGACTACAATCGCGAAACCGGCTACCAGTTCTATCAGGCGTGGAACTCCGACCATTTTCCGCGCCTGATCATCGTGAAGTTCCAGCACCCCACGCCTTACTTCGACGATTCTTACGCGGTGAACTCCGTCAACAACGGTCCCTATGGCGACGCCATCATGAAGGAGTTGATTCCCTACGTGGAAACGCATTACCGCATCATTCGCCAGCCCTACGCGCGAGTGCTCTCCGGCGGTTCCACCGGCGGCTGGGAGTCGATCGCGCTGCAGGTCCTTCACCCCGACTTTTTCGGCGGCACCTGGACTCTCTACCCGGACCCCATCAGCTTCGAGCACTATCAACTCATCAACATCTACAAGGACGACAACGCCTTCTTCGAGCCCGGCCATACCTGGCTCCAGGCCGTGCGTCCGGTGGAGCGGTCGAGCGAAGGCCAGGTAGAGGTCACGATGGAGCAGATGAGTCAACTGGAGGCGGTGCTCGGCAGCCACGGACGCTCCGCCCAGCAACTGGAGATCTGGGAAGCGGCTTACGGCCCCATTGGGGACGACGGCTATCCCAAGCCGCTGTGGGACAAGCTGACCGGCAAGATCGATCACAGCGTCGCCGACTACATGCGCGACCACGGCTACGACCTCACGGCCTACCTCAGGGCAAACTGGCGAAAGGTGGGGCCGCAGTTGGTAGGCAAGATTCACATCGATGTCGGCGACATGGACAACTACTACCTCAACCTCGCCGTCTACGATCTCCAGGGGTTCCTCAGGACCACCCAGGACCCGCACTACGAGGGAGAGTTTGAATACGGGCGGCCGGAAAAAGGCCATGGGTGGGAATCAATGACGCAGGAAAACCTGATCCGCGCCATGGCCGAGCACATCGCCAGCCACGCACCCGGCGGCGAAGACACTTCTCGCTGGAAGTATTGATGCTGACTACCGATCGCTCAACGCTGATAGCTTTTTCACTGCTTCCCAAAAGACCGGATCTGGGCCACCAGGGCCTTGATATCGTTGTCGGAAATCTTGCCTTTGAAACCTACCATCACCGGTTTCTTGCCGTTGGCGATGGCTTCGGTGAGTTGCGCATCGGTGACCGACTTCTGATAGTCCGCGCTGGTGAAGTCGACCATACCCCTGGATTTCCACATGGCCGAGCCTTTGCCGTCCTTACCATGGCATCCCGCGCACTTGGCGCCGTAAAGGGCGGCCCCGTCGGCGGCGTAAGTCCGGTGAACAAAGATGGCAACGAAGGCCATCGCCAAGGCCAGGCAGAACAATATGGAAAGAGCAACAGGCTTCTTCATTTTTAATCCTCCCAGGTTTTGAAACTAAATCCCTCCCCTCTTGTCGCACATCATGAGTGGAGAGTCAACGCAAAACGATAACGAAATGATGAACGATGAACTGAAGATGAAGGGCGCCTTGTCGGCATTCGTCATTCAGCTCCATCGTTTCTTCGAGCATCCCCTCTCGCTCGCCGGACATCATAAAGAGTTCCAAACGGGTTGCGACTTTCAAGGGCGGTGAGGGACTGTTATTCTGCTACACTCAACGGTTGCGAAACACCTTCGACAAAGAGTCACAGAGACAAAAGATGAATGAAGAGGGATCTGGTTTTGCGTCGTTCTTCATTCCGTCATCATTCATCGTTCCTCGTTCATCATTCGCTTCTGCTCCTTCCAATCTCAGGTACCGGAGGAAAGGCTCCATGAGGGCTCACGGAATTCTGAAGGGCTTGTTGCTGGCCGCGCTGGTGGCGGTGAGCTCCGCCGCATTGTCCGCCCAGGACTACAGGGCGTTCCTGACCGTGGGCAGCTCCTCCATCTTCAACAAGTATTCCTTCGTCGAGTACAACAATGCCTACCACTCCGACTATTCCCTCGGCCCCCAGTTTACGATCGGAGGCGAAGCGCCCCTGACTCCCGTTTTGGGCGTTGAGCTCGCTCTCGGGGTGGGACGCAATAACCTCCAGGTGGCCAACTCGAACGCAGGTACCAAGATGTCTTATGGCCTGGACAAAGAACGACTCGGCGGAAACCTCGTGGTCCACGTGCCGGTCACGTTTCTGCACGGGAAGCCTTACCTGTTGCTCGGCCCCGAGTACACCCGCCTCGCCCCGTACGGCGCCGCCGCATCGTCGTCCTCGACACCGGGTTTCCTCAACGACCCTTTTGTCTATCTCCGGGTCAACGGGAAGATGGGGTTCAACTTCGGCGGCGGGCTCGAGCTGAAGGTTCGTCCCAAGCTGGGCCTGCGACTCGAGCTTCGCGACCACATCTTCCCGGCTCCCCGTTTCGGCCTGCCCTTGACAGCCATTACCGGAGCCTACTTCCCCGTACAGGGCTCGACTAACAACGTCGAGATCTCGGTCGGGTTGGTATACCACTTTGAATTGTAAAGCGTCGGCCGAGAGGCGCGGGCGGGACGCTCGCGCTCCCAGGCAAGCACTTTCATTCATGACGCAAGGCGACCGTCGGCGCCACCCCGGTAGCCCGGCGGGCGGGAAAGTAAGCCGCCACGATTGCCGCCGCGACCAGGGCTGCCGGGACCGCGACGAACACCGCGGCGTCGCCGAAGCGTGCCTCGTACAGCAGCCCGGAAATAGCGCGAATCAGGCCGAGGGACACGAGCAGCCCGATCCCCGCACCCACCAGCGCCAGCCGGGCACTTTGCCGCAGGATCAGCTTGAGCACGTCGGTCGGCTCGGCCCCCAGCGCCATCCGCACGCCGATCTCGCGCGTACGCTGGCCGACGCCGTGCGAGATGACGCCGTAAATCCCGAGCACCGCTAAAGTCAGGGCCATGCCGGCGAACACGCTGAGCCACACCATCGCAAACCGCTGTTTGGAGATGGAAGCGCTCAGATAGTCGTCCATGGTCCGGATCGCGCCCACCGGCTGATCCTTGTCAACCGCCAGCACTTCGTGGCGCACTGCGGAAGCGAGGCTCGCAGGTGCAATGGCCGTCCGCACGACCAAGGCCATGTAATAACCGTGAAAGAGCGGGTAGGGTTGCAGAAACGACGTGTAGACGTCAGGGCCAGCCGTCTGGTCCAAGGCATCGTAACGAACGTCTCCCACCACTCCGATCACTTGGAGCCATACGGGTGGGGCGGGAGGATCCATAAAGTTAATGCGGCTGCCGATGGGGTCACGACCGGGGAAGAAGCGGCGGGCCATCGTCTCATTAATGACGGCCACGCCCGAGTACCGCTGGTCGTCCTCCTCGCTGAAAAACCGGCCCTTCAGCAACTGAATACTCATCGTCCGAAAGAAGCTGGGAGTTACCACGTGGTACGAGGCAATCGGACGCTCTGACGGAGGCACTTCCGGTCGCCCCTCGATGTTAAACGTGTAGCTACCAACGCCGCCACCGAAAGGGAGGCTGTCGATGCCGCCCGCCGACGTTACGCCGGGAAGCGCCTCCACGCGATGCCAGACTTCCCTGAAAAAGTTCAGCCGCAGGGTCCGGTCGGGGTACCTCTCCGGGCTTAATCTGACCCTGACCGTGAGCAGATGATGCGGATCGAACCCCGGATTGACCGCCCGGAGCCGGACGAAACTCCTCATCATCAGGCCGGCGCCGATCAGCAGTACGAAGGAGAGTGCGACCTCACTCACCACCAGCAGGTTGCGGAGGTGCAGCCGTCCGAAGCCGCCCGCCGCTGCCGGACTCCCCTCCTTCAACGCTTCGGTCAGATTGGGTTTGGAAGCCTGGAGCGCGGGGGCCAGACCGAAAACAACTCCGGTCAGAACCGCCACGAGCAGCGTGAAAGCCAACACGCGACCGTCCACCACCGACTGGGCTAGGCGCGGGATCGTCGCCGGGCTCAACTGGATCAATAGCCGGGTCCCGCCGTAAGCCAACGCCAAGCCCAGGACGCCGCCTACCAGCGCCAAGAGCACGCTTTCGGTGAGAAGCTGGCGCAGGAGGCGGGGACGGCTGGCTCCGAGCGCCGAGCGAATGGCGATTTCTCTTTGGCGCGCCACGGACCGCGCCAGCAGAAGATTTGCCGCATTGGCGCAGCCGATCGCCAGCACGAAGGCAACCGCCACCAGCAGGATCAGAAGAGCCTCCCGAATCTTGCCAGTGAACTGCGTCTCGAGTCGCACCACGGTCACACCCCAGTCTTTGTTGGTTTCCGGGTACTCCTGCTCCAGCCGGGCATTGATGGTGTCCAGATTGGCCTGGGCCTCCTGGAGCGACACACCGGGCCGTAGCTGCCCCAAGATCTCGAGAGACAACGCACTGCGAGAGTTGATGTCCATGCCCAATATTTTCCCCGATTTGAGATCCAGAGGAAGCCAGACATCGGGCGGGCTGGAATGGACCCCTCCACGAAGATCGAAGAAGGGCGGGTAGTCGAAACGTGGCGGCATGATCCCTGCCACCATGTAGGGAGCCCCTTCGAGCGTGATCGATTTCCCCACCAGGGTCGGGTCGGAGCCGAAGCGGCGCTGCCACAGCGCGTGGCTCATCAGCGCGACGTGATCGTGGCCCGGGCTCTCTTCCTCGGCCAGGAAAGCACGCCCCAGGTCAGCCTGCACTCCCAGGAGGGGAAATAAGCTCGGCGTGACGAACATGCCGTGGAGTTGCTCCGGATCGCCCCGGCCCGTCAAATTGAGCGGTTGCGGAAAGAACGCCGCCATTCGTTCCAACACGGTGTTCTGCTCGCGGAGATCGGCGTAGTCCGGCGCCGAGACGTAATAGACTGGATATCCCTGGGAGAGATTGGTTTTCCAAACCACTACCAAACGATCCGCGTCCGGGAAGGGCAAAGGGCGAAGCAAGACCGCATTCACCACGCTGAAGATGGCCGTGGTGGCGCCGATGCCGATGGCCAAAGTAAGCACCACCAGGAGCGACAAGTACGCATCCTTGCGAAACAAGCGGATTGCGAAGCGCAGGTCGTCCCCCACCATGTACTCTATTAACGATAACAGATTTTCAAAAAGAGAATGATGAATGCTGAATGCTGAATGATGAATGATGAATGATGAATGATATGAATGATGAACAAAAGGAAGGCCCTTTCTTCGTTCTTCTGTTCATCATTCATCATTCATCATTTCTTCTAGCCCCTAGCCCTAGCCCCAGTTCTTCCCCAGCTTCCGGAAGAAGCCGTGAAACCGGTGGAAGAACGACGCGCGGGGCAGGAACATGTACGGACAATAGCCCGCTACCAGGCGCATCCCGTGCTCCCGGCAGAAGTCCACCGCCGCCGGGCTCACGGCTCCCGGGCCCGCCCCGCGATGCAGCCAGACGCGGTTGATCCCCGCCTCGGCGCAATCGTGGACCACGCCCTCGCTCTGGTCCGCCGCCGTCATCACCAGCGCGCCCTCCACCGGCGGCTGCACGTCCTGCAAGCGGGCGAAGCAGCGCGCGCCGTCTACTTCCGCCAGGTTGGGATTCACCGGCACCACGTCGTAGCCGCGCTGGCGCAGTTCGTTGTACATGTAGCGGGAGAAGTCCTTGGGATTCCTCGACAACCCCACCAGCGCCAGCCGCTTGTGCGCCAGAAAGTCGTCGGCGTTTTCGCGTACTTGTGGTAACATATGTAGCCTCCTATACTGGTCTACTCCATTAAACACAGAGACACGGAGACACAGAGAGGAGAACCAGAATCACAGGAAGGTGTGGTCTGTTTCCCGACGCATCCCATTGTCTCTGTGCCTCTGTGTCTCTGTGTTGGAAGCTCCCTCGCAATTGCTTCAGAGCTTCCATATCCTCACGCTTCCCGGGCCGTGCCGCTGCCCTCGTCCCAGACCATCTTCTTGCCGCTGCGATAGGAGAGGTTCACCATGTGGCCGGCGGCGGCGGCATGGTGGCCGACCTCGGCGTTCTCGGAGCACGGTTGGCGCGAACGCACGCACTCAAAGAACTCCGCCATGTGTACAGGAACCGCGTCGGTCGGATCGTTGATGGAAGAGCCTTCCCACTTCGAGCTGGGTTGCGCCTCGGCGCGGTGGTTGCCTTCGGCCCAGAACTGGTCCTGCGTCGCTTTGGGCCAGCTATCGATCGAGTACTGGTAGCCCTCGCGATGTTT
>Ga0209039_10001198_pt1 | contig 24659 bp, 23 predicted proteins | sample BogFormECP12_OM1_FD_188238 | JGI IMG/M metagenome (GOLD analysis project Ga0209039, IMG submission 188238) | Bog forest soil microbial communities from Calvert Island, British Columbia, Canada - ECP12_OM1 (SPAdes) (version 2) | ecosystem: Environmental > Aquatic > Freshwater > Wetlands > Bog ... | reverse complement strand
TCGACTCCCTCAACCTCACCCGCCACGCATTCCACGGTGACTGGAACTACACTATATCGCCCAGCGGATAAATGAAGCGTTTATTTATGCACAGGCCCTTAGGGTAAGGACAGGGCGGCCTCGCATGACTATCGAAATCACCCGGCCCGAAATCGAATCGCTGATTCACCAACGGCTTCAGAGTGGCGGGTTCGTGGACGCCGAGGATGTCATCCTCCGGGCGCTGCGGTCTTTCGCGCCTGAGAGAGGGCCGGTTTTCGATAAGCAGCAGGCGCTGGCGGCTGGCGCACGCATCCGCGAATTGAGCAAAGGACTCACGCTGGGAGGCCTGACGATCCGGGAACTGATCGATGAAGGCCGCCCGTGGGCCGGTTCGTCCTCGACAACACGGTCACGATGGCGTGGTGCTTCACCGTTCAGGCATGAAGGCTACGGCGCTCGCCCCACAACAGAACCCGCCGGCAAACGCCTGTCCGTTCCCGCGCGGGTAACGGCCACCCACTGCGCGGGGAGCACAGGATCGGCCATGGTAAAATCATCAGGTGGATGGAGTAGGGTGAAAGAGCATGGAACTGACCGTCCAGATTCCCGATGAGCTGGCCAGTCGCATGAGCGCATCCGGCGTCGACCTCTCTCGCCGCGCCCTCGAAGCCCTGGCGCTCGAAGAATTCAAGAGCGGCCGCATCACTAAGCCCGAGTTGCGGCGACTGCTCGGTTTTGGAACCAGGTATCAACTCGACGGATTCCTCAAGGCCCATGAGGTGTATGAAGACTACACCATGGAAGATTTTGAGCGGGATCGCGACGCTCTGAAACAATTGGGATTTTAGCCGGTGCGGCTCGTCATTGCCGATACGGGGCCGATCAACTACTTGGTACTGATCGGAAACATCGATCTCCTTCCGGTTTTATTTGAGAAAGTAATCCTGCCATCCGCCGTGGAAGCGGAGTTAAGCGACCCGGACGCTCCGCTTTCGGTGCGGAACTGGATTGCCGATCCTCCGTCTTGGCTGGAAGTCCACGAAACGCCCAGCCGTCAATTCGGGCAGGCTTCCCTGGAAGGACTCGATGACGGGGAGACAGCCGCAATCGCCCTGGCCATTTCGCTCGACGCCGATCTGCTGCTCATGGATGATCGGAAGGGCGTAATTGTCGCTCGCGGCAGGGGGCTCCGTGTGACTGGAACGCTGGGGGTTCTCGACCTTGCCGCCCAGCGCGGCCTGGTTGACTTTGCGGAGGCGGTGAACCGTCTTCGCCGGACAACCTTTAGAATCCCGGAAGCGGTTCTCGATTCGCTGATGAAGAAGCACGCGCAGCAGGGCGGCTAGGAAGGCCGCCTCCGCAGCAGTTGAGGACTGGGGTAGGGGAGAAAGAATCGGTCCTTCGCCCTTTGCTCAACCTGACGCCTATGGGGGCCCGGCGACCTGCCTCTATACTCAAGGAATGGCCGGCGTGCTTTATCTGGTGGCGACGCCCATCGGGAACCTGGAAGATATTACCTACCGCGCGGTGCGGGTGCTGAAGGAGGTGGACCTGATTGCGTGCGAGGATACGCGGCATACACGCACGCTGCTGGATCACTATGACATCCGGACGCCTACCATCAGTTACCACGAGCACAATGAGGTAGAGCGGGCTGGGGAGTTGGCGGCGCGGCTCTGCGCGGGAGCGACGATTGCACTGGTGTCGGACGCGGGAATGCCATTGGTGTCCGACCCGGGGTACCGGCTGGTGAGGGCGGCCATCGAGAACGGCGTTGCGGTGCAGCCGGTGCCGGGGGCTTCGGCGGCGCTGGCGGCGCTGGCGGCTTCGGGGCTGCCGGCGGAGACGTTCCGGTTCGGCGGGTTTCTGCCATCCAAGCCGGGACAGCGGGCCAAGACGTTGGAAGCGCTGGCGGAGGAGCAAGCCACGCTGATCTTCTATGAGGCGCCGCATCGCATTCTGGAAGCATTGGAGGCGATCGAGGATGTCCTGGGGCCGCGGGCCGTGGTGGTGGCGAGGGAGTTGACTAAGATCCACGAGGAGTTCTTGCGCGGGACGGCGGCGGAGATTCGCGCGCAACTGGAGGAGCGCGATGCGGTGAAGGGCGAGATGACGGTGCTGGTGGGGCGGGCGGCGGGGCCGGCGCCCGACGACACGCCGGTGGATGAGGCCGTGGACGCGCTGATGCGGGCGGGAACACCCCGCATGGACGCCATCAAACAAGTGGCGCGGCGGCGCGGGATATCCAAGAGGGAAGTGTATGAGATGTTGTTGCGGGATAGGTAGGGGCGAGATCGGCCTGCTGAGAAGGTGTGACGAAATCGCCCGCAAGCGGGCGATGGGCAAGCTAAAGCATGCCCCACCTCTGATCGGCCTCCTCCTGGCCGCGGCCGTTTGCCCGGCACAGGACTACGTCGACCGGGTTGTGGAACGGGCGCGCCAGGAGTTCGACGTTCCAGGGATCAGCGTGGCCATCGTCAAAGACGGCAACGTGGTGCTTGCCAAAGGGTACGGAGTGCGGAAACTGGGCGAAGCGGCGCCGGTGACGGCCCACTCGCTCTTCCGCATCGCCTCCAATACCAAGGCCTTCACGACGGCGGCGCTGGCCATGCTGGTGGATGAGGGCAAGATTCGGTGGGACGACGCGGTGATCGGGCACATGCGCGATTTCCAGATGTACGACCCCTACGTCACCCGCGAACTCACCGTGAGGGACCTGCTGGTACATCGCAGTGGGCTGGGGCTGGGCGCGGGCGACCTGATGTTCTTCCCGCCCAGCGACCTCAGCCGCGAGGAGATCATCCGGCGGCTGCGGTTCGTCAAGCCGGCTACCAGTTTCCGCAGCGGGTACGCGTACGACAACCTGCTGTACCTGGTGGCGGGCCAGCTTATTCCGGCGGTCACCGGGAAAAGCTGGGACGATTTCGTGAAGGAGCGCATCTTCATTCCGCTGGGGATGACCTCGACGAATACCAGCACGCAGGCGCTCAAAGGCGCGAGCGATGTCGCGATTCCGCACTCCAAGGCGGGCGGCAAACTGGAAGCGCTGCCGCATGAGGATGTCGACAACAACGCTCCGGCGGGCGCCATCAATTCCTGCGTGGCGGACCTGGCGAAGTGGGTGACGGTGCAACTCAACCACGGCGACATGGGAAGCTCGCGGCTGTTCAGCGAGGCGCAGTCCAAAGAGATGTGGTCGGCTCAGACCATCATGCCGATCGGCGACGCGCCGGGCGGCGCCCTGGCTGCGCTGCACCCCAATTTCAGCGCCTACGGCCTGGGCTGGGGGTTGAGCGACTACCGGGGGAAGAAGATCGTGTTTCACACGGGCGGCCTTTCGGGATACGTCTCGCGTGTGACCATGATCCCGGATTTGAAACTGGGAGTGGTGGTGCTCACCAACCAGGAAGCCACCGGAGCGTTCCAGGCCGTGACGTACACGATTCTGGACCACTACCTGGGCGCGGCCGATACAGATTGGGTGGCCCCGTTTCTGGCCCAGGAAAAGCAGGGAGAAGCCGGCGCGGAGGAGGCCGTTAAACAAGCAGCCGCCAAACGGAACGCGAACTCGCACGCTTCGCTCCCGCTGGCGAGCTATGCCGGGCGCTATCGCGATGCGTGGTACGGGGACGTGTGGATTGAAGAGCACGGCGGCAAGCTGACGATTTCCTTTACGCACACCCGGCAGCTCACGGGCGAGGTAGAGCACTGGCAGTACGACACATTCGTGGCCCGATGGCGCGACCGCTCGCTGGACGCGGACGCCTATGTGACGTTCTCCTTGAAACCGGACGGCTCGATTGACGAGGTGAAGATGGCGGCGGTTTCGCCGGCGACCGATTTCAGTTTCGATTTCCAGGATTTGCTGCTCAAGCCGGTGGCGGCAGATGCGCCGCCGAGGTAGTCAGTTCGCTTTCGTCACGGGCAACCGCATCTCGGTAGATTGTGTCGACTCCCTGGCATCCTCGCCGGACCAGATCTCCGTGGTTGGCCCGGCGGGCAGATAGCCCTGCTCCATAACCGACTTCAGGAAGGCTCCCCAGCGTCCGTTGGGATCCTTCCCCCACGGGCCGTTCACCACAACGGATGCAGCCAACCCCGCGGGTAAAGACACGACCTGGAATGGGGCCTCGGCCTGGGTTCCCGGCGGCACTGGATAACCAGTCTCCCAATGCTGCTCAGACCAGTAGCGCCCCAGCGGAGGACCAACGGGAGTCACTCCCCGTGACTTCAGATAAGCCTCCACCTGTCGAAGAGCAGCCGAAGTTTGCAGGTACGAACCTGTCATGGGCACAACCACCGCGACCAATGCGCCGGTCTGCCCGATCTCCGCCCGCAGATCCCACTTGTTCTGGGCCGTGGCCGGCGAACTAGCTGAGGACACGATCGCAGTGTATCCCGCCGGAGGGGTCAGGTCGAACAGCGAGCGATCAATCGGCGCGCCCGCGCGGATGTTTTGAATATGCATCTGGTGGGCGGGCTTGCCCTCCTCCCGAATGGTGATATCGACATGGTGGGCCTCTCGCGTTGCGGCGTCCACCCATATGTCGAACGTCTGGAGTCCTTGGATTCCGGTGTTGGGCGGCGCCTCATGGAGGCGATAGCCGATCAGTGTTTTGTCGCCGGCCCGTTGCTCGCCAAGCACCTCGTCCGCCGCCTGAGGAAGCGACCTCAGTTGGTCGAGGAAGTCATCCGGTCTCTCGACTTGCTTGCCCCCTTCGGCCACGTAGTTTCGGGTGGCATGGAACAAGGCGATCTGCTTGCCGGTAGCGCCGTCAGTCCTTACCTCAATGCCCCACGAGCAACTGACCCTTTGGTATCCGGGAGCGAGGTAGCTGAAATCGACTGCCACATAGGGCGTGGCGTTCAGGACAATGGTGTACTCGAGCGACTGAGAACTCCTGAGTTGCGCCGCCGCTGCCGCGTACACCTTGCTCGCGCGGGACTGCCTGGGGATGAGCACCAATCCCACGGCCACCGCCGCCAGCAGGGCCGCGGCCATCGCCAGCACTCGCACGGCCGGCAGGTGTGTCGGGGAAGCAGGCCGCTGCTCCACTCTCGCCCGGAACTCCATCAGCCTGGGGCGCAAGCGGTCTTCAACTTCGGCCGGGACCTCCACTTGAGTTGCCTTTCGAATCAGTTCATCCATGTCGTCATGCATGGCTCGGTTCCTCCTGTGGCGCGAGCAGCGTACGCAGCCTGGCGCGGGCGCGCGCCACATGCTTGCGCACGGTCGCTTCCCGGCAGTCCATAGCCGCCGCAATTTCGCTGTAGGGGATTTCCTCGACTGTATGCATCAGAATGGCCCGAGCCTGGTTCTTCGACAAAAGCCCGATGGCCCGAAGCACGTGCGCGCTCTGTTCGGAGCCGGAAATGGTCCGGAGGACGGACGTTGAGGCATCCGGAATGTCGTCCGGGATGGCGCCGGCCTCCAGCCACTTGCCCCGGCGCACGTTGCGCCGGAGTACATCGTGGGCCGCGTTGATGCAGATGTGCAAAACCAGCGCGTGTGGATTGGGGTGCCTCTGAATGCGGTCCCAACGCTTCCATACCGTGAGCAAGGCTTCCTGGAAAGCGTCCTCGGCGTCGTTGGGATCTCGGGTGACGCGCCACACGGCCTGCATCATGCGGTCCTCGATGGGCGCAATCAGCGACTCGTACTCCCGCTGCCGGTCGTTCATGAAGTCCTCAAGCTGGTAAACGCGCGCCGCGCCTGGTTTGTGGACACGCCGCTATTGCACGGCCAAAGTGACGCCAGACTGGCTCTGCCAAGTGCCGATGGTCACGACGATGGGCACCTTCGTCCCCGGAATCACGCCGGCTGGAACTTGCGCGTTGATTTGAGTCAGCCCGGCAATCTGGGCCGGCGCGGCGCCGCTGAAGGAGACCGCGGCCGCGATGCCGCCAATGGTGACGGCGACGGGGCTGGTTTTGAGTAGATACAGGGGTGGAGGCGCGGGCGTGAGGGCCGCATCCACGCCGGCGGGACTGGTGACGCCGCCGCCGGTGCAGTAGATCATCACCCAGGAGCCTCGCGGCGCGGCGTTAAGGCCTCCGTTGACGGAATAATCCTGGTTGAGGATGGCGCCGCCGCCGAGCCCCGACGAATCTACCGTGAAGAGGCCGGGGTGCGCGGCCTGAACGGGAACGGGTACTGAATTGGAAGGGACGCCCTGATATTCCACTTGCACCTGGGTTGTGGTACCGGGGCCGAGGACGTAAGGCGAAACGGCGTTAACCTGGTTCGCGGAGGCGTAGATGACACCGGAGGGAACGCCATCAAACAGCACGCGCACGCCGCCGAGGGATTTCGCGTAGGTGCCGTCCGCCTTGAGCTGGAAGCTGGCAGGGACCTTGGGGCCGATGTTGGCGCCGTAAAGCGTCACGATTTCTCCGGGCGACACGGCGCTTCCCACGTTGCTGGCGGCGTTTACCACGGCATTCAACTGCATGGCGGGAGGCGGGGCAGCCTGCTGGGTGACTGTCAGATACCACGGCCCTGGCTGGCCGGTAATGACGCCGGTGCGCTGCGCGCCGGTGTTGGCCGACACGCTATAGCCGAAACCGCCCTTGCCGGTTCCAGAACGGGGCGAGAGGATGGTGATCCAGTTCACGTCCACCGCAGCAATGCTCCAGGGGCAACCGTCTCCGGTGTAGGTGTAAACCGTATTGAGAGTCACGCCCGCCGGCGGAACCGTAGCACTGGTGGAGGAGATGGCGAAGTTGCCCGGGGCGCCATCCTGGGAGATTTGAAACTGCTGGCTGGCGGTGTAGCTGGCGACGGTGATCGCGCCGGCGCGCTGGGTGGCGCAGGGGTTCGCCGCCACGGTGTAGCTGACGGCGCTATTGGTTGTGGCTGCGCCGCCGGTGTTAGGGGGCACCGTGATCCACAACGAGTTGGAGTAGGCGCTCCAGGTGCTGCAGTTCGACTGAACCTGAAAAGAGCCGCTGCCGCCGTTCACACCGATACTGGCGGAAGGCTGCGACAGGGTGACGGCGCAAATGGCTGCGGCCTGGGTGATGGTAAGGGTCAGGACGTTGCCGGCCGCGCCGGCGCCAGTCACCGTGATCTTGGCTTGGCGCGAGGTGGGGACCACGTTGGCGGTCGCGCTCCAGTTAATGTTCGCCGGTCCGGTCCCTGTCCCGCTCTGGGCCCCGGAGGAGAAGGCGATCCACGACGAGGGAGGATTCGTGGTGTAGGTCCAGGTGCAGTCGTAAGCAGCGCCGACACTGATCTGGCCTGTGTAAGAAGCTGCCGGGATGCTAAGCGGCTGGGAAGGGGCAAGGCTGACGGGGCAGGGCGTCTGCGCGAACAGCGAAGCGGCAGCGGCGAGAAGCAGGAACAGCCTCATCATTGGTATGGTAGCGCCTCGCGGCAGGCTTTCAGGATGTCCACGGCGCCGGGGGTATCGCCGTGGACGCAGATGGTCTGGGCGTTGCCCTCGCGGGCGAAGCGCAACGCCTGCGCGGCGGCCTCGCGCGGATCGGCGATGAGGGCATCGGCGAAGCGGCGCGGGCGCAGGGTGCCATCGGGCTCGTAGCGCCGGTCGGCGAAGGCCTCGGCCGCCACGTGGAGGCCCATTTGGCGCCAGACGTCGAGCATGGGGGAGCCGGCGAGGCCGAAGAGGGTGGTGAGCGGGTCCCAGGCGGCCACGCCGCGGGCGATGGCGCGCGCCACTTCCGTATCGCGCACGGCCACGTTGTAGAGCGCGCCGTGGGGCTTGACGTGAACGATGCGGCCGCCGAGGCGGCGCACCACGGCGTCGAGCCGCTCGATCTGTTGGCGCACGAAGCGTTCGATTTCGGCGGGTGGCATGGGGATCGCAAGGCGCCCGAAATTGGGGCGATCGGGATAGCCGGGATGGGCTCCGATGCGCACGCCGCGGGCGAGGGCCAGGCGGGCGGTGCGCTCCATGGAGGCCTCATCGCCGGCGTGGCCGCCGCAGGCGATGTTGGCGGAAGTGACGTACTCCATCAGCGCGGCTTCATGCGGGGCGTCTTCCAGTTCGCCCATGTCGCAGTTGAGATCGATGGCCATGGTCGGGCGTAGGGGCAAGGCATGCCTCGCCCCTACACCAGAGCATACAGCCATTGCTCCTGGCGGCGCAGCAAATCCAGCGCTTGTTGCAGGGTGACGCGCTCGAAGCGCACCTCGTCGCGCGGGCGCAATTGGCCGAGACGCCAAAAATCGGCGGAGATCACGTTGGCGGGTTTGGGATAGCCGCCGGTGGTCTGATGCTCGACGAAGAGAATGATCGGCTGGCCGTCGGGTGGCACCTGGACGGCGCCTAGCGGCACGCCCTCGGTGAGCATGTGGCCCGCGGGGCTGGAAATGGACGGGCCGCGCAGACGGATTCCCATGCGGTCGGATTCCTCGGCCACGCGATAGGCGGCGGCGTAAAGCTCGCCGGAAAACCAGTGCGCCTGCGGTCCCGCGGTGACTCGCAGCGGGCCGGCGCGCGCGAAATCGGGGGCGCGGCACGGGCCAGTGCGCGCGCGGCGAATGGCGGCATCGCCGATGGGAAGCACGTCGCCGGCGCGCAGGGGACGGCCGCCTACCCCAGTCATGATGTGGACGGAGGCGCTGCCCATGGCTTTTGGGACGCCGATGCCGCCGCGCACGGCCAGGTAGGCGCGCGCGCCGGAACGAGTGGCGCCGCAACGCACGGTTTGGCCGGCTTTGATCTCAAGGGCGGTCCAGAGAGGCAGGCCGGCGCCGAAATCGGAGCCGGTGAGGGCAATAACGGCATCGGTTTCGAATTCGAGGGCGGCGCCCACCAACGTCATTTCAAGGGCAGCGGCGTTTTCGGCATTGCCGACGAGGAGATTGCCGGCGCGCAGGGCGAGGGGATCGGCGGCGCCGGACGCGGAGACGCCGAAGTGGGTGTAGCCGAAACGGCCGAGGTCCTGGACGGTGGTTTGGAGGCCGGGGGAGAGGACGCGGATGTGGGCAGGGAGCGGTCGGCCTGGCGCAACTGCGCCAACACCGGTGACAAGAGGGTGCCCCCTGGGCTCGGCGCTACGAACAAAGCGGACGCGGTCGCCCATGCGGAGCAAGGGTGGGGGCGAGGATTGGGGGTCGAACAGGCTTAGCGGGGTGCGGCCGACGATGCGCCAGCCGCCGGGCGAGGCCAGGGGGTAGATGCCAGCCTGGCTGCCGCCGATGGCTACACTGCCGGCGGGGACGTGTTTGCGCGGGGCGGGAAGGCGCGGCGTGGCGAGCTCGGGCGGGAGGCCGCCGAGATATGGGAAGCAAGTGGAGAAGCCCACGAAATAGACCAGGTAATCGGCTGAGGCGTGCAACTCGACGACGCGCTCGGGCGACAGGCCGGCGTGGCGCGCCACGAACTCCAGGTCGGGGCCGAATTCACCTCCGTAGCAGACCGGGATCTCGACCACGCGGGTGGGGAGAACTTCGTCGCGGGCGGTCTCCAGGCGCTCGAGCGCGAGAGCTTGGATATCGGCGCGGCTGTGGAAGCGCGGGTCGAAATCGATGAGGACGGATGCGAACGCGGGGTGCAGATTCAGGACACCGCGCTGGCCCTGGAGGGCGCGGGTGAGGCGCGCCACCTGGTGGTGCCCGTCGATCGAGATTTCATCGCCGAACGAGACCAAGAGCGAACGGTCGCTCGCCGGCTGAACGGTCACCCCACTCAATCCAGCTTAGCGGGCGCCAGCTTGGGCGACAGGGTATGAATCACCAACAGCGCCGCGACGTAAGCCAAGCCCGCGACGATGAAGAGCGGCACATAGCTGTTGGTCCACCGCACAATGTAGCCGGTGGCGAGCTGGAACCCCGCGCCGGCAAGGGCTCCGGCCATGCCGCCGAACCCCGTCACGCTTCCCACCGCCGACTTGGGAAACAGGTCGGAGGCCAGCGTGAACAGGTTGGCCGACCAACCCTGATGCGCCGCCGCCGCCAGACCAATCAGCGCCACCACCATCCAAAGGCTCTTGGTGTACGGCGCGTACAGGACCGGCAGGACCATTAGGGCGCAAATCAGCAGGGTGGTTTTGCGCGCGGCATTGAGACTTCTGCCGCCCCCGAGCATGGAGGAAGAGAGCCATCCGCCGCCGACGCTGCCTACACAGGAGATGAGGTAAACCGCTATGACGGGAGTCCGGTTGGTGCTGATGCTCAAGTGGAAGGTTTCCTGCAGGTATCGGGGCAGCCAGAAGAGGTAAAACCACCAGATGGGGTCGGTGAGCATTTTGGCCACTGCAAACGCCCAGGTCTCCTTCACGGGAAGTATGCGAGCCCAGGGGACCTTCTCGGTCTTCTCCGGCGGGTCGCTCTGAATGTGCGCCAATTCCTGCGCCGATACCTTGCGATGCTCCTCGGGTTTGCGGTAAAGCCCAAGCCAGAAGACGAGCCAGACGAGACCGGTGGAGCCCGCCACGACGAAAGCGCCGCGCCAGCCAACGGCGAAGACCAGAGCCGGCACCAGCACGGGAACGGCGATGTTGCCGATGTTGGCCCCGCTGTTGAATATCCCGAAGGCCAGGGCGCGCTCCTTTTTCGGGAACCACTCGGCTACCGTCTTGTTACATGCCGGAAAGTTGGCGGCCTCGCCGATCCCGAGGAAGAACATCGCAAAGCAGAATGTCCAGACACCCGTGGCCGCGCCGGGCGTCATGGCGGCCAGGCTCCAAAGCGTGATGGCCAGGGCAAAGCCCTTGCGGGTGCCCAAGCGGTCCGTGAGCCACCCCGCGGTCACCATCCCGATGGCATAGGCTATCTGGAAAGCCGTGGTCATGTAGCTGTACTGAACGCTGTCGAAATGAAAAATGCCTTCCAGGTACTTTTCCAGATAACCGAGCACACCGCGATCGATGTAGGCGATCACGGTGGCGAAAAACAAGAGAGCGCAAATGATCCAGCGATATTGCGAGGTGGCGGGCCGGGCGGCGATGGTAGGCGTCATGAGATGTCAACAGCCTTTGCGGAGGAGTTTATCCGATACACAAATACCACAAGATTATAGCGAGTGTTGCCGGCCTTGGGGCGGGGGCGGTACAATCTTGTGTCACTTGGCCGAGCCGCCGGCCGGAACGGGAGATTATGAGTTTTCTTGAAGCCAGCGCGCCAGACTACCTGCCGCTCCCGCAAATGCGCCAGTTGCAGTTGGCGCGATTGCGCGCGGTAGCGTCGCGCGCTTATCAGAACGTGCATCTCTACCGAACGCGCATGGACGAGCGCGGTCTCGGTCCGGAGTCCCTCTGCGACCCGAGCGACCTGGCACGGTTTCCCTTCACCACCAAGGCCGATTTGCGGGACACGTATCCGTTCGGCCTGTTCGCCAGCCCCATGAGCGAAGTGGTGCGGCTGCACGCATCGAGCGGCACGACGGGGAAACCGATCGTGGTGGCGTACACGCGCGAGGACCTGGACGTATGGACCAACTCGATGGTGCGCGCTTTCGCGGCGTGCGGGCTGACGCACGGCGACGTGGTGCAGAACGCGTACGGGTACGGGCTGTTCACGGGCGGGCTGGGAGCGCACTACGGGGCGGAAGCGCTGGGGGCCACGGTGATTCCAATCTCGGGCGGCAACACGGACCGGCAGATCATGGTGATGCGCGATTTCAAAGTGACGGCCATCTGCTGCACGCCGAGCTATTTCATTCACTTGATCGAGCGGGCGGGCGAACTGGGCGTGAACATCCGCGACCTGCCGCTGCGCGCGGGCATTTTCGGCGCCGAGCCGTGGACCGATTCCATGCGCCGGCGCATCCAGGCCGAAGGCGGCATACAGGCTTACGACATCTACGGGCTATCGGAAATCGTGGGGCCGGGGGTGGCCATCGAGTGTTCCTGCCAGGATGGCCTGCACATTTTCGAGGACCACTTCTACCCCGAGATCGTCGATCCGGAAAGCGGCGAGCCGCTGCCGGACGGCGCGGAAGGCGAGTTGGTACTGACCACGCTGAGCAAGCGGGCCATGCCGATGATCCGCTACCGCACGCGGGACATCACGCGGCTGATCGCGGCGCCCTGCGGCTGCGGGCGCACGCTGCGGCGGATGGCGCGCATTTCGCGGCGCAGCGACGATATGTTCATCATCCGCGGGGTGAACGTATTCCCGTCCCAGATTGAAGCCGCTCTGCTGGCGGTGGAAGGCACGCTGCCGCACTACCAGATCATCCTGACGCGGCACAAGGGGCTGGACGCGATGGAGGTGCAGGTGGAGATCACGGCGGAATTCTTCAGCGACAAAGTGGGCGCGATGGAGGGCTTGCACGAGCGGCTGGTGGATGCGCTGGACCACATCCTGGGGCTGCGGGTGAGCGTGCGCCTGGTGGAGCCGCACACCATCCAGCGGAGCGAAGGCAAGGCCAAACGAGTGATCGACCGGAGGGAACCATGAACATCCATCAGCTCTCGCTTTTCCTCGAAAACAGTCCGGGCAAGGCGGTGCAACCGTGCCGCCTGCTGGCCCGCGCGGGGGTCAACATCCGCACGCTGACGATCGCGGATACGCAGCAGTTCGGAATTCTGCGGCTGATTGTTTCGGATTGGGAGAGAGGCCGGGAACTGCTGCGCGAGGCCGGGTATGTGGTCAACGAGACCGAGGTGGTGGCGGTGGAAGTGGACGACCGTCCCGGCGGGCTGGCCGGCTTGCTGGAGACGCTGGAGCCGAGCGGCGTGAACATCGAATATATGTACGCCTTCACGTTCGGGCGGGAAGACCGGGCGATCATGATCTTTCGGTTCGACCGACCGGAGGTGGCCGTGGAGCAGCTTCGCGCGGCCGGCGTGAACGTGCTCTCGGACCTGGAACTGTGAGCATCTCGCGGGCGATCGCGGAGCAGATGGAGCATGCTTCGTGGATTCGCCGCATGTTCGAGATCGGCATCCAACTCCGCAAGGAGCGCGGGGCGGAAAACGTCTTCGACTTCACGCTGGGCAATCCCGACGTAGAGCCACCCGAGGAGGTGATCGCGGCGTTGCGGCGGGTGGTGGCGGAAAACCGCCCGCGGAGCCACGGCTACATGCCTAACGCCGGCTTTCCGGAGGTCCGCGCGGCCATCGCCAAACGGCTGGCGGAGCGCACCGGAGCGGCCTTCACCGGCGGAGACGTCATTATGACGGTGGGGGCGGCCGGGGCCATCAACACAGTGCTAAAATCGATCCTCGACCCGGGGGACGAAGCGATTGTCCTGAGCCCCTACTTTCCCGAGTATCGTTTCTATATCGAGAATCACGGCGGGCGCGTGGTGGAGGTGGAGACCGGCGAGGACTTCCAGCCCGACATCGGGCGCATCGCCGCCGCGCTGACGCCGCGCACCAAGGCGCTCATTCTGAATTCGCCGAATAACCCGACCGGCGCGGTGTACGGCGCGGAGGTGCTGCGCGAGCTGAACGGCATTATCCGCGAACCGGTGCTGGTAATTAGCGACGAGCCCTACCGGCCGCTGATTTTCGACGGCGCCGAACCACCCGAGACGCTGAGCATTATCGAGCGCGCGGTGCTGGCGTGGTCGTGGTCGAAGGCGATGGCGGTGGCGGGGGAGCGCATCGGCTACCTGGCGATTCCGCCGCACCTGGCGGAAGCCGCGGCGCTGGTCAACGCGTGCACGTTCGCTACCCGGATACTGGGCTACATTAACGCTCCGGCGATCTGGCAATGGGTGGTGGCCGAAGTCCCCGACGCGGCTGTGGACGTGGGCCAGTACCAGGCCAAACGCGATCTGCTATGCGACGCGCTGAACGCGATGGGGTACGACGCGCCGCGCCCGCAAGGGTCGTTCTACGTGTTCCCCAGGACGCCGATTCCCGACGACCTGGCGTTCATCCGGTTGCTGCAAAATGAGGGGATATTGGCGGTGCCGGGGTCCGGGTTCGGGCGCGGGGGGTATATGCGGCTGTCGCTGACTGTTCCGGAGAGTGAGATTGAAAGGGCGCTGCCGGGGTTTGAGAGGGCGATTCGAGGGGTGAAGGCGGGTTCACCGCCAAGACGCAGAGACGCTGAGGAAGAGAAGATAGGGGGAGAATGAGGGGGCGTGAGGGGAGTAAACCTCGCAGAAATTGATCGCAAGAGCGAGACACTGGTGAACGGGATCACGTAGAAGGTCGCGGACAACCTGCCCGCCAGGCTCAGCACGCAGGTAGGCGATCATGGCACTCGCGTCAATGACGTAGATCACGCGCGCCTGCTACGGTCTTCCAGAGAGATCTTGTCTGCCTTCCTGGCGCAGAAGTCTTCACTTGAAGTTCGGACGTGCGCATACTTCCCGTAGACGCGGTCCGCGAATTCAGGAACCGGGCGGGGCAGCACTGGCGGTGCGCCCTGCAGTGATTCGAGCAACTGGCGGCGATCTTCCGGACTAAGGCTCCGCACCTCCTCCAGAATTCTCTCAATGGCTTGCGACATGACCGCCTTCAGAGCACTTCTTCGGACCAGCCTTCCAGCACCTGCTTCACTTTGCTCATGAACTGGTCGGCCAGGGCGCCGTCGATCAGGCGGTGGTCGAAGCTCAACGAAAGCAGACAGATGGAGCGGATGGCAATGGCGTCGTCAATCACCACGGGGGTCTTCTCCACGGTTCCTACGCCCATGATGGCCACTTGCGGCTGATTGATGATGGGGGTGCCCACCAGGCTGCCGTAACTGCCGAAATTGGTGATGGAAAAGGTGCCGCCCTGCACTTCGTCGGGCTTGAGCTGGCGGGTGCGCGCGCGGGTGGCGAGATCGACAATGGCGCGCTGCAGGCCAGCCACGGTCTTTTCGTCGGCGGCGCGGACCACGGGGACGATCAGGCCGTTTTCCAGCGCCACCGCGATTCCGATGTTGATCTCGTTGTGGTGGATGATGTTGTTGCCGTCGAGCGAGGCGTTTAGAAGGGGGAAGTGGCGCAGCGCCACGGCGGCCGCGCGCGTGAGGAACGGCAGGTAGGTGAGCGAGAAGCCGTAGGCGGCCTGGAACCCGGCCTTCGAGCGCTCACGCATTTTGGCCACCTTGGTCATGTCGACGCGGTGGATGGTGGTGACGTGCGCCGAGGTGCGCTTGGAGAGAACCATGTGCTCGGCGATCTTGATCCGCATGGGGCTCAGAGGCTCGATGCGGGTGCGGGGAGCGGCGGCGGGAGGAAGGGGCGGCGCGGCGGGCATGGCTGGGGCGGCCGGCGGCGGTGCGGCTTGCGCGAGGCGGGCTTCCACGTCCTGCTTGGTGATGCGGCCACCGGCGCCAGTGCCTTGCATTTGGGTGAGATCGAGGTTGTGCTCGCGGGCCAGTTTGCGGACTAGCGGGGAAAGGGGGGCGGAGGGCTCGGGCGGGGGCGGGGGGGGTGGAGCGGCCGGTAGCTCGGAAGACACCGGCGACAAGGGGGTGCCCTCTGGGCCCGGCGCCACTGCGGCGCTCTCTTCAATGCGGGCGACTACGGTGTTGATGCCGACGGTTTTGCCTTCTTCCACCAGGATCTCGGAGAGCACGCCGGCGGCGGGTGAGGGAATTTCGGTATCCACCTTGTCGGTGGAGATTTCGAAGAGAGGCTCGTCGCGCTGGATGCGCTCGCCGGGCTTCTTGAGCCACTTGGTCAACGTGCCTTCCACAATGCTTTCGCCCATTTGGGGCATCACTACGTCAGTCATGGATCAATTCTCCCATCTCGCAATCGAAAACGCGGCCGAAATGCGCGGCCAGGGTCTGCCCAACTTCCTGCAAGCTGGCGACGACGCCGAGCGCGGCCATGGAGGTAACGGGCTTGGTCAATCCGCAGGGAACGATGTACTGGAAATAGCTCAAATCGGTGGAGACGTTCAGGGCGAAGCCGTGGGAAGTCACCCAGCGGCCGATGTGGACGCCGATGGCGGCGATCTTGCGATCGTCCACCCAGACGCCGGTCAGCTTGGGAATGCGGCCGGCGGAGATGCCGTAATCGGACAGGGTGTCGATGAGGGTCTGCTCGACGGCCCGCACATAGGCGCCAACGTCGCGCTTCCACTCGCGCAGATCGACAATGGGGTAGCCGACAAGCTGGCCGGGGCCGTGGTAGGTGACGTCGCCGCCGCGATCGGTGGGGTAATAGGCGATGCCCGCGCGGCTGAGCACTTCGGCGCTGGCCAGCAGGTTGGCGGCGTGGCCGTTGCGGCCCAGGGTGATGACGTGCGGGTGTTCGAGCAGCAGGAGCTGGTCGGGGATGAGGCCCTGCTGGCGCTCGGCGACGATCTGCCGTTGCAGCTCCAGCGCCGCGCCGTAATCCATGCGCCCGAGTTCCCGCAGACAAAACTTACGCATTGATGGAAAGACCGTAAACCGCGTTGAACGCCTCGCCCACCGCCTCGTAAAGAGTGGGATGGGCGTGGATGGTGTGCACCATGGTTTCCACGGTGGCTTCGGCTTCCATGGCGGCCACCGCTTCGGCGACGATCTCAAACCCCTCGGGGCCGATGATATGGACGCCGAGGATTTCGCCGTACCGCTGGTCGGAAACCACTTTGATGAAACCGTCGTGATGTCCCAGGATAGTGGCGCGGCTGTTGCCGGCGAAGGGGAAGCGGCCGACCTTCACCTGGTGACCCTGGGCGCGCGCCTGGGCCTCGGTCAACCCCACGCTGCCGATCCCCGGCTCGGTGTAGGTGCAGCCGGGGATGCGGTTCCGGTTGATGGGGATGGCGGGCTTGCCGGCCATGTGCGCTACCGCGACCATGCCTTCCATAGTGGCGACATGCGCCAGTTGCGGAGTGCCCGCCACCACGTCGCCGATGGCGTAGACGCCCGGCTCGGCGGTCTGCTGGTAAGGGTTGACCTTGATGAAGCCGCGATCCAACTCCACCCTGGTATGTTCGATCCCGATGTTTTCGGTGTTGGGCTTGCGGCCCACGGCCACCAGCAGCTTTTCGGCTTCGAGCTGTTCCTGCTTGCCGTCCTTGGTGGTGAGCGTGAGGCTGACGCCCTGGCCGGTCTTCCGGATGTTCTCGGCGCGGGCGCCGGTTTCGACGCGGATCTTCTGCTTGCGAAAGACGCGCTCGAGTTCCTTGGAGATGTCCTCGTCTTCCACGGGGACGATGCGAGGCAGCATCTCAATGACCGTCACCTCGGCGCCGAAGCGGTGGAAGATGGAAGCGAACTCGACGCCCACAGCGCCGGCGCCGATAATGATGAGGCTCTTGGGAACCGCGGCGAGGTCCAGGATCTCGATATTGGTGAGGATCAAATCGGGGTCGGGCGCGAGGCCGGGCAACATGCGGGCCTCCGAACCGGTGGCCACGATGATGTTCCTGGCCTCGAGCGTCTGGACACCGGAATCCGATTTGACTTCGACCTTGCCGCCGCCTTCGAGCGTGGCATAGCCGGCGATGCGCTCGACTTTGGCGCGCTTGAGCAGCATAGCCACGCCGTTCGAGTGCTTGTTGACGATGGCATCCTTGCGCGCCTTCACCTTGGGGTAATCGAGGCGGGGGTTCTCGCACTGTATGCCCTCTTGATCCGCGTGGACGAAGCGCTGCCAGACATCGGCGGTGTGGAGCAGGGCCTTGGTGGGTATGCACCCGACCAGGAGGCAGGTGCCGCCCAGGCGGGCCTGTTTTTCGACGAGCGCCGTCTTGAGACCGTACTGGCCGGCGCGAATGGCAGCGGAGTAGCCGCCAGGGCCACTCCCGATAACAATCAGATCGTAGGGCACTTGTCCCATTCTAGCCGGAGAGGCGCGCGGCGGTAAACCGGAACGGCCCTTACCGGCCCGTACCCGCGGGCGCCGATGGTACGTGTCCAAGCCGTGGATATGGTTCCCCATTAACCTTCGGTAACTTGATGCAGGGTTCCCGCCCCTGTTATTCACAGATAAGGAGAGACCTTTCAAGTGGGGACATTGTGCAAGGGCGGACGCCGGCGTCGAGCCTTTTTGTTGAGGGGTGCGGAACCGCTGGAATTCACGCTGGTTCTGCTGCCTCTGCTGGCGATGGTTACGGTCCTGGTGGATACTTCGTGGGCCATTTTCGCGAAAGCCACGTTGCAGCGCGCCGTCCGCATCGGGGTGCGCTGCGGGATCACGCTTACCTCCTCACAAATGGCGACAGGGGCATGTCTCACTGACACCGTGAAAGGCGTGGTTCAATCCAACGCCATGGGCCTGCTTGGTAGCGGGACGGGCGCCTCCGGTTACGCACTGATTAAGGTCCACTATTTTCAGCCGCCGGCGCCAGATTCAAGCAGCGCGGCTACCGATGTTTCCGCCAACTCCAACGGGGACCAGCCGGGAAACATCATGCAAGTCTCGATTCAGAATTATTCCGCGGTCGCCCTGCTGCCGCGAATTTTCAACTGGAAAACCAAGGCGGACACCAATCCACTGGTGATACAGGGGGTGTACTCGGCCGATCTGATCGAGCCGGCGTCGATCACGGACCGGCCGTGCATCGGGACGGCGCCCTAGGAGCATGGTTGTGAGACGTAAGGGCTTAGGAGGATCGGCTTGCATTGAATTCGCCTTTATTACAATGGCGCTGCTTCCCATGTTGCTGGGCACGGGAGCGGCCGGAATCAACATGATTCTCACGCTGCAGACCATCCAACTCGCAAGGGATGCCGGGCACATGTACGCGCGCGGGCTGGATTTCTCGCAAGCAGGGAATCAGACCATACTTGCGAACGTCGGCTCGACCTTGGGATTGAGCACCACCGCCGGCTCCGGTTCCGCGGTGGTGATTCTGTCGAAGTTAACCTACGTGGACAACGCGGCGTGCACCGCGGCGGGGGCAGTAGATTCACACGGCAACCCGAGTGGATGCACCAACCTGGGCAAGTGGGTCTTTACGCAGCGGCTGGAGATCGGGAAGTCGAGCGTCCGGACAAGCAACATCGGCAGTCCGCTGACGAGCGGCCCGACGGGAGTAACGGTCGCGTCACCCTCGGGAAACATCTCGATTTCGGATTATGTTACCAAGGCGGGTGCGGTGGCCACATTCAGCTCCATAAACCCATATTCGGTCGTGAACGGGAATGTATCCGGCCTGCCATCCGGCCAAATGCTCTATGTTGCCGAGGCGGCGGCGACAGCATTCAGCATGCCTCCTTTCATAGGACCGTCAGCGACGTACTCGTATGGGCTGTTCTGACCTTTCGAGAGGAGAATCCATGAGAGCAAGTTTCCGTCGCGGAGGCCGCCGGCGCGGGTCGGTCGCGATAATGTTCTCGGCCATGCTGCCGTCGGTGCTGATTCCGCTCGTCGGCTTGGCAATCGACGGGAGCAGGCTGTTTATTGTGCAGGCGCAACTATCGGCGGCCGTGGACGGGGCCGCGCTGGGATCGGGACGCCTGCTGGGAACCACGGCGAATACGACGGAGATCGCCGGGGAGTTTTTGAAAGCGAACTTCCCCAGCGGCTTCTGGAACACTTCCAATCTCCAGACCGACATTCAGTGCACGAAGACGTTCATTATGAACAAGATCACAATCTCGGCAACGGTCGATGTGCCGCTCCTGTTCATGCGAATTCTTGGGCAAAGTAAATCCACGGTGGCGGCCAGCGCCGTGGCTACCCGCAAGGAGACGCGGGTGGAACTGGTAATCGACCGTTCCGGTTCCATGACGGAACTGGCCTCGGTCATACAAACGGCGACCCAGTTCACGGAGTCGTTCATTTCGGGGTACGACGAGTTGGGCCTGGTGGCCTTCGCCAGCAGCGGGGTGGTCGGGTACCCCACCACCAGACCTTACAATTCCAGTCCCACCAGCTCCGGCGGCCCCGATACCAGCTTCGAGACCACCCAGACCAATGGCAACATGCTGACCATGCTCAGCGACACCGGGAGCAACGGCTACACGAACATGTCCGAGGGGCTGTCACTGGCTTACATAGAGTTGCAGAAGGCCAACAACAGAGACCAGGACCCTACCCGGCTGAATGCAATTGTGCTCTTCACGGATGGCGTTCCGAATGCGTTTACCTCGTACGCGAACGACCCGAACAGCAACTCGCTATTGTCGACCAGCAAGTGCACGAACAACCCGGCGAAGGCGAACGATCCGACGACTCAAATGATTGGCGTGGCGGAAGGGTATCAGGACACCTCAACGACGCCAACGGGCCTGTATATTCTAGCAAGTGACCCCACAGACACCCATACCACGGCTTTCTGGATGGCACTCACGAACAGCCCGAACGAAACCATTGGCACCGGCAACCTGAAATCGGCAGTCGCCGGCTGTGCTTATCTGAATCCGTCATCTGGAACTCCGAATCTGAACGACCTCAAGCAGATCCCCTTGACGGATTACTGGGGCAACAGCACGCGCGACGGCACAGTCTATAAGCATTCGTCGATATCCGGCTACGCCAACTTGACCTACAATCCGGACACCACCCCCAGTTACCGGAGTAACGTCGCGCTTGCAGGCTGGAACACCACGGATAACGCGGCCAAGAGAATCCTGGCCGACACCAACCTGAACGTTACCATCTATGTCGTCGGCTACACCGGGCAGAACGGGAATCCCGACACGTATTTGCTGAAGAGGCTCGCCAACACGACGGATTCCTCGAACTACAATACGAGCTGGCAGACCGGGATATATGTGACTGGCAGCGATACCGCCTCGCTGGCGCAGGCATTCCAAGCCGTGGCCGCGGCAATTCTGCGCCTGGCGCAATGACCCCGGGTTCCCGCCGCTACGGTTTTATCCGGGACCGGCGACATAACATAGCCTTGCTCTGATTGCGGTCGATTTTCGCGGCCATCCGGTAATCCACGGCCGTGCCACCGCGTCTACCATAAAAGGTATGAGCAGGCTACTCCTCATTTTGATGCTGGTGTCCGGGTGGGGGTTCGCGCAGTCCAAGCAGGCGCGTCCCCCGGCCCAGAAGAAGGCCGCGCCGGCGCCCGCCAAGTGGCCCATCGAGAGCCTGACGGTGGAAGGCCTTCATACCTATACGCGGGAGCAGGTGCTGGCGGTGGCGGGGATCAAGATCGGACAGGTGGCGGGCAAGCCCGAATTCGAGGCGGCGCGCGACAAGCTGGTGGCCTGCGGCGCGTTCGAAACCGTGGGCTACAAGTTCGTGGCGGCGACGCAGGGAAAAGGCTACGCCGCCACCTTTCAGGTGACCGAGGTGGAGCAGGTCTACCCGGTGATTTTTGAAGAGCTGAGAGTCTCGCAGAAGGACCTCGAAGCCGTGCTGAGCGCCAAGGACCCGATGTTTTCCATGGCCAAGATGCCGGCGACTCAACCGGTGATGGAACGGTACGTGAAGTGGATCCAGGAATTCCTGGCGGCGAAGGGCGTGCCGGAGAAGATTTCCGGCAGCGTGACGGTGTCGGCGCCGGGAGAGTTTGCGATTGTGTTCCGGCCGGCGCGCAACCTGCCCGCAGTGGCGCAGGTGACGTTTCAAGGCAACCACGTGATCCCGCAGAACGTGCTGCGGGAGGCCATCGCGGGCGTGGCGATTGGCATGCCGTACACCGAGGACCGGTTCCGCGAGGTGCTGAACAACGCCATCCGGCCGTTGTATGAGGGGCGCGGCCGGGTGCGCGTATCGTTCCCGGAGATCCGCACGGAGCCGGCCAAGGACGTCAATGGGCTGCACGTGATCGTCACGGTGGATGAAGCGCAGAGCTACGAGTTGGGGAAGGTCGTTATCGAAGGCCCCAGCCCGCTGGAGCCGGAGGTGTTACTGAAGGCCGGCGACTTCAAAACCGGCGACGTCGCCAACTTCGACCGCGTGAGCCAGGGGCTGGAGCGCATCCGCCTGGCCCTGCGGCACGCCGGATACCTGGAAGCCAAGGTCACGTCGGAGCGCAAACTCGATAACGACAAGAAGGCCGTGGACGTGGCCGTGCACATCGATGCCGGGCCGCAGTTCACCATGGGCAAGCTGAACATCGTGGGGCTGGACCTGAACGGCGAATTCGAGATCAAGCGCATCTGGACCATGAATGAAGGCAAGCCGTTCAACGCGGATTATCCGGAATTGTTTCTGACCCGGGTGCGCGAGGAAGGGCTTTTCGAGAACCTGGGGAAGACCAAATCGGAGTTCAAGATCAACGACAAAGACCACACGGCCGATGTGACGCTGACGTTCGCGGGAGAGAATCCGGGACAGAAGCCGGGGAAGAAGGGAAGAGGGCGTGGTTAGCCCACCACCTTCCACAGAATCTGGCGCAGCATGCCGAGCAGCACGGGGGCATCGCGGGCGGCGATGTTTAGCCGGCGCACCAACCGGCGCACTTTCTCTTCCGTGGAGGCGGCGGTCACCGGGTTGACATAACCGCACTCCCGCAGCGCCTCGATGAGCATAGCGGTGATCTGCTCGGTTTCCGCGGCGGAGGCGGGCTTGCTCTTTTCGGGACGAGCCTGGACGGCCTTCGGATCGCGGGCCAATTCGTAGAGGCACAGCGCCACGGCCTGGCCGAGGTTCATGGAAAGATCCGCGTCCACCGTGGGGATGCGCATCAGCCAGTGGCAGTGGCTGAGATCGTCATTGGAGAGGCCGAATTTCTCGCAGCCGAACAGGAGCGCGACGGGCGCCCGAGGGAGCGCGCGGAGGATCAGGCGCCCGCCATATTCGAGGCGGCGGATGGGGTGGTGCAGCTCGCGATGGCCCACGGAGGTAGTGCCCACCACCAGGCGGCAATCGGCGGCGGCGGCGGCGACGGTGGAAAACTCTTCGGCGGCGCGCAGCAGCGGGGCGGCGCCGACGGCCGAGCGGGCCTCGCGAAAGGCCAAGTCGTAGGGGTTGACGACGCGCAGGTGGGAGAATCCGAAATTCGCCATGGCGCGGGCCGCGGCCCCCATGTTGAGGGGGTTGCGCGTCGCCACCAGGACGATGCGGAGATTGCTTTTCCAGTCGGGTGAGATGCTTTGATCGTAGCGCAGGCGGTCCGCAAGTGGTAAGCTACCACTTCGGAAAGGACAATCGATTATGCCAGTGAAAACGTCTAAGCCGCCGGTGCGCGGGCGGCGCACCAAGGCGGAGGTGCAGCAGGAGTTTGCGGGTATACAGGAGCAGGCGGAAACCGCTCGCGAATCGGCCGACGCCAAGGCCGAGGAATCAGCGCGGTTGCGCGAAGCCGAGATCCGGCAGTCGGTGGACGGGGTCACGGTGGAAGGCGTGGTGCAGAAGATCTCGGGATTGGGGCTGGAGGTTTCCAAGGCGCTCGCGGAGATCTCGGAACGGCTGACCCGCGAGGTGCAGCTACTGGCATCGACGCGGGAGGCTGTGGCGCTGGAACAGAAGGAACTGGAGCGGCTGCATAAAATCGACGTGGCGGCGACGGCGCTGGACCAGATGGTGCAGGATTACGCGCGCCAGAAGCAGCAATTGGAGACGGAAATTGCGGCGCAGCGCACGGCGTGGGAGGAGGAATCGGCCACGGCGGAGCGCGAGCGCAAGGAGCAGGAGGAGAGCCTCAAGAAGCAGCGGCAGCGCGAGACGGAGGAGTACGAATACAAGAAGGCGCTGGAGCGCAAGAAGGCGCAGGACAAGTACGAGGAAGACGTGCGCCTGGCGGAGAAGAAGAACAAGGAACGGCAGGAGGCGCTCGAAAAGGGCTGGCAGCAGCGTGAAGCGGCGCTCAAGGAGCGCGAGGACGAACTGGCGCGGCTGCGCAAAGAGGCCGAAGAGTTCCCGGCGCGGCTGCAGAAGGAGGCAAAGGCGGCGGCCGAACAAGCGCGGCGCGAGACCGAAGCCAAATTCGAGCAGCAGATGCTGGTGCTGAAGAAGGACGCCGAGACCGAGAAGCGGCTGGCCGAGTTGAAGGTGGGTACGCTGGAAGACGCGGTGGCGCGGCAGCAGGCGCAGATTGCGGCCATCGAGAAGCAACTGGCGGAGGCCAAGCAGCAGGTGCAGGATATCGCGGTGAAGGCCATCGAGGGCGCCAGCGGGGCCAAGGCGCTGTCGCACATCAACCAGATCGCCATGGAGCAAGCCAAGAACCGGCCGCAGGGATAGACGACCCTGGCGGCCCGAGGCGCGATGCATGGCTACGCCATCGCCTGGTTCATTCAGGCAACCTCGAACAACGTGCTGCGCGTCGAAGAGGGTGCACTCTATCCGGCGCTGCATCGTCTTGAACTACGAGGGCTGCTGGCCTCCGAATGGGGCGTATCGGATAACAACCGCCGCGCCAAGTACTATCGGCTGGCCGTCGCCGGCCGGAGGCAGTTGTCCGCGGAATCGGAGCACTGGAGCCGTATGACCTCGGCCATCGCGCTGATCATGGATACCACGTTCGCCGCTCTCGAAACGCTTTGGCAGGATTTGCGCTATGCGGCCCGCACGCTGGCGAAAACGCCGGCGTTCAGTACTGTAGCGGTGCTTTCGTTGGCTCTGGGCATGGGAGCCAATACGGCCCTCTTCAGCCTCATGGACGTCATGCTGCTCCGGGCCTTGCCGGTAAAGAACCCAAAGGAACTCGTGGAGTTCGTCAGAGCGACCCCCGATGGCAGCATGATGACGAATCTCCCCTACGCGGTCTACGAGTATTTTTGCCGGGACCACAGCGCGCTCTCGGACGTTTTCGCGATCAGCCCGTCTAGTCCGGTGTTGCGAACCCGCGGCATATCGGAACGCGCCAGGGCGCACGAAGTTTCCGGCTCCTTCTTCCCGGCGTTGGGGGTCCAGGCTCTCGTGGGACGCATCATCGGCCCGGACGACGACCGGGCCGGCGCAGCCAATCGCGTCGCGGTAATCAGCTACGCGTTTTGGAGCCGGCAGTTCGGAAGAGATCCGGCGGCTCTTAAC
>Ga0209039_10001197_pt1 | contig 24669 bp, 22 predicted proteins | sample BogFormECP12_OM1_FD_188238 | JGI IMG/M metagenome (GOLD analysis project Ga0209039, IMG submission 188238) | Bog forest soil microbial communities from Calvert Island, British Columbia, Canada - ECP12_OM1 (SPAdes) (version 2) | ecosystem: Environmental > Aquatic > Freshwater > Wetlands > Bog ... | reverse complement strand
GATGCTCGGGCGATGATATCGTGGAAGTTTACCAAGGAGGATGCCAAGAGGGTATTTAAACTCGAATGATTTCCGTATTAAATGATTAGAGCACTAGAACAACACGAGATTTTGGTGATGATATTGACAAGAAATCGATCAAAATTGACTCAAAATGTCCCTGAAGGGATTCTCCTTGGCCTCGTCTTCCTGTTCTTTTTGGAGTTACTCCCTGATTACATCAATGCGATTTACAATCTCAATCTTCTCACGACATCCATCAATGAAAACATCATCGGGGTCGTATTTTTTTTCGCTCCGGTCGTGTTACTGGCCTTCCGAAAGAAAGTTCCCCGGATTTTATTCTTGTTATCGGGGGAAGGACTGGTTGCCTGCCGAATTATCGGGCCTTTCCTGAACATCACGGGCGCGATGCTGGCAAGTGGGGCAGGGATTGCATTCTTTTTCCTCTTTTTCCCATCGCTACTGCACCGGATGGGACAAAGAAACGACGGGGAAAAAGATGGCATGAATCTAGGCTGGGGGCTGGCAGGCGGTCTTTTAGCCGTCATTGCGTTCCGTGCCCTTGGCTCATCTCTTGATATAGCCATGTATGGAATATACCAGTGGATTGGGTGGATTCTTGCGGTGGGAGCCGGAATCTTGGTAGTTAACGCGTTTTCCAAAGAATCACCCAGTGAAGGTACCCCCGAGGATGAATCGGTGAATAAACATGAGATAAGAACCCAAACAAAGGAGATATCATTCCGTTTCCAGAGAAAGCAGGCCGCAATAGTTTTTGGCATGATGGGCGTGCTCACGTGCATTTATTTCACCATTGGGAGCCCGGCAATTCTCGCCCGGTGGGTCGAGGGAGATGTCGTGGCAATAACCTGCTTGCTTTTAGCTTCCCTTGCCGCCTTCTGTGTCGCATTGGCAGCTCGTCCAGGATGGTTGCAAAAAATTGGATCGCGAGGGTTGTGGGCGTGGAACCTCGGTTTCATTGCTTGTGTCGTCGCCGCGGTTTTAGCGAATTCAACTCTTGACCAGCCATTGCAAGTCATTGGCGTGACCATCCTCCAACAACTCCCGCTCTACGCGGCGGTCGTGCTATCGCCCGTCTTGCTCGTGAACTTCTTCCTCCTTTCCCGGGCGCTCGTGCAAATGAAACCATCCCTCCCGCAATTGGGGTCGTCGTTCTTGATCGCGGCGATTTTTCTCATGATAATCATTTTTGCGGCAGTCTTCACTATCGTGTGGGATTACATCCCGGTCATTGGCCCGCTATTCCAAAACATGTACTGGGCTGTCATGCTGGTTATTTGCGCGGCTGCTTTCTTGCCGGTCTTTCTCGTTAAAGGGTGTGCTACCCCGTTTCCGAAAATCTGCTTCACTGCCCGGCAAAAAACGATGGTGCTGGGTATAATGGGGATCATCGTTGCGAGCGGGATCGCCGGTGTAGCAATAAACACCGCGGTTCTGTCGCCGCCCCCGTCCTCCCCCACTTTGCTAAAGATTCTTACCTACAACATACAACAAGGCGCAGACCCCTACGGCAATCGGGCATTTGACGGTCAACTTGCTGTGCTCAGAAATTCGAACGCAGACATCATTGGCTTGGAGGAAAGCGACCTGGCTCGCGTGTCCGGCGGTAACATGGACTTTATAAGATTCTTTGCAGACCAACTCCACTTGTACTCGTATTACGGCCCAAAAACGGTCACTGGCACCTTCGGCATCGCCCTTCTCTCGCGATACCCCATCAGCAACACCCAAACTTTCTACATGCCTGGCGAGGGGGAGCAGACGGCATGCATCCAAGCGCAGATAGTCGTGGGCAACCGGACGTTCAACGTGTTCGTTACACATTTGGGAAACGATGGCGCGCTGGAGCAACTCTACCCCATCCTCAACCGGACCGTGAAGTTGAACAATGTCATTCTCGTGGGAGATTTTAATTTCCAGAACGGAACCACGCAATGGCAAGCCGCCACCACAACTTTGCACGACGCATGGTATAAGCAGTGGGGTCCAAAGGGCCAAGACGACCATGGTTATTGGGGATACACGGACGGGACTCTCGATCCAAACCAGATTATAGATCACATTTTCCTATCCCCCAGCATCATGGTTACGAACTGTCGCGTGTTAACGAATGCAACGGCGTCCGACCACCTCCCGCTGACTGCGACGATCATCGCGTAATTTTCCTTTTTTCTTTCCACCTTCTACGACGACGACCCCGCCCATCCCGAGGCTTGCAATGCCGAGCAAATCACCGCGAAACCGACAAACAGCAAGAACGCTGGTTTATTCATATCCGAACAGTTGATCGAGAGAGGCCTGGCAGATTTATATAAGAATTAACGTGGAGTATTCCTCTATGGAGAGAATTTCTCTTGAGGGGCAGCGAGATACGCAAGCGCAGCCCAGGGACGAGACAGATAACCCCGCAAGTTCATTGCGGGAGGTCAAGCTATTACTCGTCGTTTTTCTGGGATATGGCGCGTTCTACGGCGTGTCCCAAATAGCCGGAGATGCCACCGTTTCGATACCTTTCTGGATTCCCGAATTAGGCAAGCAGGTTGCCGTCGCGTTTCCTTGGGAGTCGATTCTATCCATCTTCGTCACGGGTGCTGCATTCGCGATCCTGCTCGTGCGGGTGTTTGATGAAATTTATCGTTCAGAACGCAGCGCGGTGAAGGATCACTTGTCTCCACGTGCCCTGGCAATCCTGCGCGATTTTTTCGTGTTCACTGTAGCGATCTATTGCTTGATCAATGCCGTGCACGAGGTGATCAAGTTCGTGGGCTACATGCTGGATAGCATGGTATTGAATTTGTCCATCCCTGCTAATGCCACGCTATATTCCTACATTTACTGGTATCACGAGTACTTCGGTCACTTGTTTTCAATCCCCTTGATGATTTTCTTCACGATCTTTGCATTACCTTTCATGTTCGAAGCACCCTCGCGCAAACTCAAGTGGTACGCATGGCTCTTCCTGATCGCCATCGGGGCAGGATTCGGGGCAACGTGGGTGGAAGGCTGGGCCGAGGGCGAATGCCAGCTCGTGAATGCAATCTACGATATCGGGTTGCTCGTGACCATTACCGTCCTATTCATAAAAAAGGGAGTGCGGTTGCAAGATCATCCATTCGTCTGCGTGGTGGTTGCAGAAGCCATCACATTCATCATCGGGGTGATCATCTGGGGCTTGCTGTTCGGGATGTTATCGTATTATCCCTTTTTCCGGGAACCACCCTGAGTTCTTAACCATCACGTTTCTCGCTAAACAACGTTTCGAAAATCGATGAATCCTTGCCAGGCGTCCACTGATTCCAGCTGCACGCAGATCCTTTGGCCAACATCAACGCCCTCGAAACCTTCCACCAGCTTGCCTTCGATGGGCATATCAAGGAGACGCACCCACGTGCCCTTCGGAGCCGCTCCGGTCACGATGGCGTTGAATTCCTCCCCGATCCGGTTCTCGAGGAGGAGAGCTGCAGCCGATTTCACGACTTGTCGCTCGATTTTTTTTGCAAGGTGTTCGATATCCGTGCACCGGTTGGCCAAGGCTTCGAGGTCCTCGTTGTTATACGGGGAACTGGTACCGTCCACGGCGGCTTTCAGCAATCGCTGGGTGATCATGTCGGTAAAACGGCGGTTCGGGCCCGTGGCATGGGAATACTGGCTGACCGCGAGTACGAAATGCCCGTGGGCCTGCTCGCCCGGGAGGACGGTGATGTATTCCCCGGGGCCGAGCAATTTAATGACCGCCAGACAAAGGTCCGGAAATCGAAGGGGGTCTGCCACCTTCTGATTGACCAGAAATTCGTCAAGTACCTTGGAGTCTGGCGTTTCTGGAAGCACGCTTCCGAGATCCCTTGCGATTTCGACGATGCGATCCCATCGCTTTGGCGTTTGCACTACACGGAGGATGTTGGGGTATCCTTTTCTTTCGAGATATGTTGCAACGGCGACATTCGCGGCGATCATGAAATCTTCGATGAGTTCAGTCGCGCGATTCTTCTTGACCCCTTCGAGATATTGTATCTCCTCACCAGCAAACACGGGTCGTGGCTCGATGGTTTCCAGGTTCAGGGCCCCGTGCACGTGCCGGTGAGCTCTCATGCGACCTGCCACATCGTCTTGCAATCGGAGGTTTTCCGCGAGCCCGTCGACAGTCGCGATCTCGACGGGCGCCTGCTCGTTCCCTTCGAGCCACGCGGCCACCTGGTTATAGGCAAGTTTCGCGTGGTTGCGAACACGAGCCCGGAAGATGTCGACGTCTTGGAGGGTTCCATCTTCCCCGATTGTCATGTCGATAACGATTGACAAGCGGTCCTCGTTGAAATTCAACGAGGTGAGATTCGTGGAAAGCTTGTCGGGTAACATGGGAAAGATCTCCGCGGGGGTATAGACCGAGGTCGTGTTCGTGCGGGCATGTTCGTCGATCGCCGACCCCATCTTCACGAGCGCGTCCACGTCCGCCACGGCAACCAGGATTTTCACGGTACCATCCGGGAGCTGTTCTGCGACTGTTAACTGGTCGAGGTCGCGTGTATCATCGTTGTCGATGGACGCCCATAGAGGATCTCGCAGGTCACGTACCGTTTTGCTTTTTATCACGGCATGCACATTCAAGCTAGCGAGTTCTGCAAGGACGTCGGTGGAAAAATCGGGAAATAACCCCTTTTCAAGCATCACCCTGCGTGCGATGTCTCTTAGGATGGCCCTGTGCTGGCGTTTCTCCACATCCATGATCATCCTATCCTCCTTCAATTATAAAAAAATAGCCGCTTCATTCTCGCATAGCAAGAGAGCCAAGTTCAAGAATAATGGAAAAATCGGGCTATTTTTTGGACTATTTTTTAACTTCGGCAAGACATGTTTTCACACGGACTATTTCCTAACAAGACGCGTTAAAGCGAAGGAAGGAACCTATCGTGAAGGTAATAGCAACCAAGGAAATCGCGGCATCGAAGTGGCTTTCGTTTAAAGAAGCCACTTACATAGACAAGATAGGGAAAGAACAAACATGGCAATACATCGAGCGTCAACAAGCAACAGCCGTCGTTTCCATAATATGCCGGGCAAAAAATAGCTCGAAATACCTTTTCATCGCGCAACCGAGGGTACCTATCAACAAGATCGCCATAAGTTTTCCCGCAGGTCTCGTGGATCAAGGTGAAACGCCCGATCAAGCCGCGCTACGCGAATTGAAGGAAGAGACGGGCTACCACGGCACGGTTAAAGCTACCAGCACTTTGATGCCGAAGAGTGCTGGCCTCACCACCGAATCTGCCACGGTTGTTTTTTGCGAGGTCGATCCGGCGGCGGTGGGGAAAACCGAGATGGAGGAAACCGAAGAAATCCAATCTTTCTGGCTCACGCCGGCAGCTTTCAAGAAGATGATAGCGAAAATGAACCTCGAGACCACGTGCGTGGAACTCGATACGTGGAATTACATAGCTGGATTAACCACGCCAAGACCGAAGCGGCGGAAATCTCGGCGGTAATATTAAATATCGTGAAAAAAAGCGTATTAAATTAATCCAGCGTTCTCGAGAATCTTTTTATGATCGAACGCGAGTGTTAATTCTTTCACTTTTGCAAGTGGTATCAATTCAGCTATGTTTTTATCTAGATCGCTGATGACCGTGCATTTGTACGCAGTGGTGATGACATTCCCGCGAGGATCGCGACCTTTCTTGTCGAAAACACCGATTTTCTTGTCTCTACGAATTTTAATACCACCGACTTCTTCCTTCACGAGACGTTCAATAGCTGCAGCATGGTTTTCACCTTCCTTGATGAACGTGCCTGGGATCGCATAGAATCCCTTGAATGGTGGATTTGCACGCTTCTGTAGGATGATGTTTCCCTTGCCATCCACAATAACTGCGTCGACCGTGAACGTAGCACTGGCTTTTTTTGCGTCTTTCCTGCCTTGCAAGATGATGGAAGCCGTGTAGATAAACACGACCGCGATTATCCCTGAAACGATGATGTTTATCGTCATATCCAAGTAATTTGGACTATACGTGCCTGCTACTGCTGTCTCGGCTTGGATGATGTGATCGGACAAGGTAGCGATTATGCCGATGCCAAATAATATATTAAGCAAGGTCACGCCACGTTGCGTCTTTTTCTCCCCCTCGGCGTTCTTCTTCTGGTACAGCTCGCTCATCGCATTGTAAATGACCTCGAACTTGTTCCCGATGCGATCGATGATGTTGTCGAGCTGGAACTCCCGGATGAGGTGGCGTAAAACCGCGGTGTAATGCTGGCGAAGATTATGGTCAAGCTCGTCATAGATAATGCTCATGTTGGTTTGGACCACGCCCCTGAGGAGGCGGAGGTTATTAAGCTTCTTCTCTATTACATCGATATCGATCAAGCCATACGGCGATGATAATTTCGTGAACAGAAGGTCTAGGGAATGGTTGATCGACATAACAGCATAGAGAATGGACCGAATGCGTGCTGTCGGTTCCAGAACGAACTTTCTCATGTAGGAATCAAAAAAGTTCGTGTAATTCTCCTCGGCCATGTAAACGAAACCAGAATTCCGCCGGATAAAGTGCAATTCTGATAACCGATTTGATAAATTGTTTCGAATTCGCATGTCATACAAGGCCTCGTTATAATCGGACCACGCACCCGAATAAATCTCGATCCAATTCCCGAGGGTTTGCTTGTATTTCTCGATGTTATCCTGCGACCATTGCACGTCTTCAGGAACCGACTTGTTCGATGCGACGAACACATAGATTGGGCTCTCGTTATCGAGGTTCAGATATTTATTTTCTTCACGGCGCTCGTAATCGGCTAATTTATCACGCACGAGGATCGGGATTTGCTGGATCATGACCGGCGTTATCTCTTGCTTTCGCTCCGGTAGATCCTTGTAATATTCCATTTCGAACTGGAAATACCCGAGCGTGTTGTATTCTCTCTCGGTGTTCTCGTCTTGGTAAGGAAAATCGGCAATATACGGCACCCACGAGCACGTAATGGAGGCGTTCTTACACATCTCGACGACCTCCTCCTTGATCACCTCGGCCCGTGCATCCCTGATTCGCTTCAAGTCCTCAACCGTTATGCTTGAAAGCAATGTTTGAACAAGCGCTTCAATCTCTTTCGCTTTCAAAGCACCATTGATGGTTTTTTCGTTCACGAATGCTGACACATACCAAAATTCTTTTTTATATATGAAATCAATGGTTTCCGACATAATGTTGCCTTGAAACATGTTGTTTAGCAATTATTGCATTGTTCAGTATCCAGCATTCTATATTTCACGTTCTATTATTAAAAGTTGCGATTGACTAAATCGTACCGCGATCGCGGCACGGTGTCCGATCATCATGCCGAGAATTTCGCAAGGGAGAAATAGTCGATCATTGGAGGATCAATCGATAGGGGATGACCGAACAAGATATTACCGAGAACCACGAGAACGAGATTTTTGATCTCTTTGAAGTAAATTTTCCCCAATTGCCTTCCGAGCCGGAAAAATTCACGTTTTTAGTTGGTGCAGGCATTTCCATGAACCCGCCGTCCTCGTTACCATCCGCCAGGTTGCTTTGCAAGACATTGTTTGATTTTCTCGGGCCACTCAAGGATTTTGAAGATCTGCACGCGATCAAGGAATTGCGATACGAGAAGATCATGGAACGGATCAAGGAATATTTCGATCCTGGCTTGGATTTCCTCGATTATTTTGCCTTGATGGACATTCCCAACCGCATCCATTTGTTCCTGGCTGCTTGCATCATCCGTGGCATGAACGTGCTCACGACCAATTTCGACTTTCTTATCGAGTGGAGCTTGAAGTTCCTCCTTCCCGTAGAAAAATACACGGACGTTATGCCGGTCATCACGGAGCAAGACTTTTTGACCGTTCAAGACGAGATCGGTTCCGCAATAGCAACCACGGGTGGTAATGACAAATATTTCTTGTTCAAGATTCATGGATGCAAGAAGAATGCGTTCACGGATGAAGACACAAGCACATCAATCATCACCACGATATCTGCTCTCGGAAAAAATAAGAACAAGGAAAAAACATTCGGCCTCGAACCGTTCAAGGAAACCACCATATCGAAGCTCTTGAGCAAGCACGTGCTCGTGGTCATGGGTTACTCGGGGTCCGATGATTTCGACATGACGCCGGTACTCGCCAGCACCGCCGACCTCGAAACCTTGATCTGGATCGAGCACGTCCAAGATGGCGACACCAAAGTCATTCGTTTTGATGCCACGACACCTTCGGAAATAAATCCTTTCTTGTATAAATTAAAACAAGCGCACGATTATGATATTTTCCTCATCAAAGCGCGCACGGATGAGTTCGCGAGGAATTTTCTCGTGCCTCGATTCGTACCCGACCTAGCGAACAGTATCCAGGTTATTTACGATCGAGAGGTGTCCATACGTCAAGGCATAGTCGTCCTTTCCTTCGAAGATTGGCTCGCAAAGTACTTCAAGATACCCGAGCCACCGCTGTGCATGAAATTCGCGACTTCCCTTTATTTCGATGCCGGGCAAATTGACCGCGCACTTCACGCGTGTCAAATGGGCAGACACATGCTGGACGTGGAATTCACGAAGGGTGAATTAACCGGGGAAAGGAAGGAGCTATATGAACGCCTGCGACACTGGTTTCTCAACCAGATCGGATTGATTGCCATCAAGGAAGGTAACTCGAATGATGCAGCACAATTGCTCCACGTCGCAATACAAAATGCCAAGGACGAGGGTAACCAGGCCGAAGAAGCCGAATCGTCCGACAATCTTGCCGTGGCCTTGATGGATCTCGATGAAAAAGATTATGCTGCGAAATATCTCGATGCCTCGCTCCAGATTGACATGCAACTACAAGATGATAAGCAATTGGGTTATGTTCTCGCAAACATGGGCAAGCTGTATCTCTTGAACGGGGATCTCCAAGGAGCCATGCAGTCCTTTGATGAATCTATCGACCACGCGAGCAAAGTGGGTGATCTGGAAGAGAAATGCTTCTCGATGGCGCGCTTGGGTGCCGTGCACGTGGAGCTGGGGGATAATACGCGAGCTTTACCGATCCTCGAGGAGGCAGCGTCGATAGCACGGTCGCTGGGCAGCCTGCCCCTGCAGCTGGAATGTTTCACGCCTTTGTTGCGCCTGTACAAGAACGGGGCAGTTCCCCCGGAAGACGTTGACGATCTTTCCAGGAAAGTCGATGCATTGAACGAGGAATTGGGAACCACTAAAGCGGAGGCTAAGAGACAATATGGCCTGGCTGATTCCTTGTTCAAGACCAACAAGCGAGAAATAGGGGTCACTCATCTCGTGACGGCGCTTGAAATGGCAGAAAAAGCAGGCGACAAGGAATTCATGGTCAAGGCTTGCAAGGGTCTAGCTTATTATTTCAAGAATCGTCTGAAATGGGATCAGGCCCGAGAATATTTCGAAAAACTCATTGAAATCGCTCGCAAGATCGAGGACAAGAGCATTGAAAGGGAAGCCCTTTACAATGTCGGTTTTGTCCAGGAGAATCTCAAGGCGTGGGATGAGGCTTTCCCGATGTACGAGGCAGTCCTCGCCCTCGCGGAGGAAGCTCGTGATGACTCCATGAAGGCGGATTGCTATGCTCGAATGGCATCCGTTCGTTTTAGCCAAGGACAAGATGAAGCCGCTATATTACTCCAAAAGCAAGCAGTGGAAACCGCGAGGAAGGTGGGCAACTCATTAGACCAGAGCCGCGCTAAATCGCAGCTGGATTTCTACATCAACAATCCGAGTTCACGATTCGCCAAGGCAACGGATATTCCCGAGCAAAAAACCGAAACACCAACAGGAACGGCATTGCCCCAGGCGAGTAAAACACCGGCTTACACCGTGAATAGCAGGATCGAGTTCAAGGCACTGCCAGGATCGGTGCAACCAGCTCCTGCCGTGAAAAAATTCTGCATGTATTGCGGGTTCGCGTATGTTCCCGGCGTAAACGTGAAGTTTTGCAAGAAATGCGGGAAAAAACTGCCGAGCGCGTGATTCCTGACGAGATTCATGGCGAGTCACCATCGCACTTGAATGCACGGTGAACACCACGGCTTCGTGGCTTTCAGAGTGATTCCATCATCGCATCAACCAGGCGATGACATGCGCTTCTCGTTTTAACGGCGATGGTTTCCTTTGAATCAAAAGCGGAAAATTAAAAATTGGCTCTTATAACGTCATCATGCAGAACATCACGTGCAAGCACATTAATCTGCATTTTTTGCACGTTCACGTGGCGCGTGCTAGATCATGAGTGATGAAAACGAAAAAAAACCCGAAGACAACCGGAAAAAAAGATCGATGACGAAAAAAGCGAAGATCGCCATTGCGGTAGCAATCATCATCGTTGTCACATCCGGGATCACCTTTATTGCTGTTTATAGCCAATTCAACGACATTTTCTTCAATAACGGAGGCAGATACGACTCGTCGGTGTTAAATGACATGGGCGTGATTTACACCAATCGTACCGACATTCACGCGTTCCGAGAAGGATATTCCACTTCCGCGGCATGCCCGTGGGGCTTCGCTCACAACGGCATCGATTATTTCTTCACCAACAGCTCTTCATACATCGCCGCGGCGCCAGGCAACGTGATCAGCGTGCAAGTCAATGATTTCGGGAGCTCGCAAGCCAACCGTTACCGAGTTGCCATCAACATCCGTTTCAGCGCGACCCTCGTCCTGCTCTATAACCTCGAACCATGGACTAACTCGACCACGAAGCGTGATTACGTCGTGTCGCAGATCCAGGTGAAGGTCGGTGACTGGGTCGTGAAGGGTCAATCGCTCGGAACATTCGTGGGGTATTCCGACGGCTCGCACGTTCATTTCGGGGTGCTCGTGAATAACAATGCGGTCTGCCCACAACCCTATTTTGGCGTTCCTGATCTGGCGGAATTAATGGCTATGATCCATTCTTACAACTCGTCATGGAACTTGTGTTACACCTGATTGTTTGCTTGTTTTCTCAAAACAAGGTTCGGAAGTGAGATCATGCGCAGAAAAACCATCATTCTCTGTTTTTCATGGCCCATCGTCCGCCGTGCACTCATCAGCGCGGCGATCGTTGGTACGATCTTGACGATCATCAACCACGGCGACGCGATACTTCATGGACAGGTTGATTCGGCCATCATGTTTCAAATCGGATTGACGGTGCTCGTTCCGTACGTGGTTTCCACGGTATCGAGCGTGCTGACGATCACGAATATGGAGAAGCATGGGCAAGGCTAAGAAGCGGCTCTAAAGGGATATGTAAAAAAGCAGAATCACCGCGACGATTTCCAAGCCGAAGCCGAGGATCCCGATGATGCTTGAATTGTCCAGGATGATGCCAATGAGTCCCATCATGAGTCCAAACACTGTAAATATTCCCAGGATTACCCATATCACGGACCAGGCAAAAACATCGCCCTTTCCGGTGCTGTCCAAGGCCCAGCTGCCCAGGATCGTGATCGCGCTGAAGATGATCGCAACGATGCCAAAAGCATTGTCGTCGTGCCGTTTTACCATGATACTTCAATTCGAATCCAAACCTTCACCGAGATACAAGCTTGATGGAAGGGAATTATAATCTCGCGCCGCATTTCGGGCAGAAACGAAGGCCCGGCACGAGCTCGGACCCGCAGCTCGAGCAAAACGCGGGCATCATGGCGGGTGCCGGGCCTTGCACGGTTGCCGCCGCTGGACGCCACATCGTCACGGTCGGTACTGGTTCTCGTCCCGATGCCTGGTTGGATTGCGGAATACCGACAGTAGCACGGGAATCAAGATAGGACTTGAAGGCGCGGGCTGTCTCGATCGTATACATCTTCTGAGCCAATGCAGCTGATGCGATTCCCATGAGGCCACTCGCAATGGCAATGTAGAACCCTACCGATGGAATAAAAGACCCAGGTGAAAGAGGCTGGATTCCCCCGGGCGGGAGGGGCACGTTATCTTGATCCCACAACGTGACGGTTTGCGGCATGATCGCGACGTAAATGATCGGCACCAGCATGGTGAAAATGCTCCCCAGGATGCTCAGGGTAATTTTGGTTCGCAAGGGTGGCAATGATGCATCCTCGACTGATTGCTTGCTCGGCTTAATGCTGGCCCCGAGAAGGATGTAACCGGCGATCGCAATAAAGAAGCAGATAGTTACCCCGGGATAAAGGGAGTGCAAGCTGATGGAGGAATCCCAGGTTAGGTTCGGTAGCAAGACATATCCCGTGCCCAGGATATCGATTTGAACTGGCAGAGATTCTTGAGCCATGTCCACGTAAGCTAGGCATTGCACCACGGGTGTAACCAATGCTATCACGCTTAATATACAGGCGAGCACGGCCGAGATAAACGCGTTTTTCACGAGTGGCTGTCGTTCTTCTTTCATGATTTTTATCTCCACTTGAATTCAACGCGGTGCTGGTGCTGCTGGCAACTAATATTTTTTAATGTCAAGAGCAATTTCACTAACGCTGGTAATGCGATAAAAGGTTTACGAGGCTAGTTACTTTGCCCATCCAGTTAAGCACGTTTTCCGGCTGCGCTAATAGATACAAGAAATAACGCTGAGCTTCGAGTATTTATAACGGTATTAATCATCTATGCTCCCGATGCCACGGCTAAACACGACCGGAGAAATTGTTTAGAATCCGCCATAGTGTTGGTGGAGATACCAGGGATAGCTCTCTTCGTGATATCTGGAGGGGGATTTATTTTAGCATGACTTGCACTTTGGGCACTAACTGGGGACAAAATTTCTTTTATTTTATGGAGATCTTAGTGAATAATCCCAAACCTCGTTATCCATGCTTTTACAGCAATCCCTAATATGCTGCCATGCCGCAACATTTAAAAAAATCTCAATGCTAAAAGGATATTCATGTCAAAGGCAGATTCACTACGCGAATATCTCGATGGCACCATCCCGATGCCTCCAATCGCGCAAGTCTTGGGAATCAGATTTACCGGGTTCGACAATGGAACGATCACGATGGAGATGGACGTTGATGATCGCCTCTACAACCCCATGAACACTCTCCACGGTGGCGTGTATTGTGACATCGCTGATGCTTCGATGGGCTTTGCATTTTACGCAACGTTGGCAGATGATGAAGCTTTTACGACGCAGGAGCTTCACATTTCCTACTTCCTACCAGTGACAAGCGGGAAGCTGATCGCAACGAGCAATGTCGTTCACCGCGGTGCCCGGATTGGCCATATCGAGTGCGATTTGACCAACGAGGCTGGAGCTCTCGTTGCACGAGCAAGCAGCACGTGCATGGTCTTGAAGGCTCGGCTCTGAAAATACCATGCAATAAAACATAACCATGCATTCAAAATTACCGCGCCTTGCCAGTGATACCAATTACATAATCTATAGGGTAACATTCGTTGGGAAAGATTACCTACTATCTTGCGACAAGCATCGACGGGTACCTTGCTCGAGAAGATGGCTCCGTGAGCTGGTTGTTGCCGTTTCAAGGCTCGATCGAAACACCGCTTGATTATGCCACCTTTTATGCAACTATATCCGCCGTGATGATGGGAAGGAAAACCTGGGACGTGGTTCGATCTCTCGAAGGTGAAAACCCGTATCCTGGATTTCCTAAGTATATTTTCACCCGCCAGGAAAGATTTGATGCGGGAGATGCATCGATCGATGTCACCATCTGTAACGGGGATCTCCTCGCGACCGTCGAGAACATTAAGAGCACGCATTCAGATCGCATCTGGCTCGTTGGTGGCGGGATAATGGCCGCGCAACTCGTGCAAGCTGGATTGCTCGATGAAATAGTACTGACCATCGTGCCTATCACAATCGGGCGAGGAATTCGATGGCTCGCGCCTCACGAGCTGGAAGCAAGATGGAGGCTCGATGCATCATACACGACGCGTTCCGGCATCGTGCAACTCGTGCTGGTAAAGGAAGATTGACGACACCTAAACATTAAGTGCTTAAAATGCTATCGTAGCTGATTCCTGTCAATTTCTCCGAAGCAGTCCATAACTTGGTCGCAAGGTCGATATCCCTCGCCATCTTGCTTGATTGGACTTCCTTGGGAAAGCCTCGTACTTCCATGAACCCGCCGGGCCCGTAATACTTCCCGCCTTCGATATTGTTCCCAACCGCCGCTAGGATCGTCGATAGCGCTCCCATGGCCGCGCTTTGAATCATCAGCTTGCTCATCCACCCTTGTAACCGCGACCGGGGTGGATGTGTTTTGGCCCACCCAGGGTGGCTTGCCACCACGAGGAGTTGTTTTCCAGCAGTTGATACCCGCCGTTGCAGCTCGTACGTGAAGAGCAAGTTTGCGAGCTTGCTTTGCCCGTACGCTTTCATGGGCTTGTACTTCTTTTCCGAATTCAAGTTCTCGAAATCGATCTTTCCGAATTTATGAGCCGAGCTGCTGACATTGACGACGCGGGCGTTCGAGGTTTTGAGCAAGAGGGGCAGCAACAATGCGGTTAACCGAAAATGGCCCAGGTGATTGACCCCGAACCCGAGCTCGAAGCTTTGCGTGGTTTTTTGATATGGCGTCATGATTGCGGCGGCATTGTTTATCAGCACGTCCAATTGGGAATACGTGTCCAAGACCCGGGCGGAAAATTCGTCGATAGACGCAAAATCCGCTAAATTTAATTGCAGAACATCTAACACGCCACCGGGATGCTCGTCAAGGATCGTTTTTTTCGCCGAATTTGCCTTGTCCAGGTCCCGGCAAGCCATGATAATGTGCGTTCCTTTGCCCGCCAGAAACCGTGCATCCTCAAAGCCCAACCCAGTATTAGCACCTGTGATAAGAATGATTTTTCCGGACTGATCCGCGATTGTTGACGCCCATTCTTCAATGCTTTTCATTGACATACCATCTTGTTTTAATTTTAGGACGGATAACGTTGGACTCGCGGGATATTATACAATCCAGCACCTTCATTGCAAGTTCGAAGGCAAGATCCACCATTATCCACGATTTCTTGCATAGTTGGTCCTATTCTTCGGAGGTACGGCCTTCAATTAATTAATAAAGGCTGTGCAAGCGCGATAAAATGCAAAAGATACCATGTTTCTCCTAAAGAATAGCCTCGAATTTCCCTGTCATTGAACGGAGATTCTACTATCTTTATATCTGAAAATGAAAACAGATGCTAATGCCAGTTGTCGATCTCCGATTCGAGCACCGTGAAAATTAACAGAATTGGAACTAGAGTATCCATTTCCCGAATTACAAAGTGATGTTTAATTAATCCATTCGCATATACCTTTATTGTTTGAAGAATTAACCATTAGAATTATGGTTGTGTATGCTTGAAGATATGCTCGATAGCATCGATAACCCGATATTCTCTGTTGATCCCAATTATTGTTATACAAGCTTCAACAAGGCCCATGCCGCCCTCATGAAAGCCCTTTTTAACGCGGATATCGAAATCGGGGGGAATATGCTTGACTACCACACGGTTGAATTAGATCGGTTGAAAGCGAAAGAAAACATTGATAGGGCACTGAATGGTGAAACCGTCAAGGTTCAGGAGTATTCTGGTGAAGATACGCTGTCGCGCAGATGTTTCGAGATAACTCATAATCCAATTATTGATGCGGACGGCTTTGTTAAAGGTGTCGTAGTTAATGCATGCGATATCGCGGATAGCAAACGAATGGAAGAAGAATTGCATAGAAGCGAGGAACAATATCGCGTGTTATTTGAGACAATGTCAGAAGGCTTCGCCTTGGATGAACTCATTTGGGACGCCAATGGAAAGGCGCATGATCTTCGGTATTTAGTAGTTAATCCAGCTTTTGAAACTCAAACCGGTCTTAAGGCGGCAGCTATCATTGGACGAACGACACTTGAACTCTTTCCTGATGTTGAGCCTGATTGGTTCGAACGATATGGACAAGTGGTTCGTACGGGGGAACCGATGCATTTTGAAGAACAATTTGGACCATTGAACCGTTGGTTCGAGGTAAATGCCTTTAAAGTTGCTGAGAACCGATTTGCCACGGTTTTCAAGGATATAACCGAGCGCAAGCAAGCCGCGGAAGAACGTGAAAAGCTGCTGACCGAGGTCCTGGAAGAGCGAGAAAAACTAGCGGCGGTGGTTAACAGCATCCAGGACGAAGTGTGGTTTGCGGACACGAGCGGAGAATTCACATTGGCAAACCCTGCAGCATTACGGGAATTCACAATCGGTTCTGGTGACGAAGTTGATATTGAAAAACTCACCACTACTTTAGAAGTACTTAGATCAGATGGTACCCCTCGCCCTGTTGAAGAAGCACCACCACTTCGTGCCCTGGCAGGTGAAGTTATAACCAAGCAAGAAGAAATCGTTCGCACGCCTGCAACCGGAGAGCTACGGTATCGAGAAGTCAATGCTGCACCCGTTAAAGATGTAGAAGGGAATATAATCGGTTCGGTTTCCATCGTTCGTGACATCACGGATCGCATACAAGCCACGGAAACGTTACAGCATAGCGAAGAGCTATTTTCGACTATTTTCCAAGCTGCCCCCATTGCAATGTCGTTAGCATCCATTTCCGATGGCAAGATTCAAAACGTGAACCAGGCGTGGCTAAATCTGAACGGATTTTCCCAGATCGAGGAAGTCATTGGTAAAACCTCCGTGGAACTTGGTCTAATACAAGATGAAGAAACGCGTGAACGTATGCTTGATGAGTTCCGACGAAGCGGTTCGGTTCAAAACGCAGAGATCGTGGCATACACTAAAACAGGAGAAAGCCGCAACTTCCTCGTTAACTTGCACATGGTCGAGATCAGCGGCCGTAAAATGATCCTCTCCTCGAATCAAGACATCACTAAGAATAAACTCCTCGAAGAAAACCTTCTAAAATCGAATGAAGAACTTGAATCACGGGTTAAACTGCGGACAGAAGAACTTCAAGCAGCTTCTGCTTATGCCAGGAAATTGCTCGATGTAAATCTCGATCCTCTCGTTACCATCACGTTAGAGGGAATAATCAATGACGTGAACGATGCTGCAATGAAAGTTACTGGATGCACGAGAGATGAATTGATAGGTAGCGATTTTAGTTTGTATTTCACGGAACCAGAGAAAGCCAGGGAAGGCTACTTGCGTGCATTCAACGAAGGATTCGTGAAGGATTATCCCCTGGCAATACGTGATAAGTCTGGGAACATTACGGACGTGCTTTACAACGCGACCACGTTCACGAACGAATCCGGGGAAATCCAAGGGGTGTTCGCGGATGCTAGGGACATCACCCAGCAAAAGAGAGACGAGCAAGAATTTCGCCAAATTTATGCACGAAACGAAATTCTTGCCGATATATCGCAAAAGTTAGCCGAGGAAGGCTTTGATTACCAAGCCGTCCTGGAAACGATCGTTCACAAGACTGCTGAAAAGATAGGTGACTCTTGCGCTGTTCAACTATTATCTGATGATGGTTATCAATTAAAGGTAGTTGCATTTCATCATCCAAATCCGGATGCCAAGGCCCTCTTGAGAGAATTGTTTAAATCTGTTACCACAATAGAAGACGGACTCCCTGGAGATATTATTAAATCAAGAACACCCATCCTTATTCCAATCGTGCCGGACGATGAATCCGTGCGAATCACGCCTGCATATAAAGCATACCAAGAGCAATTTGGCGTTCATAGCATACTCGGCGTGCCCTTAATTGCCCATGGAAAAACGATCGGCTTGATTTCCTTGTCGCGAAATGAGCTTGGAAATCCATATACCGATGCGGATCTATCTGCCATGCAGAGTATCGCTGATCTTGCAGCGCTTGCCATAGATAATGCTCGATCCATTGAAAAAATACGCGAGCAGGCAATTCTTCTTGATAACGCCCACGAAGCCATCAGCTTGCGTGATTTGGATAATCGTTTCATTTATTGCAATAAAGGCTTCGAACTCCTGTACGGTTGGAATTGTGAAGAAGTTACCGGAAAGATTGCCCACGAGGTCCTTTTTAAGGAGCTTTCTCCTCAACCCTTAGAGGCATTGAAAATTGTTAAAGAAGGTGGAGAATGGAGCGGGGAGATGCACCACGTGGATCGGGATGGAAATGAAATCATCGTTGACACGCGGTGGACGCTCATGCGGGATACAGAAGGTAATCCGGAATCTATATTGGCAATCAACTCGGATATCACGGATAAAAAGAAAATCGAAGCACAATACCTTCGGGCTCAGCGAATGGAAAGCATCGGCACCCTTGCTGGTGGCATCGCGCATGACATGAACAATATCCTTACCCCAATTATGCTCTCGGTCGATCTGTTCAAATCAAAGTTTGATGACGAGGAATCCCAAAGGCTCCTCGAGATGCTCGAAACGAACATCAAGCGAGGCTCGGACTTGACAAGGCAAATCCTGTCATTTGCCCGAGGAGTTGAAGGCGAGCATCAACCCGTTCAAATCACCCGGTTAATAACCGAAATTGCGAAAACAATGAAAGAAACCTTCCCACGATCGATCGAGATTAGCACGAGCATCCCGGAAGAACCCTGGAACATCGTGGGGGATATGACGCAACTCCACCAGGTCTTGATGAATTTGTGCTTGAATGCAAGGGATGCAATGCCTTATGGTGGTTCATTAGAGATCGACGTTGAGAACATGCTCATCGATGATAATTACGCCCGGATGAACATCGAAGCTAAGGCCGGCCCATATGTCGTCATTTCAATCTGTGATACCGGCACGGGCATGATACCTGCCGTGATGGAACGCATTTTCGAACCTTTTTTCACCACGAAGAAGCAAGGAGAAGGCACGGGTCTTGGCTTGCCTACAGCCTTAGGAATAGTGAAAAGTCATGGCGGATTCATCCACGTGTATAGCGAGGTTGGAAAAGGGTCTACGTTCAAGGTATATCTACCTTCTGGCTCGATGGTTGAAGAATCTGCGGAAAACCAAATCCGCTTGGAAGAATTACGAGGTCAGGGCGAGTTGATCTTGATCATCGATGATGAAGAAATGATCAGGACCATCACGACAGCCACGTTGGAAGAACACGGGTACGACGCGATAACTGCTTCTGATGGAGCCGAAGGCATCGCGTTGTACGCGCAACAAAAGGACAAGATAGCGGCAGTCCTCCTGGACATGATGATGCCCATAATGGACGGGTACGCGTGCACCCGAGCATTGCAAAAGCTCAATCCGACGGTGAAAATCATCGGAATTAGCGGACTCGGACAAAACGGAAAGCATCCCGAGATCGTGAACAAGACAACCGGCTTCCTGGTTAAACCGTTCACCACCGAGAAGCTGTTAAGCATGGTTCATGATATATTATCGAACGATTAGATTCAGGTCAATATCACGTGTTCGATGGCTACGCGTTGCTTGGCACCTGATACAATGCTGATTTCCGCCAGCTGGCAAGCGATGCTATGAAGGATATCGTCGGCAAGCATGACATCATCAAGAATCCCGCTGGAGCCACGAACAGCGCTTCATTTTGCAGGGTAGGTAATAAAACCATTTCGCTCATAGCCGAGGATGTGACACCTGGCGTTAATTATCACACGTGCCTTGACGCGCTCGATCGCATCGATCCCAGGGCGATTACCAACATCTAGCAGGTTGCTCTTGAATTGATCGATTAAGTTACCACGTTTACCCCGGAGAAAAAATGACGACCTAAATAATCCCCAACTAGCGTGAAGTATAAAAAAAATACACATTACATTACAATTCAATCTTGGGGCTTTCCGAAAATGGATCCTTGCATGTTAATGGCACTTCTACCTCCAACACGCCTTCAGTATAACTGGCTTTCACCTTGTCAACATCAGCTGGACACATGAACGAGTACTCGCTCACATATTCTGTCGTCGGGTCGCGCTTTGCAACGAGACGCAATCCATCAGGAATTACCCGCAAATCAATGTCGTCTTTCTTTGCTCCGGGAATATCAAAGGTCAGCGAAACCTTATCGGTATCTTCCGTGTCGCAGTCGCAGCAAGCACACCCCGATACCCAGATCCTTGTTATTTGTTCTTTTTCTTCTGCCATTTTTCATGCACCTTTCGTTATCATTGCTTTCTATTTCGTTAAAAAGGAGATTATAATCCCACCGGGTTACCGGTGCATGCGCACAAGTTCGACCCATTTTTAAGTGGGATGTGTACACCAACAAGAAGCCTAACTCAAGGCCTCAGATAATTCACGTGAACCTTATTCAGGCCCTAGTTTCTTATCGTTGTTATCGAGTTTTACTTCGGGTGTACGATCCAATCTATGCTTGTTCGAGTATTTATGTATTGTGGTATCGTCATATTGGAATATCCTGGAATTTGTACCAGGGACTCGAATACGAAATTATGACAGATACAATGCATCCTTGCATTGAATAAACCGACACGAGCGGACTCCCCTTCCAAAACTAATGCAATTTAGTTTTTTTTTTATCGGGTTAACTTTTAAAATAATGGAATGGATTCAGCCGAAGGATGATTAAAATGCATATCAGGAGAAAATTACTCTGGAACTACGCGTTAACTTGCACGATCGCCTTCTTAGCCATGAATGCGATAGTGGCCGCGTGGCCCAGACCATCGATCGCCCTTCCGGTCAATCCCGCGCAGCTCGATTACTCCGGTGCCTCGTACCTCATATGGCCTTATGGCGTCAAGGGTGGCGACCATCCTGAAGGCCACCCTGGCATCGATTTCTCGTGGAATTTCTCGGGTCCCATCCATGCCGCGTGCGATGCCATCATCACCTCCATCACGCCAAACAATAATCACCCTGGCACGTTCGAGGTGGACACTGTCCCGATCGGTTACCCGTTCACCACGGTTGTTTACGATGAAGTCCTCAACTTGTCGGCATCAACGACGGTTCTCGCAACGGTGAAGCAAGGAGATGTCATTGCCCACGCGCAACCAGTTGGCGGCTTTTACATGTTTCATTTTGCTGTGCGGCAGATTGAAAACTTGTGGACGTGGGTGCCCGTGTCCCCGGAATATTATTTCAACGACACGGCGCTGTCGATCATTGGCAAGAGCATCTGGGACCCGGGCACGCTCATGAACAAGAGCCATTATACCGAGCAACCGGTTTCTCCGTATCTCACGACGAAAGAAACTCCTGATTTTTACGCGAAAAATGGCGTGCAAAGCTGGATCCTGCTCGGTATCATTCTCGGCGGCATCGCGGTCATGTTTTTCATCATGAACGGCTTCGCGAACAAGAAACGCCCGGAAAGCCCGTGATATCATATCTCCAATTATTTTACAACGTGTAAAAGGAGATTTGAGATTGATGAGAATGTACAATGATACAATTTTACGATTGAATCGATGGTGAAAACCACGCTCGTGCCAGAGCCAGTTGATGCAATCAAGACCCTCCGTGATAAAGCTTTAACCGTAACACCGGACAAAATTGGCTTGTCCAGATTAACTGCTAATCTTGAGGTTTGGGGCGTCATCATGGAAATGGGTTACCCGGAAGGCTTGGCAACATTGATCGTGCTTGCCGATGGTACAACAAGCCTTTATTTTGGAAATGGTGGGGGTATCATTGGTGGAGGAGACCACGATGAGGTGCGAAGTGAGGCGAGAAAATTTCTAGCCATGGCAAATCAAGCGCTGTATGAAATGCAATTCACGGAAACTCTTCCGTACCCGTTGGTTGGCCGCGTGAAATTTTATTGCCGAACATTCGATGGGGTTTTCGCTGCTGATGCGGAGGAGGATGAACTGGAGGAAAATGACGACGTGCTCTCGACATTATTTCAAGAGGGTAATGAAGTAATTGCATTGTTGAGAAGCATCATCGATTGAGCTAGTATCATAACGTTTAATAGAGATGAGGTAACGATTTCCAAAATGATCTTGGAACACAGCGATTGATAACAAGCCAAAGACTTGATGCTATGAAACGCGTTGATGCATCACAATTCAAGCAGCCGAAATATCTCATCTCGTTCATCATCATCGCGAACGTTTTGTGGGGGCTCATAATCTTGTTCGCGTTACCCATCTTTCAAGGGCCAGATCCTTATGCCCCGACGACTAGCACCAATGAATACGCGAGCCTCATCATCGTGTTCATCCGGTTCTTGTTTTCCGGCGTGATCATGCTTGGGATCATCGCAGTCCAGATCGCGTTCAATTCCATCCGTGCGAAGCAAGAAGGTCGTCACCAATTATCGTATTTTCAAACGTCGTGGCAAGACATCAAGAACTACTTGTTTGCAAGAAACAATAGCTTTTCAAACATGCACCGCCTGTGGTACATCTTCATCCTTGCCGTGTTCGGCGTTACCATCAACGTTGCAACATACTTCATAGGCTTGAACGAGCTTCCGGTCGTCATCATGCTCACGGGCGCACCAAGCGGCTTCATCATCCTGGTTTCTGTCTATGATGCAGTCAAGGGTAAGGAAAAGTTCACGTATTTCAACGGGTTATACATCTTCTTGATATTTTTATCGATCATCTTGATCATCCTTGCGCAAGCAGAGGGCTCGGAGAATATCAGTAAAAAAGACCTTGCAGTCGGCTTAATCGCGCTGTTCTTGAACATCGCGAGCATGTTCGTCAATTTCGTTTATGTTGGTCACGATGCTTACGCGGACGAGGAAAGGATCCTGCAAAAGCCGCGAACTGGAAACTACCGGTTGATCAGAACGCTCACGAAGTTAACCTTGTATTTTCTATTCGGAGCACTGGGAACGGTTCTCTCGATCCCAATATGCCTGATCTTGCCAGTCCCGTACATAAATAGCTTGGCCATCGAATTCATGACCCGTTTCTGGTATTTCTTGAGCGGTGCGTATTTTTGGCAGCTTGCAGTACTCGTCGTTGCTTGCACGGTGATGCCGAATTTGCTGATCTTCTTGGCGAGTGCATGGTGGGATGTCGAAAGCCAATTCACCTTCGAGTCGTGGAATTCCATTTTATTGGGCATCGAAAACTTGACCAGCATCATCGCCGCGTTTCTCGCTGGCTATTCGAAAGTAGAACCATTATTGCTGCTGTTGACCATCATTGTCCTGATCGTCGCGATATTCTTGCGATTCGTCCATGAGCGCGATGCAAAAATCAACGTGATTCTCTATCTCAGGAGCAAGGAATGTTCAATCAAGTCTGCCATTAACATCATCGCGAGCCTTCACGAGATCCGAAAGTTTTTCTACATCACAGGCCGGGCCGACATCATGATAAAGGCAACATTTGGTTCTACACGGGAATTCTATGGATTCTTGAGCCGCATCTCGCTGGAACGGAATTTCAAGATCTTGTGGGAGGACATCTCGTTTGTCGAGAAGATAGATGAAGGCGAGGGCTAGACAAGATATTAGTGCCACCAGCGTTCTAATCCATGAACGATAGCCAGCCTCGCGCCGTCCTTCTTTCTAATGCATCCACTCTTTGTTTTGAATGAATATTTATTGCCATGATTCGCGCGAATGATATTTTTGAAAATTATGAAAATGTTTTAATGCAAGGGTACCAACCTTAATTTTAGTCATTATTTGAATATCTAGATATGGGCATATTTAGTTAATGATCTTTTCGGTGATTATCCGTGAGTGACAAATCGATGGTTAGAGTGCTCGACGATATTTGGATCATGCGCAAGGAAGGAACGGTGTTGTTTACTTACGTTGCTGAAGAAAGGTTGAATGAGCAAATTTTTGGAAGCGTCTTGAGTGCAATCGATGCTTTTGCTGACAAGATAGACAAAGGTGGCTTGACGAGCTTCCAGATTGGGCCAAAGAAATATATTATCAAGAAAGCCCAAAATTTGTATTTCATCGCGAATCACGATGCCAAGCGCAATTCAAAAAAAGCAGCCGCCGAGCTCACCTTCTTGTCAAACATGTTTTGCGACGTTTATCATGCTGAGTTGAGTACCTTTTACGGAAACGTTAAACCATTCCAAGATTTTGATAAGAAAGTTCACGAATCGAAAATGGAAAATTATTGGATGCTGATCTGAAACCTTTCTGATTAATTTACTGCAAGAGTGCTAAAACGAACTTTTTTCAACCCAACAAACCGCACGGCGGTTAGGTCTTTTTTCAACCTTGCTTGCTTCTATACTTCCGCAGTGCTTCCTGCAAGGCATCAGGGGCAATGTTCGAGCATTCCATCTTTCGATCCGGGAGTCCATCGAGAGCGTCTGCCACGTCCTGGCGGGAAATTTGCTCGGCTTCGTCCAGCGTCTTGCCTTTTGCGAGTTCAGTTAGCATGCTGCTACTCGCAATTGCCGCTGCACAACCCATTGTTTGGAACGTGATCTCGTCGATCACGTTGTCTTTTACCTTGACGTAAATGTAAGTCGTGTCGCCATCGCTCGGGTTTCCCGCAATGCCAACAGCATCGGCATCGTCCATCCTTCCCACGTTGCGGGGATTGCTAAAATGATCCAACACTTTTCGGGTGTACATCGCATTCATCTCCATCGAGGCTCCTTGATGGCCAGTGATTTAATAGAATCGGTTATCATTCTCTTGAAGTCGCATGAGATTATTCCTGATTTTAAGAACGCTCATGAAAAATGAAAACAAAGTGACAATGCTAATTATTACTTGTATCTCCTCCCTTGTCGTTTAAAACGCTTTGCGATTGCATGACCGGGCATCCGAGGAATTGCGCTAACTTGTATGCACCATTTTCATCAGACCGGAGGCCATATTGC
>Ga0209039_10001195_pt1 | contig 24688 bp, 22 predicted proteins | sample BogFormECP12_OM1_FD_188238 | JGI IMG/M metagenome (GOLD analysis project Ga0209039, IMG submission 188238) | Bog forest soil microbial communities from Calvert Island, British Columbia, Canada - ECP12_OM1 (SPAdes) (version 2) | ecosystem: Environmental > Aquatic > Freshwater > Wetlands > Bog ... | reverse complement strand
CTAGGTGCGTCCGCGGGTACTCCCCAAAAACTGTTAAGCACCCTTTCGGACCTCGCACGCTTGACAACCGCCCCATGGAATGCGCAAGCTTAGAAGATGCTGATGCATGGCTTCTCATTTTTGTCTCGCGCGGCCTTTTCGGGCCTCGTCCTCCTCTTGCTGGTTGCGAGCCAGGTCTTCTGGATTCAGCGGGTGCGCGAGCGGGCAGCGAGCCTGATCGGGAATCCGATTTGGCGGAAGTGGCTGGGCTGGAGTGCGCTTACCGCCTATCTGTTCCTTTTTGCCCGTGCCCTCCCCTGGCTGGGGCACGGCGCCACCCCCACGCATCTTACGCTGAAGGCTGCTCTGCTGGACGCACCCTTCGCGTGGTGGTTCTTTGGGTCGACGATCGGCTTTCTGTTGGTTCTGGTGTTCCGCACTGCAGTGCGCCTCTTTCGCCTGGCTGCGTGGGCGGCGCGCAAGCTGGTAGCCGCATCCCCGTCGCCGGCAGTCCCGGCAGGGGCATCGGGCGGCACGCTTCGCGATCGGTCAAACCGGCCGGGTTTGCCCTCGCCCACCCGCCGCCGGTTTCTGGAGCGGACAGCCCTGGCTGTGGGAGCCTTTCCCTTTGCCGCCGGAGCCTATGGGATGATCTTCGAGCGGGTCGATCTCGAAACCACGTGGCAGCGAATCCGCCTGTCCCGCCTGCCCCGTACCTTTGACGGGTTTCGCATCGCCCAACTTTCCGACCTTCACATCGGACCCTTCATGAGCGAGGCGGAGATCCGCCGGGTGGTGGGCATCACCAATCAGCTTAAGGCGGACCTGATTGTTCTGACCGGCGACTATGTCACCTGGGACGAATCAACCCAGGGCGCCGTAGTCAACGTGCTCGCCGGCCTGAAAGCGCCGCGCGGTGTCTTCGGCTGCCTCGGCAACCATGAACTCTGGACGAAGACTCAGGACTCCATCACCCGGCTCTTTGCCGCAGCCAGCATTCCCATCCTGCGGCAGGAACGCATCTCGATTGCCGCCGGGGGCCCCGGCAGCCCGGCGGGCGACGAAACCTTGAACCTGATCGGCGTCGACTTTCAAACGCACTCTTCCACTGGGCGGCGAGAGCGAGGTTTCGTGCGCCAGTACCTCGCCGGCGTCGACCGCCTGCTCCACCCGGAATCGGTGAATATCCTGCTGAGCCATAACCCCAACACCTTCGACCGCGCGGCGGAGTTGGGAATCGACCTGAGCCTGGCCGGACACACCCACGGCGGGCAGGTGTCGCTCGAGTTCGTCCACCCCGGCATCTCGCCCAGCCGCCTGGTCTCGCCCTACATTCGCGGGTGGTTCCAGAAACGCAACGCTCAGCTTTACGTCAACCGCGGCATCGGCACCATCGGAGTACCCATCCGCATCGCCGCCCCGCCGGAGATCACCGTCTTTGAACTCGTGCGGGCTTAGCCTGGCGGGTTGCTGCCAAAGGGTTGGGAAGGGCGGAGCGCTGGCCCATCATTCCGTGTGTTTCTCACAGTATGTTTCTCACCTGTCGTACTTCAGCACGGAGTGGACCTCGTAGCCAGCGAGCTTGTCGCGGCCCTTCAAGAACTCCAACTCCACCAGAAAACCCAGGCCGGCGACGTGGCCGCCCAGCGACTGCACCAGTCCCGTCACCGCCTTGGCGGTGCCGCCGGTGGCGAGCAAGTCATCGATGATCAGGACCTGTTGACCTGGGTTGATGGCGTCGCGATGCACTTCCAACTCGTCCTTGCCGTACTCCAAATCGTAGGAGACGCGCTGGACTTCCGCCGGGAGCTTCTTGGGCTTGCGCACAGGTACGAAGCCGGCATTGAGCCGGTAAGCCACGATGGGCGCGAAGATGAACCCCCTCGCTTCAATGCCCACGACGACGTCAATGTTCCGACCAACATAGTGGTCGGCGAGCTCGTCCACTGCACGATGCAAGCCGACGGGATCTTTGAGCACCGTGGTGATGTCGTAGAACAGGATTCCGGGCTTGGGAAAGTCCGGGATTTCACGAATCAGCTTTTTCAGGTCGTCCATGCAGCCTCCCGAAGAATTGCGTCATTGGTCCATTGAGTCCTTGAGCCGTTCGAAGACGCCCGCGTTCCATTGCCCATTGACAAGGGGCGGCCTACTCGATTGAAAACCTCGAGCAGCCGCCCTCCACCGTCTCGTCCATTTCCTCGAAGCCTTTGACGCGAGCCATGCGCGGCCCCTCGGCGAGTTGACGCTTGAACTCCTCCATCGAAACCGGGTCACCCACCGCGTAAACCTCCACACTACCCGACCAGAGGTTCTTGACGTACCCGCAGATGCCGAGCTGGTTGGCCCAGCCTTGCGCGAAATACCTGAAGCCGACCCCTTGCACTCGGCCCGAAATCACGAATCGCTTGGCGATCTTCTGATGGCGGTCTTTGGGTTTTGGCTCCATCGTGTTTTAGGTCAGTCTGCAGTTGGTGATTGGCGGTCCGTTGCAGAAGCCCCGGGCAGTATTCGGCTACGCACAACAGACGACGGGCCGCGAAGGACCTCACCGAGTCGGCCCGGATATCCGGTGATGATCCCGTCCACGCCGGCGGCGATGCGGCGCCGCATCGCGTCCTCTCGATCCACGCCCCAAACCACAACGGCGAGCCCCGCCCGCTGAGCGCGGGCGATAAATACGGGTCGTGCGAATCTGCCGCTAGGCAGCACGGTCCGCGCGCCGATCGAGCGCGCGAGCCGGACGGCGGCGAGCGGCTGCGTTAAGTCGACCCCTACCGCGATCTGCGGATCGAGGCTGCGCACGCGTCGCAGCGAGGGCTGGTGGAACGAGATCACCGTAACCAGGGACAGAACTTGCGCACGGTGGATTTCTGCCAGCACTAGCTCCTCGATGCCAGGGCAGGTAAGCCTGCCTCCCTTGATTTCAAGGTAGGCGAGACATCGCCGAAAGCGGACCCAGGCGAGGGTCTCGGCCAGCGTCGGAATTTGCTGGCCATCATACCTCGGGTCGGCAAGATGGGGAAACAGACGATTGAACCAGGAGCCGGCATCCAACTGCTTCAGCTCGGCGAGGGTCCGGCCACGCACGCGGCCGCGTGCCGAAGTGGTGCGCCAGAGCGTCGCATCGTGAATGACCACCGGAACGCCGTCTTTTGACAAACGAACGTCGAACTCGATTCCGTCTGCATGCTGCTCCATTGCCAAATCGAACGCGGCGATGGTGTTCTCGGGTGCATCGCCCGAGGCGCCCCGGTGGCCGATGATCAAAGGGCGCGGTCGGGGATTTTGGATTCTAGATTTTGGATTTTGGATTAAAACGCCCATTGTTCAGTTGTCCATGGATACGCTCCCGGAGTATAGACAGTTCTCGGACAGCGCACACCCCACTCTCGCATGCTCCTCAGACTTGGAATCGAAAGCATCCAAAACCGAAAACCCAAAATCGCGTGTCAGCGAAGACTCATGTTCTTTGTCCAGTCGCTGTAATCCGCGGATGCAACCGCTGCCCGCTTGCCCTCGTTGCTCCAGCCGAAATGCTCGGCAAAGATTTCGGCCACAGGCGCAGCGACTTCCGGCAGCAGCGCCGCGGTCCAACTCAACCCGGAGCGGCGCAGCAAGAAATCGTCCACGCCCATCGCCATCTCATGGCGAATCGCGAAGTGCACCTCGGCTGCGATCAAGGTGGGCGAGCCAGGCAGGGGCCGCGCTAGCGACCGGTCCTCGGCGATCGGCTGAAGGACGTCGCGCCAGCGGCTGCCATAAGTGCGCACAATGCGCTCTGCCACGGGATGGGGGACGTCGAAAAGGCGAACCGCTTCCCAAGACGCATAGTCGACGTAAGCATCGAAAGTCCCGGTTTGGCCGCCGGGCAGCGGCGTGGTGCGGCTAAGCCTTGGATCGAAGGCCTGGGCGCTGGAGCCCAGAGTCCCCGCCATATCAGAGCGCGCCGCAATATGATTCACGAGGTGCTCGCCGAGGGCGCGCGCCGTGGTGAGCTTGCCTCCACAAATCGAAATGAAGTTCTCCACCCAGGGGTCCTCGTGAAAACGATACTCGCGCGTGGTAGCCGATGGGGTTACGCCGGGCTTGCCGTTGGGGGCCACCAACGCACGCAGGCCGGCCCAGGCGCCCTTGACGTCGCGCGGCCCCAGCGGTTGGCTCAGCACTCGGTTCAATGCTCCCAGCAGGTAGTCCGCTTCCGCCGGTTCGGGCCTCACCGCGGCCGGGTCACCCTCGTAGTCGGTATCCGTGGTACCGAGCAGGGCCAGGTTGTGCCACGGCACGGTGAGGAACACGCGGTCGCCGGGCAAGATGGACGCCAGCAAAGCATAGTTGCCGAAGACCGCAGGGATAATCACATGCGTCCCCTTGGTCAGCCGCACGGTCTTCGACCCGTCGAAGCCGGGCACGAGGGCGCGCACGTGGTCCACCCACGGGCCGGCGGCGTTCACCCAGAGGCGCGCCGCCAACTCCACGCGCCGTCCCGAGAGACGGTCCTCAACCTCGGCGGCCACCACCCGCTTGCTAGTGGAAGAGGGCGCCGTGGCGACGCCGCCGACCGCGGCGTAGTTGGCGATCACAGCTCCGTGTGCGGCGGCGTCAAGAAGGTACTCCACCGTCAGGCGCGCATCGTCGGTCAACGAGTCGTGGTACACGGCGATGGCGCGCAGGCCGTCGAGTTGAAGCCGCGGCGTCTCGTGCGCGGCGGCGGCACTGCTCAACCAGCGATGGCGATCGTCGCGGCCGAGATTGCCCATCCCGTCGTAGAGCGTGAGGCCGACGCGAATCTTGAGCGGCCAGTACGGATCCCCTCGGTAAATGGGAAGCAGGAAGGGAACGGGCCGCGCGAGGTGCGGGGCGATCTGCGAGAGGAGTCGTCGCTCCACACGGGCTTCGCGCACCAGCCGGAAATCGTATTGCTCGAGATAGCGCAGCCCTCCGTGGATCAGCTTCGACGAGCGGCTGGAGGTGCCCGACGCGAAGTCGCGCGCTTCCACCAGCGCCACCTTCAGGCCGCGTAGCGCGGCCTCGCGCGCTGTGGCCGCTCCCTGAACGCCGCCGCCGATGATTGCGAGGTCGAAGGCTTGCTGTGAGAGTGCTTCGAATTGTCGTTGCATGGTCGAAGTCTAGCGTACCATATCGGCCAAGAAGATCGTCCGCAGATTACGCGGATCAGGAGATGGTCGGCAGTCGAATCTGCGTGGTTGCAATGCTCGCCTGCACCCCTTATACTGGCGACGAATGATTCAGGCTGGAGGGAGAGCTGATGGCACTGATGACGCGAAGGGATGCAGGCAAGCGGCTGGTGGCAGGTGTGGCAGGGTTGGCGGCGGCGCGTGCGCCGCTGTGGGGCGCCGATTGGATTGATTCGGTGTTCGGCGGAGTCCAGATCGGGGCACAGAGCTACTCGTTCCGTGATCGACCGCTGGCGGAGGCGATCAAGGGCTATCAGGAAGTCGGTTTGGGGGAGTGCGAGCTTTGGGAGGGACACGTTGAGCCCCAGACGGAAGACTTCCACAAGCTGCGCGAGTGGCGGTTGAGCGTCCCGCTCTCTCAGTTTCACGATGTCCGCCGTCAGTTCGACCAGGCCGGCGTCAAGCTCTACGCTTTCAACTACAGCTTCAGTAAGCAAATGACCGACGACGAGTACGATCGGGGTTTTCAGATGGCCGAGGCCCTGGGGGTGAGGTACATCACTGCCTCGTCCCAGGTGAGCATCGCGCACAAAGTGGATACGTACGCGCAGAAGTACAAGATCATGGTCGGGTTCCACGGCCACGACAACACGCGCAATCCCGACGAGTTCTCCACCGCCGAGACTTTCGCGCGGGCGATGGAGGGCGCGTCGCCGTATATCGGAGTGAATCTCGATATCGGCCACTTTGTTGCTGCTGGCGGCGATCCCGTCGCTTACATCCGCGAGCACCACGATCGCATCGTGACGCTGCACATCAAAGATCGGAAGAAGAACCACGGCGCCAACGAGCCGTTCGGCCAGGGCGACACCAACATTACCGGTGTGCTGCAACTGTTGCGGGACAGCCACTATCCCATTCCCGCCAACATCGAGTACGAGTACGGCAAGCCGGGCACGGATACCATCGCCGAGATGAAGCGGTGCGTGGCGTATTGCAAAGCCGCACTGGTGTAGCGGTACAGCGTCGCAGTGGGGAGTGCTACTGGCCACTAACCGCCGCCCGCTGCTTGGGAATTGAGCGACACCGGGGTCCCGGGCGATGGGACAGAAAGGGAGCCAGTCAGTGGTCTGCCACTCGGTCATCCAGAGCCTCTCGGTTTCAAACTCCAAGCATCTTCCTCGCAGACACTCCGGTCATTTGCGGTATTGCCGCGTGAACTCGACCAATGCGGCGAGGGTCTGACGCGGGGCACCGGAGTCGATGACCTCCGCGGCGATCGCCACGCCTTGCCGGAAGTCCGACGCTTTGCCGGCCGCCACCAGAGCTGCGGAGACGTTGGCCAGCACGAGGTCGCGCCGATGACCTCTCTCTCCTGCGAGCACGCGACGGAGAATTTCGGCGTTGGTGTTGGGATCGCCGCCCTCTAAGGCTTCGGCCGGCGCCCGCTCCAAGCCAAAGTCCCCAGGCTCCACGTGGCGCGTCACCACGGTCTTCCCATCCGTCTCCGAAACCTGCGTCGGTCCCGTAGTGGAGATCTCATCGATCCCGTCCGCCGCCGCCACCACCAATGCCCGCCTCGTGCCGACCTCGATGAGGGCGAGAGCCATCATCTCGGTGCGCGCGCGGTCGTAGACACCCAGCAGTTGCACCGTAGCACCCAGAGGGTTGGTCAGCGGACCCAGAAGGTTAAACACCGTTTTGGTCTTGAGGCTACGCCGCGCGCTCATTACGTGCTTCATGGCCAGGTGCAAGTGGGGTGCGAAGAGGAACACCATGCCGACCTTCTCCAGGCACTCCGGGATGCGCGCCAGCGGCAAATCGATGGCCACTCCCAGCGCTTCCAGCACGTCGGCGCTACCGGAGCGGCTGGAGATCGAGCGGTTGCCGTGCTTGGCCACGCGCACGCCTGCCGCCGCCGCCACCAGCGCCACTGCCGTCGAGACGTTGAACGTACGGTGGCCGTGACCGCCGGTCCCGCAGGTATCGAGCAGCGGCCCGCCGGCGGCCAGCCCGTTCACTGGCGCTCCCGCTTCCATTAGCAGTTCCGTCGCACGCTGGCGCATGACTTCTGCAAAGCCTACCAGCTCGGTAGGCTTTTCGCCTTTGTCGCGCAGAGCGGTGAGAAAGGCGATGATCTCCGGGTCAGTCACGCCGCCGGAAAGCAGCTCTTCCATCACCACGCGAGCTTCCGCGCGCGTCAGGTCGTGGCCGGCGTCGACTTTGTGCGTCGCTTCGCGGATCATGCATGGTCCTTTGCCGCAATCAAGGAAGTCCGCTGGCCGGGACTCAAATGAGCCACTGCCATCGAACAAGGAAGTTCTTGGTCGATACACCGGATTAGATGTGGAGCGGGGAGAGACTGTTGACTCGGACGGCGGGTGCCGCTTGACTCTCCCAGCCTGCCGCCGTGTCGCGCCTTGCCGGTCAGTTCAGGAGCAGATAGACGAAACGGCGCCGGTCCTCGATACGAAGCCGGCAGGAGCACGCGGTGGAACCGCAGAGCACAGGTATGGCGCCAAAGTACTGCGGCGGGGTAATCAAGCTGAGCTGGCCGCATTGCGGACAGGCCAGCACGGCGAGAAAGTCGTTCTCCACTTGCGCCCGCAGCGACGGCACCCGTTCGAGCATGAGGATATCTCCCGGCTGCATTGCGGAGAGCGCATCTTCGTCCACGTGGTGCAGCGTCTCGGGCGCCGGCGTGATCTCGACGTGGTCCGCTCCCATCTTGACGGCGGACTCCGCGCGGTGGATTGCGGACTTCAGATTGGTGCGGCGTCGAGTCACAGCAGCCTCTCTTCCCCTTGCTGTATCGACAAAGTGGGCCGCGAGCATGAGAGGAATACTTATCAGTGGGCGAGGCGGTTTCCCGCAAACCGGTTCCAGTATGGGTCTGATTCCCGAAATGGAACCGTTCCGCGCTTGGCGACCGCCTTTGTTCAGCACCGTACCCGTACCACGCTAATCGGTTCCGTACCCTCCTGAATCGCGCTGAAACTACCGATCCACTTCCCGGACATGGTTGAGATTGCCCGCGCCAGACGCGGAACCACGCCCGACCATGGTTGCGTGTAAACCATGATGCCGTCTTGTCTTTCCTCCCTTTGGCTACTCCCACCAACTCCTGCCACGCCCTCCGAAAAATCGCTGCCGTCGCTTTGAGCACCGGTCCGGAGTGAAGCGCAAGAACCGCCGGCGGTGCTCTTCGCGGCACGCGTTCGCGCGGGCAGTACTTCGGTACTTCCGGGGAGGTGCCCTGCTTGCTCTGTTTACAGCCGAACGCGCAAGCGATGAGCACAAAACAACAGGAGGCTTCGAAATGACGACTCACGCAGCGGTAACCGGCAGACAGATTGAGGGCGAGGCGCGGCAGCAGCGTGGCCGCACGTCCCGGCAGCGGCAGATCGAGCGAACTCAGGTTTCGGCCCACTCGGCGCGTTCGCGAGCGGCGCACCTGGCTACTTCTGCGACTCAAGGCGACGGGCACGATGAATTGGTGGTGGAACTTCTCCCGCTGGTGAAGAAAGTTGCTTATCGCATGCGCGAACACCTGCCCAACCATGTGGAGGTGGATGACCTCGTGGGAGCGGGACTGCTCGGGCTGTTGGATGCCGTTCGCAAGTTCGACACCCGCAAGCACGTTCAGATCGAGACCTACGCCCGTCATCGAATCCGCGGCGCCATCATTGACGGCCTGCGCAATCTCGACACGGCCTCGCGCGACATGCGCAAGAAGAACAAGAAGGCTCAGCAGATCTACCACGCCTTGGAAGTTAAGCTCGGCCGTCCGGTCGCGGACGATGAGCTTGCCACCGCCATGGGCGTGAGCCTGAAGAAGTGGTACAAGATCGTTAACGAGCTTCAGCCGACCGGCGTCGAGTGGCTGCGGCCCACGGAGGCGGAGGAAGCCCATCCACCCGACCTCGAGAACCTGGCCGGCAACGACCACGCGAGCCCCTTTGATCTCTTTGCCCGCGACGAGCAGCGCGAGATTCTGAATCGCGCCCTGTTGTGCCTTTCCGAGCGCGATCGCGAGATCATCACCCTTTACTATCAGGACGAGCTCACCATGAAGGAGATTGGCGAGAGGGTAGGCGTCGACGAATCGCGCATCTCGCAGGTTCATTCCGTGGCCCTGGCGCGCCTTCGCACGCGGGTGAAAGCCTTGCTGCGGCCGAGCCCACGTCCGGTCCCGCAGCAGACCATTCTGCCAGCCTTTGGAACCGCCCGCATGGAGTCCTTGCCGGCGGGAACTTGGGACGGCCGGTAGGAGAATTGACGATTGCCGATTGACGATTGCCGATTGGAGGCGGCGTCCTTTGTCTGTAGTCCGTTGTCCGTTGTTAGTTGCCCCTCGTGCGCTGCTGCAACTGACCACTGACAACCGACGACTGACAACTTCATTCCAATCGTTAATCGACAATCGACAATCGTCAATTCTACTCATTCCACCCCGCGTGCTCCTGCCAATCGACGATCCGGTAGTGAACCTCTTCCCGCGGTAGCTCGTCGAAAGTCTTCCTCATACCCTCGCTCAGATTGCCGTCCTGCGACTGATAAATCCAGCTCGCCTCCTGCTTGAGGGCCGCCGCCTCGCCGCTCAGAAACACCGGCGCCCTCTCGTACCGATAGGGGGCAGGCTTGTAGCCTCCCGCGCCGTAAGCCTCGTCCGCCAGAATCACGGTGGCCGGGTCGATCGCCTTCTGCGCCAGCAACTCCTGGCAGGCCTTGATGACGAACCAGTTGGCCGTGCGGTGGTCCACGTGGCGTTCGTCCGGGTGAGCGGTGGCGATCATGGCCGGGTGAAACTGGGTGATGATCTGCTTCGTAAGCTCGATCACCGCGTCGCGGGCATAGGGCAGATTGGGCTTCAGGATATTTTCGTAGGGCGCGTGATCGGTGGCGAGATAAATTGAGAGGAAGGGGTCGGTGACGGCGATATGGTGAAACCAGATCTCGCCCGAGCCTCCGTCGGGCAGGCCCATGATGCTCAGGTGGTCGCGGGTGAGTCCGATGTGCTCCAATGCCTCTGCCGATTCCTCCATTCGCACCATGCCGAATTCGCGCGCTTCGTTGGGCCCGCAGGCTTTCCCATAGTACCGCTCGCAGGCGCCCACGTCGCCGCCGGTGAAAATCACCACCTGCACGGGAATCCCGGCCTCGACGGCGGCGCGAATCAGCCCCGCGTAGGAGTGCTCGTCGTCCTCGTGCGGGCAGAAAACCAGCAGCGATGACGGCAGTTGGTTGACGGCCACTTCCAGGGTCGTTTTTGCGTGCGACCCCGGATCAGTGCCACCCGTTATGACTGCAATCGAGTACGTGCCCGGCGCCTGGGAAGCGGGAATGGTCCAGGCGGCATAGTCTTTAAGCGGGTAGGATCGGCCGAAGGCCGAGTGGTCGACCCCAACTACGCCTCCCGACGTGCTATCCTTCACCTGGACCTGCCAACTGAATCCATGCGCGGGGCTCGTTCCCAAGTCCTTCAGCACCCCATTCAGTTTCACCGTATCACCTGGGCGGTAGAGCGTGTGCGAGCGGTCCAAAGTAATGGCGGGCGAGGTCTCTCCCGGCGCGTAAAAGTCGCGGTATTTGGTGAAATCGATGTCAGAGTTATAGCGGTGCGTAAAGCTCAAGCTGTAGGGCTTGGGCAGATCGCGCGTCGCGGTACGGATGATGGCCGGTCGGGTAAACCCCATGTCGTACAAAATCGTGCGATCGCGGTTCCACACCGCCACCGTGTACTGATCGGTCTCCGGCGGCGGAACCTTCTCGTGACGCATAGGCCCGCCGGCCCCCATCACCGCCACCTGCTGTCCTTGGAGAAACGTCGCCGTACCCGCCGCCATCATGGGCAAAGTCACTTGGCCGCGCGCCGGCAGAGTGAGGTCATCGCGCAAGACGTTGAGGGCCAGCGCGGGGTTCGCGGTTTCACGCCCGGCGAGGCTCTTCTCGCCCGAAAAGAGCGAGATCCAGGGGTAGTTCGAGTTGGAGAACTCTATGCGCAGCCCTTTCAGATCCGCGCCCGTCAGGTTCTCGATGGACACCTGGCACTGGATGGGATCGCCCGCCACGTAGAACGTTCTGTCCAGATCGAGCCTGGAGATTTGCACCAGCTTTTTGTAGACCGCAAAGCCGCGCAGCTTCTTCTTCATCACCACCTGGTGCGCGCGGCCGTCCTCCACCTGGAGTACCACGCTGTAGAGGCCGGTGGGAGCATCGGCGGGGATCGGCCACGAGGTCTCAAAGTGGGCGACGCCGGAGCGGTTGCCGCCTTTCCCGCCGGGTCTCTCTGACTGTGGGTCGGCTTGCGGGGCATCGGCCTGCCGGTCCATCTGGACATTCACCGTCGCCGTGGTGCCCACGTACTGGATTTCCGCGAACACCACGTAGTCCCGCAACGCGGAACCACCGGCGGCATCGGTGAGCGTGGCGCGGATAGTGGCGAGGGTGCCTACGTTGTAGCCGCTGTCCGCCGGCGCCCCTTCCACAGAGAGAGACTCGGCGGCGATCCCGGTTTGCGCCACCAAGAACGCGCCAGAGAGCGCGGCGAGAACTAGGGTACAACCCAGTCTTCGAATCATGGGCTTCCAGCTCCTTCATCAATTGAAGCTAGCGAAATGGACCTCCAACCCCTGTCCTGATTTCACGCCAGCTTACGGAGGATCCGCGGCGTCAGCCACCAGACGAGTTGCCCGGGCGACTTGGGCGGAAACTCGCGGAAGCTGATCAGGCAGCACCCGCCTTTCTTGAAGGCCAGGTTGGCGTGGCGTGCGGCCCCGACCAACCGAGCCGCCAGATGGCTCAGGTCGGGTTCATGTCCCACCACGAGAATGCGCCGGCGGTTCTTGTGCTTGGCCAGGAATGCGAGCAGGGATTCCGGAGACGAGCCGGGGCTGAGAGTTTCCGAGATCTCCAACGGGGCGAGGGGACCGAGCGCGCTCGCGGCGATCTTGGCCGTCTCGACCGCCCGCACCAGGGGGCTGGAGACGATCCAGTCCGCCTCGAAGCCAGCTTGCTTGAGGCCGGCGGCGATTTCGTGCATTTTCTTTTTACCCGGCTCGGTGAGAGGGCGTTTCGCATCTTCCGTGTAGCCCGCCACGCCGCGGGGGGCGGCCGCGCCGTGGCGCATGATGCAAAGCTCGTACTCAGATTGCGGATCCTCGGCTTCCAACGCTTTGTCAGGTGTCATCTCGATGTCCTTCCGTGTATAAGGGTGAATGGTGAACAGCCAATGGTGAAACGAATTTCCTTTAATTCACTATTCACCCTTCACCATTCAGTACGCTTCCGCCCAAAGCCTCTCGAACTCCGCCCGATAGACCTCAATCACCCGCGGCTCGCGCAGGACCACCAGATTTTCGTAGTTGTCTTCCTCGGATTCGTTGGTCCAGTTGTAGCTGCCGGTCAGCACGATGGATTCATCGACCAGCACGAACTTGTGGTGCATCTTCGATGCGCGACCCCTCCGGCCGTGTGTGAGCCGGAAGGCGAACCGGCCGTTGGCCACAATCTCACGCGTTACCTCTGTTTCCTCGTACTTCGTCCGATCGAGCACCAGCCGGATGCTGACACCCCGCTCTCCCGCTTCCCCCAGAGCCCGGCCCAGGCGCTTGCTGTTGAGGCGGTAGAGGGCTGCGACAATCGAGGACCGGCTTCCCCCGATCAGCCGGTCAATATTCGCCGCGACCGATTCCTCGCGGGTCAGCAGGACGTCTACGGGCGGCAACTTGCTAGCCTCGCTCATCCTATTCACAGTATACCTCCCTTCTTTTCATTGACGATTGACAATTGGAAAAGCGATCAGCTATCAGCCATCAGCTATCAGCAAGAACCGGCTTTTGTGCTGAGAGCTGACCGCTGATAGCTGAAAGCTGAGTCCAATCGTCAATCAGAAATCGCCAATCCCTCCGCGCTACTTTCGGCGCAGCACGTAGTAGCAACCGCCGTCGCCGGAAGCTTCGGGGCTGATGAAGTCATCGGCGATGTAGCCGGCCGCGAAGTAGTGCGTCATCGCCTTGCGAATCTCCAGGCGCCAGCGCCGGGCGACCGGAAGCGCGTTCTCGCGCATGGCGTCGGTATTGACAGGAACCTGCACCAGCAGTCGCGCGTCTCCCAGGCCTAGCCGGAGGGACTGGTTCTCCAGGAGTCCATCCGCGTTGGTGCGGGTTGCGTTGATTCGCGGGAGGGCCAAGTTGGCGCGAGGGCGCTGGCCCACCAGCCTCTGTTCCACGTGCGCCGCCGCGACTCTCCAGTTCACCACGAAGCGATCGGTGGGCAGGCCCTTTTCAATGACGCTGGCGAAGTGGCCATAGGCATCAATCAGGTATTCCTCCGCCCGCCCGCCCAACCGCGCCAGGTTCAGGGCAGCGTTGCGGCTCTGGAGCGGATCGTACGTCCAGCAGATCGACCGGATACCTTGTTCGAGAGCAAGCTGGCGGTGCACAAGTTTCATTCGCAGGCCGAGTCCGCGGTCGCGGAAACCCGGCTCCACGGCCATCATATGTGACCAGTGGATCAACCGGCCGTGGCGCCGCGCGAGAAAGGCGTAGATGAACCCGACGATCCTGCCGTGGACCAGCGACCCGATCACCGCGCCGCCGTACTTCTGGGTCACGCTCAGCACTTCGCCCGAAACCGATGACGTTCCCCACACCGCCTGTTGAATGCGCTCGCACTGGCGGAACTCTTCCACAGTTTTCAGCCGCCTGACTTCCATGTGGCCATGGCCTCTCCGTAAGAAGGCATAAGTTATCACTCCGGCTCGAAATTCGAAACTCGAAACGCGAAACGCGAAACTCGAAAATGGGAACTCGAAAAGAGCCGGGGCACGACTTCAATTTTCTAATTTCGATTTTCGAGTTTCGAACTCGAGGGTGAATGCGGTTATAATTCCCAGCCGACCTGGCGCCGGCTTCGATCGGCGCAAGCTTCGGGGCCACGCTGACAAGGAGGGTCTTCGTTTCAATGAGAATCGCAAATGCTGTGAAGAGTCTACGCCTGGGAGAGCGGGCGACACGCTCTCGCTCTCTGGTAATGGCTCTGTGCTGTTACGCCCTGCTCGCCGGATCACTCGTGGCTAGGCAGTCTGCGCGGGCGGCTGGAGCCGCCGGACCCGCCGCACTCACCCTAGCGGAGCGCATCCAGCGGATCATCAGCCGGCCGGAGGTCCGCCACGCTCTCTTCGGCATCGAGTTCTACTCATTAGACACGCATCAGGTGATCTACCAGCTCAACGGCGACAAGCTTTTCACGCCCGCCTCCACCACCAAGCTGCTTACCATGGGCACGGCCCTCGAGTTGCTCGGCGCCGATTACCGCTATCACACGCGCGTCTACGCCACAGGCCCGGTCGAGAAGGGCACGCTGAAAGGCGACCTGGTGTTGGTGGCGAGCGGCGATCCGAACCTCTCCGGACGCATCCAGCCGGACGGCACCCTGGCCTTTGAAAATGTGGATCACACCTACGGCGGCAGCGGCAACCCGGACGCGCGCGCGGTCAACGGCGATCCGCTGCTGGTGATCCGCGAGCTGGCGCGCCAAGTGTTTTCGCACGGCGTGCGGCGCATCGAGGGGCGGGTGCTGGTGGATACGAGCCTGTTCCCGGAAGGCGAGGCGGAGCTGGGGACCGGCGCCGTGATCTCGCCCATCGTGGTCAACGACAACCTGGTGGATGTGACGGCCAGTCCGGCGGCGACCGTCGGCGACCCGGTGCGCCTCCAGATCTCGCCGGCCACCGCGTACGTCAAGTTCACCAACGACGCTCGCACCGGCGCCGCCGATTCCAAGCCCGAGATCAATTGGACCAACGACGCGACCAATCCGGACGGCAGCCACTCGGTTACGGTCACCGGAAACATGCCGGGGGGCAAGCCGTCGATTCTCTTCGCCTACGCCGTACCTCGGCCCAGCCGCTTCGCCGAAATGACCCTCGCTCAAGCTCTCGGCGAGGCCGGCGTCACCGTGGCCTCGGGTGGCCCGGCCGCCAAGCCCGACTTTAAGGTGCTCGCCGCCGCCTACACGCCCCAGCATCAACTTGCCGAGCATATCTCACCACCCTTGGTGGAGGAGGTCAAGGTGACGTTGAAGGTCAGCCAGAACCTCCACGCGAGCATCATGCCGTACTTGCTGGGCGCGGTTTTGGCTCACGCTCAATCCGAGTTCGCCCTGGCGGGCTTCAGCCTGGAGCACGACTTCCTCGAGAAGGCCGGGCTGGACCTCAGCGGCGCCTCGCAGAGCGACGGCGCGGGAGGCGCGCATTCCGACTGCTTCACGCCCGACTTCATGGTGCACTACCTCGAATATATGTCCGGCCAGAAAGACTTCCCCGTCTTCTTCCGCGCCCTTCCCATCCTGGGCCGCGACGGCACTCTCTGGAACATTCAGGTCCACAGCCGGGCGGCGGAGAACGTTCGAGCCAAGACCGGAACCCTGGGGGAATACAACGCCCTCGACCGCAACCTGATGGTGACCGCCAAGGGCCTGGCTGGCTACATCACGAATACTGCCGGGAAGCGCTGGGCCTTTGCCGCCTACGTCAATCGCGTCGCCGTGCCCGATGAGCAGGCCATCACCGAGATCGTTGGGCAGCTTATGGGCGAGATCGCTGCGGCCGGGTACGATACCCTCGAGGGCCAGCAATAGGGAACGGAAGAAGAAAATGATGAATGATGAATGCTGAATGATGAGCGAAAAAGGGGCCTTTCTTTTGTTCATCATTCATCATTCATCATTCATAATTCATCATTTCTTCTAGCACCCGTAAGGAGGGCCATGCAGCGAAGACCTCTCAGCACGCTCTGGATTGCAGTCCTGATGCTGGCGGTGGCCCCGGCGCAAGCCGTCTGGGCCGAACAGGGGATTGAGGCGGCCACGGACCGCACCACGTACAATGTGGGTTCGGACGTCCGCCTGGAAATCATCTTCCCGCCGGGCGCCAGTGTCCTTCCGGCGTCCAGTTTGGTGGCCACCGTGCGCTACGCCGGAGAATCGAAGCCATTGGTGGATCGGGCTCCGCTGGTCCATTCCGGGGAATCTTCGTCAGCCCCCGGCGCCTTGGATTCAGGCAGCGACCGTTCGACCGGCTATCACCTTATCTGGAAGATTCCCGCTGATGCACGCACGGGGCGCTACGAGATCGATCTCGCTGGAAAGGACCCGAACTCCGGCGCCACCGTCCTCAGCCAGACCAACGCGGCGTCGTTCGCCGTGCATCGCCGGCTGGTTGAGATCGAGCGGGTGGAGCTGAACAAGAGCCTCTACACTCCGGGCGACCGCGTGCAGTGCCACGTGGTCCTGAAGAACCTTACCGATCAATCTTTGAGCGGGCTGCGCGTGGAGTTCTCGGACCGGTACTGGCCCTGGATTGCCGCGCCCACCGCCGAGGCGGCGAAATCGATCGTCGCTCTGGCCGAGAGCCTCACGCTGCCGGCTGGGGCTGAGCACGATCTGGACTCGGCGACGGCGGGCGTCGCTGGCGCCGTGAAGCAGACGGCGTTCCACCAATACGGCGTCGTCGTGTGGGACCACGAGCGCAAGACGGTGTTAGACATCGCCTTCAGCGCGTTGGTGATCATCCAGCCGCCGGGCATCGATTCTCCGCGGCCGTATCCGGGCCAGTACCTCTACCCCGAGCTCAGCGCTGTCAACGGCTTCGCTTATCGCCATTTCTATCCGCCCGAAGCGGAATCGCCGGCGATCACGTTTGACCACGATCACACGATGTGGGCGCCGGGTGCGAACGCCACCGTAAGCTTCGCGCTGGCCAACCCGACGCACGCGGCGTGGCACGCTGTCCAGGTAGTGGCGCGCCTCCTCAGTTCGGCCGGCTCTGAGCTGGCGACCGACGTCACCGACCAGCAACTCGACCTCGCTTCCGACGGATCCTCGCTCCATCGCAGCGCGGCATTTGCGCTGCCCGCACACGAAGCCGGCATCGATCGCGTGGTGGTGGAAGTTCGCGACACCAACGGCGGCGTGCTGGCCTCCAACACGCTGGAGTTGGGTGTGAACCCACTGCCCAAATCCATCCTGATCTTCTGCGCCCACGAGGACGACGAGGGCGCTTACTCCGGCCTCGCACGGGCAGCGATTGAGAATCACATTCCCGTCCACTATGTCTATTTCACCGGCGGCGACGCGGGCTCGTGCGACCGCTACTACGAGCGCTCGTGCGATGCCGCCGACGCCATGAATTTCGGCGGTATTCGCATGCAGGAGACTGTGGCCTCGCTGGGACACCTGGGCGTGTCGCGCGAGTCCATCGAGTTTGTAGGCCTGCCGGACGGCGCCTCGGGCATGATCTGGTACGACCACCCGCAGCCGTCGGAGCCGTTTCTGGACCCGCTGCTGGCGACGGACCACGCACCGTACGCAGGCATGGTGGAACCGAATGTCTCTTACGACCGGCGCTCGGTGGTGGAGGCGGCGAAGAAGCTGATCGAGAAATATCAGCCGGACGTTATCTGCACCGCACACCCGGGCAGCGCCGGGCATATCGACCACATCGTGAACAATTACTTCGTGGTGAAAGCGCTCCAGGAACTCGCCGCCGAGGGCCGCGTCCCGCCCCAACTTCGGCTGCTGGTGGACCACGCATACAAGGACCAACCGCCCACGCCTTATCATTACCAGCCGCTTACCTTCTTTATTTCCGGCGAGGCGGCGGCGTTAGCGCAGGAGGCATGGTGGTTCTATCAATCGCAGGGCGGCAATGTGGCTGAAGGCCATCTGCGCAGCTTCAGCCAACTTTCCCGCACCGAGGAGCTGCGCCAGGTGTTAGACTGGAACGAGCATCAAGGATGGAACGAAAGGCGTTGAGCCGGAGCGCGGTACGGGAATAGCGACCTTAGACCGTGATCGCACGGGCGGCGTGGGAGTGGCGCCAATAGCCTATGGCGATCACCCGAACGACCATGAAGGAAGAAATCAAAGCCTACGTCGAGGCCGCCGTTAATGCGAAGAACCTCGAGCGCAACGCTCCGCCACCGGCCGACGACGAACCCTTTCCCTGCCCGGCGTGCGGTCAGCTTCTCGGGCCAATGTCCCGTGTCTGTGCGGCGTGCCGGCAGCCGGTGGATCCAGCCAACATCAAGCGCCGGGAAGGCACCCGCCCCGCGGAGAGACCGGCTACGATCGCCGCCGCTCCACCCGTGTCGTTCTCCTGGCAGATCTTCCTTGTCGTGCTGCTGGCCTGGCTGGTGTTAGTGGGGGTTAGTCTGTCGCTGGTGAGCCTCGCCAAGGCTCAGCTCATTTCGTTTGGCGCCGTTCTCGGATCATCCATTTGGGTCTTGCAAGACGCTCGCGCCAAGTCGATTCCTAAACCGTTCCGCTGGGCCTTGGGGTCGGTGATGCTCTGGATCGTTTTCTTCCCCTGGTACCTGTCCCGGCGCCGAAGCCCCGCGGCTCCGTGCCGATGGGTTGAGGCGGAACTCACGCCCGTCGGGAGGTTCCTGGCTTTCGCGCTGCTCGTTCTCCTGGTGCTTTCGCTGGTGGCCGCGGTGACCAAGGGCCCAGTGCCGCACTGAGTGCGACGCACGGACTCGATCATGGCTGGCGTGACGCTCTCCGCGCCATCCAGGCCATCAGCAATCCAAACACCAGAAAGCCTCCGCCCCAGATCAGGTCCACGTTCAGTAGCCCGCCAGGCAGTTCGACGACGCCATGCTCCATGTCCGCGAGCCCTCGAAGCTGCCCGAGGCCGCCAAAAACCAGCAGTATGACCCCGTAGATGGTGAAAATGAATCCGATGGGCCAGCGGATATCAAGCGATCCTATTGCAGCCATAGTTGTCTCACCAGAAGATGATATTGAGAATGAGGCAGAGTCCCAAAACGCCAAGCGCAATCATGCCCGGGCGCTGGTACCACGGCAAGCGCGCTAGCTCCGGCCGCGGCGTCAGGGAGTAAACGAGCCCTACCAGTTCGCTCTCCGGCCGCGGCTTGGTCATCAAGGTCACCACCACGGTTACCACCAGGCCAATCCCGAAGGCCCACATCGCCTGAAAGAAGTTCGCGCCCATGGGACTGTAATAGCGGATCACGTCGGTTCGGTACAGCACATAATGTGAGGTCGAACCCACCAGGCCACACAGCAGTCCCCAAAACGCGCCGTGACCGGTGGTGCGCTTCCAGAACATGCCCAGCAGGAAAGTGGCAAACAGAGGCGCATTGAAGATGCTGAACAGCGCCTGCAGGTAGTCCATCAGGTTGTTGAAGTGCAGCACGATGAAAGCCGTCAAGACGCCGGCGACCACGGCAACAATAGTAGCCACGCGGCCCATCATCAGGTAATGCCGATCGGGTTTGCCGGGATTGATGTGCGTCTGATAGATATCGTAGGTCCAGACGGTGTTGAAGGCGGTCACGTTCCCGGCCATGCCGGACATAAAGCTTGCCAGGAGAGCGGTCATGCCAATACCGAGCAAGCCGGACGGATAAAACCTCTGCAACATCAAGGGCAGCGCCAAGTTGAAGTTCGGCGGCGTGCCGAACCCCGGACTCACCTCGGGGAAGCCAATCGCCACCAAACCGGGGAGGATCACCAGCGCCGGGAAGAACATCTTGGGAACGGCGGCGATCAGGGGCGTACGTTCCGCGGCTGCCATGTCCTTCGCCGCCAGAGCCCGCTGGACCACCAGGAAGTCCGTGCACCAGTACCCGAAAGAAAGAACGAAGCCCAGCCCTAGTGTCATTTCAATCCAGTTCACTCCCAGGGGATTATTGCTGGCGTGCCCGAGGTTGGCCCAGACGTGATCGTAGAAACCGGCGGGATGGCCCGCGCTGACGGCCACGGACTCCAGACTGCTATTGAGGCCCAGGAAGCCGCCTACCGCCTTCAGGCCAAGGATGGTCATGGGCAGGAATCCGAACACAATGAGGAAGAACTGCAGAACCTCGTTATAAATCGAGGAGGTCAGACCGCCCAGCAGAATATAAGCCGCCACCACCGTCGCGGACGCCACGACGCTGGCGAAAAACGGCCAATGCAGCAGTTGCTGGAACAGGAGAGCCATGGCGTACAGGTCGATGCCCGAGACCAGCAAGGTGAGGATGGCGAAGCCACCCGCGTTCAAGGTGCGCGTCTTCTCATCGTAGCGCAGGCGCAGGAACTCAGGGACGCTGCGCGCTTTGCTGCCGTAGTAAAACGGCATCATGAAGACGCCCACAAAGCACATGGCCGGAATCGCGCCGAGCCAGTAGAAGTGAGTGACCACCGCGCCGTACTTGGCGGCGTTGGCCGCGTACCCCAGAACCTCGAGCGCGCCGAGGTTGGCAGACATGAAAGCCAGACCCGTGACCCAGCCGGGAATGGATCGCCCGGAGAGGAAGAAGTCTTCGCTCGTCTTCATGTGGCTGCGCAGCCAGAACCCGATGCCCAGCACGAAAGCGAAGTAAATAGCGATGATCGAGTAGTCGACCAAACCGAGATGCATTTCCATAGCGGCACCACCGAAGCGCGACTTGTATCACAATCACCAATCAAAGTAAACAGAATTACTCCCGCTCGTCTTGGGCTGGGACGCGTTTAGCCTGCCCCTCGATTGGCTATCAGCCATCAGCTATCAGCTATCAGCAAGAACCGGACTTTCGTGCTGAGAGCTGAGCGCTGATAGCTGAAGCTGTTTTCAATCTTCGGCCGGCAAGCCTTCGTTGGACAGGGCTAGTTCAGGAAGTACATGCGGTAGAGCGTGTCGCGCTTGTGGGGACGAAAGCCGGCGTCGGCGATCAGGCGCCGCAAACCTTCCTCGGTCGACTTGTTGTGGCAGCCGGCGGCGCTGACCACGTTCTCTTCGATGAGGATGCTGCCCACGTCGTTGGCGCCGAAGCGGAGCGCGATCTGGCAGATCTTGTGGCCGGGGGTCAGCCACGAAGCCTGCACGTTGACGATGTTTTCCAGGTACAGGCGGGAGATGGCTAGCGTCTTCAAGTAGTCTACAGCGGTTATCTCTTCCCGCACCAAGCGCCCCAGCGACGTGTTCTCGCGCTGGAAGAACCAGGGGATGAAGGCGGTGAAGCCGCCGGTCTCTTCCTGCAGGTTGCGGATGCGCTCCAGGTGATTGACGCGATGCTGCAGCGTCTCGCCACAGCCGAACATCATGGTGGCGGTGGTCCTCATGCCAAGCTGGTGCGCGGTGCGATGGACTTCCAGCCACTCATCGGTGCGGCACTTGAGGCGCGCGATGCGGAAGCGGACCTCGTCGTCCAGAATCTCGGCGCCGGCGCCGGGAATGGAATCGAGGCCCGCGTCCATGAGCCGGGCGATGACGTCGCGCACGGTGGTGCCGCAGATCTCGGCGATGTTCAGCACTTCCGGCGCCGAGAGGCAGTGCAGGTGGATTTGGGGATAGCGCCACTTGATGCTGCGCAGCAGGTTTTCGTAGTAATCGAGCTTGAGGTCGGGATGCAGCCCGCCCTGCATCAGCACGCCGGTGCCGCCCAGGGCCAGCGTCTCCTCGATCTTCTGGTAAATGGACTCCAGCGGCTGTACGTAGCCCTCCGGCGAGCCCACCGGCCGGTAGAAGGCGCAGAAGGAGCAATATTCGGTGCAGATGTTGGTGTAGTTGACGTTGCGGTCGATCTGATAGGTGATCACGTTGCCGGGGTGCAAGCGCCGGCGCACAGCGTCGGCCTCCATACCGAGCCCGATCAGATCGTCGGACGCCAGCATCTCGAGAGCTTGGGGTGAAGTCAGCATAAGAAAACTATGAATTATGAATTATGAACTATGAACGAAGGAGGTAGAAAGTAGACGGTAGACGGCACACGGGGAAGAGGACTTCTTCCCCTTTATGCAGTTTACCGTCTACCTTCTGCCTCTTTTCGTTCATCATTCATAATTCATAATTCACAATTCCATGGCCACCGTCTGCGCAACGAACCGCAGCTCCTTCCCGGCTGGAATCAGTCCTTCTTCCGCCGCCAGCTTGTAGAAGAGGCGCAGGCCCGCGAGATTCTCCTCATCCAGGTCATAATTGATGTTTTCGGCGAGATAAAGCTTCACCGCCGATTCGGTCAATTCCAGGCGCGGTGCCCATTCCGACGCTATCGCGTCCAGGTGTCGCAGTCCCTGGTCGCGCGACTCCTGGAATTCCCGCACAAACTCCGCCAGTCCCGCTTCCGGCCGCCCCGCCCAAAGCGCAAACACAAACGGCAGACTGGTGAACTTCTTCCACTCGGCGGCCAGGTCGTAAACGAAAAGGGTTGCTGCCCTCGTGACAAAAAGAGATTCTTCGCTTCGTTCAGAATGACATGCCGGAATCGAGTTGTCGAATCGAGTTTCCAGTTTCCAGTTTCCAGTTTCCAATTTCGAGTTTCCAGTTTCCGGTTTCCAGTTTCCAGTTTCCACCTTCAACTGATAGGCTAGCGCCGGATCGCCGATCAGGAGCGCCGCGTCGACCCGCTTCAGCATCTCCTCCGGCTGCGGATCGGCCGGCTCCGATCTGAAATCGAGACCATAGAACCGGCGCAGTAAAACCGTCACCAGGGCCGCGGAGGTGCGCGACGAGTTGTCCATCGCTACCGACCGGATCTCCTCAATCGGCACCTGGCTGAGCAGCAGCACGCTCTTCACCAGTCCCTTGGAGGCGATGCAGACGCCGGGCACGATCTCCGCCCCGTCAATCCGCGGGACTTCGATGGACGGAACAATCCCCACGTCGGCTCGCCCCTGGGCGACGGCGTCCGCGCACCGCGCCGGGGTGGTGAACTCCAGGTCAAACTTGCCGCGCTCAGCGCCGTGGAGCATTCCCCAGACGAGCGGCGCGGTGTTCAAGTATTGCACGACGGAGATGCGGGGCTTGGTCATAAACGGAGCACGGCTCACCTGACTAACGATTATATCGCCCGCTGGCCCTCGGTGCCAGTGGTAATCAACCAACCCAACCGTCAAGGTTCAGCAAGAGTCGAAAGTCAAAAGTCAAAAGTCGAAAGTCGAGCCCGTCTTTGACTTTCGACTTTTTGACTCTCGACCTTCGACTTTGTCTTTTCAATAACATCGTGGCTTCCCTTGCTCAAAAAACGGTTGAAAGTCGAAAGTTAAAGGTCGGAAGTCATCGTCGCCTCACTTTCGACGTTTAACTCTTGACTTTCGACTTTCTTGAGCCTCCCACCCTCCACTTTCGGCCTCTTTCTCCCGAAACCAGCGCCTTCGACCTCAAGTAAGGCACTCGCGACTGTCCGATGCCACGAGAACACACGGAGAAATCCCTTCATTTGGCGCACCGGTGCCACCCGACCCCTGCTTGGCACGATTCCCGCCAGGGCCAGGGAGAGCCCCTTACGCTGTAGCGCGGGCGTCTCGCCTCCCGCCTAGACTAGGCGGGATGGGCATCTCGCCCATGGGGCCCGAACGCCGTTCGGCCCTACAAATGGTCGTCGTGCGCCGCCTCGGCATCCGCAGGGGCCATATCCGCAGACGCTTCGGTGCTCTCAGCGGCGCCGCCCACACGGCCTCCACCTGCAGCCGAGGACTGGGGAGCCTGGTTCAGTTCCTCAGACTGGCGAGGTGAACTCGCCCCTTCGGGCTGAGGATCTTTGTTCTCTTCCTCACCTTGGCGAGGTAAACTCGCCCCTACCGGCTCCTGACTGCTGGCGACCGGTTCCTGACTGTCGGCCCCGGCGTTTGCTTCCGCTTCCTCGCGCTCCCACTTGAGCTGCTGCCGCAAATCCTTCCGCAGTTCCATCAGCAGCTTGATCTTGCGGTCGATGGCCCGGTCCAGCGTCGCTGCTTCCTGGATGATCCACCTCGACCCTTCGTCCGGCGCCAGCATCGCTCCCTTCGCCCACGCCGTCAACTCGATGTGGTCCCGCCGGAACAGTGCGTATTCCGTCTCCACCTCCTGCGTCTCCACCTCGATCGCATTCAGCAGCAGCTCGCGCTGCTTCTTGGGACTTCTCCCCTCAGTCTCCTCCTCCGGGCGGGCCAACTGGCGGAAGAGCGCCTGGATGGCCCCTCCATGGTCCGTAGTATTCTCCCCGTAGAGATACCGGATCAGCCGGGCGTGGTCGTCCGCGAACTGGCGCCGCTCGGCGTCTTCCCGGAGGATCCCTAGAGACTCATCCGGAAAGTCCCGCAGCAACCTCATGTTCGAGTTTCGGGGGGCCGAACGGCGGATATTGATGAGTAGCAAAAAAAGTGCAGGGAAGTTCAAAAAAATCCTTGACTTTTGCTGAATCTATGATATTGCATAGATATGGCCACTCTCGAAGATCATTTCCCGACTCGCCTGCAGGGCATCCGCCGCCAGGGCGGCACCGTGCAGGTTTACGCCAACATCCCCCTTCCCTTGGCTTCCGCCCTCGACTTGCAACCCGGCGAGACGGTCACCTGGAAGGTGGTCGACCGCACCCACCTGCTGTTGGTGCGCTTGCCGGAGCGGAAGGCCCTCTCCGGCGTGGCCCGGCCGTCCGGGGAGAAGAAGTCGCCATCGGGCCGGGAGGTACGGTCATGATGGGCACCCGCTCTCCCCAAGACAAGCTCTTTGCCGCCGACCGGATCTATCTCGATTTTGTCGGGCGCGACACCTTGTACGGGTACCTGGCCCAGAACCGGCAACATCTGTTCCGGGATGAAGA
>Ga0209039_10001194_pt1 | contig 24689 bp, 19 predicted proteins | sample BogFormECP12_OM1_FD_188238 | JGI IMG/M metagenome (GOLD analysis project Ga0209039, IMG submission 188238) | Bog forest soil microbial communities from Calvert Island, British Columbia, Canada - ECP12_OM1 (SPAdes) (version 2) | ecosystem: Environmental > Aquatic > Freshwater > Wetlands > Bog ... | reverse complement strand
TTAAACTTCCGCGGAGAATTCCGCCCCCCAAACTCGAGAGTCGTCGTGGATATCGAAACCCTGACCCAGGAACGCAACTTCCAGTTGGCCGACGGCTTACATCGCATGGCCAGCCAGTCCAACAGCTTTGCCCTGCTGCTGCGCTACCAGGCCCAGGCCGAGCGCCAGTACCGCCGTGCCATCGAGGAATTCGAGCGCCTCAAGTCCCTGCGGGAAGAATTACGAAACGAAGCCAATTCCGCCGAAACCGAGACAAACGAAACCACTTGCGCCCCTTGCGAAACGACCCCAATTCCTCCCGGCGACCCCGCACGCCCGCCGGCCCCCGACCCCTGGCCCCCAATCTCCGCCCTCCAGCTTCCGGCCTCCGCCTCGCAGACTCCCCAGGCTCCCCAGTGAGGCTTGTTATACTGGCATTTCCATGCTCAGAGTTCGTTTTGCGCCTTCTCCCACGGGCTTTTTGCACATTGGGAGCGCGCGAACCTTCATCTTTAACTGGCTCTACGCCCGCCACCACGGTGGTGTCATGATCCTGCGCATCGACGACACCGACGTGGAGCGCAACACCGAGGCCTCGCTCACCTCCATTTTCGAGGGCCTGCGATGGCTCGATCTCGGCTGGGATGAGGAGTACAGGCAGTCTGAGCGCCTAGCCCACCACCGCGAGATGGCCGAAGCCATCTTCCAGAAGGGCCACGCTTACCGCGATTTCACCCCCGCGCAATCCGGCGAAACCGAACGCTCCGGCGCCCAGGGAACTTGGCTCTTCAATTCGGGAATGCGCGACCTTTCGCCCCAGGAGAGCGACCGCCGCGCCGCTTCCGGCGAGCCTTTCGCCCTCCGCTTCCGCGTGCCCCGCGATTCCGCGCGCCAAGTCGCCTTCACCGACGCCGTCTACGGCCCGCAGTCCAAATCCACCGCCGATATCGAGGATTTCGCCCTCCTCCGCAGCGACGGTATGCCCACCTATCACATGGCTTCCTGCGCCGACGACGCCGCTCTTCGCATCAGCCACGTCATCCGCGGCCAGGACCACCTCACCAACACCTTCAAGCACGTCCTCATCCTCAAGGCCGCCGGGGTGGCGACGCCCCAGTTCGCGCACCTCCCCTTGCTGGTGGCCCCCGATGGCACCAAGCTCTCCAAGCGCCGCCACGGCCCCGTCGTCAGCGTCACCACCTATCGCGACGCCGGCTTTCTGCCGCACGCGTTTGTCAACTTCCTCTGTCTGCTCGGCTGGTCCCCCAAGGACGACCGCCAGCAAATGACCCGCCAGGAAATCGTCGACGCCTTCTCACTCGAAGGCATCAATCGCTCCAACACCACCGTCGAATTCACAGACCAGGACCCTTTCGATCCCAAGGCCATCTGGTTGAATGCCGAGCACATCCGCGCATTGCCCATCGACGACCTCGCCGATCGCCTCCTGCCCATCGTGCGCGCCGCCGGTTTCCCCGTGGACCGCTCCAGGATGCTCGCCATCACTCCGCTAGTCCGCGAGCGCATGAAGCTGCTCCGCGATGTCCTCACCGTGGCCGATTTCTTCTTCGTCGAACAGATGCCGCCGTATGAAACTTCCGAGCTGATCCCCAAAAAGGGAGACGCGGCCCTGGCCCTCACCGTCTTGCGGCAGGCCCTCCCGACGCTCGCCGCCGCCGAATTCTCGCATGACGGCCTGGAGGCGGCGCTGCGTTCCGCCGCCCAAACCCTGGGCATCAAAGCCGGCCAGATGTTCGAACCTATACGCGTCGCCGTGTGCGGCCGAAAGACCGCGCCGCCGCTGTTTGGAACCCTCGAGGTCCTGGGCCGCGAAACCTGCCTCCGGCGCATCGACCAGGCCATTGCCAAGTTGAAGGAATTATGAATCCGACTACCGGTCCTACCAATTTCGTCCGCGACATCATCATCGAAGACCTGAAGACCAACAAGTATGCCGGGCGCGTGCACACGCGCTTTCCGCCTGAGCCTAACGGCTACCTCCACATCGGCCACGCCAAATCCATCTGCCTCAACTTTGGCCTCGCGGCCGAGTTCGGCGGCAAGACCAACTTGCGGTTCGACGACACCAATCCCTGCAAGGAAGAGACCGAGTACGTCGATTCCATCATCGATAATGTCCACTGGCTCGGTTTCGATTGGGAGGACCGCTGCTTCTACGCCTCCGACTATTTCGACCAGTTGTACCAGTGGGCCGTCCAGCTCATCAAAGCCGGCAAGGCCTACGTCTGCGATTTGACCGCGGAAGAAGTCCGCAAGAGTCGCGGTTCCCTCACGGAGCCAGGCCAGGAGAGCCCTTACCGCAACCGTTCTGTCGAGGAGAACCTCGATCTGTTCGAGCGCATGCGCGCCGGCGAGTTTCCCGATGGCGCCCGAACCCTGCGCGCCAAAATCGATATGGCGTCCGCCAACCTGAACCTCCGCGACCCGGTCATGTATCGCATCCTGCACGCGGACCACCACCGCACCGGCGACAAGTGGTGCATCTACCCGATGTACGATTTTGCCCATGGGGAGTCCGATTCCATCGAGCGCATCACGCATTCCATCTGCACCCTGGAATTCGAGGACCATCGCCCGCTCTACGATTGGTATGTCCAGCAGTTGGGCATCTACGCCCCGCAACAGATCGAGTTCGACCGGCTCAACCTCACCTACACCCTGCTCAGCAAGCGCAAGCTGCTCACCCTGGTTCAGAACGGGCTGGTAAGCGGCTGGGACGATCCGCGCATGCCCACCCTTTCCGGCATACGCCGCCGCGGCTACACGCCCGAGGCCATCCGCAATTTCTGCGGCGCCGTGGGCGTGTCGAAGACCAACGGCTCTACCGAGTTGGCGCTGCTCGAGCACTACGTGCGCGAGGACTTGAACAAGCGCGCCCCGCGCGTCATGGCCGTTTTGCGCCCCTTGCGCGTGGTCATCGACAACTACCCGCCGGACCTGGTGGAAGAGATGGCCGCCATCAACAACCCCGAAGACGCCGCCATGGGCACCCGCAAAGTGCCGTTTTCGCGCGTGCTCTACATCGAGCAGGATGATTTTCGCGAGGTCCCGCCCAAGCAGTATTTCCGCCTCTCCCCCGGCCGCGAAGTGCGCCTGCGCTACGGCTACTTCATCACCTGCACCGGTGTGGTGAAGGACGAAAAGACGGGCGAAGTTCTGGAAGTGCATTGCACCTACGACCCCGCCACCCGCGGCGGCGACTCGCCCGACGGCCGCAAAGTAAAATCCACCATCCACTGGGTCTCCGCCGCCCATGCCATCGACGCCGAAGCGCGCCTCTACGAGAACCTCTTCATCAAGGAAAACCCCGACGAAGTGGCCGAAGGTCAGGATTTCACCGCCAATCTCAACCCGCACTCGCTGGAGGTTGTGCGCGGCTGCAAACTGGAACCGAGCCTGCGCGACGCCGCGCCTGGCGCCCGTTACCAATTCGAGCGCCTGGGCTATTTCTGTGTCGACTTAGATTCGAAGCCCGGCGCGCTAGTCTTCAACCGCACCGCCGCCCTCCGCGACACCTGGGCCAAAATCGAGAAACGCGAGGGCCACAAACCGAAATGATCATTCTCGGCATCGGCGGAATCCTCGGCGACGCCGCCACCGCCATCTTGAAGGACGGCGCCCTCGTCGCCGCCATCGAAGAATCCAAGCTCGTCCGCCGCCGCACGCATTGGGGCGGCCACGGCGAACTCCCCGAGCACTCCATCGCCAAGTGCCTGGAGTTAGCCGGCGCCACTCCGCAACAGGTGGATGCCGTGGCCATCGTGCGCCCCATCCCCGAATCCGATTTCCACCTCAAGCTGCGCGCGCGCTTCCGCGAAAGCCGCATCGTGGTGCTCGAACACCACCTGGCGCACGCGGCCTCCGCCTACTACCCTTCACCATTTGAGGAAGCGACGGTCCTCACGCTCGACCGCGGCAGCGACCTCCGCTGCGGCTCGCGCTGGCAGGCCTGCGGCCCGCGCATGACCCTCGAACACGAACAGTATTCCCCAGACTCACTCGGCGATCTCTACGGCCGCGTCACCGAACTGCTGGGCTTCGACGCCGATGTGGAAGAGCACAAGGTGCAGTGGCTCTCCGTGGGCGGCGACGGCCGTTATCGCGATCTGTTCCTCGAGATCCTCAGCCTTACCGATGCCGGACCGCGCCTCGACCGCTCCTTCTTCAGCACCGAGCGCCTGAACCGCGGCGGTTTCAGCGCGCGTTTCTACGAGCGCCTCGGATTGAAAGACGGCGCGCCGATTCCCGACGACCTGCGTCCCCACGTCGCCGCCGGCATCCAGAAGGCCGTCGAAGCAGCCGTGATTCGCATGGCCGGCCAAGGCCGCAACCTATGCCTGGCCGGCGGTCTGGGCCTGAATGCGCTGCTGGTTTCCGCGCTCGAGAACCGCTCCGGGTACCAGAACGTCTTCGTGCAACCCGCCTCGGGCAATGCCGGGACCGCCATCGGCGCGGTGCTCGAAACCTGGCACGGCGCTTACCGCCAGGAACAGCGCGTAGCGCTCGATACGCTCTGCCTCGGCCCTTCCTACACCGCGCCCGAAATCAAGCAGGTGCTCGAAAACTGCAAGCTGCGTTTCCGCTACATGCTCACCATGGACGAGTTGATCGGAACCGCCGTAGCGCAACTGAACGACAACAAGATCGTGGCCTGGATGCACGGCCGCATGGAATTCGGCGCGCGCGCGCTGGGCAACCGCAGCATTCTGGCTTCTCCGCTCGACGCCTATTCCACCGAGAACCTCAACATCTTCATCAAGCACCGCGAGCCGTTCCGCAAATTCGCCGCGTCGGTTCCCGCCGAGTTGTGCGACCGCTATTTCGACGTCGGCACCAACGCGCGCTTTCTCTCCACCATCGGCCGCGTCAAGCCGGAGCACCGCGACAAACTAGCGGCGGCCATTCTGGCCGACGACTTGGTGCGCGTCCACACCGTGGATCGAGAAGAGAACCCGCTCTACTGGAAGCTGCTCCACGCCGCTGGAAAGGCCACGGGCCTCCCGGTGCTCTACAATACGTCGTTCAATCTCTTCGGAGAGCCCCTGGTCTGCACCCCGCGCGACGCCGTGCGCAGCTTCTACTCCTCGGGGATCGACGCCATGTTCGTAGGGAACTTCTTCTTGCAGAAGTAGGCCCCCGAAAGTACATGAAGAACTGAGCGGGCACGCTGAGCGGCAGATCTGACCTTGTGGGGCAGCTTTGTAAGCTGCGGCCGATTTGTAATCGGCCCATTGGCGCGCTGCAAGTGGACCGGCGGCGGTAACAAACCGCCGCGCAGGTTGGAAACCTGCCCCACATCGAGGGCGCACTCCGGCATACGGGAATTCCGTACACTTGAATTGTGAAAGTGTGATCGTTCCGGGTACAGGTGGTGTTCGAAAGGCCCGCTGGACCCGGCAGGGTACGCCACGAGCGATCAATCGGATATGACTGCCGCGGATCGGAAGGTCGCAAGAAAGTTCGCGGAGGGTTTGAAAGATGCCAAGAAGCAAGCGGGTAAGTAAGCGCGCGCCTGAGAAGCTCAGCAGACTCGGGAAGGACGTTGTTCATGGGTTGAAGGAAGCGGCCGCGCATGTTCGAGGTGAGATCTCTCTGCGGGCATACGAGTACGATGCCCTTGGCCCGGTGGACGTGAAGGCGATTCGCGCGAAATCGGGACTCTCACAATCTCAGTTTGCCCGCCGATTCGGATTCAGTAGTCGCACACTGCAGGACTGGGAACTGGGCCGATCGCAACCGCCAAGCGCTGTTCGCGCCTATCTCACTGTCATCGACCGTTTTCCGGAGACGGTCGAGAGGGCTCTGTTGGGCGCCGCATGAGATTGCCGCGGCAACGGACGGAATCAGTCCGTTTGGCCTAGCGCCTGCGCTGCGTCGGCGGAAGAGTCACGTGACCGAGTCACGCCCTGTAGAAGTGCCAAAGGAACGCCATGTCCCCTTCTGGGAGACAGGTCCCTCAACGAGCCTGTGTTTCCGGGATTCGGCGGGCAAGCAGCCGGGCTGTTCCCCACTCAATGCGTTTGGCGAACAGCATTGGCGTTGACCTAAAGAACATTTGGAGCGGGAAACGTTTCGTTTTTGCCGCACTTTCTAGGTTCGGAGTCTTACGCCCCGTTCCGGGGCTTTGCGGCCGTTCATCCCGTTCCCAAGGCTGACGCTTTGGGCTACTCTCTTGCGCCATCCGGGCTCAGCCGGCAATTAGGTTGTCAGGTGGACCGCCGTGGTCTTCACCACGGCGCACATGTCATCGCCGGGCTTCAATTGAAGCTCGGCGGCCGATTGCGCGGTGATCACGGCTACCAGCGGGACGCCGCAATCCAGTTCCACGCGCGCCAGCGGGCCCTCCGGAATCACGGAGAGTACGCGGCCCGGGAGTCGGTTCCTGACGCTCGAATCCCGCGGCGAGTCGCGTGTGAGCGCTACATCCTCCGCGCGAATGCACGCAACCACCGGCCCCGTTTCGCCCGAGTCGACGCACTGCAATTGCGCCGCTCCCACCGCGACCGTGAGCAGGCCCGAGTGATGCGACACGATCTGGGCCGGCAGGACATTCTCGACACCCACCGACTCCGCCACCTGCGCATCGGCGGGGTGACGGAACACGTCCTGGACCGGACCGGCCTGGCGGATTCGGCCGTCCACCATCACCGCCATCCAGTCGCCTAGCGCCACGGCCTCCATGCGGTCGTGCGTGACCAGGATGCTGGGGACGCCGCCACTAAGCAGCATCCGCCGCAGGTCGTGGCGCATGCGGGCGCGCGCGGCGGCGTCGAGCGCCGATAGCGGCTCATCCAGCAGCAGCAGCGCCGGCTCCGCGGCCAGCGCGCGCGCCACGGCCACGCGCTGCTGCTGGCCGCCGGAGAGCGCGCGTGGGAAGCGATCGGCCAACTCCGCCAGGCCGAAGACATCCATGAGTCTGCGGGCGGTTTCGCGGCGCGCGGCATACTCCACGTTGGCGGCCACGGTCAAGTGCGGGAACAGCGCGCAATCCTGAAACAGGAACACCGCGCGGCGTTGCTGGGGCGGCAGGCAAATCGCTCGCTGTCCGTCGTACCAGGGGGAATCGCGGAAAGTGATGGCGCCATCGTCGGGGCGGTCGAGACCCGCCAGCAGCCGCAAGAGCGTGGTCTTGCCTGCGCCGGATGGGCCGAATAGCACCGTCACCGGGGATTCGGCGAGCGGGAGACGCAGTTCCGCACTCAGCTCGAAACCGGAAGCCAGGCGCTTCCGGCAGCGGCAGGTCAGCTCATTGGCCATAGTGCCCAAACCCGGCGTTGCAGCGCGTAGGTGAGCGCCAGCACCGTAAACGAGACGGCCAGCAGAAACAGCGAAGTCTCCGCCGCCGCGCCGTAGTTCAATCCTTGCACCTGGTCGTAGATGGAGATCGAGACCGTGCGCGTCACGCCTGCGATGTTGCCGCCCACCATCAGGACCACGCCGAATTCGCCCATGGTGTGCGCGAAGCTTAGAATGGCGCCGGTGGCGACGCCGGGCAGGGCAAGGGGGATGATGACGCGGCGGAACGTCGCCAAGCGCGAGACTCCCAGGCACCAGGACGCTTCCACCAGTTTGCGGTCCACCGCCGCGAATGCCGCGGCAACAGGCTGCACGGTGAACGGCAGGCTGTAGAGCACCGAGGCCACCAGCAAGCCTTGGAATGAGAACGGCAACATGCCGCCGGTGAGCCTGGCATAGAGCGCGCCCACCGGACTGCGCGGGCCGATCGCCAGCAGCACGTAGAACCCCAGGACCGTCGGCGGCAAAACAAGCGGGAGCGCCACGACGGCTTCAACCAGGAACTTCCAGCGATGCGGCGAGAATGCCAGCCAGTAGGCCAGCGGCATTCCCACCGCGAGTAGGATCAGGGTGGTCGAAACCGCCAGCCGCACGCTCAACCAGATGGCTTGCCAATCCATATCAGTTTGCCGGCAAAGAGAAACCGTACTTCTTCAAAATGCGCCGGCCGACTTCGTCGAGGAGGAAGGACCGGAACTCCCGGGCGGCCTTGGAGTCCTTCAGGATAACGCCGCCTTGCTCGATCTCCGGATAAGCCCCGATAGGGACAATCCAATAGCGTCCCTGAGCGCGGACCGGCGGCGCCAGCGCCAGCGAGAGGGCGACAATGCCCACGTCCGCCGCGCCGCTCTGGACAAATTGCAGGGTCTGCGCGATGTTCTCGCCGAGCACTAGTTTCCCCGCGACACTGTCGTAGATGCCCAGCGAGTGTAGCGCCGCTTCCGCCGCCCGGCCGTACGGCGCGTGCTGCGGGTTGGCGATGGCCACGTGCCGCACCGAAGCCGCCCGCAGCGCGGTGGCAGGGTCCAGCGGCGATGAGGCCGGTACCCAGACCACTATCCGGCCCACGGCATAGACGAACAGCGAGTCGCGCACGCCGACGCCGTCATGCACGAGCTTGCGCGGATACTCCACGTCCGCCGAAAGGAAAATATCGAAGGGGGCCTGGTTGCGGATCTGCGCATAAAAATTGCCGGAGGACCCGTATGCCATCCGGAGGTCCACATCGGAATGCTCGGCTCGGAACTTTCGCGAGATTTCGTCCAGCGCGAAGTTCAGGTCCGCCGCCGCGGCAATCGTCAACTTGTGCGGCTCCGTCCGCCGCCCGCAGCCGGCCGGGAGCAGGCACAATAGTAGACAGCCATATCGGATAGACGACAGTGACACTACTAAAGGACAATACCATAGCCCCCGAGCCGTGCGTGCATAACCGGCTGGCGGAGTTCCGGCAACGGCGCGGGGTGGCCGCGGCCGCCCTGGCCAAACTGGCGGGCATCAGCCGTCAGACCATCTACGCCATGGAAGCGGGCAACTACGTTCCCAATACCGCCGTCTCGCTGCGGCTGGCCCGCGCTTTGGAAGCGCCCGTGGAAGACCTTTTCAGCCTCGATGCGGAGGAGCCGCGCCCGCCCCGCCTGGTGCGCGCCGAGATCATCGGCACGGGCGATCTGTTCGCGGGCGCTCCTGTGGAGTTGTGCCGCGTGAACGGCCGGCTCGTGGGCGTGCCCGCCGTGCCCGCGCCGCGGCAACTGCCGTCCACCGACGCGCTGCTGGTGAGCCCAGAGCGGTCCACGGTCGAACTGCTGCGCGAAGAGGATTCAGAAAGCCGCCTGCTGGTGGCCGGCTGCGACCCCGCCACCTCGGTGCTGGCGCGTCATCTACAGCGTGCCAATGTGCGGCTGGTGACGGCGCCCGTCAACAGCACGGTGGCGTTGCAGCTTCTCAAGCGGCGTTTGGTCCATGTCGCCGGCACGCACTTGAAAGACGAGGTCGCCGCCATCCGCGCGGAGTTCCCCGGGAAGAGCGTCGCGGTTTTCGCCTTCGCCGTGTGGGAAGAGGGGCTCGTGCTGGCGCGCGGCAATCCCAAGAAGATCCGCCGGGTGGAAGACCTGGCGCGCGCGGAGGTGAAGCTGGTCAACCGCGAGAAGGGCTCGGGAAGCCGCCAACTGCTGGACCGCCGCCTCAAGGCCGCCGGCATTTCTCCGCGCTCCGTCGCCGGCTACGCCGAGTGTGCCGCGGGCCACCTGGCGGCGGCGTGGCGCGTCCATGCGGGCCTGGTCGATTGCTGCGTGGCCACGCGTTCCGCCGCGCGCGCGTTTGGCCTCGACTTTGTGCCCCTTACCAGCGAGCGGTATGATATGGTCCTTCGCCAGGAGCACCTGGAACTCGGCGCCGTCGAGCGGCTTCTCGACACCCTGACGCAAGCCGCGTTCCGCCACGAACTGGAAGCGCTTTGCGGGTACGATACTCGTGAGACGGGCCGGAGATGCCAATGAAGAAGAAACCGGAAGATCTGGTCGCTGAGATTCGCGCTTACTGCGCCGCGCAACAAGACCCCAAGAAGGCGGGCAAGTGGGAGCGCTACCTCCGCGAGGGCTACGACGCACGGGGCCTGCTGGACAAGGACCATCCGATCTGGAACGAGAAGCAGCAGGAGTGGCTCGAGAGCTACGGCGGTTTGGGGTTACACGGTTTCCTGAAAGCCGGTGAGCTGCTTTTCCAGAGCGGGAAGTATGAAGAAGGCGCGCTGGCCATTCGCTTCCTCAAGATGCGGCCGGCGATCCCGCCGCTGCTGGATTTCCTGCGGCCGCTCATGATGGACGAAGAGCGCGTTGTGCACCAGGGCGCGGGTTGGTTTCTGCGCGAAGCCTGGAAGCAGGACCCCCAGCCGGTGGAGGCATTTCTGCTCGAGTGGAAGGACAGCACGCCCAGGCTGATCTTCCAGTACGCCACCGAGAAGATGACGCCGGCCGCGCGCGCCCGCTTCCGCCGCGGCAAGTCCTCGTGATTTATTCCTTCAGGCCCAGTTCGGCACGGATGCGAGCTACATCGCAATACGGTTCGCCGGTCTGGCGTTTGTGCCCCTCGATATTCTCGAAGTCCCGTAGAAGGGCCGAGACCTTGAGCCGGCCGGCCTCAGTCTTCACGGCTTGGCGCGGAGTCTTCCCGCCGAGCGCGGGAAGCGCCATATCGGGCCACTTGGCGGTATGCTCCTCCATGTACTCCGCAATCAGTTTGTTGCGCACCTCGGGTGGAATTTCGTCTCCGGCTGGTTCGGTGGGGCGAGGCTCCGTAAGGGCCCGGCGCTTCATTTCGCGCTGCGTGGTGAACTCATCGCGCAGGTGTTTCAATGCCGGGCCGGCAAGGTCGGCGAGCATCCGCTTACCTCGCCCATGGCGCTTTTTCGAGTTGCATTCGAACACCATCTCCGTGCCCTCGATCCGTACGTTGCCCAGCACGGTGTTCCCTTTTTCGCCGACCGCACCTCTCAACCAGGTGAAGTGCTTCCCCTCGTCGTCTTCGAAAATCTCAGGGCAGCTTCCAAGAGCCGTGGTGAGCGTCTCGCGGTCCACCACCCGGTACACGGCTTTGGAGAATAGGATCTCCTCGCCATCGGTGTTGGACAACTGAAGCGATTCGACCCATTCGGTGTGGAGTTTCTCCGGCTGGCGGCGGATGCGGGGCAAGTTGCGCTTCAGGTACTCGGGCCAGGGCATGCCGGTCCGCAGCCGGTCCTTTTCCATCCAAGCTCGTAGTGGTTCCAGTTGTTGACGCGGGACAGTGATGCCCACGCCGCTGAACTCGTGGCCGCGTTCGCCGGGGACCACGCGCGCGAGCACCCCGTCCCAGCGCACCATCTTGTTCGACATGTTCACGTCGTGCACGAAGATGACTTCGCCGGTGGCCAGGTCCTTCACCTCGATGCCGCTTCCGACTTTGACCTCTCGCACCTCGTAGAGTCCGACAAAGCTGTGCGACCAAGCTTCGATCAACTCGCGCTCTTGCGGCCGAAGACCGGCGCCATGCTTGTGCAAGTACTCCTGCAAGATGGCGCGGCCGAGACGCGGTGGGACCCAGTCATGCATCATCCAGTCGATCAGTGGGGCGGTTTGGCCGTCCTCGACCGGGCCGTCGCCGAAAAACTCCTCCTGCGCCATACGGATGTCGCGTTTGGAGGTTGTTTCCGTGAGGAATTTGCCCAGCCGGTTGCGCAACGCCTGGTATTCGCCGGGTATGGCCGGCGTCGCGGTCTGGGGCGTCTCATCGGAATCGAGATGGCATTTCTTGTACTTCTTGCCGCTACCGCACCAGCACGGGTCGTTGCGGCCGGGCGTGTGCCTCCGTTGGACCGGCTCCGGCGGCAGCGCGAAATCCTCCTCCTCTTCGTCGTCTTCGTCTTCCCAAACAGCCTTACCGCCGCAGATGTCGTACACCGTCCATGGGGAGGGTTTCGCGGGCAGCGGAGGAGGGGGACCACTAGCGCCAATTTCAATCAGGTCGTCGCACTCCCGGCGACTCTTGCGCGGCAGCCGGGCTGAGTGCCGCCGCATCAGCGCACGGGCAGGTTCGACGCCTGCACGGCCTCGCGCCGCGATCATGGCGCCTATCAGCGTGGGGAGAAAGGCGCCGAAATCCTGGCTCGGAATGTGGTCGAGATTCTCGCTCAGCCGCGCCAGCAATTCTCCCGAGGCGTCCAGCCCAGGATGGCGGAGCACTCTCTCCAGCACCGCCATTCGCTCGTTTGCGCCGAGGCCGGGAGCGATTTCGCCGAACGCGCGCGCAGCCTGTTGGAGATTGCGGTCAATGATGCGACCCAACGCCCAACCCGCCGCGCCGGATAAATCCACATTGTCCAGGACGGCGTACTCCAGCAGATGCGGGATCGCGCCGGCATGACCGATCTCACCCAGCAGGGCGAGCGTGTTCTCCACGACATCCTCGTCGTCCTCGGGCAGAAAACTCTGTGCCCAACCACGCAGCACTCCAACCAGGAGAGGGACGAGGGACTCCCCTTCGTGGACCAGCGCGTCGATGAAATGCGCATCCAGGTCTTCGGCTTCCTGCAATTGATGGATGAGCCGATACGGCCGCAGACGGGCGGTCACGGATATGGGTTCGAGGTCCCGCCGCTGGCGCAATGCCTCGATCACCAGTTGGATCTGCTCCTCCTTGCTCAGGTTCTTATATCCCTCGATGTCATCCAAGCTAAATGGAATCGGGCCCGGCCCCAGGGCCTGGAGACCTTCCTCGTCGAGCAACAGTTTGCTAAATGCCAGTTCGGACAACCCCTGAGAAAGGGCCTCTTGCGCCGAGAGCAGTTCGGAGAGCCTCAGGAAGGGAGTCCAGGTACACGGTTGGGCTTGGGTGGCGCGCCACAAGTAGTCCTCGGCGCCGGCATGGTCGCCCGCCTCCCGCCGCAACCGGCCCATTCCCATCAGCGCGACGTGGTCATCGGGCTCCAGATCCAGCAGACGCCGATAGGCTTGCTCCGGAGTGATTTTGCCACGGTCAACATCGCGCAGCAGACGGGCCCGCGAGTCTATGATCGAATCCGAAAGAAAGAGCATGGGTGAGCTTCTCATTCTAGCGCGCTGGTAGCGCCGGCGGTCTATGCCGCCGGTGGGGTGGCCGAAACTGGAAGAACACCGGCGACAAGATCGCCGGCGCCACGGGGACGCCGCGCGGGAGGCCGTCTTGCGTGGGAATGCGATGGGAATGCCTTGTAACCAATTTGTAACCTTGTGCTATATTTTGGTGAGGTTCTGTGGGAGCATTGTCTCAAGAGGGTAAGGATGTTCGATACAGTTGAAGCTTTTTATCGGCCCGGCAGCGTCCGCGAAGCACTCCGGCTGCTTCAAGACGGGAAGAACCGGGCGCGGGTTGTGGCGGGGGGTACGGACCTGGTGGTGGAGGCGGACCGGTCCATACGCTTCCTGATCGACATTACGCACGCCGGCTTGAGCTATATCCGCCGCAAAGACAAAGCCTGCGTCATCGGCGCCACCACCACCATGGCGGCGATCGAGAACTCGCCCGCCATTCGAGCGCTGGCCGGCGGCATACTGGCGCGGGCGGCGGCTACTTGCGGATCGGTGCAGATCCGCAATATGGCCACGCTGGGAGGCAACCTGGCAAACGGCTCGCCGGCCGCGGATACCGCCTCGGTGCTGCTGGCGCTGGACGCCGAGGTAGTGCTGGCCGACGCGCACGGCCGGCGCAAGATTCCGCTGAACGAGTTCTACTCCGGTCTGCGAAAGACCAAGGCGCTGATCGTCGAAGTGGCGATCCCGGCGCCACCGCGCGGCGGGCGCTGGTCGTTCCAGAAACTGGGACGCACGGAGAACGACATCTCGCTGGTGAATGCGGTGGCCGGTCTTCAGTTGGATTCCAAGGGCCGCGTGAAATGGGCGCGCATCGCCCTGGGCGCGGTGGCCCCAACACCCGTCCGCGCGGTCCACGCGGAGAAACTCCTGGTGGGACGCCAGGTGGATGAAAGCGCCCTGGCCGAAGTGTGCGACGAGGCGGCGCGCGAGGCGCGGCCCATTACCGACGTGCGCGCTTCGGCGGGATACCGCCGCGAGATGTGTCGTGTGCTGGTGAGGCGGGCGCTCGAAGAGTGCGCCGCCGGAACGGGGTGCTCGCTATGAAGACCATGGAAGTTCGTCTCAACGTGAACGGGGAAGCGAAGCAGTGGACCATAGCCCCCGGCGATCTTCTGCTGGACGTGCTGCGCCGCGAAGGCTACTTCGGCGTGAAGCGCGGCTGCGAGGCGGGCGAATGCGGCGCCTGCACGGTTCTGCTGGATGGCAAGCCCATCAATTCGTGCCTCATGTTCGCCGCGCAGGCGGAAGGGGCGGACGTGCTGACTATCGAGGGTGTGGCCCACGGCGATACGCTCGATGCGCTCCAGGAAGCTTTTCTGGATCATGGCGCCGTGCAGTGCGGATTCTGCACTCCGGCGATGATCCTGAATGCCAAGGCGCTGCTGGATCGCAAGCCCCACCCCAGCGAGGAAGAGGTGCGCGAGGCGCTGGCCGGGACGCTTTGCCGTTGCACCGGGTATCGCAAGCCCGTTGAGGCGGTGCTGGCGGCGGCCAGGGAGTCGGCGCGATGAATTCTCCGCGCGCCATTGTCGGCCAGAACGTTCGCAAAGTAGAGGGCGTCAAACTGGTAACGGGCGGTCCGGCCTTTACCGACGACATCGATATCCCGGGTTTGCTGTATGGCAAGATTCTGCCCAGCCCGTACGCGCACGCCCGCATCAAACGGATCGACACCCGGAAAGCCAAAGCGCTGCCGGGCGTGCACGCGGTGCTGACTTACAAGGACGTTCCGCGCGTGCCCCACACCACCGCCGGGCAAGCCTGGCCCGAGCCTTCGCCTTACGACACGTACCTGCTCGACAACAAGGTGAGGTTTGTGGGCGACCGCGTGGCGGCGGTGGCGGCGGAGAGCCGCGCCATCGCAGAGAAGGCGCTGCGCCTGATCGAAGTGGAGTACGACGTGCTGCCCGCCGTGCTGGATATGGAACAGGCCATGGCGCCGGGCGCGGCGGTGATCCACGATGAGCCGGATTCCAAAGGGATCTACGACGCCTCGCGCAACATCGCCGGTTACATTCTGCGGGGGATCGGCAACGTGGACGAAGGTTTCCGCCAGTCCGACCGCGTCTTCGACCGGGAATACCGCACCCAGCGGCAGCAGCACTGCGCGCTGGAGCCGCACATCACCATCTGCTGGCTGGATGGCGACGGGCGACTGGTGATTCGCACCAGCACGCAGGTGCCGTATCACTCGCGGCGCCAGGTGGCCATGATTCTGCAGATTCCGGTGAGCCGCATACGCGTGATCAAGCCGCGCATGGGCGGAGGATTCGGCGGCAAGCAGGAGATGCTGCTGGAGGACATCTGCGGGGCGCTGACTCTGGCGGCGCGGCGGCCGGTGAAGATCGAATACACGCGCGAGGAAGAGTTCTACATGGCGCGCACGCGCCACCCGCAAATCCTGAGAATGAAGATGGGGGTGAAGCGCGACGGCACCATACTGGCCAGCCAGTTGACGGTGGTGGCCACCACGGGCGCTTACGGCAGCCACTCCACCACGGTTCAGGGGAACACGGGGAGCAAGGTTTTGCCGCTATACCGCGCCGAGCACATGCGGTTCGAGTGCCACGTGGTGTACACCAATACGCCGGTAGCCGGCGCGTTCCGCGGGTATGGTTGCCCGCAGGGATTTTTCGCGCAGGAAACCCTGGTCGACGAAATCGCGAATGAACTGGGGATCGACCCGGTCGAGTTCCACCGCCAGAACGCGATCCGGCTGGGCGACATCGACCGGCTCTCCGCGCAGCTTGGGGAAGGGAAGGAGGGGCTGCCGCGGGTGGTCCGCAGTTGCAGCCTGCCGGAATGCATGGATCGCGCGGCGGCGGCCATTGGTTGGAGCAGCAAGCGCAAAGCGTTGCCCTCGGCCGGCCACTTGAAGCGCGGCGTCGGCATGGCCTGCACCATGCAAGGCAGCGGGATCGCGGGAATCGACTGGGCCTCGGCCTTCCTGAAGATGAACGAGGATGGCTCGTTCTTTTTGCAAGTGGGCGCAGCCGATGTGGGTGGCGGCGCGGACACCGTGCTCTCCCAGATTGCCGCGGAGACCCTCGGCGTGAGCCTGGACAAGATCGTCATCACTTCCGGCGACACCGATACCACGCCCTTCGACGTGGGGGCGTATGCCTCCAGCACCACCATTATTTCCGGCGGCGCGGTAAAGAAGGCGGCGGAGAAAGTGCGCGAACAGGTGCTGCGCATGGCGGCGAAGATGCTGGAGACGACGGCGGAGAACCTGACCTGTGGCGATAACCGGGTGACCGGGGTTGGGAAATCCGCGACCATGACGGAGATCGCTCTGCACGCAATGTACAAGCAGAAGACGCAGATCATGGATGGCGCGTCGCACTTCAACACCGACAGCCCGCCGCCGTTCTGCGCGACCTTCGCCGAGGTGGAGGTCGATACCCAGACCGGCAAGGTGCGCGTGGTGCACATGGCGACCGCGGTGGACCCCGGTATTGCCATCAACCCCGCGCAGGCGGAAGGGCAGGTGGAAGGCGCGGTGGCCCAGGGGCTAGGATACGCGCTGACCGAGGAATTGGTGCTAGACGGCGAGGGCCGGCCGGTGAATCCGAATTTCCTCGACTACAAGATTTTCGGCGCGAAGGACATGCCCAAGCTCACCACGATCCTGGTGGAGACGGATGAGCCGTTGGGGCCATTCGGCGCGAAGTCGATTTCGGAGGTGCCCATCAATGGGCCTGCTCCGGCGATTGCGAACGCCATCTTTCACGCTGTTGGAGTGAGGTTTCGGAGGCTGCCGATACGGCCGGAGGATGTGCTGCGCGGGCTGAGGGAGAAGGGGGATCTGGGCGGATGATTGATGCGGGTGAAGGAACAGCCAGCGGGCCGAGTGGGACTCGGCCCGCGCGGCGATTGAAAATCGCCGCGCAGGATGCAATCCTGCCCCACAAGGGGAGTGAAATTGCGGCGGCGGCGCGGGGGTATGAGGAGGACATCGTTGGGTTTCTGCGGGATCTGATCGCCATTCCGGCGGAAAGCTGCCACGAAGGGCCGGTCATTCAACGGATACGGCGGGAGATGGAAAAGGTTGGGTTCGATGAAATTCGCATCGACCCGATGGGCAATATTTTGGGGCGAATTGGGTCGGGGAAGACCGTCATCATGATGGATTCCCATACCGATACCGTGGGCGTCGGCGACCCCAAGGAATGGGCCTGGGACCCGTACAAAGGCAAAGTTGAGGGCGGCTACGTTTACGGCCGCGGCGCGTGCGACCAGCGGGCCGGCATGGCCAGCATGGTGTACGCGGGAAAGATCATCAAGGACCTCGGCCTGGTTGGCGACTACACGCTGTGGGTGGTCGGCTCGGTGCAGGAAGAGGACTGCGACGGACTGCCGTGGCTCTACATTCTTAAAGAAGACGGCATCCGCGCGGATTGCGTGGTGATCACCGAACCGAGCAGTCTGCGCATTTATCGCGGGCATCGCGGGCGCATGGAAATCGAAGTGCATTTGCGCGGGCGCTCGTGCCACGCCAGCGCGCCGGAGCGCGGCGATAACCCCATCTACAAGATGAGCCGGCTGGTGTTAGAGGTGGAGAAGCTCAACACCCGGTTGCGGGACGATGCGTTTCTGGGGAAGGGAACGATTGCGGTTACAGAGATTCGCTCGCTTTCGCCCTCGTTGTGCGCGGTGCCCGGCGCTTGCACGATCCATCTGGACCGGCGCCTGACGGGCGGCGAGACAAAGGAGGGCGCGGTGGCCGAGGTGAAGGCGCTGCCGGGCGCGGAAGACGCCGAGGTGGAGATTTTGAATTACGACACGCCCAGCTACACCGGGCTGCGCTACCCGATGGAGAAATACTATCCCACCTGGGTGCTGGAGGAAGCGCATCCGCTGGCGCGGGCGGCCATCGCCACGTATGAGACGCTGTGGGGGAAAGCGCCGGTGGTGGACAAGTGGACGTTTAGCACCAACGGCGTAGGCTCGATGGGGCTGATGGGCGTGCCGACCATCGGCTTCGGACCGGGTGAAGAGGACGTGGCGCACAGCGTGGTGGAGCGCGTGGAGATTCGGCAGCTTGTGGAGGCGGCACAATTCTACGCGGCGTTTCCGCTGATCTTCTCGGGGCAGCATGGCTGAGCTGGTTCCGCTTCCGCTGCCCCTATTGTTGCGGCGCGCCTTTCTCGAATACCAGCGGGAAGGCAAGATCTTCGACCTTCCCAAGAGCAAGTTCTTCCGCGGCATTCCGGGCATCGATTTCTCCGTGGATTTTCACGGGCATCGCGCCTCGACGCCACTGGGGCCGGCGGCCGGACCGCATGGGCAACTGGTGCAGAACATCGTGCTCTCATGGCTGGGCGGCTCGCGCATCATCGAATTGAAAACCGTCCAGATTTTGGATGAGTTGAAGATTCCGCGGCCGTGCATAGACATCGCCAACGTCGGCTACAACGTGGAATGGTCGCAGGAACTCAAGCTGGAGCAATCGCTGCGCGAATACGTGGGCGCGGTGATGCTGATCGAAATCCTGAAGGCGTCGAAGTTGCTGGGCGAGGATTTTTCGCCGGGCGAGACGGTCTTCGACATGAGCGTCGGGTACAACTTGGAGGGGATTCGCTCGCCGCGCGTGCGCCGGTGGATCGAATCGATGAAGGACGCGAGCGCGGTGATCGATGAGTTACGCGCGGGGCTGAACGGCTATAGGGATCTGCCGTTCCCGACGCGCATCAGCGACACGATCAGCCTGTCGACGTTCCACGGCTGTCCGGCGGCGGAGATCGAGGGCATCGTAACTTTTCTGCTGACGGAATTGGGCTGCAACGTGTGCATCAAGATGAACCCCACTCTGCTGGGTGCGGGCGAGGTGGAACACCTGTTGCACGATGTGATGGGGTATCACGAGATCCAGCTCAGTCCCGAGGCCTTCGAGAAGGATCTGCAATTCGACGAAGCGCTGGACCTGGTGCCGAGGCTTCAGCGCGTGGCACAGGCCCATGGGAAGAGTCTGGCGGTGAAGTTCAGTAACACGCTGGTGGTGAAGAATCATAAGTCGTTCTTCACCGACGAGACGATGTATATGTCTGGGCCGCCGCTGCATGTAATCACCATGAACCTGGTGAAGAAGTTTCGGGAGCACATGAAGGGCAGCATCCCGATTTCGTTTTCGGCGGGGCTGGATGCGAATAACATCGCCACCGCGGTGGCCATGAACATGGTCCCGGTGACTACGTGCACGGACCTGCTGCGGCCGGGCGGTTACGCGCGGCTGATACGCTACCTGGAGAACCTGGGCGCGAAAATGCGCGAGGTAGGGGCGTGCTCGATTCCCGACTATGTGAAGCACTACGCGGGGCAGGAGGCGGCGCTGGTGGCCGCGACCACGGCCAACCCGCGGTACGGCTGGGAGCGTAACAAGGGCGTGCCGCGTAAGATTGGCTCGAAGCTGTGGCTCTACGACTGCATCAACTGCGATAAGTGCGTTCCGGTTTGTCCGAACGACGCCAACTTTGTGTATGAGACCTCGGCGGGCGCCATCGCATACGATAATTTCGAGCTGCTGGCTGAAGGCGGCGTCAGGCGTGTAGCGGGCGGCGTGTTGCAGTTGGCCAAGGCGCACCAGTTGGCTAACTATGCGGACGCGTGCAACGATTGCGGCAACTGCGATGTGTTTTGCCCGGAGGATGGGGGGCCGTACGTGGAGAAGCCGAGGTTCTTCGGGAGTTTGGAGACGTATAGGAAGTACGCGGGGAGGAACGGGTTTTATATCGAGTGGCGGGCGGAAGAGGCCGAGTACAACTCGGCCGCAGGCTGCAAGCCTGCCCCACAAGGACAGGGACAATCCATTTACGGGACGATTGCGGGAAAGGCGTATACGCTGACGCTCGAGCCGGCGGCGGATCGGGGGTGGTTCGAGAACGACGCGGCGGTTATCGAAGTTCGGCTGAGCGATAACCAGGCGCTGAGTTGGGAAGGCGCGGTGGCACCGGGGGTTGTCGACATGCTTCCTTATCTCAAGCTCAAAGTGCTGGCCGAATCGGTCGGCGACCCGCGGCGCGTTCATTTTGCCAATGTAGCGGGACTTCAGGAGGTCATCGGTGAAAGCGCTCTTTAAGGGCAGGGACTGGATCACAACCCAGGAATGGAGTGACGAGGAGCTGGACGTCATGCTGGATGTCTCGTCGGACCTCAAGCGAAAATTCAAAGGACACATTCCGCACCGCTATCTGCCCGACCAGACCATCTTCCTGATGTTCTTCGATAAGTCCACGCGGACGCGGAATTCGTTTGAGGCGGGGATGACGCAGCTCGGGGGGCATGCGCATTTTCTCACCGCCGACGTCATGCAGGTGTCGCACGGCGAGAGCGCCAAGGACACCGGCATCATTCTGTCGAGTTACGGGCACGCCATCGCCATCCGGCACGACCTGATCCCCGGTGAAGGCAACGCCTACATGCGGGAAGTCGCAAAGTGGGCGAGCGCGCCGGTGATCAACATGCAGTGCGATGTGGACCATCCGTGCCAGACTCTGGCCGACCTGATGACCATCCGCGAACAACGCGGCCAGGACTTGCGCGGCCTCAAGATCGCCGTGAGCTGGGCCTACGCGCCGAGTTACGCCAAGCCGCTTTCGGTGCCGCAAGGGCTGATTATGCTGATGCCGCGGTTCGGCATGGACGTGGTGCTGGCGCATCCGCAGGAATACGGGCTGATGCCCGAGACCGTCGAGGCGGCTTTCGAAAATGCGCGGCGCGGCGGCGGCAAGTTCTCCGTGGTGGACAGCATGGACGAGGCGTTCCTGGACGCCGACGTGGTCATCCCCAAGAGCTGGGGCTGCCTCGACACGATGGGCGCGAAGCCGGAGGAATCGCTGCGAATTGCGAAGCAGTACACCGGCTGGATCTGCGACGCGGAGCGGATGAGGCTGGCCAGGCGGGACGTGCTCTACATGCACCCGCTGCCGGCCGACCGCGGCAACGAAGTGACCGATGACGTGATCGATGGGCCGAACTCCGTGGTTTACCAGGAGGCGGAAAACCGTCTGCATACGGCCAAAGCGATCATGGCGCTGACCATGGCCGATGGGGAAATCGAATACGAGCGGTAGCGGTATGGCGGAGACTCTGGTAATCGCGTTGGGCGGCAATGCCATCACGCGGCCCGGCGAACCCGGCACAATTCCGCAGCAGTTCCAGCACACGGCGGAGACGCTGGAGCACCTGATGCCGCTGTTCCGCGGCGATTCGAAGCTGGCGATTGTGCACGGCAACGGGCCGCAGATCGGCAACATTCTGATCCGCGTGGAGGAGGGAGAGCGGAGGGTGCCGCGCCTTCCGTTGGACACCTGCGTCTCCGATTCGCAAGGCGGCATGGGGTACATGATCCAGCGGATTGCCTGCGAGTTATTTCGCGGGGAGAACATTCGCCGCAGCGCCGCCACGGTCATCACGCAGGTGCTGGTGGACGAGAACGACCCCGAGATGACGCATCCGACCAAGCCCATCGGGTCGTTCTACAGCGCGGAGGAAGTCCGGCACGTTCGGCAGGAGAAGCCGCACTGGATCATGCGGGAAATCGAGCCCGGGCGGTTCCGGCGCGTGGTGGCGTCGCCGCGGCCGATTCGGATTCTGGAGGAGCAGGCCATCGCCAGACTGGTGGAGGCGGGGGTAGTCACCATCGCCTGCGGCGGCGGGGGAATTCCGGTGGCATGGGAGGGTGGTCGGCTGGTGGGCGTGGAAGGAGTCGTCGACAAGGATTTCGCCGCCGGCCTGCTGGCCCGCGACCTGCACGCGCACAAGCTGATCATCGTGACCGACGTGGAGCAAGCGGCCATTCGCTTCGGGCGCCCCGGCCAGCAGTGGTTGGGCGCCATCACGCTCCAGCAGGCGCGCGAGTACCTGGCCGCCGGCGAATTTCCGCCGGGGTCGATGGGACCCAAGATGGAAGCCGGCATCGATTTCGTCGCGCAAGGCGGCGGGGAGAGTATCATTACTTCGACGGAGCATGTGGCTCGCGCCGTGCGGGGCGAGACGGGCACTCACATCGTGGCGTCATGATCGTCACCAACGCTCGTATCCTGACTTTCGACTCGGAGAATCGCGTGCTGGATTCCGGCAGCGTGGAGGTGCGCGCCGACGGCAGCATCGGCAACGTGAGCGGCGGGCGCGCGCGGGGAAAGAACGTCATCGACGCCAAGGGCAAGCTCTTGATGCCGGCGCTGATCAACTGCCACACGCACCTGTACAGCACGCTGGCGCGCGGGATCGCGCTCCCCGGCCGCGCGCCGAAGAATTTTCCCGAAATTCTGAAGAAGTTGTGGTGGCGGCTGGATCGCGCGTTGAACGAAGAAGACGTATATTACAGCGCGCTGGTGGGCCTCATCGACGCCGCCAAGTGCGGGGTGGGCACGCTGGTGGACCACCATTCCAGCCCCAACGCCTGCGCGGGAAGCCTGGACCGCATCGAGCAGGCGTTTCGAGAGGTCGGCCTGCGCGGCGTGCTGTGCTACGAGACTTCCGACCGCAACGGCCCGATGCAGGCCCTGGAGGGCATTCGAGAGAACATCCGCTTTATCGACCGGGCCCAGAGGGCGCCCCGCGGCGATGGCCTGGTGGCGGCCACCTTCGGCTTGCACGCCTCTTTCACTCTCAGCGACGACACGCTGCGCCGCGCGGTGGAAGTGAACCGATTGCTCGGCGCGGGCTTCCACATTCACGTGGCCGAGGATGGCTGCGACGCCGGGGCGGTGAAGCGTTTGCGCGACCTTGGCGTTCTGGACGAGCAGTGCCTGGCGGCCCACTGTGTGCATGTGAGCTCGGCGGACATATCGACTCTCGCGCGGCGCAGGGTCAACGTGGTTCACAACCCACAATCCAACTGCAATAACGCGGTGGGCGCGGCCAGGCTACTCGAACTGGTCCGGCGCGGAGTGCTGGTGGGACTGGGTTCCGACGGGTACTCCCCGCGCATGTTCGAAGAGTTCAAGACCGCTTTCCACGTGCAGAAGCTGCAGGCGGGCGACCCGCGCGTGGCATACGCCGAAGCATACGCCGCGGCGTTTCTGAATAACCGCACGATTGTCGGGAAGCTATGGGGCATGGAGATTGGCCGCATCGAGAAAGGCGCGCGGGCGGACCTGATGCTGGTGGACTACTACCCACCTACGCCGCTCAACAGCGGCAATCTGTTCGGCCATATTTTGTTTGGCATTGCCAACGCGCCGGTGGATGCGCTGATGGTGAATGGACGGTTTGTTGTGCGGGAGAAGCAATGCGTGAGTGTGGACGAACGGCGGGTGGCGGAGAAGGCGGCGGTGAGGGCGCGGAAATTGTGGGAGAGATTCTGACACTTATGACGAACACTGTGCCTGGCCCGACGTATCAGGAGATGTTGCATCCGAAGTTAGTGCCGGAGGCGGTTCGCAAGCAGGCGTTGTTCAATATCACGTGGCGCGGGTTTGATCACAGGATCCGGCACATCGTGCTTCCCAGGGAACTGACGGGTGTCGAGGCCAATATCGTGGTCCTCATCGGGAGGGAGTTCCCTTCGGGCAGTCACAAGGTCGGTCCGGCGTACGCCACCCTCATGGAGGGCGAACTGGCGGGCGAAATCCAGCCTGGCGAGAGCACTATGATTGGCCCCTCGACGGGTAACTTCGGCATCGGCGTGGCATACATCGCGCATCTCAAGGGTTACCCGGCAATTGTCATCATGCCGGAGCAGATGAGCGAGGAACGGTACCAGCGGATACGGCAATACGGCGCGCAACTGGATCTGACTCCGGGATCGGAAAGCGATGTCATCCTGGTTCTGGAGCGTACCGAGAGCTACAAGAGAAATCCCAGGAACAAGATTCTCGCCCAGTTCGAGTTACTTCCCAATTACCGGTTCCATCGCTACGTGACGGGGCGCAGCGCGCTGGAAGCGGCCGCGGCATATGGGAACGGCAAAGTGGCGGCGTTCGTTTCGGCGCCGGGTTCGGCCGGCACGTTGGCCGCCGGCGACGAAATCAAGGCCCGCTTTCCGGAATGCGTCATCTGCGCGCTGGAGCCTAAGGAGTGCTCGACGCTTTTCAACAACGGACGCGGCACGCATCGCATCGAAGGCATCGGCGACAAGATGGTGACCCTGATCCACAACGTGCTGACCACCGACTACGTGGCCCTGATCCACGATGACGATTGCGTCATGGGACTGGAGCTTCTGGAGCGCCGCCACAGCCTGGTGGAGCGGCTGCTTGGCCGGCCGCGGGGATACCTGGATGCGCTCGAAGGAGTGTTCGGCATCTCGGGGATCTGCAACATCCTCGGCGCCATTCGCATGGCGCGACACCTGCAGCTCGGTCCGGAAGACAACGTGGTGACCATCGCCACCGACGGCATGGACCGCTATCCCTCGGTGCTGGCGAATCTCGAAAAGCGCAGGGGACCGCTCAATAACGCCAGTCTCACCGCCAGTTTCGAAGAGATCTTCCGCGGCGGCGGCCCGCGAGAGATTCTGGATGTGCGCCCGGCCGAACAGAAGCAGCGCCTGTTCGGCTACAAGGAGCAGGTCTGGACCGCTTTCGGCTATACCCATTCCTACCTGGAGCGGATGAAGTCGCAGTCTTTCTGGGACGGGGAGTACGATAAGGTTCCCGCGATTGACCAGGGCCTTTTGGAGGCCCGAAGGGTGTGACGAGACTATAGTACTAAGGCCCTCGGCAAACCGAGAGTACTTTCGGCTCTTGTGCGGGTTAGATACGCTCCCTAAACTGTAGTCAATTGCCAGAAGCTGAATCGGACCCGCTTCCGAATGAATCATCATAGAGGATAGAGGGATACTGC
>Ga0209039_10001193_pt1 | contig 24689 bp, 16 predicted proteins | sample BogFormECP12_OM1_FD_188238 | JGI IMG/M metagenome (GOLD analysis project Ga0209039, IMG submission 188238) | Bog forest soil microbial communities from Calvert Island, British Columbia, Canada - ECP12_OM1 (SPAdes) (version 2) | ecosystem: Environmental > Aquatic > Freshwater > Wetlands > Bog ... | reverse complement strand
CACGGCAGAGACGCCCGCAACCTCACCGGCCTCGTTGATCGCGGTTGCGTACGAAAATATGTCTGGCCCTCCAAGCGTGCCCAAGTCCTTTAAGACTCCGCGATCCCACAGGAATGCATGGGCATTCTGGTCTCCTGCCAAGTTCGATATGCCTACGACCTGACCGTGATTGTTGAGGGCATACGGGGAGCCGTTGGTACCTCCAAACGTCCCTAAGTCAATCATCTTGCCGTTCTCCCAGAGAAAGGGGTCCATGGTTGGATTTGGATTTCCGGTCGCAACGTTGGGGATCGAATTGGTGAGAGATTCTCCCGCTATCTGGCCGCGCTCGTTTATGAAAACAGCGGAACTGTCGGGACCTCCCAACGTGCCCAAGTCTTCAACCACTCCGTTGCGCCACAATGTGGCATGCGCCTGTGTGGCTCCATCGGCAAAAACGGCACCGGCGAAGGCATCAGGAATGGTATTGGAGGCCCAGCCGACCACCTGGCCCAGATTATTAATGCCAAAGGCCGAGCTCTCGTTTCCGCCCAAGCCTTCGAGCTCATATATCCGGCCGTTCTTCCAAACGGTGGCCGCAGTCTCAGGGTAGCCGGTGAGGGGGTCGATGAGACCGAGAGTAGAAGCTCCGACGATCACCCCTGGATCGTTGATCCAGACCATGAAACTGCTGGTTCCACCGGGAAGAGCACCCAAGTCGGTCTTTTTGCCGTCCTGCCAAAGGACAGCGTGCTGAATGTAGGGATCAAAGTAGAAGTCGGGATAGAGGGCCAAGGGGTTTTGTGGACTGTTGGGATCGAAATTGGCGGTATCCGCGATGTAGGTGACCGTTCCGCGTTGGTTCAAGGCTCTGTTCGCGGTCTCATATATGACGCTCTGGGGCCCGCCCAGAGTGCCCAAGTCAACGAGTTTGTAGTGATGATGCTTCCCAATCTGACTTTGAGCTGAGGTGCCCTGCGCTGACGATACGAACGGCATGGCGAATCCGAACCCCAGCGCGATAAATACTCTGAGTCTCTTCTTCATCTCATCCTCCATTTGCTTTTTTCCGGAGGCCGACTAACGCCGAGAGTGCAACGCAGTGCTTCCGGGATTGTGGTGCTCGGCCACTCTGCGTCTTAAATGGGAGGGGTTCAATGCAGGCGACCTCACGGCCGGGTCACATTCGCCTCACCTGGCTAAATCTTGTGTTGGCAGCACGTTAGCAAGGGCTTGCTGTCGAAGCTCGGGCCTGGCGATCGAGGTCTTGGTGCGCTATTGAGGGGAGGACTTGCCCGGAGAGCGCTAAAACGAAGGGGGCGTTCAAGAACTGAACGCCCCCGAGTGCGCGGTCGCAGAGTGAACTTCTGATTTACTCTGGCCGTGAAGCGCTGAAGTTACGGCGACGATCCGTCTTTGTCAGAGGTTGATCCGTGCTGGATTGACTCGACGTCAAATTGCTGGAGTTCGCGACGCTGGACGCGGGATGAACGGTTAGAGCCGGTTGAAGTTTTGCCGTGTTGATCGGCTCGACCAAGCCGTAGTCGCAGCCTTCCACGTCCGCATGATCCTCATCACATGGGATAAGCAGGATGGCACGCACATCGCCGTTTGAGAGAAAACCCTGAGCGGCAATCTCCCCGCGATCATTGATGTTGTATGCGCCAAGTTCGCAAAGTTTGCACGCCGACAACGTTATGCCAGACCCTGGAACAAGCAGAGATTGTACGTCTACCATGGACCCGTTTTCCCAGAGAAAGGCGTGGTAGAGCGGGCCATCACAGGAGTCATCCGGGTTGACTGTGGTGCAAGGGACCGTAACTCCAACGACCTGGTCCTTGGAGTTGACGCTGTCTGCGTTGCCTGCCGTGTCATCGTAGAGAAGTCCGAGATCGATCATGGCGCCATCCCTCCAGAGAAAAGGATGGTGGAGTGGTTTTTGATTGCCTGGAGCGCAGGCGGTGCAAATCGCAGTCACGTCCGACTTTCCTACGGCGTGCCCGGCGTTGTTGAGAACCTGAGCGGTGGTGGTAATTCCACCCAAAGTTCCGAGGGGAGTGACGACACCATTGTCCCACACGAAAGAACGCCAAGTCGTGTCGCCAGGCAGATTCATTGTTCCAAGGACCTGACCCTTGTTATTCAGCCAGGCGGCGATGCCATACGTGCCCCCGAACATCCCTTCCGGGGCCGACGCGACGAGGTCGATCATCGCGCCGTGCTGCCAAAGAAACGGGTGAACGGTAGGGCCGCCGGTAACCGGGTTAACGTTGTAGTCGACGTCGCTGGTGCCGGCAACCTGTCCTTCCTCGTTGACCAGGAAGGCAGCGCTGTCCGGCCCGCCCAGGGTCCCCAAGTCCTTCATGTTTCCGTTGTGCCACAGGAATGCGTGCGATTCGGTCCCATTGCCAAAGTAGAAGTAATTTAAATAAGGAGTTCTGCCCGGGAATGGATCAGGGGTTGAAGTCAGGGCGCCCCCGACTACTTCGCCCCGGCGGTTGACTGCGCCCGCCCCGCTTTCATTACCACCGAACGTCCCGAGATTGAAGATCTTTCCGTCCTTCCATAGGACGGCCAGAGGTGCGGGGAAACCCGTGTATGGATCAATCGCATTGTAGATCGATTGTCCGGCGACAAGGCCGTTGTCTGCGATCCAGAAGGTGAACACCGACCATCCACAATCAAAGCACGGCGTTTGTGGCCCGATCACGGGAGATTGGGGCAACACTCCGAGATTGGTCTGGACACCGTTCTTCCAGAGAAAGGCGTAGTTGACCGCGCAGCTAGCAAAGCAGTATGGATCGGGAATCGTGGTATCGGCGGTCCCGAGCACCTCCCCGGATTGGGTAATGACCTTATTGAACGGAAAGTTCGGGGGATTACCTGGTACGTCGATACCGCTGTTCGCACCGCCAAACGTGCCCATCGGAATTACTTTGTAGTGATGGTGTTTCGCGGCGGCTTTTTCTGTCGACTTTTCCTGCGCGGACGATCTAAGTGGCATCGCCAGCGTTACAGCTGCGAACACGACTGCAATGAGTACCCTGAGCTTGTTTCTCATACTTTCCTCCATTTAACTTTTCTCTCCCGAGGCTGCTCCGCAGTTTTTTCGGGAATTTGTTGCGAAGCCACTCTGCTTCAGGCGGGGAGAGAGGCTCAATGCAGGCGACCTCACGGCTGGGTCACCTCCTCATCACCCCGCTAACTCTTTTGTTGGTATCAACTTGGTGGGGGAATCCACGCCACGGCGGGTGAGCTTCCTGCCGTCAGGCATGTAAGTCCTTTACAGCTTTTGGAGTATGATACGTTGCGACTCGAATAACACGGGTTGGGGGAGGCATCTTCCTTGCCGGCAGCGGACCGCCGACCGCGCATTGCGCGGTTCGAGAACTTCGAACTCGATGTGAACGCGGGAGAATTGCACCGGCCCGATGGCACCTCCGTTCGCCTGCCGGAACAATCGCTCCGCATCCTCATAGCTCTCCTGGAGCAGCCAGGTGAGGTCGTCCAACGGGAAGAAATTCGCAAAAGACTCTGGCCAAACGATACCGTCGTCGAATTCGAGCACAGCATCAGCGCGGCGATGAATCGCTTGCGGCAGGCATTGGGTGATTCCGCGGAAAAGCCAAAGTACGTGGAAACTCTCGCCCGGCGGGGTTATCGCTGGATGATATCCGTAGATTGGGTGGAACGCAGCCCGGCGCTACCTCCGACCGCAGGTGAGGACAAGAAAACAGCAGAAGTATCGGACGGCAGACTCATCGGCCGAAAGGTTTCTCATTACCGGGTTTTACGGATCCTCGGCGGTGGTGGAATGGGGATCGTTTACGAAGCGGAGGATCTGAAACTGGGCCGCCGCGTAGCCCTTAAGTTTCTTCCGGAAGAACTCGGCAATGATCCCAACGCGATCGAGCGATTTGAGCGCGAAGCGCGTGCGGCATCCGTGCTTGACCATCCCAATATCTGTGCGATTCATGAGTTTGGAGAGCACGACGGTCAGCCTTTCATCGTCATGCCGCTCCTGCGCGGCCAGACGTTGCGCGAGCGAATTGCCACCGGGGATCGCTTGGCGCTCGATGCTATCCTCGATATCGCCCTGCAAATTGCTGATGGGCTGGACGCAGCACATAAGAAAGGAATCATCCATCGAGACATCAAGCCGGCAAATATCCTCATCACGGATCGCGGCGAAGCAAAAATACTGGATTTTGGGCTGGCGAAAATCTTTGCCAGCGAAGAACAATGTGAAATCGCCACTGACGATGGTTTCAATTCGATTTCGCGCCCCGCAAAGAATTCCTCGCCGACCGATTGGCATCTCACCCAGCCTAGCCTCGCTATGGGAACTGCTGCCTACATGTCTCCCGAACAGATACGCGGTGAGAAATTGGACGCTCGCACGGACCTGTTCTCGTTCGGCCTCGTACTCTACGAAATGGCCACGGGACGTCAGGCTTTCCACGGCAATACTGCAGCCGAACTACGCGCCGCCATCCTAAATGATAGGCAGTCTACCGCTGTCGATTTGAATCCAAACCTTTCCCCTATGCTTGGAGAAATCATTCAGCGGGCGCTGGAGAAAGATCGCGAAGCCCGCTATTCATCCGCCTCGGATATGCGGGCCGAACTACAGGCTTTGAAGTCTCCCAAGCAGGAAAACGCCACAGGAGAAAAATCCGGCGTCAAGTTATGGCTTAGGCTGACTCTTGCCGGTATCGTCGTGGCTATCGTCGTGACCAGCGGAGTTTTGTGGTTTTTAGGGAGCACGCCCAATCGCCAAACACAATTGAAACAGAGGCAGATTACCACCAACATCAATGAGAGCACCGTGTTTAGCGGTGCTATTGCACCTGACGGAAAATATCTGGCCTACACCGACGCGGCGGGTCTGTACCTCAAGCTCATAGCCACGGGCGAAGTTCGGCCGCTCCCCACACCGGAAGAACTGAGGGGCCATCACATCGATTGGTGGATGAGCTGGTTTCCAGATGGCAGCAGACTCCTCGCGACCGCCTCCGTGATCGGACGTCCCGACAGCATTTGGACGATTTCGGTGTTGGGCGGACAGCCCCACAAAATTCGTGACAACGCTGCCAGTTTTACGGTTTCTCCGAACGGTAACTTGATGCTGTTCTCTACCAACCACGGTCGGATCAATGGCGATGATCGGGAAATCTGGGTGATGGACACGGATGGCGAGAATGCTCACAAAATTCTCGAGGTGGAAGAAGGTAGTGGCTTTAATTCTGCTGATTGGTCGCCGGATGGACAGCGACTGGCTTACTCCAAATGGCAGCCCGGCCCCGCGGGAGTTGAACTGGTTTTGGAGAGTTGTGATCTGAAGGGTGAACACCCCGTTCGGATTCTTTCCGGTCCAGGGTTAATAGATTTCAAATGGCTCCCCGGAGGACGAATTGTCTACATAAAGGGTGAGCCCGACCTCAATCTCAGTCGCGCCGACCTTTGGGAGCAGAGGGTGAACGCTACGACGGGAGAGCCCCAGGGAAAGCCGCGACAATTAACGCATTGGGCTGGATTCGGCATTAACTCGCTCAGCGCGACCGCGAATGGCAAAGAACTTGTCTACAGGCGAGTTTGGGCCCAACGTAGCGTTCACGTCGCGGACCTTGTAGCGAGCCCGGTGCACATCTCCGCTCAGCGGCAGCTGACCCATAGCGAGGGGAATGAATTGCCCGTGGCCTGGACAGCCGATGGCGATACGGTTCTCTTTGTGTCCAATCGCAGTGGGCCGTGGGGTATTTTCAAGCAGTCTCTGCGAGACGAAGACCCCGAATCACTTGTTGGGTCCGCATTTCAGTATGGCTATTTTATTCCCGGCCTCAGCGTAAGCGGGGAATGGGTTCTCTACATAGATGACCGGAATGGGCGCGGCCTTTTACAGCAGCAACGCCTTATGCGTGTCCCTCTTGTCGGTGGACATCCGGAACTGGTCCTCTCGGGCCATCTTCAGGGACTGAGCTGCGCCCGCTCCCATACAACCTTGTGTGTATTTGGCGAACGGATGGCGGACGGTAAGGAACTCGTGTTCTCGAGCCTTGACCCTGTGAGGGGCCGCGGCAAGGAAATCACAAGAATGAATGTGCACTTCAGTTCAGACTACGATTGGGACTTGTCCCCTGATGGGTCTCAGATCGCCATTCACAAACGTACGGAAAGGCCCATCCAATTAATTCCCTTGGTAGGTGGAGCGGCCAAACAATTGGACACAACAGGGTGGAACAGCATTGAGAATTTGCACTGGGCTGCGGATGGGAAAGGGTTTTATGCCGCAAGTCGCACTGCTGACTCCTCCGTATTGCTCTATCTGGATATGCAAGGCACTTCACGCGTGGTGTGGGAACAAAAAGGAACTATGGGAAACCTACAGCCGGGGACTTCAGGCATTCCTTCGCCGGATGGACGCCACCTTGCGATGATGGGTTATGCATACAACGCCAACATGTGGACGCTGGAGGATTTTTAGTTAAGAAACAAGATGATTCAACTCTGCGTCCATCAAAATTGTCCTGCTGATGGGGAGCAAGTCGGTACTAGGATTGACTCTTGGGGTTTGGCAGGCCTTTAGCCTCGGAGAACGCGCATAGTTCTCTGAATGGCGCGAGTTCTCCAGCAATCTGACTCCACTCGAGAGTTCTGAAATCGTCCTCTAGGGCGAGCCGATGGCAATGGCCTTCAGGTGAGTGCCTAGCGGGTATGAATTCATTTGGGCCACTTGCACGATAATGCTCAGTCTTTCTTCGCTGTCCCGATGTGGGAAGTATCGACCACGTTCGAGAGGGTGGCCAGCGTCAGCCGCATTGCCGGACGCCGGGTCGGAATGCGAACCTGCTGAGCTGCTTGCAAGAAATGCTAATCCGGCAAGCAAAAAAAAGGCGTCGCCGAGGCGTGCCTTGCCACGCTTTGCAAGTGCCTTCCCCGCAACACCCCTGCCCGTTGCCAATAGCCAGTTCCGATCTCGAGCATAGGTACGTCTGAGAGAGTATCGGCAACGCTTGAAGGAAGCTTCGGCTCGCTGAGTAGCTCGGTGAGCACAACGGGCACCATCACCACTTGCCGGTCTTCCAGCGCCCTATCGAGCAGCCGTGCATCCTCGCCTGGGCCACCTTCTAGAAACGCAACCCATGTGCTCGTATCCGCCGCGATCATCGGTCGGCCTTAAGCTCTGCCAACGTGCGGGTGAAGCGAACCTTGCCTCGGAGTTGGCGCAGGCGAGCATAGGTCCGCGATGCCGCAACGAGCTGCAGCCCGGTACGAACGGTTTGCGTGATGCCTGTACCGCTGGCTCGTTGCGCCTTCTCGAGAAGCTCCAGTGGCACCTCCACGGTGATCTTACGCGCTGTCTCCATAATGTGTCCTTCATACCATACTCAAGGCCAGCATTGAGTATGGTATTCCCGGCCCGGGCGAGCAAGGCGGATGGCTGTCGAAACTCGAGGCGGCTTACGACGTGGCGAGAAGAACTTATGGTGTGAACTTCAAGGAGTTGAGGCGTGTCTGTAGCGTCTTGAGGTTTTTGAGAATTTCGTCAAAGGAAAGGGACGCCACCGGAAACATTTCTTTCATCTGCGCGTAGTCGTCCCGGAGAACCTTCGCGAGATTGTCATTCGGAAGAATCCGGAATGTCCCGGGCAAGGCGGCTTCGTAGTGCGCCCAACTCGCATGGAAATAAATCTGCTTGAACCGGATCACTTCCTGGAGCATTTGGATGGAGAGCCTGTCGTCCCTGAACCGGTCTGCGATGCTCATGACGGCCACATCGGACCAGTGGCGGGACATGCGAGGTTTCAGCTTTGCGAGGTCGGGGCGGTGGTTCTCCGCGTGCAATAGCGTGACCTTTTCCCAGAACGTACGCTCACAATCAAGGACGGCAATCGTCGCAGATTTCTCTCGGAAAAGGTCCGGGAACTCTTCGGCGACAAACGGTGTTACGTGAGATTGCAGACTGGGCTGCAGGTCGCCGCGGCCAAACTCCATCTTGATTTGCGGCCGTAGGTAGCTCTTGTATTCAAACGCAGGCGGGTAGTGGAACACGAGAGTCATCTCTTCGGTCTGCTCTTCCGAGAGTGTGAGCGCCCGCCCCTGTTTGCCGAGGACCGCCTCGAACCGGGAGTGCAGCTTCGGAAGGATTTTCGACTTCACTTCGGTGGTAATTGCGGTTCTGAGTTCGTCTCCGAGTGCTTTTCTCTTGGTCGCGGAGAGGGCTGGATTCGCCATGTCGCGTTCCCCCGAGAAGCCCAAGGCTGCGCGGTCGATGGAAATATCAATGTCCTCGGAAAAGCGATCGATGAGCCGGAACACCTTGGAAAGCGAAGTTCCACCCTTAAAGCGAAGTTCCGGGATTCCTTCCAAGGCGAAGAGGTGTTTCAAGGTCCAGCAAACCCAGAAGTCTTTTTCAACTGCTGTTGTTGTGGAATTGCGGCGGCTGGAGGTTTCCTCGAAATAAGTTTGCCGCTCAGTAGGTTTGAGCTTTGCGAAGGTGTCCATGGGGTGGTGTCATGCAGTGATCTGGTGCAGAACCGGCTGTGTCCATGCGGGTGCATCCGGTGCGAGACGTTTTACGGCTGCCTTGACTCCAGGCGGAAGCCGTTTCGCAAGAGCCCGCGCAGGGAGTTCACCAATTCCCTTCTTTCCGAGTGACCGGACAGCTTGGATGACGATCCCGGCCTCCGTTCCCGCTCCGATCATCTTGGAAGGAGCGACATGTTTCAGGGTAACGGTTTGATTTCCAATGCGCACGGTACGTGATGGCCCCTCGGTCAGATAGAGATTTTGCACGGGAACCTGCGGGGAGAGTCCCAACTGGTTAAGAGCAGTTGCCCCGGAGACGGTGATTCGGCTACGGGTTCTCGCTGCCATCGCTTTGGCGACCGCCTCTGGCGAAGGGGAAAGAACGCCGATGCGTGGGTGGACGCGGGGAAACTCATAGATACCCCTGGCCAGACGGCGAATCTTGCCAGCTCGATGGAGGCGAGACAACGATTGATCAATGGCGGCACGGTTTCCCAAGGCAGCGAACTCTCTGGGTGTAAAGACCCAGCCGCGATGCTTGGCTCGAATTCTTCTCCAAACGGATTTCGCGGTGTTTGTGCCTGTCAACATAAAACCCTCTCTTTGTGTCAGAAATAATAGCATATATCTCTGACTAACACAACGCTCCTGCAGGAGAGCAACAGACTTATAATTTATGGATTACGGGGGATATGAAGCCAACACCCTTATGCACAACAAAGACCTTCCCCGTCGAAAAGAACCCCTGACGAGCACAGTGCGTCAGGACCGCCTAAGCGAAGGGCCAGAGCCTCAGTACGGTGGAGCACGATTATCACGTTGAGGTTTATGAGTCCGTTTCCCTCCTTTGGAACCAACTGATCGAAAGCAGCGTGTAATTGATGGTGTCAGATGGGACCAGGACTACACAATACCTCAAATAAGTTGTAGTATTGTGCTATGGGGAAAGAGCGGAAAGAAGCCGCCAAGCGGCTCTACGAGATAGCGGAAGGGCAGCAGGGTTTCTTCACGACGAAGCAGGCTAAAGCTGCGGGGTTCGCGGAGAATACCCACCCGTACCACGTTCAGGCGGGAAATTGGATTCGTGAACATCGGGCAATCTATCGGCTCTCCAGATTTCCGCGAGGCCAGCGCCCCGACCTGATGCTTTGCTCGCTCTGGTCGAGGAATCGGGCAGAAGCCGTCCAAGGAGTTTACAGCCATCAAACAGCTCTGAGCCTTCACGATCTTTCGGAGGTAATGCCAGCGAAGCTACACATGACTGTGCCGAGAAGTTTCCGGCGAAATAGTGAAATCCCCCGCGTGCTTGTCCTGCATTTCGCTGATCTCCCTCAGAGCGACATCGGAGCTGCTCATGGAGTATGTGTAACAAAGCCCCTGCGAGCAATTCTTGACCTTCTGGCAGGAGGAGAGTTGCCGCTTGCGACCATTCGGCAAGCACTGCGTGAGGGGCTACGGCGAGGAGTCATTCGCAGAAGCGAAATTGCAGAGGCTCGGAAACATCTCGTTGATAGCAAGCAACTGCGAACCTTTTTGCAGAGAGTGGCCGCCTGATGGAGCCCAAGAGATATGCGACAGCCGCGGCCTTTTGAAGTGCACTGGAGGACAGGCTTCAGGATATTGCCGGGAAGGAAGGCGTTGACTTGCAGGGTCTGCGGCGTCAGGTTGCCTTCGACCGACTCTTGGCGCGACTATTTCAGGTGGGACAGCCGCTCGCGCTACCTTGGGTGCTCAAGGGTGGTTCCGCGATGGAACTGCGGATCAAGGCCGCGCGCACAACGAAGGAAATCGACCAGACAAAGCGCAGCGCCTTTAGTTCGGACGAGAAGAAAGACGACAAGAAGAATTTGGCCGTGCTGGAAACGCTACAAGAAGCCGCTGCATTCAGTAGTGACGATTTCTTCGTTTACACGATAGGTGAGCCAATTTCTGACCTAGTTAGAAGTGATGGACGGATTTGCTGGAGTTATCCGGTCGTGCGCCCAAGGCAGGCGCTATTCGACAGAACAGCGGTGGAATTCGCGGCCTAACTTACGGAGGCCGTAGAGGTTAAGAATTCGTGGTAGAGAAGATTTGTCGCGTTGAGATCGGAGTGGTTGCCATCTCCGACGATCTGTCCCTTCCGCATCACCAGGATTCTTCCCATGCGTGAGATCGCGTGCAAGCGATGAGACACTACGATGAGCGTCGAGTCTGGGAGCATGCGGTCAATCGTTCGAAGCATGGCCTCTTCCGAGGTCGGATCCAGCGAGGAAGTCGTCTCGTCAAGAATCAAGATTCTCGGCTGGTGGAGAAGCGCTCTGGCAATGGCTACTCGTTGACGTTCTCCGCTCGAAAGATTTGACGCGCTGGGCTCGATGTACTCTTCCAGCGAACTGGGAAATCCGTCCAGGTATTTTGTCAGCCCAACCAAGTGCAGGATGCGTTCCAGGTCCTCGCACGTCGAATCGAATCTCCCGATCCGGAGGTTATCCGCGAGCGATCGGTGAAAGAGAATCGGCTGTGCCGGCAGATAACAGACAGAGGAACGCAGACTCGCCAGCGTTACGGCACGAACGTCGGCCCCGGCGATGGAGATCTCGCCCGAGTCCACGTCGTACAGGCGGGCCAGAAGTTTTACCAGCGTGCTTTTACCGGCGCCATTCGGGCCCACAATGGCGACACGTTCTCCTTGGAGGATTTCCAGGCCCGGAACTCGGATAACATTGCTTCGCCGTTGGTAGACAAAGGAAACGTCCCTGAACGCGACGTGCCATGGGCGGTCCGAGGCAAGCGGTGTTGCCTGACGATGCTCTTTCACCGTGGAAACTTTCCCGAGAACAGCCTGGATTTGACGGATGCTGGCATAGGTGCGCTGTGCCCGAGAGTACATCTCCATGGCCGTACCCAGAGGGTCAAAGAGTTGTCCCAGCAGGCTGTAAAAAGCCACCAGTGTGCCGATTGTCAGTTGGTTACGGAAAACCATCAAGCTTCCGCACGTGATAGTCACAGCGATTCCGCTCACGATCGCCAGGTTCGACAAAGCCGAGAAGAAAGCACCTGTTTTGCAAAGATCGTCTTGGGAGCGAACGGAGTCAGCCAGGAGTTCAGAGGCTTTGCGCTCCTGCCGGTCCGTTTGCCGCAAAAGCTGGATCTGTGTCACGGCGGAAAGATGCTCTTGAAGGAAACTGCTGAATCTGCTTCTGGCGGCCTGGACCAAATCCGCTTGCCGCCCGATCCTCCTCCGGTAGCGGTGGCGGACGGCCAGAAACACAGGAAGGAGTGGGAGGACCACAAGAGTGAGCAGTGGGTTCAGGAACGCCATCGCCGATAGGGTCACACCCGCCGCGATCGCTGTGCGGAGGATGGAAGGAAAGAGGTCGGAACCGAAGTACGAGATTTCGTCGATTGGCCCCTCGAAGGGATACAGCAATTCACCAACCTGGGTGCGGTCGAAATGATCCGCGGAGAGCGAGTCGATGTGCTGCAGGAGAGATAGGCGCAAGGCCAGTGCCGTGCGCTGCGTAGCCCGAAAGGTAAGGTAGCCGCCAAAAGAGCTGAGAACGGCCCTCCCTTCGTAACTCGCGAAGATCAATCCGATCGCGATCACGAGCAACTGGGCATGGCGTCCAGGCAGGATGGAATCGATCAGCCATCGGAAAGTGAGTGGAGTGACGAGCGTCAGCAGGCTGGCCAGGGTAAGGCAGAGAAAACTTGCAACATGCAGGGCAAGTTGCGGTTTGACCTTCGGGAAGAGCCAGCGGAGTTCGCAAGGAATCGGAATGGGCATAGGTGTTGAATCGGCCGACAACAACGGTTGGCGACGATTGGTAGGTTAGACCTTCACAAATGGACGTGCCAGCAAACGCCATATCTGTTCGCAAATTGGACGGCCGCACTGAAATAACAAGAGTTGCTCTAGGTGTGGATGGAGGTCTTGGTAAGGCCAGCGTTCGCGGCAGGGTCGGTTTGTCAAGGAAATCTCCTTACAATCGTCATGACTTGTCCGACGACCTCGGCATCAATCCCATTCCTGAATTGTTGTGTGCCGAACGGCCCGCCCGGATAGCCGTGAACGACGAGACTGCCCTGCTGCAAAGCACACCGGCCGCACAGGTAGCTGCCATCTCGTTTGAGAATGAGATAGATCGGCTGTTCGCAGGCGGCGTTCGCTGTGGATCGGGTGGGCTTCTTCACCCGTCGGTTGACGACAACGAATGCGGCATTGATGAGCCAGGGATGGATTGGCGCCTTGTCTCCTCCCACCCAGTAAAAATCGGAAAGAGAGAAGTTCTTGAGCCCGGTAAGTTCGCTGAGGGAATGTCTCAAGAAAAGCGGAACTTCTTCCCATTGCTGAAGGAGCGAATCCAGGAAGCCGTTGTATTCCTGGAGGCTCTCTTGTCCGTTTGGGATGGGGGAACCAGGACTTCGATTGGGCGCCTGCCGGGGAATGAGTCCGTCAGGGATCGGATCGCAGCCCATTTGATCGAGTGGAAGCCCGCAAGCGCGCAGAAATTCCTGGAAGTCAATGCCGTACACAATGCACAGCGTGATGATCTTTTGGAGGTGCCGTGGCGGAGCCGACAGCGTTTCGCAGTCGGAAAGTGTGCTCGGCGCCGCGAAATAGAGTCCGTCCGAAAGTGTGTTCGCGATCCACCGGCTCATTTCGGATGCCTCCCGGAAGGACAGCCCCACCCGTAAGCGGGAACTCCTGAGAAGATCCTTGAGGTCGGTTTGCAGGCTTCGCGCGTGCAGAAGGCGCGGCCTTCGCGAACCGGCCGATGGGTGCGGCATCTGCACGCCGCAATGATTCCTTATCGGACGGATTTCAGCGTCCACCACCCCGAGAATTCGGGCATCCTCGCCGAGCCTTAGCTCGAGTTGGGCACAAGGTCGCAGCGGCGCAAGCAGCATGATTCTGCCCTTTTCGAGCATCACGAGTTGCGAGCAGGTGAATCCGAAAACGTACTCAACAAGGAAGAACGGCCCGGCGGCAGTATTCATCGGGCCAGACCGCAGTTCTTCGAGAGGCCGTTCATCCACTCTGACGATGCTGCCGGGCGCAAGGTGGGGGAACGCATGCACGTCTCCTTCGCCGACCTTGCCATAAAGAAATCTTTTCTTGCTCAACGTGAGAAATTCCTGTGCACGTCTCGGCTGAGCGGATGCGAGCAACTGTCGAAGCGGCGCGATCGGTGGTAAGGGCCCTGCTTTGGGCCTTTCGGCAAACCACGGAATCCATGCGTGCGTATCGTGAACGGCGGAGTCCAAAAGTGCGGTTCGCTGCCTGGGAACCGACAAGCGAAGCCGGGAGATTTGGTCCATGTCGAATCCGAACACTGCCAACCAATCGAACAACCGGTAGTTTGTGACATGGCTGAGACCTAGCAACTGGTGGATGGTGGGGATCAAAGAAGGATTTGCCACGTCGTAGTACAAGTTGTGGGGCACATGAAAGCGGGAGGAATGGCCGAAGATCTGAGCGGTCTGTTGAGAGACGCGGTAGAGAGTTAGGCCTCTGCTAGAGAGTATCTGCCGTACTTGCTCTGCCCGGTCCATTCGTAGGCATGCCAATCCTCTGGCGTATACCCGAAATTCCGTCAACCGTGGAAACAATCGGCACCCTGGCCGCATTTGCGACCAGTGGCGAGATTTTTGGCAAGCGGCACTAAACCTGTGCATGAATAGAGGAAGAGTTAAGTGGCTGGACATGGACGAGCAACCAGCGTAGGATTTCCGCCAATGAACGTGCGTAAGCCCAGTCCGAGTGCCGGGCAGAGATTGAAGGAATTGCGTGTGCGCTTGGGACTGACCACTCGCGATGTGGAGGAAAGAAGTCGGAAGATTGCCAAGGAAAAGCACAACCAGGAGTACTATTTGTCGCACGCATGGGTCACGGAAATCGAAAACGCCGAATATACACCGAGCATCTATAAGTTCTTCACATTCAGCGCCGTCTATCAACGTCGCATCACAGAAGTGCTCTCCTTTTTTGGATTGCAGACGGGTGATCTGAGCCGTTATCGGATGTCCTTTGGTGTCCCGCGAACGCATCTCTTGGATACTGGGCCCGACCTTGAGGCCGAGAAGGTGTCGCTGCCAGTTCGGTTCAAGCCCGAGTTCCGCCTGGAGAAAACGAACCTCCTGGCTCGAGTGGTGGAGAAGTGGGACGAAATCCCCGTTGGTTTCCTGCAGCATCTCGACCTGCGCAAATCCGTGTACGGCTACGTCGGGCTGGAGGATTACACGCTCTTTCCTCTTATCCGTCCCGGTTCGCTGGTGCAGATTGACGCTACGCAAAGGAAGATCAGCACGGAGAGGTGGAAGACAGAATTCGACCGTCCCATCTACTTTGTGGAGCTCCGAGGCGGCTACGTTTGCAGTTGGTGCCAGGTGGATCGGGGTCAACTGATCGTTATTCCCCACCCTCACTCCCACCAGGATATTCGCCGGTTTGACTACCCCTCTCAGGCTGAAATCATAGGAAGGGTAACGGGGGTATCGATGATCATTGCCAGCGAGAAAGTGACGGAAGCCGGGGAGCACGCGACGGGAGAATCCCGTTAAATTCTGTTCCGATCACATAAAAATCGTCAAAGCGGGCTCATACAGCCCTGTTGGGCATTACATACCGAAACAGCTCTTCCACGGTGCCCATCGGCAGGAAGAGCCGTCGCTCGATTCTGGGGAGTTCGAGAAATCCGTACTTCTTGTAAAACGCGACTGCCGCAGCATCTTTTGCATCGACGATGACACCCGCGGAAGCCACTTCCCGGCTGTGCTGAAGAGTTCGATAGAGCGCATCCATCAGTAATGTGGCGCCGTGCCCTTGGCCGCGAAATGCACTGCTTACGGCCAATCGGCCGAGGAGCGTCGCTGGTACTGTCGGATATTTCGGCAGTTTTCTCGCAACCTCCGCGGGGACTTCATCCAGTTGTACCGAGTATTGCGACAGTGTGTAGTAGCCAGCGATGGTCGTTCCGTCCGGTGTGATCACAAACGGGACAGCCGCGCGCTTCTTGAGGTCCTGCCTCGCCTGTTTGTGAAGGTAGGCGTCCAGGATTTCGACGCCGCAGGAAAAAGCCGCTCGATCGTGTTTCGGACCGAGCGGCTCAATCACAAACCGCGGCTCTTCTGTTTCGCGAGACAATTAGCGCCCCATTTGTTCCTTGTACCGTTGCGCAGCTTTACGCGCGGCTTCATTGGGCGCGGGAGGATGCAAAACCGCATTCACAAAAACATCGCGGGCCTCGTCGTGCAGGGTGAGAAGCTCGAAGTCCTTGATCGTATCTGCTGCCGCCTGTTGGGCGCTCGCAACCACGAATTCCGTCACCGAAGACCCGCGCAAAGCCGCCGCGCGCGCGATCATCTCTTTCTGCTCTGGGGTAACCCGGGCTTCCAAACGCTCCTTTTTCAAAGAGCGTCGATCAATGGCTGTAGTGCGTCTCACGGTCTCCTCCTCATTCCTTCAAGAGTGTACGGCGAATCGCCGTACCAGCCAATAGTAATGTGCGACCAAGAGCCGTACAGCCAAACGCGGCTCCCGGCTTTCCGTAAGTCATTGAATATAGGTCACATCTCGAAATACACCCCATCTGGCCGACAAGACCTCTCCGCTCATTAGGCTGGCCTTCTTCCCAGCGCTTTTCCTTCAAACGTCCATTCTGAAGGGACCTTGCATATTCGGCACTGGGTTTCGCGCGGCGAAGTGCGCGCAAAGACCGCTTTGCCGTCAGCCGCGCCCTCGATCAGCGCCAGAAAATAAGAAGCTACCCCGCCGAACCGATCCCCACCCACCAAAAACAAGGTCCCGTCTCCTGCCCAACAGCTTAAATTCACAACTGGTGAGAACCCCGGGCTAAGACTTATACGGGTCGAAAATCTCCATGGCAAATTCCCAAAAGCCGCGGGCGCGCTGATACATCAGAGCCCTGAAGTTCCTTGGATCGTCGATCCGCCATGCCTCCGGGGTGCTGAACCAGTATGCCGTTTCCTCGTTCCTCCACGTTTGGTAATAAACGCCCCACGCCGCCAGCAAGCCCTCGGCCTGCAAGGCGCCGTCGTTCAGCTCTTTTCCACAGTGGTACATATTGGCAGCGGCGCAGTACGAAACTCCAGTCCAGACCTCAAATTGATGCAGATACTCACTGTCGCCAACACCGGGCAGGGAATCAGGATGAACCGCATTCGCTACGCCGACATTGCCGACACCGTTTCCACTGCTGTCTTTCAGCGCAAGTACACCGCGTTTGAATAACTGGTGGTAGTGGGATGCCATGCGTTCCGGAGCCAGCACTGAGGGCAGTCCCGTAACATCGACATAGCGTTGCCCCACCATTGCATCGCCCATCAGGTCATCGTTGTGTTGATTGTACTGATAATAGCTATACTGTCTGTTCCAGAACTGCTTTTCCGTACTGGTGCGGGCCTTGTTTAGCAACTCGCCGATCTCCTTCGCAAAAGCATTGTCTTCCCGCCGCTGGGCAACAGCTTGCATCATTTCCAGCGCACCAAGCCAAAGCACCGCGTTGAACAGCTTATTCTCAAGGTACTCGGAGCTTTTCATCTCGCTCAGCCCATCGCCATCGACGTCGGTCGTGATTTGGTAGCGGTAGCTCCGAACCATGGCTGGCCAGACTTCTTCTAGAAACGCATCGTCTTTGGTTTTATGCCAGTAGGCGTAGCACTGCTGAATGAACTTGGGTGAAAGTTCAGACCATGGCGTGGTGATGCGCCCCATGATGCCGTGTGGGCTCTGGTTATAGTCCCGGCCATAGCCGTCGTAGGCAAAAAGAGGGTCGCCGTAAATCGCGCCAGCATCGTGCGGGCAGCTGCCGTCAGGGGAATCCATGACAAAGTCCCTGAACAACAGCAGTGTGGCACGCTCTTGTTGCGGCCAAAGATCGCGGTTGCTGCGCGCCGGGTGATGACGGACATCAAAGGACTCGGCAAACGCATACTCCTGGCACTCCATAACGAATGAGATGTGCTGTCCCGGCCGGTTGCCAAATTGTTTCGGTTTGGTGATACAACCGTTCTCCCAGAAAGAGCCGCCAAAAGTGCTGTAATAAAGTTCATTGAGGGCGGCTTGCTTCACCCACTCCGGGTGTTCCCCATTTTGGATGATGGGTGCCTGCCAACCATCGATTGCAGCGAGCCACTGGTCACGTCGCAGCAATGCCTCTTCGCAGATGTGGAACGACTGTTCAGGAGCGAACGGGAACCACTCGGTAAACCTCCTCCACCAGCGTGTTCCATAACCGAACTCCATCTGCGGGAAGTACCAGCCAAGAGCAAATGGCACCGTTACACTTGCGCCGGGATCAAGTTCTATCGTGACAGAAAGAGCGCCTGCGGGGGTTTGGCTGGACTGGACGAGATTCTGATTCGCCAGCACGCCGTCCGCGGCAAAAGCCTTCCAAATATCCGCACCGTTGCTGTTTCCGTCCCACACCGGCGCATAGGTGCACGCATGATTCGTCGCTATGCACCATTCCGATCCCTCGGTCTCGGGAGCATTCCTCTGGTCATGCGCCTCCATCAGGATCGCGGTCACTCCGCTCTTAGGATTCTTCATGACCCGGTTGCTCAACCCACGCCGCTCCCGCGCACTCTTGCCGGCATTTTGATCCATACCCATCGGAGTATTCTGCGGACCGATGTAGGGAGCATTCGGGAAAGTGAACATCAGCGATAACCTGGCCCTGGTTTTGGCTGGATTGTGAACCTTGAATAAAAACAGAGCAACAGGATACGATGTCTCGCGATAGTTGTCTTTTATCACTGGGCTGAAGAATTGCATGGAAATGGCGCTTGAAAACCCCTTGTAGGAACACCAACCTTTCGGAAACAGCGCGCAGTACTCGCCCTCGCCGGGTTTCAGTCTTGGCCATGCCGGAAGAACGTCATCCGTCGCCAAAGTCCGCGCATTCACTTTGCCCGCCATCTCTTCGCGCACATGAAATGCGGCCTGGGATAGAAAGCGTTCCTCATATCGGCCAGCTTTCAATTGCCATGGGCCGAAGGAGCCGCACAGGTTATACATGAAGTTCCCGGCGCCGATGCCGCCCAGCGGAATCCCCTTCTTGGTGCGCGTGAGGGTATTCAGGCCGATCAGGTCGCCTGAGTCCTTGTCCTTTTCAGGGCGCAATTCGATTTTCGGAAGACTACCAAGGGGCCTCCTCCAGGCACACGATGGAATAGGCCACATCTTCGAATCATCGGCCGGATTTACGGACGCGATTGTTCCCGGCTCCGCGTCGCCTGCTGGTACCGGCTTGGCAATCCCGAGCGCACCCGTTGCCGCTAACAGGCCTCCCGCCGATGATGCCCTCAGAAAACTGCGCCGGCTAAAATCTCTCTTATTCATCACGCCTCCAGTAAACGATTGGAATGGCTGCAACAGCCCCTAGGCCTACGATCCGGGATTCCTTCTGTTCAACAACTCGTTGGACGGCACGGTCAAATTCAAAGCCTGAACGTAACCTGCGTTCGTCTGACAATGAGCGAGACGGACATTTTCAAGCAGGCTTTGGAAGGCAGCCCGAGCATGTTCCAGGGAGGGCCGGGCCGCAATCCGCTTCTCCGCATCTCCGGTATTTCCCGGCATCCTGCCATAGGCGATGATCTCATCCCAATAGGCAGGCTTCTGCCAGGTTACGAAGGACGACGTGGAGTCCATCTTCTTGTAGGGCCAGAACGCCCAGCCGATCTCGTCTTTTTCCAGTACCTGCACAAAAGCATGAATCCAGGCATCAGTATTCTCGCCGGATTCTCCCAGCCAGATGGGAACATTGTAGCGGTTGCGGAAATCAAGATAGGGCTGGATGACGTCTTCGGTCGGCGCGGTCCAGTATTTGTGGAAGGTATACATCAGATTGGAGTCAAAGGGAGCGCCAAAGACCGCGAAGTTGGAGTCCCATTGCGCACCACCAAGGATGATGAGATGGTTCGTATCCGCGGTGCGGATGGCAGCTGTGAGTCTTTTGTAGAGCAGCTCCAACTGGTTGTTGTACTTCTGCAGTTCAGGAAAATGCGGGATCGGTTCGTTGAGCAGGTCGTAGCCCAGAACTGTGGGATTGTCGCGGTAATGCGCGGCGATCCTTCTCCAAACAGCAACGGTCATCGCCTGACTGGCCTCCGACTCATAAAGCCATGGATAGCCCCAACTGTCATCGATGTTTGCGCCGGTCTGGCCTCCAGGTGCGCAGTGCAGATCAAGAATGACATACATATGGTACTTTTCGGCCCATCCGACGACGCGATCAAGCAAGGCGAATCCCTCGTCATTGCCGGGAATAAAGAACTTGTAGTGCAACGGAATACGAATGGAATTCACACCGGTTTGATGCAGGAAATAAATATCTTGCTCGGTGATATAGGCTTCGCGATACGCTTGCCAGAACTGCGCCGCCTCGGCCGGGCCGATCAACTCACTAAAGAACGTCTCAATCTCACGTGGCGACGCTGGCCCGCCATCTAGACCGAACATATACCCTTCCGGCACCAACCAGTTGCCGAGGTTAATGCCCCGCAGTTGCAAGGTGTGTCCTTCAGGGTCCACCAGGTACTTTCCGCTGGCGTGAACAAAACGGTTTGCTGTCGAGGAAGCAGCGCCAGCCACGGCAACAGAACCAGTTGCTAGCGCGAATGCGAGAACGAACAGTGCGAGTCGCTTCATGGAAGCCTCGGATTGGAAGCAGTATTTTACATGCAAGGTCTAGTGTGCTGTCCCAGAAATATATTCAATAGCTTCTATTCTTCAAGTTGAGCAACATCAACGAAATCGCAGCTGCGGCCCTGTCAGGTGTTTACGGGATGACCTGCCAGAGTTTTTGTACCAGGTTCAATGAGAGAGTTTATATGTATTTAGCTGGAGACTCGCGGACACCGGGGAGACCGGTGGCACGGATTGTAAACTAAGCTGCTTCGGGTTTCACCTCCTCTCGTTGCATTTGTTCAAGCCCTTCGAAAGAAGTCTGCAACGGTGTGCGGCCCTGGGTGCGATAGCCCTATTGGGCGCGTTCGCAATTGTAGAACGCGAAATACTCATCCAAGGCGCGCTGCAACTGTTCGAATGATTCGTAGAACGTTTTGCGGAAGGCCACAGCGTAAAACTCTTTCTTCACGGTGCGATGAAATCGCTCGCAGAAACCGTTGGTTTCCGGCGAGCCGATGTCGGCGCGCCGGTGCTGCATTTGCTGGATGGCCAGATAGAGCTCGAAGCAATGCCCCACCGGTCGCCCGCAGTATTCTCTGCCGTTGTCGGTGAGCAGGTGCTCGATCTCCACGTTGTGCTCCTCGTAGAACGGCAGCACGCGATCGTTCAGCACATCCACCGCCGTCATCGGCACCTTCGACAGATACAACGTGGCGAAGACGTGTGAAGAATGCGCATCGATCACTTGAGCCCATGGGCTGGCGCAGGAGGCTAAGGCCAATGCCCTTCTGGGGGTCGACCAACTTTTCGAGGGCTTCGCGGCGCTGAGATTTCGAGATTTTGTTCCACAGCAGCCACGCCGAAGAGTCCGTCAGCGAAGCCCCAAATCCATCCATCGACTGGTAGCGCGCCGCATCACTCACCTGGATCGTTAGCGCCGGTGCCGGCACCACGCCGAACTGGATCGGCCCCTTCTCCTCCAAAACGGCATTGCGCGCCTCGGACGATTCCACCACGCGTACGCGCCCGGGCGCCTGTGCTTACGCACTCGCCGCACACCAAATCCCAAGGCTCATCGCCAAGCTGCACAGCACTGTTGTTCTCATAGTTTCCCTATCCTATACGCTTCAATCAAACACCGCCCAGCCGCACCATAAATAGAAATCCTCCTGCCATCCAATGGGTGGCAGGAGGATTTGGTGTTCGCTCAGGCGGCTCGTCTGCGCGATTTGCCTGAGCCTCGACTTAAAAGGTGAACCTCGCTCCCAACTGCACTACACGAAAGCCGCCGACTCCGGTTCCGTTAGTACTCGAAGGAGTACCCCAGTTGGAGATCTTCGAAATGCTGAACGGTGTGCCTTGTGCGTACTGAAACGGGCCGTTTACATTGAAGCCGTAGTTCGCGGAGGCGAAGTTGGTATGGTTAAAGGTGTTAAAGGTTTCGAGGCGGAGCTGGATTGAACGCTTTTCGCTCGATCCCAGCGGAATGTTTTTAAACAGAGACGTATCCCAGTCCTGCATTCCGGGATTGCGGATGGTGTCGCGGCTGCCTCGGATGCGAGTTCCGATAATTGGGAAGACAGGGTTTCCGGACTTATCGAGGGTGTAGTAATACGGGATTGCACCCCACATGTTCGAACCATCCAGGGTCCCCGACTCGAATGAAAACCCATTGTTCAAGTCAACAGGCGTTCCAGTGGCGGCCTGCACGATGCCGCTCAACTGGTAGTGGTCCGTGATGTAAGAGACCCACTTTGCGCCGCCAAAATGCTTCGACACATTCGGCAGGTCGTAGACGTAGTTGGCAGCAAACACGTGGGTACGGTCCCATCCTGCCGCGCGATAATCGAGAACGCGCGGGAGTTGTTTATCCTGCAGGTCTTGATCAGAGTTCGCCGTTGTCAGCGCCTTCGAATAGGTGTAGACCGCGCCAAACGTCAAACCTCGGCTATACCGTCGTTGCAACGAGACTTGCAGTGAGTTGTAGCTCGAGGTGCCGTCGAACGCCATATAGGAGATCTGTCCATAGCCCTTGTAGGGTACCAGCGGGGCATTCGTATAGTTGGGCCTTCCGTATGCATAAATCCCGCTGTAGTTGTAACCCGCCGCCGCGTACGGTGCGGGAAGATTTGGTTCAACCTGCGGAATTCCGTTGGTGCAGGGGTCGCCCGGTAGTGGCGCCGCGCAATAAGCGGTAAAGTTCGCCGGGTCCTGTGCGGCTGCGGTAAACGCATAGCCATAGGGGATCTGATTAATGTCGCGAGAAGTGACCAGGTGGCGCCCTACGTTCCCCACATAAGCGACATCCAGCGTTGCGCCCTTGAACAGTTCACGCTGGATCCCAAGGCTATAGCTGTACACCGTGGGTATATGGCCGTCTTTGGACGCGCCGGTAATGTTTCCCAGCACGCCTGTCCCATACGAAGGGCTCGAGAGCGCGTCAAGATTTCCCGCGCCCAACGACGCCGTCTGGACGAGCACGGGATTATTGAACACCGTGTTGAAGATCAGGTTGCCTTGCGGGCGGTCATGCATCATCCCAAAACCTCCGCGGACGACCGTCTTGTGATCGCTGAACGCGTCATAGGCAAATCCCAGGCGCGGTTCCGGCATGATGCCCCGGTCATCCCAGCCGCCGCTCGGAAGTGTACCGTTCTTGGAATATCTCATCCCGTTCAGCGGGTTACCGCTACCGGGAATGATATTCCCACCGTCGTCAATCTTCACGGCTTGAGCCGCGCTGTATAAAGAGGGATCAAAAAGGGCAACTTGGTTCTTCGCGTCCGATTGCGGCGGGATCCATGCGAACCTCATACCGTAATCCAGTGTCAGGCGCCGAGTTATCTTCCAAGTGTCCTGCACATAGAATTCCAGTTGGTTGTAACGGAAATAGCCCGTGGGTCGGGCCGTGGACTGGTCAAAGCTGTCGAAACTCCCTAAAAGAGCACTCGCCAGCGGGTCGCCCAGAGTGCAGGTCACCCCCGTCGGGCACGTGCCTCCGGAAGTCGGTCCTTGACTAAAGTTTGCTTGCCCGTTGATGTTGCCCCAAGCAATCTGATCCTTGCGGCTGCGCTGATAGAACATGCCGAATTTCAGGGTGTGAACTCCCCGTATCCAAGTCAGGTTGTCGTTGACGTTGATGGTCGTGTTGGCCTGTTTCCAAGGCGTGGCTCCCAGGTATCCCCCGCCGAAAGCCACGTTGCCGAGACTGAAGCCCAAGTCCGGAATGGTGCTGGAAGGATAAAGCAGGGGCAGTGTAATGCCGTTTTTTGCCAGAGAAATGTTTCCGTTGGCGCCATCTGCAAGCGAGAGAGTATGGCTGGGCCCAACCGAGAACTCATTCACCACAGTTGGTGAGAAGGAAGCGACCAGGTTAACCGACAGGTTCCAGCCCGGGTGTTTCTGCGTACAGCCGCCCGGGAAATTGATCGAGGACGAACACGCAAAAATCCCGAACGGGCCGGGGAAAGGCGTAAACGGAGCGGATGCGGTGTCGGCGTTGTGAATCCAGCGTCCAAAGATCCGGTATTTGTCGCTGATCTGATAGTCGATGCGGAGGATGTCTTCGCGCCGCGGATCTTGCGCCGAAAGTGCTTCCGAAAAATTGTAGTTCTGTCCCTTGACGCCAAACCCGCTTACGTTTGGCTTCGGGAAAAGGCTAAGAATCTTCTCCATGTTTGTGAATACAGCTTGCTGGGCCGGCGAGAGCTGGGAGGGATCAATTTTGTTGTTCGTTATCCCCGGTCCTGAAATCACGATGGGATTTCCGTTTGCGTCTATAGACTGCGAAAAATCGCCCTGTCTTTCCAGTGCCGTTGGCGTATAAAACTCCGTGGTTCCCCCACTGGGAACGAATTGCCTATAAAACTCCTGGTTCCAGAAGACGAACAGCTTGTTCTTCAGGACTGGGCCGCCGACGTCATATCCAATGTAATTGTAGCGATACTTCTGAGGAAGATTCGGCAGGCCACCCGAGATCTCATTTCCTTTATTAAACGGTTCGTTGGCATTCAGGCCCTCATTGCGATGGTAGAAGCGCGCATCGCCGTGCCAATCGTTGGTCCCCGATTTCGTCACAATAGCGATCTGCCCTCCGGCGGCCTTGCCAAACTCCGCCTGGTAGTTCGAGGTCAGAATCTTCACCTCTTCGATGGCGTCCGGATTGATCGTTATGTGCGTCCCACCATTGTTGCCTGTGTCCACGTTGGAGGCGCCGTCAATAGTGAATTCGTGCTGGTTCGCCCGCGTCCCGTTGATATTCATTTGGTCGAGGCCACCCGTCGACGAGGCGTGCCCGTCAAACCCGCTGATCACACCTGGAATCAGCTTCATGTAGTCCAGAACGTTGCGGCCGTTCATGGCCACATCCTCGAGTTGCTTGCTGGTGATCAGGTCGGAGCGTTCGCCGGAATTGGACTGCAACTGAATTTGCCCGGCATCCGCTGTGACCGTCACACTTTCCGTCGTTACGCCCATCTGCAGGGCAAGTTCGCCCGCGTTCACGTGATCCGCCACATTCAAGATGATGTCGCTCTTTTCGATC
>Ga0209039_10001190_pt1 | contig 24747 bp, 24 predicted proteins | sample BogFormECP12_OM1_FD_188238 | JGI IMG/M metagenome (GOLD analysis project Ga0209039, IMG submission 188238) | Bog forest soil microbial communities from Calvert Island, British Columbia, Canada - ECP12_OM1 (SPAdes) (version 2) | ecosystem: Environmental > Aquatic > Freshwater > Wetlands > Bog ... | reverse complement strand
CCTCGCGGTGACGCCCTTGCCTTTCGCTAGCAGTTAGTGCAATCTCCTCTGCAAGAGACTCTCACTCTCAAGTCAACGCCCATGCTGGGCGCACAATTGTAAGGGCAGGTCTCGGACCTGCCCTTCCATTCAATGGGTGCCTTTTTCCCAATCACCGACCGCTTGCCGAATCAGCGCCTGGATCTCCGGGTCCGGCACCGCATCGATGCCCTCATATTTGTTCAGGCCGACCTTGACAACCACCGTGCCAACCGTCCCCTCAGCGAGATGGATCTCGCGTTTTTCGAGAGCGGAACCGGCCAGTTTGGCCTGCAAGACATCATCGATCTGCTCGATGATGCTCTTGATGACCACCGGCGCGGCCTTCTCCTCTGCCGGCTTCTTGGCCGGCTTGGGAGCTGCCGGAGCGGCCTGCACCGGGGCTGCCGGAGCCACCTGCGCCGGAGCCGCTGGGGCCTCCGCGGGCGCCTCCAGCCATGGACGCAGGTCAATCACCAGCTTGATCAGGCGCCGGCGCTGTTCGCCCTGGAGGCCATTCGGGCCGGACAATGCCTGTCCGTCCATCCCCAGCCCCAGCTGGCCGTCCGTGCTCCGCCAGACACGCAGGACCTCGATGGACCCTTCCGGAGCCGGCAGCGGGTCGCCCGTCGACGCAGGCGGCGTGCGCTGGCGATTCCCGGTGACAATCGCCCCCGCCGCGAAACCCAGACAGGCAAAAACGAAGAAAAGAAAAAAGGTGGTTGTGTCCATTGCCTCTATTTTACCGAGAATCGGCGGATAAAAGCAACTGGCAATTTGGGCAATAATGGGTCCCGCGCCCTCCGACCACCAGGCGCTCGATCCCCGTCCCGCACACCGGACAGGGCTCCCCGGTCCGCTGGTAGACGCGGAAGTGGTTCTGGAAATCGCCGCCCCGGTAGACCCAGTCAATGCTTGCCCCGTTGCGGCGGATGCCTTCCGCCAGCACTTCCCGAATCGCCCGCCAGAGGCCGGCGGCCTGGTCCGGCGTGACCGCATCGGAGAGCCCGCGCGGATGCAGCTTCGCCATATGAAGGGCCTCATCGGTATAGATGTTGCCCAGACCGGCCAGGAAAGTCTGGTCGAGCAGAAGCGGTTTGAGCTGGCGGCGGCAGGCGTGCAAGCGGGTGTACAGACCCTGGGGGGTGAAATCGTCCGAAAGGGGCTCTGGTCCCAGGTCGGCGAGGATTTCCGATGGATCGGCGGTCAGCCAGACCCGTCCGAACTTGCGCGCATCGTTAAAAACCAGGTGCGTATCACCGGAGAGTCCCAGGATGAGACGGTCATGCCTGGAGGGCTGGTAGCCGCCCAGCATCGCGGTCAGATCCCCGCTCATCCGCAGGTGGACTAACAGCGTGTCCTGCGAGAGCTGCAGGCACAGGAACTTGGCGCGGCGCCCGACGCCCTCGACGCGCTGGCCGATCAAGCGCTTTTTGAAGACAGCCGGGGAAGGCAAGACCAGGGTGCGCCGCCAACGCAGGTCGGCGGAAAGGATGCGTTTGCCGACCAGGGTCGGACTCAGATTGCGGGCGATCGTCTCAACTTCAGGTAGTTCAGGCACGGGGAACCGTCCGGAGGACCAGCGCAGAATCCCTCACTCGTTGAACATCTCCCCGACGCTGCGCCCTTCATGGGCGCGACGGATGACCTCTCCCAGGAGCGGTGCGACGGAAATCACCGTCAGCCTCCCCTCAAGCAGGCGGCTCTTCTCGGGGGGGATCGGGATGCTGTCCGTGGTGATGAACTCGGTGACCGGCAGGGCCCCTAATTTTTTGGCCGCGTTCGCTGAAAAGATCGCATGGACAAACGAGATATACACCCGCTGCGCCCCAAATTCCTTGACCAGGTTGACCGCCTGAACGATCGAGCCTCCGGTGTCAATTTCATCATCCACCAGGATCACATCGCGGTCCTTCACATCGCCGATGATGGTTAAGGCCTGCGCCTTGGCGTCATTGGAGGAACGGCGCTTCTCGATAAAGGCAATCGGCGCGTCGATGCTGGCGGCAAAATCGCGTCCCTTCTTGGCATACCCCAGGTCCACGGTCACGACCACCGGATCCTTGAGGGTGGGGCGCAGGTTCTGCTTGACGTAATTGTTCAAAATGAGCGAGGAATTCAGCAGGTCCCCGGGGATCGAGAAAAAACCCTGGATTTGATAGGCATGCGGATCCAGGGTCACATAGCGGTCCGCCCCGGCGACCTGGATCATGTCCGCCACCAGCCGTGAGCTGATGGGAACCCGCGGCTGATCCTTTTTGTCCGAGCGCCCATAGCACAGATAGGGAATGACTGCCGTGATGCGGGCCGCCGAGTCCAGCCGCAGGGTTTGAAGAAGGATCAATAACTCCATGAGATTGCGATGGACCGGCGCGGCCGTGTGCTGGATGACATACACATCCTGTCCGCGCACGCTGGTATGCAGTTTGACAAACAGGTTTTCATTGGGGAACTCGACGATGTCCCTTCCGCACAACTTCTCACCCAGATAATCGGCCACCTTCTGGGCCAGCGCGGGGGAGGCCGTCCCGGCGTACAGCTTGATGCCTCCGTACACTTTCATCTCATTGGCTGTCATGCCACACCTACCTGTGATCCATCATTTCCCATTCCGGACGCAAGACACTCATCATCAGCATATCCTGGTAGAGGCCGTGGAGGTAAACCGCCTGCCGCAGGCGGCCCTCATGATGGAAGCCGACCTTTTCATAGACATGGATGCCGCGCAGGTTTTTTTCATGAACGCGCAGAAAAACGCGGTTCAGGTTCAGGGTCTCAAACCCGTGTTTCAAGAGCAAGCGCATGACCTCCGTGCCATAGCCCTGATCCCAGCAGGACTTGTCTCCGATGAACAGACCGACTTCAGCGCTGCGGCTGTGCCAATCGAAATCCATCCAGCCGCAGTTGCCGATCAGCCTCCAGCCTTCTCCGCTGCGGGCCTCAATGGCCATGGACTGCTGCTCGCCCGGCAGCTTGAGCATATTCTCAAACCACTGTTCTTCCCCGGCCTGGGATAGCGGCAAAAAGAAGGAAAGGTGCTCGGTGACTTCAGGATCATTGAGCCACTCGACGAAAAATGGGAGATCGGTTCGTTCATCGGCCCGCAGGCGGACCCGTTCGCCGTAGATCATCGGGGCCTCCCGTTTCTGATATTCCTAGCCCGTCTGCCGGAGTGCCTCTTGGCGGGTGCTGCTCTCCCGGCGGGCCCGCCGGCGGGAGGCAGGGTCTGCGTCGATCTTCATCCGACCAGACAGCCTCCATCGAGTTTCGCCTCTGAATTATACTCTTCCTGATGAGCCCCCGTGAGAACCTGCCTGGACCAGGTCATGAAATTTGGGAAGGCCTGGCGGGCAAACGGATAATTCGGACGGGTTTATAATTTTAAAACCAGAGCGGATCCTCCTCCGGCGCTCATCTGTTCTACCGATTCACAAGTTGTGCTATACTCATAGCGTATAGGTGTACATGCAGACCGATCCTGGCTTAAAGGCACGTGCCTCCTGGCCCCAGTGGGCTGATTTCCTCCGTCAGCGCGGGTGGGAGGGCCTGGCTGCCTGGGCACTTGAGGCCGCGGGACCTCTGGCCATCCTGGGCGCTCAGGCGCTTTACCTCGGCGGGCCGCTCCTGCGACCGGCCGTGTCCGACACGCAACTGACCGCCCTGGCCGGTTTGCTGGAGGACAGGGATGAGTTGCGGGACTTCACCGCGTTCCTGCGGGAGAAAGGGCCTTCATGATGTGGCTTGGTTTGGCAGGCTTCGGAGTGGTGTTCCTCAGCGCGGCCTTGATGCTGGGACTGTCGTTCCTGCGCCGTAAATCCCCGCCCACCTTCCGGGACATTCCCGCCTTCACCCATCTGAAACAGGCGATCGGCCGGGTCGTTGAAGACGGCAGCCGGCTGCACGTCTCCCTGGGTCGCGCCGCCCTGACCACCCCGCAGAGCGCTTCGGCCCTGGCGGGCCTGGCCCTGCTCAACCGGCTGGCTGACCTGACCTCGGCCAGCGACAAACCTCCGGTGGTCACCTCCGGCGATGCGGCCCTGGCATTGCTCTCCCAGGATACGCTTCAATCCGCCTCGCATGCCAGCGGCCAGGGTGTCTATGACCCGACCGCGGCCCGTCTGACCGGCCTGACGCCTTTCTCCTACGCCGCCGGGGCGATGCCGGTCATCCATGACGAAAACGTTTCCACCAACGTGCTGATAGGCAACTTCGGCATGGAAGCCGGCCTGCTGACCGAAGCCTCCGACCGCGCCAATGCTTTCAGCCTGACGGCCAGCGACAACCTGCCGGCCCAGGCCATCCTGTACGCCAGCGGCCAGGAACCGTTGATCGGTGAAGAACTGTTCGCCGCGGGTGCGTATGTCGAGGCTGGACCCATGCACGCCGCCAGCCTGACCGTCCAGGATATCCTGCGCTGGACGATCGTCGTCGCGATCCTGGGCGGCATCCTTCTTAAACTGCTGGGTGTGATTTGAAACTGCGCGGGATCCTGCCCACCGCCCTTGCGATCGCCAGCGGCATTCTGGTGCTGGCCGGCTACTTCTTTGCGATCGATGTCCTGGGGGAGATCCGTCTGACGTTGATCGGCTGGGCGGTCATCGTGGCCGCCTTTGCAGTCTTTGCCGGCCTGGTCAACCTGTTGATGGTCCACGTCAACAAGATCCGGCAGAGGGAAAAGGGCATGGCCTACAGCCTGATCCTGATCGCCGCGCTGATCGTGACCTTCCTGATCGGTCTTACCGGGCCGGAAACCCCCACGGTTTCATTCATATTCAACTCATTCCAACTGCCGGTTGAAACCAGTTTGATGGCCCTGCTGGCGGTGACCCTGGCAGTTGCCGGCATCCGCTTGCTCCGGCGACACCTAAACCTGCTTTCCATCCTGTTCCTGGCGACCGCCCTGGTGGTCCTGCTCGGCACGGCTCCACTGCCATACCTCGGCATGATTCCGTACAGCGATTGGCTGCGCAGCCAGATCGCCCAGGTGCTGGCTGCCGGCGGAGCCCGGGGGATTTTGCTCGGGGTTGCGCTCGGCACGCTGACCACCGGTCTGCGCATCCTGTTCGGCGCGGACCGTCCCTACGGGGGCGACAATGGCTGAGCCACGCTGCCCGGTCTGCGGCCAACCGAACCCGGAAGGATCGGAGACCTGCCAATTCTGCGGAACCCGCCTCAAACCCCCGGCTGCCGCCCCGTCCGCGGCTCCTGCCTCCATCCGGCCCGGAGAGGAGCCGGTCAAGAAAAACACCGCCGAATTCGAGAAGGTGAGTCTGCCCTCCAGCGAGCGGCAGCCCATCCATCCCGGGGAGGAACCGACCAAGAAGAACACGGCCGAGCTGGAACGGGCCCTGCCCACCTGGCTGAAGACCCTGCGCGACAAGCCGGACACCCCACCGGGCGAACCTCCCTCCCAGACGCCGGCGCAGGCCACCCCGGCCACCAGCGCGGAAGAGAGCTCCACCCCGCCTCCACCTCCCCTTAATTCGGTCCCTGAATGGCTCTCCGGGCTTGGATCGGCTGCTGCCGAAGAGCAGGAAATCCCGGACTGGCTGGCCAGTTTGCGAAGCAAGGGCGGGACCGGGCCCGACGAGCCCGAGGGGCTGACGGCCTTTCCGCAGGATGCGGGGCGAGAGCAAGGGTCGACCCCGGCCGGCGGTCCGCCGCCCGCCTCCGCTCCACCCCCGGAGGCGCCACCGCAAGGGGCGGCGGGTGAGGGCCTGCCGGATTGGTTAAAAGGCCTGCAAAGCGAAGGCCCGGAGAGTGCGAAGCAGGAGCCTGCGGCACAACCGGACAACCCGGACGTGTCTGCCTGGCTGTCGAACCTGCCCCCCACCCCCCCGGCCGAGGCGCACCCGACCCCTGCGGAAGAATTGCCGGACTGGTTGAAGAAGCTCAAAGAGCAGGCCGCGGAAACAGAATCATCCCAACCGCCGGCCTCGGCCACAGAGCTCACCCCCGAGTGGCTGACCCGCCTTCAGGCGGAGGCCGAAACCCAGGAGGATGCCGTCCAGTCCGCCCGCGCCCAGCACGAGGATATCCCGGATTGGCTGTCCAAACTGGAAACAAAGGCCGGTACCGGGGCCACCGCCCCGGCTTCCCCGGCGTTCAGCGGGGAAGTCCCCGTCAGCCCGACCGAACTGAACGGACCGCCCCCGGACTGGCTGTCGAAATTACAGGCCGATGTGACGGCCGCCTCGGAGGCCGAGGCGAAGAAGGAAGAATTCGAGGCTGCCCCGGCACCTTCGCCAGAGAGCCTGCCTGCGGAACCCCTTCCGGCCTGGTTGTCCGGCGTTCAGCCGGAGGTTCCCCGTCCTGGCGGGACGCCCGCTTTGATCATCGGCAATGAAGACAAGGGTCCCCCCTCGGCAGGGGAAGCCGCCTTTTCCATGGAGACACCCGACTGGCTGTCCAAGTTGAAACCGGAGCCGGGCCCCCAGGAGACGCCAGCCCCCGTCCCAGGCACCGGAGAGCAGCAACCTTCCGAATCTCTCGAACCCGGGGATTTGCCCTCCTGGGTGCAGGCCATGCGCCCGGTGGAAGCCGTGGTCGCCGAGGCAAAGGCGGTCGCCCCGGCGGAGGGCCAGGTGACCACTGAGCAGAACGGCCCCCTGGCGGGTTTGCGCGGGGTCCTGCCGGCCGTTCCCGGCCTCGGCCCGCTGCGCAAGCCGCCGGCCTACGCGACCAAGCTGCAGGCCAGCGAAACCCAGCAACGCTACGCCGACTCCCTGGAAAAATTAGTCTACGCGGAAAACAGCCCCCACGCCATCCGATCGACCCTGCGGATTTCCGGCCACCTCCTGCGCTGGGTCATTGTGCTGCTGCTCTTCCTGGCGGTCGGGCTGCCGATCGTCACCGGTGCCCAGGTGGTCCCGCCCACGAGCCTGCCTCCGGTGGAGGAAGTGCAAGCCACCTATACCCTGATCGGCCAGCTGGCTCCCAGTTCGCAGGTGCTGGTCGTCTTCGACTACGAACCGGCCCTTTCGGGGGAACTGGAAGCGGCTGCGCAGAACGTGGTGGGTCAGCTGATCTCCACCGGGGCCCTGCTGACGTTCATCTCCACCTCTCCGACCGGGCCGGCCCTGGCCGACCATTTCCTGCAAACCACCCAGCCCCCGGGCAAGCTTCAGAGCGGCCAGACGTACATCAACCTGGGCTACCTGGCGGGCGGCCCGACCGGCATCCTCAACTTTGCCAGCTGGCCGGGCAAGGCGGCCCCCTACGCCTGGTCCACGGACCCGAAGGTGGATGGCAACAACGCCTGGGTGATGCCCCCCTTGCTGGGTGTCGTCAATTTAAGCGATTTCAAGGCCGTCTTCGTCTTGACCGACAGCGCCGATACCGGGCGCAACTGGATCGAGCAGGCGGGCCCATCCCTGGGCAGCACACCGATGCTGATGGTGATCTCCGCCCAGGCAGAACCGATGATGCGCCCCTACTACGATTCAGGCCAGCTCAAGGGGCTCGTCACCGGCCTGGCGGGCGGGAAAGCCTATGAACAGGCTGTCCAGCATCCCGGCCTGGGACAGGCGTACTGGAATTCTTTCAGCACGGGCCTGCTGATGGCGGAGATCCTCATCCTGGTAGGCGGAGCCTGGAGCGCCTTCCTCGCCTGGCGCGAGAACCGGCGCAAGGAAGAAGAGGCCTAGTCATGCAGATCCCCAGCAGCGAACTGGTGGGCGGCGGGGTGAGCTTCCTGCTCACGCTGATGGTCCTGAGCTATTTAATCGGAGACAATCCGTTCTTCCGGGTGGCGGTTTATCTCTTTGTGGGCGTTTCTGCAGGGTACGCCGCCGCGGTCGCCTGGCATCAGGTGCTCTGGCCGCAGCTTTTCCTGCCGCTGATTTTTGGAAGCCTGTTGGACCGCGTGCTGGCGCTTGTGGCACTGGGGCTGGGGATCCTGCTGCTCTTGAAACTCCACGCGCGTACGGCCCGCCTGGGAAGCGTCTCGATGGCCTTCCTGGTGGGGGTCGGTGCGGCGGTGGCCGTCGGCGGGGCGGTCATGGGGACGCTCTTTCCGCAGATCCGGGCCTCGATCAATATGTTCGGCCTGCTGGGCGGCACCGGCACCCTGATCTACCAATTGATCAAAAGCAGCGTCATCCTGGTCGGCACCCTGACCACCTTGATTTACTTCCAGTTCGGGGCCAAGGCCAGCCCGAATGGACCTCAGGTCAGGAGTTGGGTGGGCGGGCTCGGTTGGATCGGACAGGTTTTCATCGCCATCACCCTGGGCGTTCTTTTCGCCGGCGTCTACGCCGCGGCCATCACCGCACTCATTGAACGGCTGAACTTCCTATGGACGTTTGTGATCTCCCTTTGATATCCTATGCCTGCCTCCCTGATTGACGCCGATTCCCTGCTGGCTGTTGACGTGGGCAGCATGACGACGCACGCCACGCTCTTCGACGTGGTGGAGGGGCACTATCGTTTCATCGCCGCTGGACAGGCGCCCTCGACGGCGGCCGCTCCGTTCAAGGATGTCAGCGAGGGCGTGCATCAGGCCATCGAGAATCTGCAGACCATCACCGGGCGCAAATTGATCGGAGACGACCACCGCCTGATCATGCCGGTCCAGGAGGGCAATGGCGTGGACAGCTTCACGGCCACCCTGTCTGCAGGGCCGGCAATCAAGACCGCCGTCGTGGGATTACTCAGCGATGTTTCGGTCGAGAGCGCCCAACGGCTGGCCCGCACCTGTTATACCCGCGTGATGGATACCCTCAGCCTGAATGATCAGCGAAAAGCGGACGAGCAGATCGACAGCCTGCTCCGCCTGCGCCCGGAGCTGATCATCATCGCCGGCGGCACCGACCAGGGGGCTTCCCGTTCCGTGGAACGCCTCCTGGAAACCGTTGGCCTGGCCTGCTACCTGATGCCCGCCGACAAGCACCCGGCTGTGCTCTTCGCCGGCAACAAGAGCGTGGTGGAGAAGGTCAAGTCCAACCTCCAGAATCTGGTTTCCTACCTCAGCATCAGCCCCAATCTGCGCCCGACGCTGGAGATCGAGGATCTCCAGCCTGCCCAGCGCGGCATGGCCGAGATGTACACCCAGCTGCGCCGCAGCCAAATGGGCGGTGTGGACGAGCTGAACACCTGGGCCGGGGGAACCTTGATCCCGACGGCTTACGCCGAGGGACGCATGATCCGCTTCCTGAGCCAGGTCTACGACCCGAGCAAGGGCATCTTGGGCGTCGACCTGGGCATTTCAGCCGCCACGGTGGCGGCCGCCTTCGGCGGCGAACTGACGCTGGGAGTCTACCCCCAGCTCGGGTTGGGCGAGGGGCTGGCCAGCCTGCTGCGCTACACCTCCCTGGATGACATCCTGAAATGGATCGCCCTCGACATCCCCGCCGAGAGGCTGCGCGATTACCTGTACCAGAAGTCCCTGTATCCGAACACGCTTCCGGCCACGGCGGAAGATCTGGCCATGGAGCAGGCCCTGGCGCGCCAAAACCTGCACGTCGCCCTCAATTCGCTGGCGAAGGATTTCCCCCGCCGTGTGCAACGGCCTGCAGCAGGCCTCCTGCCTTACTTCGAACCGATCATGGCCGGAGGGAGCGTCATCACCCGCGCCCCGACGCTCGGACAGAGCTTGCTCATCCTGCTGGATGCCATCCAGCCGATCGGCATCACCACCCTGATCCTCGATCAAAACAACCTGATGCCGGCCCTGGGGGCCGCGGCCAACCGCAATCCCATTCTGCCCATCCAGGTGCTGGAATCCGGGGCATTCCTCGGGCTGGCAACGGTGATCGGACCGATTGCCAACACCCGGCCGGGAACGCCGATCCTGCAGGTCCGCCTGATCCATCAAAACGGCAATGAGACCCGCGTGGAGGTAAAACAAGGAGCCCTGGAGATGCTACCGCTGCCGGCGGGGGAAGCGGGCCGGTTGTACCTTCAGCCGCTTCACCATACCGACCTGGGATTCGGCCCGGGCCATACCCGCCCAGAAGGCATCCCCGTCACCGGGACGGTTCTGGGCATCATCATCGACGCCCGCGGCCGCCCCATCCGCCTGCCCGCGGATCCGGCCCGGTGTCGTGAGTTCAACAAGAAATGGCTGTGGACGGTCGGAGGCTGATCCGCGATGCTTGCGCCGGTTACCCATCTCCTTCCCCTGACCACCGTCCAACGCGAACGTCTGCTGCCTGTCCCCGGGCAGGTGTTCGCCCATTTGGACCAAAAAATCTCGCCGCTGGATGTGATCGCGGAGGCGCACCTGGGAGGCCAGCATCTTTTATTGGACGTGGCCCGGCAGCTGCGGGTTCCTCCTGAAAAAGCAGACCGGCTGATCAAGTGCAAGGCCGGCGACCAGGTGGTGAAGAACCAGGTCATCGCCCAAAGCCGGGATCTGATCCCGCAAACGATACGCGCCGTGCAGGACGGCAAGGTCCTGCTGGTCGGCGGAGGAAAGGTCCTGCTGGAGGTCGGTGAGACCACCTTCGAGCTGCACGCCGGGGTGCCTGGAGTGGTCACCCGCGTGGTGCAGGACCGGGGCATTGAGATTACGTTCAGCGGCTCCCTGGTGCAGGGGGTATGGGGCAACGGCCAGGTGGACAGCGGCATGATCCTGCCCCTGCTGAATTCGCCCGAGGAAGTCCTGGCCGCCAAACGGCTGGATGTCAGTCAGCGCGGGGCGGTGATCCTGGCCGGTGCGTGCAGCGACCCCGCCACCCTGCAGACCGCCAGCGAACTTCCGGTGCGCGGTTTAATCCTGGGCAGCCTGTCCCCCGCCCTGCTCGCGCAGGCGGCTCAGATGCACTTCCCGATCGTGGTCATTGACGGCTTCGACGGGCGGCCGCTGAACACGACGGCCTTCAAACTGCTGACCAGCAATGCCAAGCGCGAGGTGACGGTCAACGCCGAAATCGCCGACCGTTACAGCGGGATCCGGCCGGAAATCTACATCCCCCTGCCGGTGGCGGGAGAACCCCCCAGGCTGCGCGAGGTGGAGACCTTTGCTCCGAATCAACCGGTTCATCTGATCCGCGCCCCGCACGCTGGCGCAGTCGGGATCCTGGTCAACCTGAAGCCTGGGCTGACCACCATGCCGTCCGGCCTGCGCGTCCAGGCTGCCGAAGTCAAATTGGACACCGGTGAGCAGGTCGTCGTTCCGCTTGCCAACTTGGAAGTCCTGGGGTAATATCATTTAAACCATCAAGGAGGAAGCGATGTTGGATGAAGGCAATAATTTCAACCTGGAAACCCCCTCTCCCCTGCCACCCGAGGAGGGGAGCAACCGCACCTTCCTGATCGTGGCCGGCGTCCTGGGGGCCCTGGTCCTGCTGACCCTGGTGTGCATCGCGGGGTACGTTTTTTTGCTCAGCCCCCGCCTGTCCGCCCAGCGCTCCGCCACCCAGACGGCGGTCGCCGGCTTGAATGGCAAGGTCGCCGGCCAGATGACCGCCACCGCCCTGGCCGGGTTGTGGACGTCAACCCCCCTGCCCCTGCCAAGTCCCCTGCCGACGGATACCGCCACACCGGTTCCAGCCACACCGACCGATAGCCCCACCCCGGTGGTCGCCCAGCCGTCCAATACGCCGATCTCCACCAATGATCCGCTGACCGCGACCTACTCCGCATTGCAGACCCAGGTGGCCGCCAACCAGCTGACGCTTACGGCCCAGCCCACCGGGATGCCAAAGACGGGGTTCGCGGATCAGGTCGGCCTCCCGGGGTTATTCCTCCTGGCCCTGGTGTTCGTAGCCGTGATCCTTCTGGCCCGCCGCCTGCGCAAAGCGCCGGCCAAATAAGAATCGGATCCCGAAGCCCGGTTGAAGTACGCCCGGCTCCAGGATCCTGGCGCGAGAGACTGTCTTCAGGATGCAGAGAGCAGACTCTCTGCATCCTTGTTGTTCTCAGCGGGGATCTCAGGTCACGCGCGTGGCAACCTTCTCTCCATACTCCAGCAGGGCTTTCACCATGTCCGGGCTGCGCCCCTCGGCGTAGACGCGCAGGACCGGCTCCGTGCCCGAGGGACGGATCAAAAGCCAGGAGTCGTCGGAGAGGATGTATTTGACGCCGTCCAGATTGCTGACCTCGGCCACCTTTTGACCGCCGATCGCCGCCGGTGCCTGCTTGGTCAAGAAGTCGGTCATCTCGGATTTGGCGACCGGGCGGTGCAGGCGCAGGTCCGTGCGTTCGTAGAAGACCGGGCCGACGTCTGCCAGCAACCCTTCGACCAGGCCGGAAAGCGTGGAGCGCATGACGGCGATGATCTCGACCAGCAGCAGCCCCATGACCGGGCCGTCGCCCTCCGGGATATGGCCTTTGAAGGAGATGCCGCCGGATTCCTCGCCGCCGATCAGGACATCCTCGCTCATCATGCGGTCGGCGATGTGGTTGAAACCGACGGGGGTCTCGTAGAGCTTCAAGCCATAGCGCTTGCACAGACGGTCGATCATGCGGGTCGTCGAGACCGTCCGCACCACGGCGCCGCTCCAGCCGCGCTTTTCCACCAGGTAACGAAGGGCCAGCGCCATGATCTTGTGCGGGTCGACGAAGGCACTGCGCTCATCCATGGCGCCGATGCGATCCGCATCGCCGTCCGTCGTCAGGCCAAAGTTACCCATGCCCGCCCCGATCGCGCCGGCCAGGGCTCCCAGGTTCTTGGCAATCGGTTCAGGATGCACACCGCCGAAGCCGGGGTTCATCTCCCCGCGGATCTCAGCGATCTCGCAGCCCGTCCCCTGCAGGAAGGATTTGATCACCCCGCGTCCGGAGCCGTACATCGGATCCACCACGAAACGCTGAGGGTGCTCGGCGATGAGATCGGTATTGATCAGCGTGCGCAGGTGTTCAAAATAGGCCGGCAGGGGATTAAAACGCTGGATCAGGCCCTGGGCGCGCGCCGCCTCAAAGTCCATCAGGTTCGGGCCGCGGCCCCGCTCCTCGTTGACGTTCAGGTAAACCTCCACCCGGTGGCACTGCTCGGGGAGGGCCGACCCGCCGTAAGCGGCCTTGAGCTTGACGCCGTTATAACGCGGGGCGTTGTGCGAGGCCGTGATCATCAACCCGGCGATGGCGTTCAGGTTTTTCACCGCGTACGAAATGGCCGGAGTGGGGGCGTCGGACTGCGCCAGGTATACCGTGAACCCGTTGGCGGCCAGGACGCGCGCCGCATCTCCGGCATAGCGATCCGAGAGGAAACGGGTGTCATAACCGACCACCATCTTGTGCGCGTCGGCGTTGCTCTTGGGATTGCCATCGGCCTCCCAGTGGTCCGAGGCCACCGCATCCGCGATGGCCTGGGTCAGCATGCGCAGATTGTTGAACGTGAAGGTGTCTGAGATGACGGCGCGCCAGCCGTCCGTGCCGAAATGAATGGTCATGCAGGAACTCCACAGGAAAGGATGGACATCGCTTCAGTCCGGCCGCGCAAAACCCGGCGGCATCGCCCGGCTTGCGTTGATTCTCGATCAGCGAGTCGGTGTGAAGGAAGGGGTTGGGGTGGTAGCGGCCAGGACGGTCTGCAGGACCCAGCCTTCGACGCCCTGCGCGGTGCGGATGTGCACCCAGTTACTGCCGCCGACGCTCTGGATGTCGGGCAGCACCTGGACCACGGCGCCGTTCAGGAGGGTCGCCACGATGGTCTGCCCTGCCGGATCGGAGCGCACCACGGCCCCGCCGCCCGACGAGGCGGCGATGACCGCGTAGGCCGCGGTCGCCTGGAGGGAAGGAGTCAGGGTTGAGGTGGGCGATTCCAGCGGAACCGGCGTCTGGGTCGGCCCGGCCGGGGTCGCACTCGGCAAGGGGCTCGGGGTGAGGGAGGGCAGGACCAGCACCGCAGCCGTCGGCGTCGCCTTCTGGACAGCCGGGGCACGCCCGATCCCCAGGATCAGGTCTCCCAACCCTGTCAAGGACACCAGCGCCGCCAGGCAAAGCAGGCCGACCAGAACGGTCAGGAGGGTTCCAAAGAAACCGGCGGGTCTGAAGCGCAGCACGACCAGGACCAGCCCGCCCAGCAGGGTGATCAGCGCCAGATGGACCAGACAGACCAGCACGCCGTTCGGCCAGAGGTGCGGCGCCCCGCTGCCCAGACCGAACCCCGCTGCGCTGAGCGGCAGGAGCAGCCCATACGAGAGCATGACGCTGGGCAGGATGGGTTTGTCCTCGGAACGGACGAAAGAATAGACCATCAGCAGGGCGCCCAGCGCCAGGACGACCAGGTTCGGCCACCACAGATGGGCAGCGATGTCCGCCTGGAACAGCGGCAGCGGCAGCCAGAGGCGCGCCGCCAGCCCGGCCAGCCCGCCGGTCAGGAAGACGAGCACTCCCGCGGCCAGCAGGGCGATCAAGGTCTGGAAAAAGAAACGCCACGAGCCGGTCATCATCCCCAGCACCACACCCACCCAGGGCGTCATGAGGGGGGCGAGCAGGATCCCCAGCAGGAGCAGGGCCTGCGAATCGAGGATAAAGCCAGCTCCCAAAATGGCGCCGCTGAGCAGGGCGAAGAGGAAGAATTCAAAGGACGGGAAGGCCCGCCGGGCCAGGTTCTCCACCAGGGCGGAGCGCTCGTCCTCATTGGGGGTGACAAAATAACGCCGCACCCGGCGGCGATGATGCGCGGGGGTCGGGCTGATCGAGTCTCCCAGAGGCGTGAATCCGTCCGGGAGCTCCGGCTCATTGGGCGTGGGGGGTGGTTCAGAGAGAGTCATTTTCTCAAACTCGCGACGATCCGCAAGGGCTTGGCGATCAGGTCCAGGGCGGTGAAGATATCGGCCACGACCAGATCGGCCTCGGTCAAGGTCTTAACCGCCGTACCTTCCGGCGAGAGCACACAGATCCCCAAAGCGGCCTCGGCCAGCATGGCGGCGTCATTGGCTCCCTGGCCCACCGCCACGACCGTTTCCGCACCCAGGCGGCGGACATATTCCGCCTTCTGGGCCGCCTCCTCCCCGGGTTTGATCCGCACGGCATGGAGGCCCAGCTGGCGGTCGATCTCGGCCTGACGCCCATGCGTGTCGGCGGTCAGGAGGTGGATCTCCAGCCGGTCGCGCAGCGCCGCCAAGCGCATGACCAGTCCGTCCTGCAGCCGGCCATCGACTGCCAGGGTGCCGTTCACATCCAGCACCAGGTGGCGGAGCCTGAGGTCCCCCCCTCCGGGGATGTCGATGTCGATCATCTGAACTTATTATAATGGTTACCCGGTTAATAAACAACTCTCACCCGGGTGTCGACCCCCGGATGGCCGGTCGGCGGCTGGCCTTGGGCGGCCAGGATCCCGCTCGGCGAATCCAATCAATGCATCCTTCTCTGTACCAGATTGAAAGGATTTTGAAAGGCCCGGCATGGATTCTTGAGCCCTTTTGTTGCTATAATCAAATATAGCGAACGGTTGGATGCCCCCCTCATCCAGCCGATCGCTATTTAATTATGCTCAAAACGGAGAGTATGCCTCAACTCATCCGTTCGCTGCCTCGGCAAACGGGGGCTCCCTAGCCCCCGATTTTGTGAATGGCAGACCTGGCATGACCTGATGGATTAGTCCTTTGTCGGACTGCTTCGGTCGGTCAACCAATGGCCGCATGAACGATCCGCTCGCCTTGGAACACGGCCAGGTCCCGTCCCAGAGGCTTTAGATATCTCGCTTGATAATCCGCGCTACCCACGTCTGCAACGAGGGCAAGATGAAATGGCTTCAAAAAAGTGGGGAGGCTTGTCGGTTCCAGTCCGAATACCCAGGGAGCCGTTTTGGCAACCGTGTCCATCATATGGTCGGCATCCGGAATGTCCGAGCGCCTCTCGATGATACTTTTCAAGACATAGGTGAACAGGATGATGCTTCCGGGCGCCGATTTTCCGACAAAGGCCAATGTCTGCTGGACGGCTTCTTCCGAGATATATTGGGTAACACCCTCCCAAATAAATACTGTTGGCCTGGAAGAGTCGAAAGTTGTCCCGGCGAACACTTCTTCCAGGTTTTGCGTATCGAAGTCGATGGGGATAAAGGCCACGTTTTCCGGCAAACGTCCAAAGTGCTTTTCGAGCTTATTCTTTTTATCCTTCTGCACTGCCGGCAGATCGACCTCGAACACCTTCACGTCATCCATCCCGGGTAAGCGATAGGGGCGCGTATCCAACCCCGCGCCCAGGATCACCATTTGTTCAACCCCTTTGGATAGGGCTGCCTGGACGGTGTCATCGATATAACGGGTACGGCAAATTTGCGCGCCGAAAATTCCCTGGGCGACGGCATTCGTCTGTTGGATCGTCAAATTCCGCATACCGGCAATTTGCATCATCACCCGGATGGGTGCGCCCACCAGCTCTTTGGCCACCGGGTCGTCAAACAAGCGGGTTTCATCGGGTTGGTACTGCTCGATCAACCGGCAGATGGCCGCCCCAAGCGCCGTTCTTCCAACATTGGGTTTTGGCATATTGATGTTCCTTCTGGTTAATTTGAACTGGATGACTAAATTGAGTACATTTTAGTTCAAGGGCCTTCATCTGTCAACCGATATGAACTATAATTCGGTGATGAGTTCATTTCGGCATCACCCGCGATGAAATTACTTTTTACTTGTTTCCGGCAGACTGGACGGAACGGATGGATACCGGCACGCGAAATCCGGCGAGCCATGAAATTTTAAACAATGGAGGTCCGGTCTGGATCACAAATGGGTCAGAGATGAGGTCTCATGAATGGCCATGAGAAACGAAGGCAATGGATCGTCGATCGGATCAAAAAATCCGCTTTTGAACTGTTTACGAAGTACAGAGCGGATCAAGTCAGGATGGATGAGATTGCGAGCCGGGCGGACGTATCCAAAGTAACGATCTATAAATATTTTCATAATAAAGAACAATTGTACAGAGAGGTCATTAATCTGTACGTTGACGAAGTCCTTGCCGCCACCGAAAAAGTCCTGCTCAGCGATCTGGATTTCACCGAGAAGTTAAAATTTACCCTGGTGGCGAAACTGAATTCACCCAAGGTGGCCGACGGCCAGGCACTTTTCGACTTGTTGGACAAGTATGGCCAACCTGGAGATGCAAGGCAGGAAAGCCTTAAAAAAAGAATCAAAAAAATCATGTTCAAGTTTTACGAAGAGGGGAAAAAGGCAGGCTATATCGAGGACAGCCTATCCTTTGAGACGCTCTACCTATATTCAGAAATATTCGACGCGGGGATCAAGGCTAAATCGACGGACCTGAAAGCGATCCTCGCCGACCCGGAGGCGTTCGACCAGCTGATGCATTTATACTACTTTGGTGTTTTCCGCAACGACCGAATACGGACTCGGAAGAAATGACAGGAATCTGCAATTGGCGGGCGGGACTGAAAATGCCTCGAGAAGACTGAAAAAGAAGCGAATGCACTGACCGGTGCATTCGCTTGGCTCCCAGGCAAATCGTTTTAGTCAATCATATCTCGTACAACCATGAAAACCGGATCGCACGACGAGGTGGATTTTTTCGCCAATCCGGAATTAATCCGAACGGGACTTAAGATATTTCCGGTACCAGGCCACTGTTTCTCTGACTGCGGCCTCGTGCGGGGTGGCGATATCGCCAAAGGCCTTGAGGAACTTGCTGGTATCCACCTGGAAGGGTTTCTCGAATTCGTAAGCCATCTCCACCATTTCCCGCGCGGCGGGGATAAAAAGGCCTCCCATCATCAGCATGAGCTTGCCCATCACCGAGAATTTTGGCTCCAGCCCGGTTTCTTTGAAAAACAGGGTCACCAACTCGCGCTGGGTCAGCGTGGGCGGGTTGGGCACGTGCCAGGCCTGGCCGAGAGCTTCATCGTGTTCGCCCAGGACCGCCAGCGCCTCGCCAAAATCGCTCACGTAGGTGTAGGCGTGCGGCTGGTCAAGCGAACCGGTCACTGCGGCGGGTTTGCCATGCAGCAGCGGGATGATGGTCCGCTCGCCGAGAGAAGAGCCGAGCACGCCGGGTCCGTAGAAGTCCGCGCCGCGCCCCATGGCCACACGCACTTTGCCGGTGCGGTGGGCGTCCAACAGGGCCTTCGCCATCTCGCCGCGCACCTTGCCCTTGCGGGTATGCGCCGCATAGGGCAAGTTTTCTTGGAGCGGCTGGCCGTCCGTATCGCCGTACATGTACAGGTTTTCGCCGACGATCAATTTGGCACCGTTGGCTGCCACGCCTTCCAAAATAGCGGCCTGCAGGGATGGAAACTCAGTCACCCACTTTTGATATTCAGGCTGGGCGCACTGGTAGACCACGGCCGCGCTTTTTGTGACCGAGCGCGTGAAATCGGTGCGATAGGCATCACCCCCGACGATTTCCACGACTGCGGGCACATCCGCTGGGCGCTTGCCGGAGCGGTTGACCATTTTGACGCTTCTCCCGCGCTTGAGCAGGGCGCGCAGGGTGGCCTGCGCAAGCGGTCCGGTGCCGAAGACAACATTCAGATCAGACATTTCCATTCCTCTCAAAATAGATGGATGATACTTTCAATGACCCGATGAACTATTTCACCAGGTTAAGGTTTGTTTGCGCTCAACCGCAAGCGCGCCGTTTCCCGCCCTCCCACCGCTTCAACATGTTCCATGGCCGCTCCGAGGCCGAAGGCCGGCATATTGCCATAGAAGGTCTCAAACTTGTCCGGTTCGACCAGGTAGGTCTCGTGCCAGATCCCCACGCTTCCATTCGCGCCGACGGCCCGATTGAATTTCTTCCAGGCTTCCAGGTGGGGGTCGGAGGGTTCACGGGCAAACTTTTCAAGGTCTTCGAACGAGCGCCAGTATTGGATCAGCACCGGCCCGCTGAAGTTCCAAAAATATTCGCCGTGGAGGAAGCCCTTCTCGGGGTGCTTGAATAAGGTCGTCAGCATGGGAACCATGGCATTTGCCACGGGAAGCCACTTGTTGAATCGCCACCATTGGTTGATGCGCATCCCGATCATAAAGACCACAAAGGGTTGCTCGGTCTTAGCGGTGAACCGGCCATTAAAGATTTTTGTCATTCGATCGCTCCTCGAACCTATAAATGGACTCAGGCAAGGTCTTCAGGCAGTTCAGCTTCGGTCGACCTTGAAATGCGGGACCATCCTATTGGACAAACTGTTCCACAAGCGCTTGCATCTCATATTGATACAGAGCATCCCCGTTCAGTCCAAAGGGCGGCAATCGGTTCCCGATCTCGATCGAAACCAGCCCGTGCACCCGGCTCCAGATCAGGACTGAGATGGACAGGGAAAGAATGTGTGCTTCACCTTCATCGTTCTTCCAGCTCCCAAATGAATTCTCACCCCCCGTTGCGACCTGAGGGATCTCGCTGACCCGCAGCCTGCCAGCCGTGCGCAGCGCCTCCACCACGCTGACCAGGGCTCCCAGGGAACGGCTCGCCGAAGGGGATGTCTGCTCGAAAGGCGCAACATACCCCGGAATCGGTGTGCCGAACACCAGCTGATAGCGTTGGGGGTAGGCGAGCGCCCACTGACGGTACGCCGTGCCCGTCGCCTTCAACCGACCCACCAGATCACCTGCCGGGACGGCATCCCGGGCGGCGAACTGCGAATCGCCCAAGGAGGTATAGGCTTCGATGATCAGCGCCGTCACCAGTTCATCGCGGTCGGCAAAGTAGTTATAAATAGCCGGTGCAGTAATGTTCAAGGCACGGGCAATTGCCCGCAGGGAGAGGGCAGGAGCTCCCTTGGCGGTAATCTGCTCCCATGCGGCCGCAATAATGTGCTCGCGCAGGTTAGAGGGTGGGGAGGCATGCTTGGGTCGAGGGGACATCGATTTCATCTCCTATAAATAAACGGTGTATATTTATAGTGTATATATACACCGTTTATATTCTTTTTGTCAAGCTCTGAAAACGCCCCGCCTAGGGGCGCGGAGTTCCCTGGAGCGAATTGCAGGCACCGTGGGTCTGTGTTAAAGGCTCTACTCCCCCCCGCCAAGCCGAGAGATACCTGACGACTTGCGCATGTACGCAGCATCACCCGGGACGTGAACGGAAATAAATGGTGCTGTCCCCACGCCCTGGAGAATCAGGATGCGTGCCAGAGGTGAATGCGGGTCGGCAGGCTCTCCTCCCCCAATTCCCGGCAAAATTCCTTCAACCGCCGGGTTGCGCCCTTCCATTCCAAGTCGCCCAGCTTTTCCTGGAGGGGAACATCCTCGCGCAGCGTAGCCAGTTTTCGATACAGGAAGGCTTCATCACGGCGGGATCGCAGGTTGTCGGTCAGGCGCCTGGCCCGACCCGGACTCACCGCCCCTGGATCCCACTGCGCGGGATCCTCCGGGATGGATTCGAGGTGGGCGTACCTGGAAAGGACGGTAGCCGCAGTCTTCGCCCCCCAGCCGGGGATGCCGGGATAGCCATCGGCCGCATCCCCCACCAGGGCCAGCCAGTCCGGGATGGATTCCGGGGGCACGCCGAACTTTGCGATCACGCCGGCCTTGTCCAGCACGATCTCGCGCCGGCGATCCCAACAGACGACCCGCTGGCCGGAGACCAGCTGGGCCAGGTCCTTGTCCGGCGAACAGAGGACGATCTGCTCGACCGAGGCCAGCTTCTGGAAGCGCTTCGTGGCGGTCGCCAGGGCATCGTCCGCTTCGAACTCGACCATCGGCCAGACGACCACTCCCAACGCGGACACAGCCTCTTCGGCCAGGGAGAATTGCGCCAGCAGGACCGGATCGACGCCCACGCCGGTTTTATAGCCGGAAAAGAGCTCATTGCGGAAGGACTCGATGACGTGATCAAAAGCCACCCCCACATGGGTGATCCCCGGCGTGGATAACAGGGCAAACAAGCTTCGCAGCATTCCAATGGTCGCGCCTACCTGGCGTCCATCCGGCGCCTTCCTGGGAGGGGCGCCGAAGTGGTGCCGGAACAACTCGTACGTGCCATCCACCAGGTGTATTTTCATGATCGGTCTCTTCCTGGACCGAATATACCACGCCGCGATGAATCGTGCCCATGCCTGGGAAAAAGCCTGCCGCCCGTTGGCGAAGGCCCGGAAATGGTCGACCGGATTTTGATACAATAGGGTACATCACCATCCTGTTCGATAACATCCTTCTTTTCCACATCATCGGGTGAAGCATGAATCGTTTTGCAAAACTTGCGTGGATCTCCCTTGCTTGGGCTGTCCTGGATGTCCTGTGGGGGGCCTTCGTGCGCGCCACAGGTTCGGGATCCGGATGCGGCAATCACTGGCCGGCCTGCAACGGAGTGATCCTCCCCACCCCACAACACATCCAAACCTTCATCGAGTTCACCCACCGCACCCTGAGCGGTGTGGCCCTGCTGCTGGTCCTGGCCCTGCTGATCTGGGGCTGGCTCAAGTATCCCAAAGGCAGCCCGGTGCGCATTGGCGTGACCGGCTCCGCCGCGTTTATCCTGCTTGAAGCCGCCCTGGGGGCAGGGCTGGTGCTGTTCGTTCTGACGAACCCGGACAACTCCATTTTGACGGCCGCCGTCGTGGCCGTGCATCTGCTCAATACCTTCATCCTCCTGGCTTTCCTGGCGCTGACGGCCTGGTGGGCCTCCGGTGGAAAAGCCGTTTCCCTGAAAAACAAAGGCATCTGGCCGCTCTGGTTGGGCATCGGGCTCTTGGGGGTGGCGCTGCTCGGCATGTCCGGGGCGATCACCGCCCTGGGCGATACGTTGTTCCCGGCCAAAACCCTGGCCCAGGGATTGGCCCAGGACTCCGGCGCGCAGGTGAGCTTTCTGGTCCGCCTGAGAGTGATCCACCCGCTCATTGCGATTCTGGTCGGGGTGTATACGGTCGCCCTGGTCAGGGTTATTTATCGCCGCTTGAAGAACCCCGCAGACCGGCGCCTGAGTCTGACCCTGGGCGGGCTGGTGCTGGCCCAGTTAACCGCCGGCGTGCTAAATCTCCTGCTCCTGGCGCCAATCTTTATGCAGATCGTCCATCTATTCCTGGCCGATTCGGTCTGGATCATTTACGTCCTGCTGTCAGCTTCCACTTTATCTATAGAAAGTGAGCAGGCGATTCAGGGAATCGGTCCCGGTGCTTCCCTTGCTCTGCACTGAGTTTTTCCCATCTTCATGGCGGCAGACCTGGGATGCGGACGGTAACGAGGTTATAATCCCCAATCATGAACCTCCGCTTGATACGACCCCCCGGTTAGATCGTCCCCTCATCGGGAGTAAGGTCTCGTAGGGCCCAACGGGCCTGTTTTGCATTTCCCCTAAGGCGTAAAAAACCCAGTCCGGACGACCTCGACGGTGCCTGACGCAACCGGTTGCTTTGGCGCGCCCGGAGTCCGCCCCGTTCCATTCTGTCCAATTTTATCAATTCGACAGAATGGAGGGTCTCATGGAAACCATTCAGGGCAAAATGTCCCTGGATTTGAACCTTATTGAATTGAAGGAACGACTCGCAGGCTACAACCGTATTCTGCTGGACCTTGGAACCGGGGATGGTCGCTACGCCCATTTTATGGCAGAGCAGCATCCCTGCCGTTTCGTGATCGGCGTGGACGCTTGCCGTGAAAACCTGCGCGAGCGTTCACGGGTAAAACTGCCCAACGTGGTCTTTGTCATCGCTAGCGCTCAGAATTTGCCGCGGGAATTAAACGGACTGATCACCCACCTGACCATCAACTTTCCTTGGGGCAGTCTGCTGGACAGCCTGCTGTCGGATGACCCGCGATGGATGAATGGGCTTTTGTCCATGGCGCGCCCTGGCATGTCGATGGAAGTGCGTCTGAACAGCGGCGCGTTGGAGGAGTCCGGCTGGGCCCTCGAAGCCGGAGTAGAACAAATCCAACTTCACCTGCTGCGCGCGGGGTGGACCCTGGATTTCTCCGGCGTGATGAACGTCCAGGCCTTGCGAACCTTTCCCAGTACCTGGGCCAGGCGGCTCGCCCATGGACGCGCTCCGCAAGCCATGGTCCTCCGTGGTCATTGGACCCATTAAAAATGACCGCTGCAGACGAAGCGGATCCGCGGGCCGGCGCCCGGCAGACAGGCCAAAAATCCGTAAGAAATCCTTAATCCTCGCACACCCGACCCGGCCGGAAAGATAGAGTATCATTGGTCTTGTTCAAAAGGTGCTTCGGTCAACTACGCACCCACTGGAAGCGGGTGGCTTGTGACTGCGCTCGCGGCCTGAGAGGACGCGACTTTGGATACAACACGCGCTACGATCGGCGGGTTGACGACCGCCCGGCGACTAATGTTGATCGCCGCGATGTGGTCTGCCAGTCCAGAGTGACCGCAGAGCACACAGGAGAACACGCTTTGACTCTTGCGATTGGCTTTGGCGATATGCCCACACTTCGGGCAAGTGCGACTCGTGTTGCGCGGGTCAACCAGCACCACCGACACGCCCGCCCGCTTCGCCTTGTATTCGATAAAAACCCGCAGTTGAAAGAACGACCAACTGTGCAGCGTGGCCCTCTGAGAGCGACGAACCGTTACCCGGTCGCGTATCCCACCCAGATCTTCCAGGGCGAGAGCACGTCCGGTGTCTTTCGCTTTTGCCACAAGCTTCTTACTGATGCAGTGGTTCGTGTCTTTCGCAAAGCGCTGTTCTCTACCAGAAAGTTTCTTCAACTTGCGTTTGGCCGACCCTGTGCCTTTGGCTTGCAGCCTGGCCCGCAAGCGGCGGTGACGATAACGCACGTTGTTGATATGGCTGGCCGAGTGAACGGCCCCATCCGAATCCACGGCGATATTCTTCACGCCCAGATCCACCCCCAACGCCCTCTCCACGGCGATCGGCCTGGGTTCTTCCACGTCACAGGTAGCCGAGAGAAAGAACAGGCCGCGATACAGGCCCAGGTCCGACTCTCCCTGCCTGGTCGCCAACAGTTCGCGCTGGCGTTCCCCGCAAACAAACGGGATACGCACACGCCCTTCCACCGTCCAGATCGAGACCATGGAGTCTTTTATGCGCCATGTCAGTATTCTGTCATCGTAGGCGATGCTGCCCAACCACTTGAAGCTGCGCTTGCGTTTCGTGTCCTGCTTGTAGGCGTCAGCAACTTCGGCGATCACCCGCACCACCACTTGCGCGGAGAGCGGGAATTTCGCCCGCACGTCTTTGTAGCACAGGTGATGCAGGTCGTACTGCCTGAAGGTCCTGGCTTGCCACGCTTTTCGACTGACGAAATTGCAGGCGGCATTGGCCAGTTCCAGCGTCCGCTTAAGGGCGTCTGTCTGTTCAGGGGTGGGCAGCAGTTTGACCTGGGCGATCAGTTTCATAATAGATATTATAGCACAAATGAGCTATGATTTCATTGTACTTGTTTTGCGTCCAAAGTCCAAATTTGTAAAGAGTCAACCTGCGGAAAAAGGCAGGACGAATGACTCTCGGCGAAGGTAGCTGAAAGCAGTACACTTGGCATGATGAGCCACCGAAAGAACAAAAGCACTCCTGCTTCCACGAAAGACAAAGAGATTGCCGAGCTGAAGGAAGAGTTGACGCGGGCTCTGGTGGCCATCGAGAAACTGCAGAAGCAGAACGAGCTTTTGCGGGTGGAAAACGAGGATTTGAAGCGATCGGGGAAGCGCCAGGCGACGCCCTTTGCACGGCGGAAATGGGTGACGGATCCGAAGAAGCCTGGGCGGAAAGCCGGGCAGGGAAGGTTTGCCCGTCGAGAAAAGCCGCTGGCGCAGCAGGTCAACGAGACGAAAGTGGCCAGACTGGGTGGCTGTCCGGAGTGTGGACACACTCTGAAGGCGATCCGGAAGCATGAGCAGTATGTGGCGGACATTCCGGTCATGGTGCCGGTGATCACGCGTTATGTGACCTACAGCGGCTACTGTGCCGAG
>Ga0209039_10001189_pt1 | contig 24764 bp, 14 predicted proteins | sample BogFormECP12_OM1_FD_188238 | JGI IMG/M metagenome (GOLD analysis project Ga0209039, IMG submission 188238) | Bog forest soil microbial communities from Calvert Island, British Columbia, Canada - ECP12_OM1 (SPAdes) (version 2) | ecosystem: Environmental > Aquatic > Freshwater > Wetlands > Bog ... | reverse complement strand
CTTCGAGACTTCCATGGATCCGGTGGGCGCTCCCATCTTCTATCGCGACGTGCCGTTGATTCCGCCCGATCCCTCGGAGCGGGAGCGCGGCATCATCCATCCGCTGTCGGATTCCGTACTTCCGAAGATCAAGTGGCGGATCCGCTATCTAAACGAGACGAGCAGCAAGACAGTGATGGAGAACCTGCCCACCTGCGCCAACTGCCATTCCATCTCGCGCGATGGAAAGACGCTCGGCATCGACGTGGACGGGCCACAGAACGACAAGGCGCTTTATGCCCTGATCCCAATTAAAAAGGTCAGCTCCATCAGCAACGATTACGTGATTCGATGGAGCGCCTACACCGACCAGGGATCGCCCAAGCGGTTCGGCTTTATGTCGCAGGTCTCTCCCGACGGACAGTATGTGATCACTTCGATCGAAGTTCCGGGCACCCGCGGGCAGCGTGTCACCGACCGGATCTACCAGGGCCTGTATGACTTCTGGGGCTTCGGCCAAGTGTTCTATCCGACCCGCGGCATACTGGCCTGGTACAGCAAGGCGACGCAGAAACTGCAACCGCTCCCGGGCGCCGACGATCCCGAATATGTGCAAACCTGCGCTTTCTGGAGTCCGGACCAAAGCTTCATCGTATTCGCCCGCGCCAAAGCGCGCGACCCGTATCCGCCCGGCCAGCCGCCCTCGCGATTTGCCAACGATCCCAATGAAACCCAGATCCAGTACGACCTGTATCGCATCCCGTTTAATGACGGCAAGGGCGGCAAGGCGGAGAGAATCGTGGGCGCTTCGGAAAACGGGATGAGCAACAATTTCCCGAAAGTTTCGCCCGACGGCAAGTGGATCGTGTGGGTGCAAAACAAGAACGGACTGCTGATGCGGCCGGACAGTAAGCTCTACATCGTTCCTTCGAGCGGCGGGGAAGCGCGGCCGTTGCGCAGCAATCTGAAAACGATGAACTCCTGGCACAGCTTCTCGCCGAACGGGCGCTGGGTGGTGTTTTCCTCCAAAACGCCAACGCCTTACACTCGTCTTTATCTGACGCACATCGACCAGGACGGGAACAGCAGCCCGGCGATTCCGATCGATGACGCCACGGACGCCAACCGCGCGGTGAATATTCCCGAGTTCCTGAATGTAGGGCCCGAGGGTCTGGACCGGATCGATGCACCGGCCACGGATTTCTACCGGGAGTTCAACGCCGCCGCGGACCTGTCGGAGAAGCATCGGTTCGCAGAGGCCGTGCCGGCCTGGAGGAAGGCGGTGGAACTCAATCCCGAGGATTCCCGGGCACATAACAACCTGGGGGCCGCGCTGGCAGAAACCGGAAAGCCGGAAGAAGCGCTGGCTGAGTACCGGAGATCGCTGGAACTGAACGACCAGAGTTCCCAGGCGCACAACAATCTGGGCAGCGTTCTGGCGCAGCAGGGCAAGTTCGACGAAGCTCTGGCGCAGTTTGAAAAGGCGGTGGAGTTGAATCCCGATAACGGCCGCGCACAGAGCAACCTGGGCAGCGCCCTGTCGGAAAAAGGGCGGAATGAAGAGGCGCTGGAGCATCTGCGGAAAGGCGTTGCGCTGGAGCCCAAATTCGCCGACGGCCAGAACAATCTGGGGGCCGCGTTGGCCCGTGCCGGAGACCTGGATGAAGCCGTCGGGCACATGGCGACGGCGGTGGAAATGGCGCCGCAGTCGGTGGAATATCGCTACAACTTTGGGCGCGTGCTGGCCGCCAAAGGGCGGTTCGCGGATGCTGCCGTCCAATTCGAACAGGCCGCGAATCTGACGGGCATGCGAGAGCCGGCGATACTGGATATCCTGGCAGCTATGTACGCCGAGACGGGCCGCTACCAGCAGGCGGTCACCATGGCGCGCAAAGCCCTCGACCTGGCCAACGAGCAAGGGAACGCCGAGATGGCAGCGTCGCTGAGGTCCAGCCTGGAGCGTTACGAAGCTCTGGCCAGGCGGTAGCGGTGGCGCAGCCAAGGCGGTGCAGTAGCCACACGGCAGCGCCCTCGCCCCGCCCCGGTCACTGTTTCTGCTGTTCCGCCGTGAGGCGGTCGAAGATAGCGCGCTCTTTTTCTCCATCCTGTTGGCGGTTCAGGCGGAAATAAAGAGCGGCCAACTCGACGTGCGGCTGGGCCCAGGTGGGATCGTCGTGGACGACCTTTTCAAAGTCCCGCGCGGCCGCTTCCACTTGTCCCTCCGTGCGCTCCAGCCGCGCCCATTCGTAGCGCGCGACCGTGGAGTCGGGTTTGAGCTGCAAGGCGCGCTGCAAATGCTCGCGGGCCCCGGCCAGATCGCGGTTGGTGTGCAGAACAGCGCCCAAGCCGAGCTGCGCCTCAAAGTCCTTGGGGTCGGCCTCCACAGCCGCTCGCAGCGCGGCGGCGGCGCCCGCGGTATCTCCCAAGTAGCTCAACACGGTACCGCGTAATGTATCCACGCCAGGGAGTCGCGGATTCAGGTGCGCGGCCGCGGCGGCATAATCGCGGGCGCGCTCGAACTCGTTCATCTTGAGAGCGGTCCGGCCGGCCAGCAGGTAAGCCTCGGGACGGTTGCCTTCGCGGGCCACGCGGTCGACCCGGTCCAGGCCTTCGCGCCGGTGGCCTGACCGGATGAGCGCCGACCCCAGAAGCCACGCCACTGACAGATCGTCGGGGTGCGCGGCTTCCACGGGCTTGAGCGTGGCGATCACGTTTTCATCCTGGCCTAGGCTGGTATAGCAATCGGCCAGCAGGGTGGCGACGCGCGCGTCATCCGGTTGCGCCGCCCGCAGCGTGTTGAGTTGCTGTACCGCGTCGCGGAATGCGCCTTTCTTGTAGTACGCCAACGCCAGGTTGAGCCGGAGACCTGCATTCTCTTTCTTGGCGAGGACCGCGCGGTATTGTTCGATGGCCTCGTCGTAGCGGTTCAATTTCGCGAGTGCGGCCCCCAGATTGGCGCGCACCTCGAGGGAATCCGGATAGCTCTTAAGGAGTTCCTGATATTTGTTTACTGCCAGCGCATCGTCGCCGCGCTGCTGTGCCGCAACAGCGTCGCGGAAAAGTTGTTGGGGATTAGTGGATTGCGCGCAAGCAACGCCGGCAGCGATGAAGAATGCCACGATGCGCATCGATTCCAGGATAACGGATTTGCGTTACCGTAAGGGAGAGAGTATAGGTGGCATTAAGAATGCACCACCTTCGAACATCGTAAGGTTGCTCTCGGGCATGCTGCGGCCTAATATATAGGTCTAAAGAGTCCGAAATTCCGGAAACGTCCGCTTTCCGCATCTCGTCGGTCGCTAGTGAGAGGAGGAGGTACGATGGCCCGACATTCCACTCAGTGCGTATTGGCATTCCTCACCGCGAGCTGCGCATTCGCTCAGCCCGTCATCACGTCAACCAGGGTTGTGAATTCCGCAAGCTATATCAGCCAGGGGCTGCCAGGCTCCGGGATTGCACAGGGTTCGATCTTCACCATATTCGGCAGCCGTCTGGGACCCAACACGATACTTCAGGCCGGCCCGTTGCCGCTACAGACGTCGCTCGGCGGAACGTCCGTCGCCGTCACGGTTAGTGGTCAAACAGTGAAGGCTCTCATCCTGATGGCTTTCAGCTCCCAGGTGAACGCTCTTCTCCCTTCCACAACACCTGTTGGAAACGGAACCGTTACCGTCACGTACAACAACCAGGCAAGCACGCCGGAGCCCGTGCAAATCGTCTCTGCTTCGTTCGCCCCGTATACGTTCAGTTCGGGCGGCTACGGCCAGGCGCTCGCCACCGATCTAAATTATCAGGTCAATAGCATCATTCACACATACCACCCCGGCGATTGGGTCACTTTATGGGGCACCGGACTGGGACCCATTAATGGGGACGATTCGACCGCGCCGCCCGTTGGCAATTTGGGGAGCCCCACGGTACACGTCGGGAACGCCTCGCTGACTCCTTATTATGCGGGACGGTCGGCCCAATATCCCGGGTTGGACCAGGTCGCGTTTCAAGTTCCGTCCGGGATACAGGGCTGCTATGTGCCGGTGGCGGTCGAAGAATATGGATCGGTGGGTGGCAACGCGACGATTGCCGTATCGACTTCCGGCCAGACCTGCTCGGATTCCATTCTGGGCCAGGACTTGATCGGCAAACTCGCCGCCGGAGGCACGGTGGATTTCGGATTCGTGCAGTTGTACGCAATCGTTCTACGCAACGAGAGCCTTCCTGGCGGAATAAACGTGCCCGATTTTGGGCAGGCGACCTTCAGCGAATTCACGCCGCAAACCGCCGGTCTGGCCTCTTATGGCGTTTCCCAAGGTTATTGCCTCGCGTACGTGAACGGTCCCGATATGAGCCCCGCCCAACTAGATGCCGGCCCTGGCATCACCGTGCGAGGTTCCTCGACCGCGATGCTTCCCCAGTTATTCGGTGGATTTTATTATTCGCTGTTTAATACCGGAGCTCAGTTTTTCTGGAGCGGTCTCGAATATACAGCTACCGGTCCGGGCGGCACAAAAGTCGGCGCATTCTCTGTAAACGACACGACCGCCATCGCCAGCGCTTTTCTCTCGACCGCAGCCGGTCAGCAGATCATAGCCGGTCAGACGCTCTCCCTTTCGGGCGATCTCACGGTTACCTGGACCGGCGGCAACCTCAGCTTGCAAAATGGTCAGGTGACTATTGCGGGAATATCAATCGCGACGGGCGGGAACCTCGACGGGGCCTTCATGTGCACAGCGGCTGTTTCGGCGCAATCGTTCACAATTCCCAAATGGGTACTTTCTACGTTGCCGCCCACGGGAACCGGGTATATCGGCATCGCTCCTTACCCAACTGGCTACATTTGGATCGGGCAGTCCAACAATCCGGTGACTTTCCAGGCCACAGGCCTCGACAGGGGCATCCTTATGGACGAGTTTTTCAACGGATTACCAGTCTATTTCAAGTAACACCGGCGAGGCCGGCGTGCGGTTCCGCGGCTGCCGCGTGGATGCGACGGCGAGTATTATCAATACGAGAGCAACACATGCGCACTAAATTGATTCTGCTTGTTACGGTCCTGGCCAGCGCAGTTGCGGCGCAGACCACTAACGGGTGGCAGCTCGTCTGGAGCGACGAGTTCAACGGCGCGGCCGGGAGCCCGCCCGATCCCACCAAGTGGAATTACGATCTCGGCGGCGGCGGTTGGGGCAACGGCGAGGCCGAAACCTATACCAATTCGACGCAGAATGCCTTCCAGGATGGCAACGGCAATCTGGTGATCCGGGCGATCCGGAGCAGTTCCGGCGCCTACACGTCCGCACGTTTGCAAACCGGAAGTCCGGGAGCTTCCACGCATACCGCTGACAACAGTTGGCAGTACGGCATGGTCGTCGCCCGCATCAAGCTCCCGTTCGGTCATGGAGTCTGGCCGGCGTTCTGGATGCTCGGCGAGAACATCGGGACGGTCAGTTGGCCTGCCTGCGGCGAAGTCGACATTATGGAGAATTTCGGCACCTACGGCAGTATCAACGATGAGGCCATCAACAACGGCACCGCGCACGGGCCACTTGCCCCGGGCAGCAGCAGCGACTACAGCGCCGGAGGGCACTACACGCTGCCGCTTGGGGAACAGGTGGACAACGATTACCACGTCTACGCCATTCAGTGGTCGGCGAATTCGGTGGCATTTTATGTCGATGGCAATCTGTATTACACGGCCACGCCATCTTTGGTTCCGGCCGGGCAGTGGGTTTTCAATAATCCCTATTTCATTCTGCTGAACCTGGCGATCGGCGGCAGCAGCACGTTTCTAGGCACTCCCAGTCCAACCGCCCCGTTCCCGAATCAGGACATGCTGGTGGATTATGTGCGAGTCTATCAGGCGACCCAAATCGGCACTACGACGCCGGTCATCACACCGGGACGGGTGGTGAATGCGGCTTCCTATCTCGGGGATCTCGCTCCCGGCGGTTTGGCCACGTTGTACGGAAGCAATCTGGCGGATGCGCCGCAGGTGGTCACGGCGTCCCCTAACTTTCCAACCTCCGCCGCAGGCGTATCGGTGTCGGTGAACGGCGTGGCCGCCCCGCTGATCTACGTTTCTCCCACACAGATCAACTTCCAGGTGCCCTGGGAAACCACGCCTGGGCCCTACGTCCCCAATTGGTAAGGCAGCCGGATAAACTCATTGGCGAGCATTCCACCGCCTGCCAGTCCGGGGTTCCCGTGGTTGTAGTCGCAGATGGCGATCGACGCGCCCGGGCCCAGGTCGTCGTAGGTGTCGTAGTCAAACAGTCCGACTGCGGCGGGATAGGTGTGCGCGTGAAGGTTTCGGCCCACCCAGCCATAACGGTTTCCGAGGCCGCCGGGATGAAACCCGTTCCTCGAGTTCAGCAACAGCCGGGCCGATTCTACTGCTCCCCCGCACACCACCACCAGGTCGGAAGTCTGCTCTTGCAGTCGATTCCTGGCATCGAAGTACGCGATTCCCTTGGCCCGGCCGCGCGCGTCCAGAAGAATCTCTTTCGCCATGCATTCGGTCCGCAACTCGCAGTTCCCCGAGGCCAGGGCGGCCGGGATCACCGTGTTATGCGTGCCCGTCCTAGCATCCACCTCGCAGGCGAACCCCACGCACCAGCGGCAGCGCATGCACGACCGGCGCCCGTTGTAAGGAACCGTGTTCCGCAGCATCGGGATGTCGAACGGGTGCAGCCCGAGCCGCAGAGCAGCCGGTTGCAGCATCTGGTGTTCCCGGCTTTGGGGAAGCGGGGGCATGGGCAACGACTTCCGGCGCGGAGCCTTGAACACGTTGTTGGTATCGTCGCCGGAGACGCCCATTTCCCATTCGGCTTTCTCATAGAAGGGCTCGAGGTCGTCATAACCGATGGGCCAGTCTTCGAGCGTGCTGCCTTCCACGGCGCCGTACGTGGAGCGCATGCGGAAGTCTTTCTCCATGTATCGCCAAGCCTGCGCGCCGTAGCTGAACGTGCCGCCGCCTACGCACGCCGCGTTGTTGCTGTATCCACCGTCGCTCGGGACGACGACTGTCTCGCGACCCTTGTCTTCCACGAGCACGCGGGGGTGCCGCTCGTCGTCCGGACCGAACTTGGCCCCGAGCGCTTGCGTGCGCTGGTTATACAGGTCGTCCTTGCGGCAGTCGGCGGCCGAATACCACTTCCCGCGCTCCAGCAAGACGACGCTCAACCCCGCGGTGGAAAGTTCCTTCGCCACCACGCCGCCTCCCGCTCCGGCGCCCACGATTACCGCATTGACGTGTTTCAGAGCCATCGCGTCACCCTGCCTTGGGCTCGTCGTAATGCTGGCGTCCGCGCACCGGAGGGTAGGGCAGGCCGAGCATCTTCCAACTCACCATTTTGCGATTGCCGCCGTGGCGCGGGTCGCCGTAGAAGCCCTGGCGAGTGTGGGTGAGAATGAGTTCGAAGAACCCCTTCGAGTTCTCTTCCACCGCCTTCAGCACTTCCCCTTGTTGTTCGCCGGATAGATCCGTAAACCGCTTGCTGAATTTCGCGCGACTCGTGGCGTCCACATCTACAAGGCCTTTTCGGTAGGCCGCCCGGTGCTTCCGGAACGCTTTGGTCAGTTGAATGTCGATATAGTTGACGACGCCGGCTTGTTTTGCTCCTGGATCCCGGTCGGCGGGGATGAGTTGTTCACAGATCGCATCCACCGTGCGGGCTTCCGCGGCGGTGAAGAAGCGCCATTCCCCCGCGGCCGTCGCGCGCGCGCAGGAAATCAACGATCCGGTGGCAACAGCGGAGATTCCTGCTCCCAGAAATGTGCGCCTCCGCAGTTTTACCGGTTTAGCTCGCATGATTCATACCTCGGCCTTGGATAGCCAACCAAGGCCCCTTCAAGCTCCAGCCAGAATCTTGTTCACGCACTCGGTGTTCTCCCGAACCTCGTCCTTCACTCTCGGGAAAAGGCCAATGAACACTCCGTCGGTTGGCTTGATGCTCTCGTACGCCGTGCGAAAGGCCTGGTCCGCGTTGGTAACGCGGCCTGCGGCCAGGATTTTGAACGCGAAGCACGGTTTCGTAGTGCTCCGCATGACCTTGTACATGCGCGGCGGGTCGCTTTGCAGGTAACACTCGCCCTGCATCTCAACCAGTTCGCCGTTCAATACTTTCTTCCATTCCTCCTGAGTGCGCGTGCGGTTGTAGACACAGCCGGCATAAAAATCAACGTCCCAGCCCTGCTCCTCGACCATCTCGATCACTTCCGGCTTATGCGTCCCGACGCCGACCATGACGCCCATCCCGCGGACGTTCTTGCACCATTCCTTCACGGTTTCCATCTGGTGGCTCTGAAACGCCCTGTCGGTGTTCTCCCCGTGGTGATAAATCGCCATGGGCTTCAAGGCCTTAACCACTTTCGCCTGGTCGCCCATACCCTGCGCGATCAGGTGCATCTGTCCTCCTTCGGCCAGGAACGCTTCGAAATCCAACTGGCCGCGGCCGCCAGGGTAGTAATTGAAGGTATTAATTCCGAACCGGTTGCACTGATGGAGCACTTCGCGGACCCGCTCCTGGGTGTAATACTCCCGCATCACGCTGCCGAGGGTTTGATTGAAGTGTGCAAAGCCATAGAACGGATTGCAGCCGCAGATCAGGCGACTGACCTCATACTTGCCGAATTTCATTTTCGGAATTTGGACCTCCGAGGCCGGCCTGGGTGGAGCGGCGGGTTGCTGCTGCCCTCTAGGGAATGCGTCCCGGCCGTCGCCTGGTCTTTGTCCCTGCCCGCGTTGCGCTCCAGGCCCTTGCCCGGCTGGCGGCCCCTGCACTGGTGCCTGCGCCATCAGCGCGGCGGCTCCGCTCACGCCAGCCGCAATGGCGGCCGTCGAGTGCAAAAAGTTGCGTCTTGTATCAGGCATTTCCGTCCTCTTTCCATAACCCAAAAACCCTGATTGGGTGCGGGACCCCGGTTCAAGCGGGGCGCCGTGGCGTGCCTTCATCTCCAGCTATTAGATATTATACGATCTGTTTATCTTACTCACCCTGGCGAGCAAGGCCGCGCAAAATCGCACTACTTCCGCGCGGGTGGCTGGCTGGCGAGGAGCGTGAGGACTTCGAGAATTTCCTCGCGTTTGGACGGGTCCAGACGGAGATACTGCCGATCACCCTTGCCGGAGGTGAAGCGCGTGGTACCGTCCGATTCCACGAGCACAGTGCCTGGTTCGGAGCGGCCGAAGTAGCCATGTGCCGGACGCACGGCCTCGAGAACGGCGGTGAGATCCCACGTGGGCCGGTCGTAGGGCATCTTGTGATAAGCGCGGTAGGATTCCGCGATAGGGTGCGGGCGCGCGTATGCGAAATCGTGTTCGATGCTGCCGGAGGGATAGAGGAGCTCGCGCCCGATTTCGAAGCCGCTGAATACGATGGGAGTTGGCCAGTGCTCGAAGACGGCCTTGGCGGAGGCAACGTCGATGCGGACGTTGTACTCTGGTTCTCCACCGCTGAAATTGCCCGCCATGGCGACGACCAGCGCAACCTTCTCTTTGGCGATCACAACCCCCTCGGGGGAATCCAGCAGCGCGGCGAGGTTGGTGCTAAAGCCGGTCTGCACGATCACCACCTTTTCGCGCGCCTTCGACAAGAGGCGGCGCAGGAGCGCGGGCGCGGCTTCGGCGGGACTGGCGCTCTCGGCGGGCGCGGCGCGCAAAGCGGCTGCCATGTAGCCATCACCAGCACCGCCCTTGAGCTCTTTGATCGCGGTGCCTACGGGCAAATCGCTGTAGCCATAGAAGCGATTGATCATCCGAATGTACGGGACAGCCGCTGGATTCGCGTTGGTGAGGGTGACACCAATCAGTTCGCACTCACCGCGATCGCTCAACGCGTGCAACATGGCGAGCGCCAGGGCGTCATCGATGTCGTTGCCCATGTCGGTATCGAAGATCACCGGACGGGCGGCGAAGCAGACGCTCGCAATCAAGCAAACTGCGATTAGAATCCGCCGCATATCATACTGGCGCTTTCACCGACCGGCCTGCGGCACTATAAGACCGTGCCGCAGTCATTAGTATATCGCGGGTATCAGTTGCCATATTCATTGACTCGAATGAACTGCGCACTGATGAGGATGTTCCCATCGTCAAGCGGCAAGGTGATGTCATCAACTGGGCTGATTGGCAGAGGAGCTTCCGTGTAGACATTGGGTGTAGCCAGGCCGGATCGATCAGTTGGGTTCAGCACGGTAGCCTTCGTGTTCCCGCTGGGTCTATCCACAACCAGTGGCTCATGGCCCAACCTGTTTGATCTCGCGCGGATTCGGCCCACTGGATCTGGAGACTACTGAGAGAGCTGCCCCTGTCAAGGCAAAGTAGAAATGTCCTATTCCCAGCAAAGTAGAAATGTCCTGTTTTAAAGGGGCGCCGGAGGAGCGGGGCTAAAGTGGATTCGATGTTCTGGGGGAGTCGCGCTCCCTGGGGCAGATCCGAAGACCGCTGCGACGGAGCTGGCTCCGAAGCAGACGGCATCAGACCCCCAGTCCAACCGGGCCCTAAGATGCCCGTTCTGGGGGTTTTGGTGTTTGTGGGCAGATCTGCTTTGGTGAAGCTCCCGAGCAGCGGTCTTCGGATAAATAGAGCGCGAAGACCGCCGGGCCGGTTTTGCCCGGCGCTCCATTTGCCTTTGGCTGCGGCAGTGACGCTCAGCTGCGAGCATTGGACACCTCGATGGCCTGGCGGAGAGAAGGGCCAGACCGGACAGAGAAGTTCTTCATCCAATCGCTCTTACGTGGAGGCTTGCCGGTTGGGCGCGGTGGTTTTACCTCCGTCGTTTCGGGCGACGCCAGTTCGTGCGGCGGCGGCGAGCAGCGGCGCACGCGCACATATCGTCCCTGGAACTGCACGGTGATGGTCCCGTCCAATCGCCCCTCGACGCGCACCCAGGCCCTGCGCATTCCTGTTCGAATATCCCGGCGGTCGATCTGATAGACCTTGCCGTCATACCGTACGGTGTAGTCATTGGTCACCTGCCGCTGTCCGACGTGACTCAGGATCGCCGCCAGATCGTGCTCTTTGCCCAGTGGCCGATGGGCGTCGGCAGGGTCGGCCGCCTGCACCGCCAGTTCCACCAAGGCAGATATTCTTTCTCCAGGTATGCATTGGCCTCTTCGATCAGGCGCACCCCGGCTACCCGCATCCCTTTCACCAGGCGGTCCTGCGCCGTGGAAAATTGGCGCTCCACGCGGCCCTTGGCCTGGGGCGAGTGCGCTGGAATCCAGACCACGCTTAACTCGCGCAGGGCCCGCTCAATCTGCGTCGGCGGCATGGCGGGCCGGTCGCGGCCTTCGCGCTCCTCCTGCCGTTTGCTCTTGACGGCTACCTGGAACATGCCAGCCTTATCTGCGTAGAACGCCAGGGGACGGCCAAATCGCTCCAGGTACGATCCCAACAAGCGTCGGTTCTCCTCGCTCGAGTCATGCCGCACGAACCGCGCGAACAGCCGGCTGGTGGCGTCGTCGATCATGGAAATCAAATAGATCTGCTCCCCACGGCCCTCTAGCCACTCGTGGGTGCTGGTGTCCCACTGCACCAGTTCGCCACAGCGGCTCCGCCGCGGCCGCCATTGGTGCACCTCCACCGCGTGGCGACGGCCGGCTCTCCACAATCCCACCTCGACCATCCATCGCCGTAGCGTCTCCTTGCTGACCGTGATCTGGTGCAGCTTGTGCAGGTACTCGGCCGCCAACGTCGGCCCGAACCCCCGGTACACCGCATCGGAAAGGATCGTCATGGCTCGTTGTTTCATCTCGACCGGCAGTCTCCGATTGAACGCTCGCCCACGCAGCTCATGGATTACTGCCCGGTCTCCTTTCCGCCGCAGCTTGCGCAGGAGGCGCCGCACCTGCCGCTCCGTGACGCCGATTTCCTCGGCCGCCTGCTTCTGGGTGATCAATTTCTTCTTGGCCTTCTTCAGGGCCACCAGCCGGTCTCGTTCGGCCTGGGTCATCAGTAGTTGTCCTTCGTCCACCCTCCAGGCTGGACCTTGTCAATAGGACATTTCTACTTTGCCCAAATAGGACATTACTACTTTGCTGCGACACTGAGAGAGCTGCCCCTTGGCGATTGAAGAGACGGGCGCTAGAATACCGTTCGGACCTCGATCCGCTGTGACCGTCCAGACATCGGCCGAGAAGGAGAAAGAAGATGCATCGTGCGACGATTCGCATAGCCCTGACGCTGACCGCAATTCTCGCGCCAGTTCCTGCCGGCCTGGCACAACAGGCCGGCGCGCCCCCTCCAACCCAGGCCGGGCGGGGCGGCCGCGGACCGGCGGTGATTTCGCCGGAGATTCAGCCCGACCGCCATGTCGTGTTTCGGATTGTGGCCCCGCGCGCAGAAACCGTAACTCTGAACGCAGGCGATATTCCGGAGCCGGACAGAGGCGGGCGCGGTGGCCCGGCTTTTCAGAAGAACGAAGCCGGAGTTTGGGAGGCTGCCGCCGGTCCCCTACAGCCAGGCGCTTATCGGTACGTATTTCAAGTGGACGGTGTCCGCGTGCTGGACCCGGTGAACACGAAACTCAGCGAGTCCAACACCAACGCGTGGAGCATGTTCTACGTGCCGGGGTCGGATTTCATGGACACAAAGGACGTGCCGCACGGCGCGGTGGCGTCCGTTTATTACTACTCCAGCGTGCTTAAGACCACGCGGCGCATGCATGTTTACACGCCTCCCGGATATGAAACCGGTTCCCAGAAGTACCCTGTCTTCTACCTGCTGCACGGCGCCGGAGACACCGACGATGCCTGGACCTCGGTGGGCCGGGCCGGTTTCATTTTCGACAACCTGATCGCCGCGAAGAAAGTCAAGCCGATGATCGTGCTGATGCCGGCCGGCCACCAACCGGGCGTCCCAGGCTTTGGCGTTCCACCGGCCACAGGGCCCGGCGTCATCGCTCAACCGCCCGCCGTGAATCCCTTCACCGACGAGTTCATCACCGACATCATGCCGTACGCCGAAAAGAATTACCGCATGATCCCCGGCCGGCAGCACCGCGCCATCGCGGGCCTCTCGATGGGCGGCAGCCAGACGCTCGACATCGCATTTACCCATCTGGACAAGTTCGCCTACATCGGCGTCTACAGCTCCGGTGCAACGTTGGGGGGCGGCGGCCGGCGCGGCGCAACGCCGGCAACCCCGGCGGCAACCACGCCTCCGCAGCAGCCGAGTCCTGATTGGGAGGCCACCCACAAAGCCGATCTCGACAATGCCGGATTGAAAAAGGGCACGCGGCTGGTATGGTTGAGCACCGGCGTCGACGATGGCTTGATGCCGAACACCAAGTCCACCGTTGACCTGTTGAAGAAACACGGTTTCGAGCCGGTCTTCAAAGAGAGCCCGGGTGCGCACACCTGGATCAACTGGCGCAATTACCTGAACGAATTTGCCCCGCAATTGTTCCAATAGGGGGCAGGCTCTTGCGCGACGTGGCTTAGGCGGCGCGACGTTATCTGGGATATCGGAAGCCATCCATGAGGAACGTGGATCCACATCTGCGCGATGGGCTTTTGCTGTCCAGTCGGGGACCTATCGCGGCGCGACCGGTCCCGAAGCAGAGTACGAGGAGCCTAGCGCGTTTATCGTTTCTAATCGGGCAAGCTTCCTAGATCAGGACTTCCTAGCCCGCGGCCCAGGCCGCTGGCGCGCCGTCAGCGTTTCCTGCTGACCGGCACCTACGAGCTGCCATTCGGCAAAAGCCGGCGATGGTCGAGTCCTTCCCACCTGTTGAATGTCGTCATCGGCGGTTGGAACCTGAATGCGGTGACGCTCTTGGAATCAGGTCCTACTTGACGCCGACCGTTAGTCCGGCATTCGATCAGACCAACACCGACCCCACGGCTGCCGGTTTCGTTGTTCGCCCAGACCTGATCGGCAACCCGGTCCGCGCACGGCAGACGGCGGGCAAGTTGCGTCGGCCGGCATCCGGGCGCGACGGCGTGGTGCGTTTACTCACATCCGCGCGGGCGCGCCCGTCGCGGGAGGGCCCGGCGACGGCGAAGCGGAGTCGGATCGAGGCTCACGAACTGAGCGGGGCGCCGCGGGAGTGAGGTTGATTGGGCCAAACCAAGCCATTTTGGGGATTGGGGCAGTGGAGGGATGTCAAATCTGTGTTAAGAACGTTAAAGCTAAATCCGCAGTCGTAACGTGAGGCGCCACGCCATCATCGTGTTATAAGACTCGCAAGAATGTACCCCGAACCACTTTCAACGGGTCGCTCTGAGAAAAAGGGCTTCACTATGTCGAATAGAATTATTCGGTTGCGCCATCCGGCAAGGACTCCGATCGCGCCAATATACGCACTTAGGGTCAAGAGCGCTCGATTTTGGAATACGGGCGCGTGGCGCGTTCTGCTGATCGCCTGCTTGACCATGTCCGGCAGTCTGGCCGCGGAACACCATGGCGTCGTACGATTCCGCGGACTTTCTATAGCTGGCGCTACGGTAACCGCCACGCAAGAGGGCAAGAAGTTTGTCACCACTACGGATGAAGGCGGCCGCTACAACTTTCCGGAACTGGCCGACGGCGTGTGGTCCGTGACGGTAGACATGCTTGGCTTCAGCAAGGTGAGCCGCGACATCGGAGTTGCGTCCAATGCGCCCGCGCCCGAGTGGGACCTGCAAATGCCACTCGCGGAATCGGCCGCCGCTCCCGCGGAAAAGTCGCTCACCGCTGGTGAATCGAAGCCGGCGGCGCCTTCCGCGGGTGCGAATGTTGCCGGCGCCAATCCGCCGCGCGCGGCAGCCCCGAGCCCGGCAGCGCCGGCGAAAAAGAACGGCACTGCGACGCCGTCCACGGGCAGCGGAAATCCGTCGCTTACGGCCGCCCTGGGCGGCAGGACGCAGCAAGCCGTTTCAGGCGGCCAACCATCCGGCGGTTTCCAGCGGGTCGGAATGAACCAATCGGGCGACCTGGGAGCCGTGGCGGATCAGACCCCGAACACCGGCCTGAACACTGGAATGAATAGCGATCTCAGCATGAATGGCAACGACTCGTTTAACGTGAACGGCAGCGTAAGCCGTGGGCTGGATTCCCAGCAGCCTGGCGGGGACTGGATGATGGGCGGCCGTGGCGATTTCGGGATGATGGGACCGGGCATGGACGGACCGCCGGATGGTATGCAAATGGGAGGCGGGCGCGGTGGTCCGGGTGGTCCCGGTGGTCCGGGCGGCGGTGGCCCTCCTGGCGGTGGCCCTCCTGGCGGCGGCCCTCCTGGCGGCGGCCCGGGAGGCGGGCGCGGTGGTCCAGGGGGTGGTGGTCCCGGCGGAGGAGGATTCGGCGGTGGACCGGTGGGTGGTCCCGGTGGAGGAGGCTTCGGCGGGCCGGGCGGTGGCGGTCCCGGCGGAGGAGGATTCGGCGGACCGGGCGGCGGTGGCCCGGGCGGCGGTCCCGGCCGGGGAATCACCTCGTTCGGCAACAACCGGCGCGATCCAAGGTCGCGCTATAACTTCAGCCTCAGCGGCAACCTGACGAACTCGTTCCTGAACGCGCGAACTTATTCGGTTACCGGGCAGCAGGTGCTCAAACCCAACGCGCAGGGTATCAACGGCAACGCGACGGCCGGCGGACCGCTCAAGATTCCGCATCTTCTTCCAAACGGAAAAGGAACGTTTACCCTTACTTACGGACTGACTCGTAACCGGACGGGGAATAACTATCAGGGATTGGTGCCGACCGCGGCCGAAGAGCAGGGAGATTTCAATGGCGTCGTCGGCCAGAACAAACTCCCGGTGACGCTCTACAGCGTTTCTGGCGTCCCTTACCCCAACAACCAGATTCCGTTATCCAGCCTGAGTTCCACGGCGCTGGCGCTGCTGCGGTATTACCCGGCGCCCAATTTCACGGGAAGCAATCCCGGGATCAACTACGAAAACTCGTCTTCGGGCCGTACCAACCAGGACAACGTCAATTTACGGCTCAGCTATCCCATCAATAACAAGAACCAGGTGAACGGCGGCGTGCAATACCAGGTGAGCCGTTCGGTAAACCCCAATGTTTTCGGCTTCACCGACACCTCCACCAATAACGGCATCAATGCCAACGTTTCCGATATCTATCACTTTAGCGTGCGCACCATTGCCACCACGACTTACAGTTACAGCCAGAATACTCAGCATGCGACACCATACTTTTCCAATAAGTCCAATATCGAGGGTGCGTTAGGCATCACCGGCGTGGATCTGGCCTCCGCCAACTGGGGTCCTCCGGCGCTTTCCTTCGCCAGCTCGGGTCTTCTGCCGCTGAGTGACGGCCTGGAGAGTTATACCCACCCCCGCACCAGCCAGTTGGGCGAGAGCCTTCTCTGGATACATGGCGCGCACGAGTTCACGTTCGGCGGCAATTATAGCCGCCGTGAGAACAATTTCCTCAAGCAAAGCAACCCACGCGGCACTTACGGCTTCACGGGCGCAGCCACGGCTTTGGGCGGAAATACTGCGTCCAGCGGATACGATCTTGCCGATTTCCTGCTCAACACTCCCGACACCGTGTCGCTGGCATATTCGCCGAACAGCCAGGGCGACCAATATTATAGAAGCTCGGTTTACGCCTTTTTCGTGAACGACCAGTGGCGACTCTCCCCGCGGCTCTCCCTGCAATTAGGAGTGCGCTGGGATTATCAGGCTCCTACCACGGAGCTGTATAATCGCCTGGCCAATCTCGACGTCCTGCCGGGATTCACCAATGCGGCGCCGGTGCTGGCAGGCGCGGTGGGCTCGCTCACTGGCATCCGCTATCCCGATTCCCTGCTATTCGCCCAGAAACTCAATCTGTCTCCACGCGTGGGCCTGGCATGGCGGCCTTTCGCCAAACACTCGACGCTGGTGCGCGGAGGTTGGGGCATCTATTACAACCCCGGCGTGTACTCCGGGATTGCCCAGAATTTTGGGCAGCAGCCACCCCTGGCGGTCAGTTATAACCTCTCGAACACCTGCGGTCTGACGCTGCAGTCGGCGTTTGCCAACGCCGCTTCATGTAACCCGAACGCCGCGACCAATACCTACGGCATCGACCCGCACGTCCGTGTCGGCCACATGATGAACTGGCAACTGTCGGTGCAACAGAACCTGAAATGGAACCTGGTCTCGACCATCACTTACAACGGCATCAAGGCCACCGGCCTGCAGCAGCAGTTCGCGCCGAATACTGTGCCGTCCGGCGCCACTCCCGTTGCGTGCGCGGAGGGCGATTACTGTACTGGTTACCGGTATATTGGGTCCAACGGTTACAGTTTCTATAACTCGCTGGCATTGCAGTTGCAGCGCCGCATCCGCAGCGGCCTGGGCGCCAACTTACAGTACGTTTACAACAAATCAATCGATGACGCGCCGAACGGCCTTGCGCAGAATTGGCTCAATCTCGCCGCCGAGCGCGGGCCTACCGCCGGAATCCCCGCCAGTTCCCTGAACGGAATGCTCACCTTCTCGAGTGGCGTGGGCGCGCGAGGGGGCGGATTGATTGGCGGCTGGAAGGGTGTGGCGCTGAAGGATTGGACCATCCAGACTATGGTGACGGTCGCTACGGGAGGGCCGCTCACCCCGAGCGCCGGCGCTCTCACCCTTGCCGGAACCGGTATCTCCGGAACAATCCGGCCGGATTACGTTACGGGCGAACCGCTTTACGTGAATGGCACTTTGAATCCGGCCGCCTTCGCAGGGCCGCCCTCCGGTCAGTGGGGGACGCTCGGACGGGATTCCGTGGATGGGCCATACTCCTTCTCGACGAGCGCCTCGGCCAACCGCACTTTTCGGATCGGAGAGCGAAAGAATATCACCTTTAGCCTGCGAGCCAACAATCCGCTCAATCACCCGGTAGTCTCCAGTTGGTACACCAACGTGGCAAGTTCTCAATTCGGGCTGCCCAGTAACTACGCACCAATGCGCTCGGTTTCAGTCAACATCCGGATAGGCTTCTAAACTTATGCGAACCATTCTTCCAGCCATACTTGCCGCGCTGTTGATTGCATCGGCACAGCAAAATGCGAACTCGCCCCAAACGGCGCCGAAAAAGAATGCCGGCCAGGACAATTCCAAGACGGTATTCAGCTTCTCTACCAGCGTCCAGTTGGTGGTGGTCGACGCCTTCATCAGAGATAAGAACGGCAACCCGATTCCCAATCTTACGGCCGCGGATTTCAGTGTTGCCGAGGACGGCAAGGCACAGGAAATCGCTGTGTGCCAATTCCAGGAATTGCAAACCGAAGCCCTGCCGGCTGCTTCGGCCACGCTCAGCGTGCGTCCCAACGAGGCTCCCGCGGAGGTGAAAGCAGTAGCCAGGGCGCAGATCGCGCCGGCGGCGTCGGGCGAAGTGAAATACAAGGACAAGCGCCTGCTGGTGCTGTTCTTCGATATGAGCTCCATGCCGATTCAGGACCAGATCCGGGCGCAGGACGGGGCCATCAAATTCGTCAAGACGCAGATCACGCCTTCGGACTTGCTGGCGATCATGAGTTTCTCCGGCGACGTCCGCGTGGTGGAGGATTTCACCGAAGACCGCGACAAGCTGATCAAGGACATCAAGAACCTGACGATCGGGGAGGGTCAGGGCTTTGACAGTACGGCGACCGGCGATTCCGCGACGGACACCGGCGCGGCCTTCTCGGCTGACGATTCCGAATTCAATATCTTCAACACCGACCGGCAACTGTCCGCGCTCGAGACGGCCGTCACCATGTTAGGGGCGCTGCCTGAAAAGAAAGCGCTGGTCTATTTCAACAGCGGTATCACCGAAAGCGGAACCGATAACCAGGCGCAAATGACGGCTACGGTCAATGCGGCCATCAAGAATAACGTTTCTTTCTATCCCATCGACGCCCGCGGGCTAGTGGCTTCGGCTCCGCTGGGTGACGCCACTTCAGCGTCATCCACCAGCAGCGGCGCAATGACCGGCGCGGCCAACCGTTCGACTCAAGCCAACTTCCAGGCAACCCAGGAAAGTATCAATGCCCTGGCGGACGACACCGGCGGCAAGGCATTGCTCGACAACGGCGATCTCTCCCTAGGCATCGTCCAGGCGCAGAGAGACATTTCGAGTTACTACATTATCGGTTACTACAGCAAGAATTCGAACCTGGATGGCAAGTACCGCAAGATCGAACTCAAGGTCAAGAAAAACCTGAGCGCCAAGCTGGATTACCGGCACGGCTATTTCGCCGGCAAACAATGGGGCAAGTTAGGCGAGGAGGACAAGGAACGGCAGTTGGCGGAGGCCCTGATGCTGGGCGATCCCATCACCGACATCGAAGTGGCGGCGGAGATCGACTACTTCCGTCTGACGAAGGACAGCTACTTCGTCCCCGTGGAAGTGAAAATTCCGGGAAGCGAATTGGAATTGGTGAAACGGGGCGGCGCCGATGTGGCACGCCTCGACTTCATCGGCCAGGTCAAGGATTCGAAAGGAGGAGTTGCCGGCGGCGGCAATGTCCGTGACTTCGTCGAGCTGAAGCTCAAGGGTGAACAAGCCGCGGAACTAACCAGGCGGCCGGTGGCGTATGGCACGGGCTTTACGCTCAAACCGGGAACTTATACGTTGAAATTTCTCGTTCGGGAGAATGAAACCGGCAAAATGGGGACTTACGAGCAGAAGTTTGTTGTTCCCGATCTTACCGGGGGCTTGCCATCGCTCCCTACCAGTTCGGTCATCTTGAGCGCGGAACGCCAGCCGATCAATGCGGCCTTCTATACTGCTGAAAAAGACAAGAAACTGCTGGCCGAAAACCCGTTGGTATTGGATAACCAACAGCTCATTCCGAGCGTGACGCGGGTCTTTCGGAAGGACAAGGATATGTATGTATACCTGGAAGCGTACGAACCAGGGGCCGAGGTGACACAGCCGATCACCGCGTTCGTGAGTTTTTACCGCGGCAAACAGATGGTCTTCCAGACGGAACCGCTCGTGGTCAAGGATGGGCTTAATCCCAAATCCAAGGCTCTCCCGGTGCGTTTTATCCTGCCGCTGAACAAGCTGCAGACCGGCCGGTACGAGTGCCAGGTCAGTCTTCTGAATCCTCAAGCGCAGCAATGGAGCTTCACGCGCTCGCAGATTATGGTGGTTCCGTAAACCGCCTTCTCTGGCGTTGGCAGCCATGACGGAGTTACTGTAGGTAAAGGGAGTGAGTGGTCCTGTTCTATGATCGCTTCCAAGAACCAGCGGCGCGCTTTGCTTTCCTGGGTGTTCGTATGCACGCTGTTCGCTCTTTGCGGCGTTTTGGCCCTCCTGCAATACCGCGAGACCGGAGAAGTCAGCGTAGCGGCGCGCGAACGGCTGCATGGGAGTCTGCAAGCCACGCTGTATCGGTTGAGCCAGGGTATGAACACGGAGCTCTCGACGGCCCTCGGCGGATTATTGCCGCCGAACGGCGCGAGCGACCCGGCGGCCATTCAACAGGAGTTGGTTTCCCGCTTGAGCCAATGGAAAACCTCCCACGACCGGCGAATCCTTCGTCGCCTGGACATTGCCGTGCCCAGAAAGCAGACGGTGCAACTGCTCGAACTCGATCTGGACCGCGGTTCGACGCACGAAGTCGCCTGGCCCACGGAATGGAACGCGATCAAGTCCCGTATGGAGTCGGCGCTTGCCGCGCAGGCTCAATGGGACCGCCGCGGGCCGCCGGATGACGCGCGTTTCGCGCCCTTACCGGAAGAATTCACCTTGGAGATGCCGGTATTCGCATCATCGGCGCCGCCATTCCGGCTACACGAGAACGCCTGGGTGGTTCTGGACCTGAACCCGGTTTATATGCGTGAGGTTCTGCTCCCGGAAATCGTGCAACGATACCTGGGCGCGGGAGGGAACTTGGACTACCAGGTGGAGATCGTCGCCAAAGCTCCCTCCAAAACGGTAATCTACAACTCCGATTCGCGGCAGGTGTCGATCGTATCCCGTGCCGATGCCACAGCCGGCCTGTTCGACCCGCAGCAATTTCTCAACTCGGGTATGCCAGGGCGCGGTCCCGGACCGGGCCGGGGCGGGCCGCCCGATGCCGGACGATGGCAGATTTTTGTGAGGCATCGCGCCGGTTCGCTCGAAGCCGTAGTGGCCCAGGCAAGGTGGCGCAATCTCGCCATCGCGGCCGGTGTCCTGCTGCTGATCGTGGCCACCTCGACGGCGCTGATTCGCTTCACCTACCGCACCCAGCGACTGGCCGAGTTGCAGATGGACTTTGTGGCCGGCGTCTCGCACGAACTGCGCACGCCGCTCACCGTGATCCACACCGCGGCCTATAACCTGCAAGGCAAGATGGCGCACGACCCCGCGCAGGTGGAGCGCTACGGAAAGCTGATCCAGGGCGAGAGCGGCCGGCTCAACCACATGGTGGAGCAGATTCTGCGATTCGCGACCATGGAATCCGGCCGGGTACTCGAAAACCGCGAGCCGCTCGCCATCGACAGCCTGATTGAGGAAGCCGTTTCCGCCAGCAAGCCGCTGATCGACGGGTCGCTGTGCGAGTTCAAGAAGCAGATTGCGCCCGGGCTTCCGTTGGTGGTGGGCGATCGCGCGGCCCTGCGACAGGCGTTGGAAAACCTCATCGCCAACGCGGTCAAGTACGGGTTGAAAGGCAGCAACTGGATCGGTGTGACCGCAACCCGGGCGAGCGGGCATCCGCTGGCGGTCGAGATCCGCGTGGCCGATGGCGGCCCGGGAATCCCGCGGGATGAACAGGATCTGATCTTCGATCCGTTCTTTCGGGGTGCCCGCGCGCTGGAGGAGCAGATTCGCGGCACCGGATTGGGCTTGAGCCTGGTAAAGAAGATTGTGGAAGCGCACGGCGGGAACATTCGCGTGGAGAGCGAGCCGGTGAAAGGAACCAGCTTCATTGTGCATCTTCCGGCCGCGCCGGAAGGAGCGGCGGCATGAGTTCGCGCATCCTTCTGGTGGAAGATGAGCCTGGCCTGGTAATGACGCTCTCCGATCTGCTGACGGCAGAGGGGTACGAAGTGGCCAGCGCCGCTGACGGCCCTACCGGCCTGGCACGGGCGTTCAACGAGGATTTCGACCTGATTATTCTCGACTTGATGCTACCTGGCAAGAACGGCTTGACGGTGTGCCGTGAGCTTCGCCAGCAGGGCAACGACACCGCCATCCTGATGCTGACGGCGAAATCGCAATTGACCGATCGCGTGGTGGGGCTCAAGCTCGGTGGCGACGATTATCTCACCAAGCCATTCGAGCCGCCCGAACTGCTGGCACGCATCGAAGCCCTGTTGCGCCGCGTTCAGAAACAAAAGCTCAGGCCCGTGGTGCGCTTTACCTTCGGCGACGTAGTGGCCGATTTCCGCGAGGGCGCGATCCGGAAAGATGGCCGGCCGGTCAGTCTCGCCGCCAAAGAGCTGGAACTTCTGCGCTACCTGATCGACCATCGCGGGCAGGTAGTTTCCCGTGAAGAACTGCTCGAGGGCGTGTGGGCTTATCAGCCCGGTGTATCCTCGCGGACAATCGACGTCCACGTGGCCTGGCTACGGCAGAAACTCGAAGACAACCCGGCCAATCCCCGTCACATTCACACTGTGCGGGGAGTGGGGTATCGCTTTGAGGCAGGGCAGTGACTGGTGCCGGTACGCGTCGAGCAGATAGGGTGGCCGCGACGCCCAACCGTAGTGCTGAAGCCTTCAAGGGGTGGTCTTTCGGTTTGGCTCCGGCCCGCAGCGTGTTGGTGACTTTCGATAAACGGAAAGGGCAACAAGAGGGCAATGCGAACGGCTCACTCACCTGGCCGTCGGATTCTGCCCAAACGCGACGCTGCCCCAGCAAGCGAGAGCAGGATAAGACTGGCGGCCGTCTGCTTCATTGCCCGAGTCCCAAGCGGCTCTGTGCTAAGACCTGGATGATAAGTGGACTCGCACACGGGGCCGGATAAACGGCGATCTGGGGAGCGTGCACCGACTGCGGGCCGATTAGTACCGGGAAGTCGGCTTGCATCCGGGAATCCGTCGGGCGAGCTTCGAGGGGATCACTGTCGCGGTAGGGACGACCATCGCTGATCGCCCCCCGCACAGAACCGTACATGCGCGTCTACGCATACGGCTCCCACCTTGGATGAGTGGCGACAAAGCGCTCCATCGGATAAGGGTGCAAGACACGGGGTACCGGAATCCAGCGGTCCAGAATCGGTTTAAGCCGATCCCAAGTTGCCCGGCTCCGTTGACTGCGGCGGATTAGAACAAGCCGCCACAGCCTTCGCAACCGATGCATGAAGACCCTAAGATGATCAAGATTGCCCGGACAGCGTGATATTGATAGTAGCCCAAGATCACCTTTTGTAGCCACTCACCTACCGACGCTACCGGCTCGTGCATCCGGCGGCGCAACTCTGCCTTGATTGCACGCAGTTTGGCCACCAGCCGCTTCTTTGCCGTTTCCCGCTCGCAACCGGAAACAGCGGGGGGAGGGAAAACCCGAGACCTTCACGTTCCTGGGTTTCACACACTACTGTGGGAAACGCCGGAGTAATGGAACCTTCATCGTCTGGCCGGCAAACCGCCCAAACTCAATCAACCGCGTCTTCTCCGCATGTAATTCCAGACCGAACTTGGCCAGCCGCTCCCGGAATTCCTCCAGAAACCGCTCGGCTTCTGCCCGGCTTTCAAAGCCCACCACAAGATCATCGGCGTATCGGACGACAATCATATCGCCCTTAGCCACTTTCTTGCGCCAAGCCTCTACCCACAGGTCGAAAACATAATGCAGGTACACGTTGGCGAGCAGTGGGGAAATCACTGCCCCTTGCGGAGTCCCCACCTTCGATTCCGACCATTGGCCATCCTCCGATACCCCTGCCTTCAACCATTTCTGGATCAGGCGGAGTATCCGGGGATCTGCCACGCGATGCTCGACAAACTTTACTGCCCATTCGTGCGACAAATTGCCGAAAAAGCCTCGAATGTCCGCGTCGAGTATCCAGTTCACACGCTTCCTCTGGATTCCCACAGTCAGCGCGTCCAGCGCTTGATGCGGGTTGCGACCCGGCCGGAACCCGTACGAGAAGCCTTTGAAGTCCACCTCGTAGATCTGATTGAGTATGGTCACCACGGCCTGTTGAACAATCTTGTCCTCCAGCGCCGCAATGCCCAACGGTCGTTGCCGCCCGTCGGCCTTCGGAATATAGACTCTTCGTGAGGGCTGTGCCTGATACGCTCCACGGTGTACTCGGCTGTGCAGATCGACGAGCCGATCCTCCAGTCCGGTCTCATACTCTTTCCACGTGACGCCATCCACCCCCGGAGCAGCTTGCCGCTTCAGAGCGTAAAAGCTGCCCCGGAGCAGACCGACGCTCACATGGTGAAGTAGAGCGGTGAACCGTTCCTGTCTCCTTTCCTTTGCTGCTTGTCGCACACCGCTCAATCCCTGGGACACTCGTTCCCCGCTCTGTGTCGGGCTCGTGTTGGACGGAACGATGTTCTCCTTGGCCTGCGCCCTTCCCTCCCCAACCTCCGCTGAAGATTGCCCTCTTTGTTCGGCTGGTTCATCGGTACTACGGCGCAGTCCGACTCCTCCGGTGCGTGCATGTTGGCATTTCGGCTTTGGGCCTTCGCCAACCGGTCTCGATCCTGGTTGGACCGAGACGCCCCGGAGGTCTCCCGGTTCTCGTGCATGTTGTTTCTCAGCGTGCGCGGGTTCTTAGACTACGCAGGGCCGACCAGCCACTCGCGATCTAACGCGGCCGGCCGTTTTGCCTTCCTCCCACTCGAGACCCCTCTGTGCCAATAATGATGAGACACTTACCGCGGCCATAATTACAGAGCAGGGCGGCAAGGAGAATCATCGTGAGCGAGACCAAGATTGCTGTTCC
>Ga0209039_10001186_pt1 | contig 24845 bp, 29 predicted proteins | sample BogFormECP12_OM1_FD_188238 | JGI IMG/M metagenome (GOLD analysis project Ga0209039, IMG submission 188238) | Bog forest soil microbial communities from Calvert Island, British Columbia, Canada - ECP12_OM1 (SPAdes) (version 2) | ecosystem: Environmental > Aquatic > Freshwater > Wetlands > Bog ... | reverse complement strand
AAGAGGGGACTGAAGCAGTGTCCACTTTTTCGGGGGAAGATCACGCGGAATAAAGTGGGGTTGGTTTCTCCGGCACGGCCTCGGTCGCGCCGGTGATGATTTTGTTATGCACTGCCAAGAAGTGGTTCCCATTGTTAAACGTTCGTGATGGCGATATAATAAAGTTCTAAGGAATAGACGAGTGCTTCTGTTTGAATGGGACCCTAAGAAGGCCAAAGAGAATCTTGAAATCCATGGAATCTCATTTGACGAAGCAAGCACAGCCTTCGGAGACACTCTCTCGCTGGCTATCTACGATCCGTTGCACTCCGACGAAGAAGACAGATTCGTCTTGATCGGTAACTCTTACAAAACCCGGCTCCTGGTAGTTGTCCACACCGAGAGAACGGACCGCGTAAGGCTGATCAGCGCTAGGAAGGCAACGAAGAAAGAAAGGAAGCAATATGAAGAGAATGCAAAAAGATCCAGACCTGCTTGAAGAATATGATTTCAGCAAAGGCGTTCAGGGCAAGTACGCAAAAAGGTATGCCGAAGGAACCAACATTGTGGTCATTGATCCGGACGTTGCCAAAGTTTTCCCTGACCACGACTCCGTGAACCAAGCCCTGAGATCGCTGGCTGAAATCATCAGACGACAAAAGAAACTTGCATAACCCGGCGCTGCACCTGACGCGGAAGAATGTCACATTAATTCCGTTGAGGCTTTCCGATATCCATCTCGCCTTCCGCCGCGCAGGTGAGCTTTTCGTTAGGCAGAACAACAAACCAAAAAACAGGAGGTAGTCACAATGATCCCGGAAAAACTGCTGGAAATCCTGAAACAGGATGGGGTTGTTGCCATAGCAACCTTGGGAAAGGATGGGCCGCATATGGTCAACACCTGGAATAGCTATATCAGAATATCACCAGACGGACGTTTGTTCATTCCTGCTGGGTACATGCACAAAACAGAGGCTAACATTGCCTACAACCCCAATGTGCTGATTACGCTGGGAAGCAGCAAGGTTCAGGGCTTGCGTGGGGCTGGTACCGGCTTCCTCATCAAGGGAAAGGCGGCCTTTATTATGTCCGGACCTGATTTTGACTTCATGAAGGCAAAGTTCAGTTGGCTGCGAGCCACCTTGGCCATTACTATCGATTCTGCTACTCAAACTTTGTGAAGGTGACGGGACAGTCTGTACGTTGCAGTTTCGTGGGTTTGGCAAGCAATGCGACAAGTGTCGAGTATAGACTGCCTAACAATGAGCTGAAGGCGACGCGGTAACCCGCGCGCCTTAGCTCAGGTGTTATCTGTAAAGAGATTAAGTAATGTTCATACTTCGTAAACAACGGATGGCTGGTGTAGCTGAAGCATTTAAACGTTATGACAAATACATTCAACGGAACAAAGGCAAATTTCCTGAGTCTGTCTTTAAGCTTGTCAGTTCCAAATGGTATTTCGATCCTTCGGAACATAAGTGCCCGCATGACGCATGGCTTGAAACCTTCACTATGGAAGAACCAGCAGAGGGCGAAAGACATGAAGTGCGGAAGGTGAGCATTCGTATAGTTCTACTCACTGCTTATCACGATGGATACATTGGGTTCTCGTACGATGGTGTCGCTAGCTATTCGCTAACTCGCCGGCTGATCCATTTGTTCGCCATCAATATGACTTGACATCGGAATGATGTTGTCGTACCATATGTAGTACGCAGGAGGCTACAACAAATGACAACGCTGTCGGCATCCGAGGCAAGAAAACGGCTGTATAATCTGGTTGACGAAGTAAAGGAGACACATACGCCAATCCAGATCATTGGAAAGAGGAGCTCAGCGGTACTGGTCTCCGAGGAAGACTGGCGGGCCATAGAAGAGACTCTGTATCTTGCCTCTATACCAGGCATGCGCGAGTCAATCAAAAAAGGCCTCAAGACGCCTGTTGAAAAATGCGCTGAGGAACCGGGCTGGTGAGTTGGCGCCTGGTCTTTACCAAGCAGGCCCAAAAAGACGCAAAGAAGATAGTACAATCCGGTCTCAAGCCCACAGTCTCACGCCTACTGGACATCCTTCGAAAAAACCCTTACCAAAATCCGCCCCCTTTTGAGAAACTTGTGGGCGACCTCTCCGGCGCTTATTCGCGGCGAATCAACATACAGCACCGTCTCGTCTATCAGGTTCTCGATGATCTTGAGACTGTAAAGGTTATTCGGATGTGGACGCATTATGAATAGATCGGCGAACAAGGCGCTGCACCTGACGCGGAAGAATATTGGACTCAATCCGTTGAGGCCTTCATAGGCCCCAAGGCTCGTCCGCCGCGCAGGTGACCATCGCGTTACCCCTTAGAATGATGTGCAATCTATAGTTGCATTATGCAATCATATGATATATAATGAAGGCATGTTGTATCAAAAACGCTTGGAGGAACAACTATGGCTACAGCAGTAAGAATATCTGAAGAACTTGTAGATGAGGCAAAAAAAATTAGCCGCGTAGACCATAGGTCCCTTGCCGGCCAGATTGAACATTGGGCTCGTATGGGCAAATGTGCGGAAGAAAACCCGGACCTCACCTATTCACTCATCAAAGAAATTCTGATAGGACTGGAAGAATTGGAGCGGGGCGAAAAAACCGAATACAAGTTTGGGTAGTGGTTATGAAAATCTACCAGTCCAGGTCCTTTGAGAACAAAGTAAAGAAGATGTCGAAGCCCGAGAAGAGTTCCTTGGATCGTGAAGTAAAAAGAATACCGGAGAATCCAGCTATCGGGGAAGAAAAGAAAGGTGACCTGAGAGGCGTATTCGTTCATAAGTTCAACCTCAAGGCCACCCAATATCTTCTTGCCTATCGAAAGGTCGGGCAGGACTTGGAGCTGGTTATGATTGGTCCTCACGAAAACTACTATCGAGATTTGAAGCAGTATCTGAAGAACCGCTAAGATGGGGTAACCAATCGCTGCACCTGACGCGGGACAATATCGGACTCATTCCGTTGAGGCTTTCTAATATCCCACTTCCTGTCCGCCGCGCAGGTGAGCTCTTCGTTCTGCGGAGGAATAGATGACAGGTTCGCTTGCCATTGGTGCCGCCCTTAACGGGATCAAGGTAGCAGTTGGGGTGCATCTATGGGACGTTGTAAACTTCAATATTTACATCGGTGCCGGTTCTTGCTCCCCCGAATTTAGGCTTGACAGGAGGACCACAGAATGTCCCTATTAACGTCATGAACTGGGTTCAGATCGCCTGGATGGTGATAGGCGTCTTCATAGGTGTGACGGTATTGAAGGGCGCTTTCCCTTTTGCTCACCGGGTCGGGCTCAAGGTCCGCTTTTGGCTTCGGCACGGGAGAAAAGGGAAAATGATTCTGTTTGTTTACTCGGATAGTTCAAACTGGAAGGATTACATAGAAACAAACATACTGCCTCGCATCGAAGCTCATTCAATAATCCTGAACTGGTCCAAACGCCGTGAATGGGGATCCCAAATGCAGCTTGAAACGAAACTATTCAACCAATGGGCCGGGCCGGGTGAATTTGTTCCTGTTGCCATTCTGTTTTCGCCCACGGGGAAAGTGAGAACCTTCCGATTATGGCAACCCTCCGAGAATCCCAAACACGGAAAAGGCAGGGTATCCAGGGAAGCAGAACAGGCTCTCTTTGACACGGTGAAACAGCTAGGCCAGTAAGACGCGCGGTGTAGCAGTTATCGGTACCGCCGCCTTCCCGAGGAGGACCACACGGTAACTCCGGTTCCCGGAGCGGCACCGCGTGACGGCTGAGCCGGTCGCGTCCGGGACCTGGCGCCGCCCTCCGTGTGTGCGCTTGTCGGCGCGTGCGTCGGCTGTGTGCGACGGCGCTGCGGCTCGGGCGGCGATCGCACAAACTCGGCATCTCGTGCCGGCGCTGATGTCTTATAATCGAAATCTTTCAGCATGCGGCGCTCGATCTCCTCGCCGAGCACAGCCTCAATGTTCCAGACAAGGGATTCATCCTCACGGCTGACAAAGGTGAAGGCGTCACCGGTCTTTGCCGCGCGGCCGGTCCGGCCGATGCGGTGCGTGTAAGCATCCGTCGTATCCGGCATGTCATAGTTGATGACATGGGATATGCTCAAGACGTCGATACCTCGGGCGGCAATATCAGTGGCCACCAGAATCCGGTAGGAGCCTTTGCGGAAGCCATCAAGGGCATCCTGGCGCTTGTTCTGCGAGAGGTTCCCCTGGAGCGAGACAGCCTTGTATCCCGCTCTCTCAAGCTGTTGCCCGAGGCGTTTGGCCCGATGCTTGGTGCGCGTGAAGATCAGGACGGATTCCGTATCGATTTGTTTCAACAGTTCCATGAGAAGTGCGGTCTTCAGATGCTGCTCGACCGGATAGATGGCATGGGATACGGTGCTTGCCGGAGCCGTATGGCCGACTTTCACTATGACTGGATCATGCAGCACCTCGTGCGTCAGTCTTCGGATATCATCGGGCATGGTGGCGGAGAACATCAGCGTCTGGCGTTTAAGCGGCACTTGTTTGATGATCCGTCGGACATCGGGCAGGAAGCCCATGTCGAACATCCGGTCCGCCTCGTCGAGGACAAGGACTTCCAGGCTCGCAAGGTTGATCGTTTTCTGGTTAAGGTGATCGAGCAACCGGCCGGGACAGGCGACGACGATATCGACGCCGGCGCGCAGTTTCTGGATCTGCGGGTTCAGACCCACGCCCCCGTATACCGTGCAGCTCTTCAGGTGTGTATTGCGTCCCAGTTCTCCTATCGATACGTGGGTCTGTTCCGCCAGTTCGCGTGTGGGCGCAATAATCAGGCAGCGTACCTTGCCGCGTGGACCCGGAAGCAGACGCTCCAGAATCGGCAGCACGAAGGCTGCTGTTTTGCCGGTCCCGGTCATGGCAAGGCCCATAACGTCCTTGCCTGCGAGGACCGGCGGGATCGCCTGTACCTGGATAGGAGTTGGGGTTTCGTAGCCAAGCGCCTTGACGCCGGCCGCTATTTTCGGATGAAGCTTAAACGAGCTGAAACTCATAGCACCTCTTATAAGAAGAATTAGTAGCTGAAGCAGACTAGGAGCGAAGAGTATCGTGTTGCGGGAGCGTTTTTAGGTCGACCTCTAAACGACTGTCCAACGCGGCTTTTAGTCAGCACTCCATTACTTGACGCATAGTATACGCTTATCAGGCCGCGCCGTCAATCGATTTCCAAAAACAGACACGGGTCTTCCGGCATGACAAACAGCCGACCTCGGGCGATACTGTCAATAACCCGTTCTCCCACAAGGGCGGGCATAATTCCTAGACTTCTCGTGCGGAAGGGGAAGCATTATCGCAGAGAGACGACGCGTTGGCATCCTTACGGGTGTTGGAAAGAACCACATTGACGGCACATATAAAGTACGTTATAATGTACGTTATTTATGTGAGGTGATTGATGAAAAGACCTAGAGTCAATGAAGACATCCGGCCGATGTCCGAGTTTCGGACTGGCATTGCTTCCTTCCTCAAACAGATTCATGACACAAAACGTCCCCTTATTATAACGCAGCATGGGAAGGGTGTGGCTGTACTTCTGGACGCAGGCGAATACGAAGCCATGCAGGAGCGAATCGAGGTACTCCAAGACATACAGACGTCCATCAGCCAGATAGAAAGCGGCCAAGGAATTGACCATGACCATGCCAAGGGGAGCGTGTTGAAGCGGATCAGAAAATGAGGATTCTCTGGTCTCCCCTTGCAGTAGACAGAGTTGCCGAGATAGCAGAATACATATCCCAGGACAGTCCGTTTGCCGCAGAAAACTGGATAAATACGGTTTTCAAAAAAATAGAAGGATTAAAAGAGTTCCCCAAAAGCGGTCGCATCGTGCCGGAAACCGACAGCAGGACCATAAGAGAATTGATATACGGTAATTATCGAATAATTTACCGAATAGAAGAAAAGAGGCTCTCTATTCTTACCGTTCGTCACGGCAAGCAAATGCTGCCAGTGGAAGAAATCATGGCATAACCATTACAACCACCGGACGCGGAAGGAAGGCGGGTCGCCTTTCAGGGCCGTGCCCGGGTCGCGCCGGCGATGATTCTGTTATGCCTTGGGATATATGATGCAGATAGTTGTTGATAAACTAATTGAAATATCCGAACCGATGCGGGAGATATGGCTGGATTTCTATGATGAGTGGGCCAACGATAAGAAAGGGCTACCCTACTTCATTCTAATGACCTCGTTTGCAGGATACATAGTAAATTTGTACCTTGATAAACAACTGGACATTCTAAGAAGGATACTGGCTGCCATTGAAGATCTTTATTGCAATGAAGGGACTGAGGCTAACATGCTTCTCACGAGTGGCTTGTTGGAAGATATCCAGTTGTTCCTCAAAGAAGAGAATATCCACCTCAGCACTTTTATGGCTCTCTTAGGAGATAAATCTAAAGAACGTTGGGAAGCTGCAAGGCGCTACCTCGAAGAAGGAAAGCCTATAGAGTACGAATAGGTATAACCAATGCATCCAGAGGACGGGGGCGGGCTAGCGGAGTGTGGCGTTGCTTGACAAACAGGGTACCTCACGTCATACTTTCAACCATCCACCTCCATTCAAGGTGGGGCGTGCGGGCCATGAATGCTGATGGTCTTGCACTGTGCAGGAGGGCATCATGGCAGGAAGACGACGCGTTGGCATCCTCACCGGTGGAGGAGACGTTCCGGGTCTGAACGTTGCTATCAAGGCCGTCGTATCCCAGGCACCTCCGCACGACATCGATATCATCGGGATCAGGACCGGCTGGCAGGGCCTTTTTTTTGTCAACCCGGACGATCCACCATCAGCGAATGAGTTTACCAGACCCCTCACTGCTGAGACTGTCCGGACTATCGACCGGACAGGCGGAACATTCCTGCACACGTCACGTACAAACCCGAGCAGCGTGAAGCCGGACGAGGTGCCCGAATATGTTCGTGCGGAGGATCGCACGCCAACAGACAAAGGCTCGGTGGATTGTACCCGTCACATACTCAGGGTGATCGAGTTCCTCAAGCTTGATGCCATCATACCTATAGGTGGCGATGACACCCTCAGTTTCGCCTGCCGTCTGCACAAGGAGGGTGTTCAGATCGTCGCAATCCCCAAAACCATGGACAACGATGTCTTCGGTACAGATTTTTGCATAGGCTTCTCAACAGCGGTCACGCGTTCCGTGGACACGATTCACGCTTTGCGCACTACCATGGGCTCGCATGAACGTATAGGCGTCGTCGAGCTTTTCGGACGTAATTCGGGCGAGACATCCCTTTTTGCCGCTTACCTGGCAGATGTGGACCGCGCGGTCATCTCGGAAGTACCCTTTGATCTGGACCGTCTATGCAGATTCCTCGTAGAAGACCGGGCCAGGAACCCGTCGAACTACGCAGTCCTTACCATATCGGAAGGCGCTTATCCCGTGGGTGGTGCGATTATCGAAACCGGTAAGGAAGACGCGTACGGTCACAAGAAGCTTGGCGGCATTGGCGCGATAGTGGCCGACGAGATAAAAAAAAGAACGGGCGTCAACATCATCTATCAGCAACTCGCCTACATTATGCGCTCAGGGCCTCCCGACTCTCTGGACCGCATGGTGGCTGTCTCGTACGGCAATCTCGCCCTGGACCAGGTGGCTCTCGGCCACGTGGGTCGGATGGTAGCGCTTCACCAGGGGATTTACACGACCGTACCTCTGGAACTCGTGACCGCCGCAAAAAAACATGTGGATATCACCGCTCTCTACGACTCGCAGAACTACCGGGCTAAGATAAGGAACATGCTAGGCAAGCCGATGTTCCTCTACTGATACCAATTTGCCTTCAAGCGTATACCTTCGTTGCGGCGACCCGGGAACGGAGTCTTGGGATCAGTATCTAGCGTATGCTCTCGGCGAATCCATAGGTGTCGACCTGCCAGCCTTCTTGCGGCATCCGCACACCATCAACGTAAACCGTCCTGTCATCTAGTGCGACTCTACCTTTTGCGATAAGATCATGCACCGCAAATGGATAGATCTGCCAATCCCCTTCAGTCCTGAGCACCTCTTGTATGGCGCTAGAAACTTCTTCCAGTGATTTGTAAAGATTGTTCTCCTCTCCTTGCACGGCTGCTCTAAATTGTTCGAGTGTCCTTGCATTTCGTCTTTCCGCAAATCTTCTTATGTCACGCAGTTGCTCATCCCATCTTGAGAGCGGCAAGGATTTTGATTGGATCAATATGGGCCCACCATCGTCACTCTGGTCAACAAAAAACACAGTGGAGCGTACACTGCTTTCTTCAGCCAATATCGCCTTGGCAGTTGGTCTCCACCCAAGCCCTGTGTACTTGCGTGCATCGCCCGGATGAACGTTCAGAATCCTGGGGAAGTACCTGTTGGCCATCCACTCTCCTATCCACAGGTCATAGCCAGCCAAGCAGATTAGATCCGGTCTGCCGTTTATTACTTGCTCTACGAGCGTCATTATTGCCATGTCATAGCTATTTCTTTCAATGCCGTACCTGGGAATTTTTTTCAGTCCCCACATCTCCCGGAAATACTTCCCGGAGTCAAGCACAGCTACCTGGACACCACGTTTTCCTGCTTTTGTTATGGCTGCGCAGCCAGGTGCATTACTGAAAACAACGTGATACTTGCCAGGGTCCCGTTCGTATATTCTGTCGTAATTGGTACCAGAACCGGAAACGCCGCAGGCATACCTCATTGGTCCGGAAGAGGGATCGTAAACCAACGTTGCAGTCACTTCTCACACCCCGCCTTGTAGTGGTTGCCAAAAACTCTCTTTGGATGTGTTATCAATAACAAAAAGGGCGTTGAGTGTCAAGGACACCTTTTGGACACCTTTTCTCGCGCGGTTTTGACCATTACAGGGTGCAGCGATGTAACGGAAGGAAGATAATAAGGCTATCGCCTCTATAAGATGTTCATGGCACGGATGGACGCTTGCGTGAAGATACGTTCAAAAAACGCGGATTCGGGTTTGCGATGCGCGCACTACTGATTACCGGACCGTGTGCGCCTTGTTAACCCTTTTGGTCGAGTCCTGGTTTTTGTCTGTCGAGGTCCCGCTCTTCTCTTTGGCTTGGGAGTTGTTTACCTTCACCATTTTAGGGTCTCTATTGACCCTTGGCTTCTCGTGCACCAGCGCGGCGCCGTGACGAGCCATAATATCAAGAAGTCCAAGCCCTCCAGACAGGTTACTTATTTTCATCCTCTTACCTTATAGAATCTCCCACATATGTTATCGGCAGTTTTTCCGCAGACATAAGCGATCATGCGCAATCTGATTGCTTTGGGAGGGTATAGGCTGTAAGGACAAATCGGCAATAGTCTCTGCTTTAGAATGCCGCACTCGAATGGTCTTGTACACACTCGGATTCAAGATGGAGACCGAGGCGCTCAAGCCGTGACGAACGGAGGCGTACTTCAAGTACGTCGGAGTGAGGCAGGGCGCAGGCAACGAAGTACACTTGAAGGCGAGTGCGTACTAGCCCAGAGCGATCGACAGTGCGATGGCAGCCGCAGTCCAAGCAGTAAAGATGCTCATTAACAGCACTCTCTTCAACCATCGGGTAGGCAGAGTACATGTGCTCCCGGCCTGGTCCCCCATTCCCCACCCCCACCCGTGGCAAGAGACTATGCCGCAATGTTCCGGAAGACAGGCCGTGAGAAAGCCTCTCCTCTGCTCGAGCGGACTCTCGTCGGGAGACACGGACGCTAAGCAGTTCCGGTCAGGCTCATCATCCCTCGGACTCTTCCGGGAACGCGCCTGTCTGAAGGGCAGGATCTTACAACTCCCATCGGGCTGGCCTAACATGTCCGACGTGTTGCGTGCAGTCCCTATTTGCTCTTTCGGTTGACTGGTAGCCATCTCTTATTAAGCTTAGCAAACCCTGAAAAAAAGTCAACTCACCGGAAGGCTATTTTTCGTAGGAACGAGCGATTAGTACAATGGGCTATAGGAGCAAAATATGTTACAAGTTACGGGTTACACGTTACAGGCAGGGCGTGCTACGAGCAAGGAACAGAACCGCGCTGAAGGCGCGCTAACCTGTAACAGGTTTTATTGTAACTTGTAACGCGCAACTCGGACCAGGCTCTGTGCTAATTAATGAAGACCTTCTTATACCGCTGTATTTCTTCCAGGGCCATGCCGCTCCCCATGACAACGCAGATCAATGGATCCTCGGGTACGTGGACTTCGAGGCTCGTCCGTTCCGATATCCGCTTGTCCAATCCTTTGAGGAGTGCACCGCCACCGGTCAGAACCATGCCGGAGTCCTTCAGGTCTGAAACGAGCTCCGGGGGAAGTTTCTCTAAGGCCCTCTTTACTGAGTCTATGATCGCCTCTACCGGCTCCTCTATGGCCTCTCTCACGTCTTCCGCTGTTACCGCAATGGTCTTGGGAATGCCATTGACGAGATCCTTGCCCACAACATTCGTTGATCCGGAGCTAGCACCAGAGTATGCTGAACCGACCTCCATCTTGATTCTCTCTGCCGCATTCACTCCTATAGCAACCTGGTACTTCTTTTGCAGGTGCCTCACAATGGCTTCATCCATCTCATCACCGGCCACGCGCAAGGACTCACTATAGGCGTTTGCCGAAAGGCTGATAATGGCCACCTCTGTTGTACCACCGCCGATGTCGCAAACCATGTTTCCCCTGGGAAGCTCTATGGGCAGTTGAGCCCCGATTGCAGCAGCCATCGGTTCTTCGATGAGATGGATGTCCCGGATGCCTACCTGGAAACAGGCATCGACAACCGCCTTCTTCTCCACCTGCGTTATTCCGGACGGCACACAGACCACCATTTTGGGCTTAGAAATCTTCCGCGTTTCCTTGACCACGTTCAAGAAATACTTGATCATCGCCTTGGCCACGTCGAAATCCGCAATGACGCCGTCCTTGAGGGGCCGGACTGCGCTGATGTGCTGAGGTGTCTTGCCAATGTACTCTTTTGCCTCTCGGCCTACAGCAATGACTCTGCCTGAGTCCCTTTCAAGAGCCACGACAGATGGCTCGTTCAGCACTATGCCTTCGCCCTTCAAGTAAATCAGCGTGTTGGCCGTGCCAAGGTCCATGGCGCAATGCGTGGAAAATGATGAAACCAGACTCATCAACTTTGAAATAAAACTCATGCTCGTGCCCCCTTATTCATGTAGGAGTGTCGTTCTCCCCGTTCGTCAGCTCGGTCCAGGAGTGCCCAGAGGCTCTCTCCGTCTCTAGGGAACTCAGCCACCCCGATATGTAAAGCTCTCTTTGGTTCAACCCGGCTGTCGGCCATGGCGCTCTGGATCGTATAGTTCAACACACGTGTCATGTTTTCCGCCTCCAGGGCTTGAGGGTCCCGCGTGACCGCATACAAGTGGTTTCCTTCTGCTTTCGTCACGAGGGCCGTTTTACCCAGACACTGTTCGACGCTCTGGACGATTCTCCGCAGCAGTCGATCCGCGGTCTCAACGCCAAGCAGCCGGTTGTACTCATGAAAATCCGGTACCTTTACCGAGGCGACCGAAAAACCCTTCCGCTCCCGGACCCACGTCTCAACCTTCTTAAAGAAGGAGGCAAAAAGCAATGCACCTGTCACCGGATCAACGTGTTTGCCTCTTTCGAGAGTTCCCTTAGTCCAGGTGCGCATAAAATAGAGAGACAACAGCGACGAGATGTCCCTCAAGAGGCCTATGATGCCGTCTCTCAGCCGTACATCAGAAAGAGAAACAAAACCGGTAAGGCCAAATGCTTCTTCATCGAACAGAAGAGGAAATCCGAAGAACTGTTTCGCTTTCATCTCTTCATCGGAAAAAAGAAGCGGCTTTTCCCTCAGATAGCCGCTGCCGTGCGGGAGTAAAAACTCTTTCCTTCCTTCCAGAACCATCGCCGCAACCGTCCCGGTCATCGGGCACTCCTTCAGCCGGAGGCTACCAGCTTCGGTCCCGGCACAGTCAACGACGACGAGTTTCCCGTTCCGTTCGAGGCCGATGAAGCAAAAGTCTCCCCGACAGAGGGCAAGGCACTCATCCAGTATTTCCTCGAGTGGTACCTCTGACGGGCCTGACGTCAAAAGGAACTGGATAATCCTGCGTTCAATGGAGAGTTCCTCGTTTTTCTCTTCAAGGTCCTGCAACCTCTTTTCCCTTTCCAGTTCCTGTCCCAGCATCGACACAAAATGCCCGAGCAGTTTCTTCTCCCTGTCCGTGAACACGTACCGCTTTTTACTATCCACTACAATGACCCCGGGAACCTCAAGGGGATAGGCCATGAAAGACTTAATACCCTCTTCCGACCCATAGTACCCGAGTGCTGATTCGTCCTTGTCGAAGTTGGGGAGAATAAGAGGCTCATTGTGCTTGAGTACCCATCCAGGAAGCGTCCCATCGATGGGGATAGTTCGTTCGCGGTCAAAGCTCTTGGCAAAAGTGACCGAGGAGAGGCAGCGAAAACGCTCTTCATCTTTGAGAAACAACGCCACTGTAAATGCCTCGTACACGTTGAAAATGAGCTCAGAAAAACTATTTATCAGACTCATTGTACTGAGTCCGCCTCGGTCAAGGTGGCCTGCGCAAAGGCAGCATTGGCCGGTTCATGACATTCGACGCGAAGCGCTTCCCCTGTCCCGAATCGCTCAAAGAGCTTGCAGACGTTGCAGGTTTCTGTATAAGAGGGATAGCCGCAGCGCGTGCATCTTCCCGGATCGACTCGCGCCCCTTCTTCTTTCACTCTATCGAGGTAACCCTTAATGAACCTGATCTTGGTGGCTGGAGATGTTATCTCTATTTTATTAAGAAGGTCCTTGTAGAGCAGTGTTTTGGCCCCAACCGAGTAGGGGCACTCCTCGTACACATAGTCTATCTGGCGGAGTATGGCGTATGCTGCCGCCTCCCTCTCGGAGCATAAAAAAAATGGTTTCACCTTTTTCGCGAGATAATCGCCTCTTGCTTCCAGCGAGATGCTCTTCTTATACAGGTATTCCTCTTTCCAGTAGAGGAGGTTGCCGAAGAGAGCAGATGCCTCATCATCAAGGTTATGTCCTGTGGCAAGTACCGTATATCCGCAGTCAACGCACGCCCTGTTCATAAGGTATCTCTTCAACACGCCGCAAAGAGAACAGGGGGCTCTTTTCATGAGCTTTGACAGATCTCCGATACCCTTCTGCAATAGTGCGGGCAGCGAGAACCTGTATATCTTTCGTCCCAGACGAGCCGCCATCAGTTTGGCCTTTTCAAAGGAGACGTGCGAATACTCATCGATCCCCAAGTCGACGTATATCCCATCAGCACTAAAGCCCGCATGGTTAAGGATGTACCAGAGCGAGAGGCTATCCTTGCCGCCTGAGACCGCTACGAGAGGCGAGTCAGTTGTACCGATCAAATTATACTTCTGGATGGTACGCGTGACCCTTCTTTCAAAAAATATCAGGAAATCGTCAGCACAGAGGGCTGTGTTGTAGGCACTCAAGCGTATGTTTGCTTCCTTGCCGCATGCCCTGCATTTCATCCGCCTGATATCACCCTGATGATTCTTACGGTATCCTCACGAGAGAGTTTGCAGTCTTCAGTCACCAGCTTCTCATTTGCCACAACGATATGAGCCTCGGGATTCAATGCAAACTTTTCCAGAAGCTGGCCTGCCGTCAGTAGTTTATCGAGTTCGTACACTTTGCCTTCCCACGCCACTTTCATGGCAATTAGATAGCATAACGACACCCCGATGTCAAAGAACGACGAGAACCGTCAGGGGCGGGCAGCCAGTGATCGGTGATCGGTTATCAGTAGGCAGTAAACGGCATGAAAAAGCGTAAGCAGTAAGCAGCATGGGCAGACCAGAAAGTACACGCGGGAACAGAAGAATGACACCGGCTGCCACGCTTTGATTCCGTTCTAGTCTCGCTCTTCGCTTTGTAGTATACTCAAGCAATTGACTGGTCACTGGTCACTGATGACTGATCACTGATTACCGGTTACTGATTACTGCTTTACCATGTACGATCTCATCTATATCTACGAATTCGAAGGCGACCTGAGCAGGGAGATCCCGAAGATAGTCGACGCTGACTATGCCGGATTCTGGAAAGAATCAGGATACTCATTCCTTTTCTTCAAACAGCCAAAGAAACCTTATTTGGAACGGCTCTCCTTGCCTATTCGGTCTGAATTAACCATCCGGCACGAGGACTGGGAATCGGGTAGGCCGCTCGGCGCATTTACGATCGGAAATATTACACTGTATCCCCCGTGGGACCCTCCGCCTAAGGATGAGGGTATACATATCTGCATAGATCCGGGCATGGCATTCGGCTCAGGATACCATCCGAGCACAAAGAACTGTCTGGTGCTGCTGCAAAAGCTATTCGCCGGTTGCACTCCTGAAACCGTCCTCGACCTGGGTACGGGCACCGGCATACTCTCCATTGCTTGCCTCAGGATGGGTTCGCGTAAAGCCTACGCTGTTGACAACAATAATCTCTCGATAGAGATGGCGCGTGTAAACAGGAGCCTCAACAACGTAACGGAACAGATGCATATCATAATGGGCAGCGCACCAGATCTCGTGCGCGTTCCAGCCGAACTCCTTGTAGCCAACATACACTACGCGGTGATTGACGAAATAACCAGGCTTGATGACTTCTACACGAAGCGCTATTACCTTGTTTCAGGTCTCCTCGCCAGTGAAGGCCATAGAATCCAGGAGAAGCTCAAGAACAGACTGGCGCTGATCGATACCTGCGCTGAAAACTTCTGGTTCACCTACCTCTTTAAGAACGCCGACACCTAAAGAACGTGTCAGGAGAACTTGGTTGACCGGAGCCCACCGTTTTCTCGGCTCACAACGTTGGTTGACAATATTATTCATATATTCGGTTGACAATATGGTTGACAATAAAATTAGGTATTGGTTGGCAATTCGGCTGGCATTTACGGACGTTCAGGGCTAGCCGAAGGCTTCGCTGCGCGCGGCACTACCGGTATGTTTTCGTATCCGAGCAGATACTCCGGCCGCACTCGCTGCAAACTTCTGAAGATGTTCTTCTTGACGTTTCCGTAATGCTGTTCCGCCTCTTTGATCATGCCCTTCGCGAGTCTCCGTTTGGATTTCTTACCATGCGGACATTGCGACTTGATGACGGGAAGCCCAAGACTTTCAGCGAACCTTACCAGCTCCTGCTCCTCCACGTAAGCGAGCGGCCTGATGAGCGCTACTTCCCCTCCGAACATTTCCTGGTAAGGCCTCATGGTACATATCTCCCCGCCGAAGAATAGATTCAAGAGAAGGGTTTCGGTGATATCGTCCATGTGGTGGCCCAGAGCAATTTTGGAGCAGCCCAACTCCTTCGCCATGGCGTAGAATCTCTTACGCCTGGTCCAGCTGCACCAGAAACAGCCGAAGGTTTCACCCTCTTTGTACAAGGCATCGGTCGGTTGAGTGACCACGTACTGAACGCCCTCTCTCTCAAAGTGCTCAATGAGCGAATCTTTTCTGACCCATTCGAAACCCATGTCCACATGACAGGCGATTATTTCGTACTTGATCGGGACAAACTTCATCCGCTCCCTCATGATCCGGAGAAGTGAAAGGCTGTCTTTTCCGCCGGAGACAGCAAGTAAAATCCGATCACCATCCTGGATCATCCGGTAATCCCAGATGGCCTTCCCTACTTTTTTCGTCACATAATAGGAGAGTCCGTCAGTATCATCCTTCATCTTAAAGACCCGGCCAGCATCCTCGTTTTGTCCATGGCTTTCTTGCTCACCTCTCCTGTCCCTTCACATCCTGCGGCCTCAACACCCCCCAGGTACGTGATGGACAGAGCATCGAAGGTTCTTCTGAATGCATCGAGAACCGGCGTGAAGGTATCGAGAGACTTGTCGGCACAGGTGATCAACGTGACAGCCTTCTTGCCCTTAATTCTCGATTCCATGTTCTCATCGAAAAAGGCGATCGACCGATCTATCACGAGTTTCAGCTGGGACGAAGGACCCCACCAGTAGGTCGGAGTGGCGTAGACGAGAAGGTCTGATTCAAGCATGTACTTGCGTATATCCTTCATGTCGTCGTTTATCCTGCACTTACCTTCTTTTGCGCACGTGAGGCATCCCTGACAAGGGCGAACATTCATGTCGTTCAGGTTGAGGAATCTTACGTCATGGCCATTCTTCTTCATGGCCTCAGAGAAAGTATCGACAAGCCGGCGCGTATTGCCTTTCTTGCGCGGACTCCCGAAGAGAATTATCGTTTTCATGCCACGTACCTCCTACTCGGAAATGATTCCCTTATTATAGAGTGGGATCAGTGCAGCGGTCAAATGCTGGGAAGATCGGTACGCGCAAGGTGGGTTGAGAAGGTTGATATGCGCTTGCGGAATCATTAGTATATGAGAATAAGGGTTGGGACGGTGGCATCTCGCAGAGAGCGACTTCTCGTAATCGGAGGGCTGGCCGCAGGTATGTCAGCGGCGAGTGCTGCGAAAAGAATCCGCCCCCAGATGGACGTGATCGTGTTGGAGAGGAGTCCATTCATCTCGTACGGCGCGTGCAGCATACCCTATTACATTTCGGAGGAGATTAAGGATTATCGTGACCTCATCGCGATCACACCCGAGAAAGCTGAGGCAGAACGAGGGCTCCTCGTCCGCACGCTTCATGAAGCAATGGCAATAGATCCGGGGGGCAGGGAAGTTCTGGTTCGCTCTCCGGACAAGACCATGGGAACGAGGATTGCCTTTGATAGGCTCGTGATTGCTACGGGCGCAGTACCGATAAGGCCTCCGCTTCCAGGCATCGACCTGAAGAACATATTCGTCTTGAGAACTCTTGAAGACGGTGTGGCGGTCAAAAAATATATCGATGCATGGCATACTCGGGAGACTCTTGCCGGATCACAGTCTATCTCCGTCAAGCCCTCCCCTGAAGAAGGAAAGGATCGACTCAGAGCGGTGATCGTGGGGGGCGGATACATAGGCCTTGAGATGTGTGAGTCCGTCCGGAAGAGAGGCGTCGAGGTCACACTGATCGAAAAGATGGATCGCGTGCTGGGCACAATGGACCAGTCAATCGTCGAAATCGTTGAAGAAACCCTGAAGAGGCAGGGGGTCAGGCTCCTCAAAGAAACGACAGTCCTCGGTTTTGAGGGTCCCGAAGGAGCGGTTAGCAAGGTGCTCACTGATAAAGGCACGTTTCATACTGACTTCGTAATTCTTGCAATCGGTGTGCGACCTGAATCGGCTCTGGCGGAAAAAGCCGGAATCGCTCTTGGCGTAAATAAAGCCATTACGGTCGACGGACAGATGCGAACAAACTTCAGCGACATCTTTGCCGCCGGTGATTGTGCCGATGCGCTCTCGATCGTAACCGGCAAGAAGGTATATATCCCTCTCGGGACCACAGCCAACAAACAGGGACGGGTGGCAGGAGAAAACGCAGCAGGCAGGGAGACCGTGTTTGAGGGAGTTGCCGGCACTGCGCAGACAAAGGTCTTCGACCTCGAAGTGGCCCGCACAGGTCTTACTTCTCTCGAAGCGGCAAGAGAAAACATCCCCTTTTTTGCATCAACGATCAAAGGCGCATCGAGGGCAAAAAGCTATCCGGCTGGAAAGCCTATTACTATAACGTATGTCGTAGAGAAAGATACCGGCAGGCTCCTGGGAGCCCAGATGGTTGGGCAGGAAGGAGTTGCGCACCGCATTGATACGCTTGCAACGGCCCTTTATGCTAAAATGACCGTTGAGGACGTTGCCCGGCTGGATCTGGGATATGCCCCGCCTTTTGCAACCGTGTGGGACCCAATACTGATTGCCGCCAACGTTGCCTTGAAGAAAATGGGCAAGAGATAGGAGGGATAATGATGGATAAAATAAAAGAGCAGAACCTGCAAGTGGCTATTCAGATGGAGAGAGATGGAAAGGCATTTTTCCTCAAGGCAGCGTCCGGTGCAGAGAATCTGCTCGCGAAGAGGATTTTCGAAGAGTTGGCCAGACAGGAAGATTTTCATATTGAGAGAATTCTCGTGCTTTATGAGCAGATGAAAAAAGAGCAACCCCTCAAGGAGTGGATCACCGCAATAGCTGGCATCGGGCAACTTGATAAGGTCTTTCAGGAGTCTCTCCAGGAAAAGGCACAGGCCTCCGAGAACGACCTCAACGCCCTGCGTTTTGGCCTTGAGATAGAAGACAAGAGTGTCAAGTTTTACGAAAGCCTCGCAAATCATGCCTCTGATTCGTACGAAAAACGTTTTTATCTGACGCTTTCCCATGAGGAGAGAGAGCACTATCTCAGGATCATGGACTCCATAGAGTACCTCTCCGACCCAGTGGGATGGTTCTATACCAAGCAGAAGTCTATGGTGGACGGGGGCTAGCGCGGCGATAGCCGCGCGTTAAACCCGGTTACACCGGGCCGTTGTTACGAGTTTCGGGTTGCGGGTTGCGGGTTGCGAGTTAGGAGATACGAGTTAGAAGTTACAATAAGACCTGTTACAGGTTAGCGCGCCTTCGGCGTGGTTTTCTGTTCATTGCTCGTAACATGTCTTGTCTGTAACCTGTAACCCGTAACAAAAGGGGCACCCTGATGGGTGCCCCTTTTCATAACCAATCTCTTGCGGCTTACAGCCTGTTCTTCACGAGATCATCGACAACTGACGGATCGGCCAGTGTCGAGGTATCGCCCAACTGATCGATCTCGCCGGACGCGATCTTTCTCAGAATTCTTCTCATGATCTTGCCGGATCTGGTCTTTGGTAGGCCTGGGCTAAACTGCAACTTCCCAGGCGATGCAATTGGTCCGATCTCTTTTCTCACGTGGGCGACGAGCTCTTTCTTGAGATCATCGCTCGGGTTGAACCCAGCCTTCAAGATGACGAACGCATAGAGATCCTCGCCTTTCAGATCGTGCGGGAATCCCACAACAGCTGCCTCTGCAACTGACTTGTGCGAGACAAGCGCACTTTCCACCTCGGCCGTACCGATCCGGTGGCCGGATACGTTAACAACATCGTCCACGCGTCCCATGAGCCAGAAGTAACCGTCCTCGTCTTTTCTAGCGCCATCACCGGTGAAGTAGACGCCCGGATACTGCACGAAGTACGTCTGTTTGAATCTCTCAGGCTCGCCGTACACACTCCTCATGATACCGGGCCACGATCTCTTTATCACCAGATAGCCACCCTCGTTGACAGCGCACGGCGTTCCATCCTGTCTTATGCACTCTGCTGCGACACCCGGAAATGGCAGTGTTGCTGAGCCAGGCTTCGTGAACCATGCCCCAGGAAGCGGGGTAATCAGGATCCCGCCGGTTTCCGTCTGCCACCATGTATCCACGATCGGGCAGCGTTCCTTGCCGACCACCTTGTAGTACCATATCCAAGCTTCGGGGTTAATCGGCTCGCCCACGGACCCGAGGACTCTCAGTGACGAGAGGTCTCTTTTGGCCGGCCACTTATCGCCTTCCCTCATGACGGCTCTGATGGCTGTTGGTGCTGTGTAGAAGATATTGACCTTGAATTTCTCAACGACCTGCCAGAACCTGTCAGGCTCAGGATAGGTAGGAACGCTCTCAAACACGATCGATGTAGCGCCATTGGCGAGAGGGCCATAAACAATGTAAGAATGGCCGGTTACCCAGCCGATGTCTGCGGTACACCAGAAGACTTCTTTTTCCTTGTAATCAAAGATCCATTTGAAGGTGATGTACGTATAGACCATATAGCCGCCGATGGTGTGCATAACACCCTTCGGCTTGCCGGTTGACCCCGACGTATAGAGGATGAAGAGGGGATCCTCGGCGTCCATCTGCTCCGCCGGACAGTTGTCTGTAATGCCAGGGGCCGCCATTTCATCGTTCCACCAGGTGTCCCTGCCGGCCTTCATAGGCACGTCGAACTTATCGAGCCTCTTGACAACGATTGCCTGTTCAACCTTATGTCCTGCCTTTTCGCACAGGTCCATGGCCTGATCTGCCGACGCCTTCGAGCTGACCTGTTTGCCCGATCTCCAGTAGCCGTTGGCCGTGACCAGAACGCGTGCTCCTGCATCGAGGATTCTGTCCCTCAAGGCTTCTGCCGAGAAACCGCCGAACACTATTGTGTGGACGGCGCCGATCCTTGCGCACGCGAGCATCGCAATTGACAACTCAGCGATCATGGGCAGGTATATGGCGACCCTGTCACCCTTCTTCACGCCCTTTTTCTTCAGCACGTTGGCAAACTTGGAGACCTCTCTCAGCATATCCTTGTAGGTGTATTTCTTCGCATCTTCATCCGGCTCGCCCTGGAAGATGATGGCTACCTTGTCGCCTCTTCCCTTCTCGATCTGGTAGTCAAGGCAGTTGTAAGAGATGTTCGTCTTGCCATTGATGAACCATTTGATCTTTGCATTTGCAAAATCTTCTTCGTTCACCTTGTCCCACTTCTTGAACCAGTGCAACTCTGACGCGATTCCGCCCCAGAACCCCGTAGGGTCGTCCATCGATTGCTTGTAAAGCTTCTCGTATTCGGCCCTGCTCTTAACATAGGCCTGCGCCACGAACTCTGCGCTCGGCGGAAACGTTCGCGTTTCCGTACTCATGCTGGTAATCGTTTTTTGCTCTGCCATACCCGCCTCCTCAGTGGTTGTATTTAGTACTATGAAATTGTTACGAAAGTCACAATTACCTAATGTTTTATTTTAAATCAGACGCTTTGTCAACAAAATATTGTGCATATTATCACAAACATTAGAACGGCAACCTCCCGGGGGCCCGTTCAGGAGGGCACCCAGCTTCCTGGCCATAGGGCTACGTGGGGTTCTCCGGGCCGCCGGCGTCTGCGCCAAAACGGTTCGAGAGCCGGAATCACGGCGGGATACCTTATACCAATTTGCATTCAAGATGGACGACCCAGCCTTCGGCCGGGTACCCCGGGCGGCAGCGAGGAGCCCCACCCGCAAGCGGGTACCCGGGCGTACGTGAGAGTACGTCGAGGAGAGCGACGCAGCACACCCGCAAGCGGGTACCCGGAAGGTATACACTTGAAGGCAAATTGGTCTAAGTTCCAACCTGCATTCGCCGTCTGACGAGGCTCCGGAGCCACTTCTTGTCTGTGCGAAGGTGGGCGTCGAGAATGAGGGCCAGGCCCCGATAGAAATCCGTCGACGCATGTTTCTCTACCGCACTACAGAATTCTCCCACCCAGTCTCCAAGGTGTAGCCTGAGAAACTCCTCCTCGAGGGCAATGGTTTGGGTGATGGTCTCCTCATCCTTTTCCTCACGCAGCAGAGTCTGCTCCCGAAGACAGAGTTGTTTCATGAAATCCAGCTCTACAAAAAGATAATCGGCCGAGTCACTGACCGTTTCGTCAGGCAGCAGCCCTGCCTTGCGATAGAACCGCTTGAGGCCCAAAACAGAGTCCCCGAATCCGGCTCCTCTCTTGTACAGACCTTCATAAGGCGGTTTCATATCGGCGTGGCCGGTTCCTCTCAAGATCCTTGTCCGATCCACAGAAAGTTCCGTGACAGTCTCGTCATCGGGTCTCTGCAGGATGGTTGACTGGTAGGAAGAAATAAGATCCAGACCGGAACGAAAACTTCCGTCCCCCAAATCGCGCCAGCCCACCAGAAAGCGCTGGAACTGGCCGTTTCTGATTCTCAGGAGTAATTCCAGATCCGGCAGAACCTCGAAACCAGCTATGAGGAAGTTGTAAAAGGACGCCCTTCCCGACGCGATATCATATGGATTTGCCTTCATGTGTGTGTATGGCTTTCGGGTACCCACCCCGGTGAATGTGCTACGTTTCAGAAGATGGACTAACGCACTGCAATCCGCACGCCGGACTTAATGACGCTCAATCTTAGCAACAAGCCGCCGCAAAGGATCAGAACGCTGGCTGTACCATGCATCAAGCGGACAGACGCCGCATCGGATACATAGGCACCGCAGATAAAGATGGCAAGCGGGAGCAACAATCCCGCTATTACGACTCCACCAATGAAAAGCGGAGTTTTAAGCAAGTGAATTGATGCGGCTGCCGTCACCCCTGTCAGGCGGACGATTTCGATATAGGCTCCCAGCGCGATGAGCAACAATACGATGAGGCCTGCATCGATCGCCCCGAGCAGGTGGAGGCCGTCCGCCTGAACGACCGACGGGAATGCGAGCGACATCAGGACGAGCGTAGCCAACCCGGTATCCATGCCCGACAAAAAGAAGAGCGGCGGCAATGCGGACGTATTCCAAAGAGGAATGCTCTTTATTACACCGAGGAGCAGGCCTGGATAGACCGCGACCACAAGTGCAAGCAGAGCCGCTGCCATGCCCAGACCTTGACCAAAGCCCGATGCCTGATTCCAAGGAAGCCAGTTGAAAACGGCAAATGAAGGCAGGGCATAGGCTAACCCGAGAAGAATAAAGGCCGTGAGAATCCACGCTCCCCGTATCATCCAGGAGGACAGGAGTGTAGCCGGTGTGGTGAAGAGCCGGTAAGCCCTCGTCGCTGAGCCGAGATCAAAGAGCAGCATAACGCTACCAATCAAAACAACCAGGGGACCCACGAGAGCACCTATCCGGGCCACGGCAGAATATTTGTCAAAATAGATCAGGATAAAACTGAACAGAAAAGATCCTCCGCCCAATCCGGCAAGGAAAACATAGAGCACGATAAACCAACCCCATTCCTTCTGGCCTTCTGCCTGATCCATGATGCCTTCCTATCCGTTTATATAATATACCGAGGGCTTCGTACCGAGCTCTTCTCTAAGCACTGTGCCGCGGTTCACCGCAATCAGTTCCGATACCTCACTCCGCGGGTCGTCAAGATCACCAAAATGCCTCGCTTGGGAAGGACACGTTTCAACACACGCGGGTAAACGTCCCTTCTCCAGCCTCTCAACACAGAAATCACACTTGACCGCCGTTCCCTTATCGAGGTCCTTCTGTTTCACCATTTCATAAGGAGTCTTGCCGGCTATTCCGTAATAATTGTTGATACGCCTCAAGTAATGACGCGCCTCGTAAGGACACGCGAGCACGCAGTACCGGCAACCCATACACTTGTTGTGGTCTACGAGGACTATACCGTCGGCACGTTTGTACGTGGCGCCGGTCGGGCAAACCTCAAGGCACGCCGGCTCCTCGCAGTGCATGCAAGGGATAGGACGAAACTGCATGCGCGCGGCAGGGTATTTGCCGGCCTCATACTTTTCAACCCGGTGATAGAGAATCCCTGGTGGTGTACCTTTTTCAGCCCTGCACGCAACAGTGCAACTATTGCAGCCGGCGCATCGCTTCAGATCTATCACCATGCCATATCTCACCGTTGTCCCCCTTTACTGTACACCTTCACCGCAGGCGCAGTATCCTGACCGGCGCTCACTCCGTCAAAGGTTTTAGGGTCAATGGACAGAAGGGCATTGAAATTGGGTCCCACCCGGTTCAATGGATTCGACTGGCACGTGCCCAGACCGTAGCTGCCTCCGATACCGACCGCATCGGGATGAAACAACTCCGACACCCTGAGCCGACCTTCTATCCTGCCGTATCTCGACTCCACGACAACGGTCTCGCCATCCTTGAGTCTCTTCTTTGCTGCCGTGGCCGAATTGAGCAGGATCACCGACTCCCAGGGATCCTTGGCATAGATCTCTGCCAGCCACGGGTTCCCCGTGAGGTTGCTCGCATCGTTCGCGTAGTAAGGGGTTTTCCAGTTGATGGCCCAGAGGTCGAATCCTTCAGCAGGTGCCTTGAACTCGGAGGTCTCCACCCAGTGAGGGATTGGGCGATATAGGTCGAAGATGTAGTCCATGTCATCGATCATGGGGAAGGAGATCTTTTGCTCGACCAGGTTCGCCCGCAAGCGGTCACCCACTTCCTTAAGGCCCATGAGATAAAAAGGGTGGCGCGTCTGATTATCCGGGAAGTAGTAATAGAGGTAAAACTCCTTCTTTGGTTTCCAGTATTCGATGTATCCTTTCTCTCTCAGTTCCTTGAGACCTTTTCCTCCTCCATAAGGCCAGCCGCGTATCTGACGATCGAAGATCTCTTCCAGTGTGTATCTTCGATTGAGGTCGAGCTTCCACTCGCCATTCATGTTGAGACCGTCCTCCTTATCCACCCAGTCGAGCCCTCGATTCAGGTGGTCGTAGAGCCCGCCCTCACCGTAAAGAATACCGAGACGTTCGGCAAGATCCATGAAAATGTCGTCTGCATTTTTCGTGTTAAATAAGGTCGGTACCGGCTCCCTCAATTGCACCATCTTCAACCCGCTCACCTCGTCATCGATGGACTGATGCTGGAGGTAGAAGGGCACCACCCGCAACCTTTCCAGGGCACTGTGCTCAGGGAGCAGCACGTCAGAGAGGATGGCAGGCTCGTCCATATGAAATGCCACGGTCACCACGAAAGAAAGTTTCTTGAAGCCCTCCACATATTTCTCAGGCTGGGCGTTCTGCCGGATGGGATTTCCCCCGACAGAGAGCCACGCGTCCACCTTGTAAGGTAGATAACATTTCTCAGGATGGAGAATGGAGTTGAGCACCAGGTGAGGGGCTGTGTGCTGATGTGGATAGAACTCCTGCAGCGTTGCATGATCCGGGGGAAACTTGAATGGTCTTGGTATCGCCTCGTATCGCGGTGCCGATGTGCCGTCCTCGGTTGGGCCCATGATGGGGCCCCGGACGCTGCAGCTCAGGCAACCGCCCGGCACTTCGATGTTCCCTACCAGCAGGTTGATGATCTTTCCAGCGAAGTCGGCATAGGTGCCTCCCCTGCGGTTGGTAACGTTGCGCTCCACATTCAGAGACACGGGCCTGAAGGGGAACGTAAAACCATCGATCTCGATGGTACTCCCTATGCGGGCGTGCTCCACGAATTCCCTGGCAAGCCGCC
>Ga0209039_10001185_pt1 | contig 24846 bp, 21 predicted proteins | sample BogFormECP12_OM1_FD_188238 | JGI IMG/M metagenome (GOLD analysis project Ga0209039, IMG submission 188238) | Bog forest soil microbial communities from Calvert Island, British Columbia, Canada - ECP12_OM1 (SPAdes) (version 2) | ecosystem: Environmental > Aquatic > Freshwater > Wetlands > Bog ... | reverse complement strand
CCGCCCCCACCTGATCCTCCCACCGGGGGGCAAAGCCCTGAAATAATCCATCCCTCAGCCAGATATCCGCCGCGGTTCCTCAGCTTGCGAAATCGCTGGTCATCCGGCCAGGTTGCTTTTCTGGCCTCTGCAAGCAATGATACGCTGTATTTCTACATTGCTGTTGAGAAATCCCCTATCCCTGAGGGGCGCCGGCCCTAGGACCTGCTATTGATCTTGTATTTTGCATCTGAGAAGCGTATACAATGCGAGAAACCTATGGCCACAGCCGAAACTCCCATCGTCGCCATCGTTGGCGGGCTGGCGCAGAGTGAAACTCTGCGTTTTGGGATAATAGGAATGACAATCGGAAAGGGTCAGAGACGTGAATCGCGGGGCTGTGCTCGCTCTGCGCCAGCGAGCGGTACATATGCAAAACTATATCGACCACGACAATGTATATAAAATCGCATATTAAATGCACAATGGGGATTCACCGAACCCCCGTTACCAAACGGGCTTTAACGGGCGTTAAGCTGTTCGGCCCCTACGTCGCCCATCCAATAAATACAAACCGGACCGCGATTGTATCGGTTATTCCGTGCGCGAGGATCGAGGCCCACAGGTTGCGGCCGGAGAAAAGATAGACGCCGCCCAGCACGAGGCCGGAGTAAGTGGAGTCCATAACGCCCGCGGGTCCTTTGTAGAAGTGTCCGAAGCCAAAGAGCATTGCGACATAGAACATCGCGGCCACGTAGGCGAGCTTCGAGCGGTTGCCCAGGTCGGCAGCCCGCGTGAGCAGGTAGCCTCGGTAACCCACCTCTTCGCCGAACCCCGCAAAGACCCAAACGATGGCCAAATTGCGCAAGGCGAACTGCCAGTCATGAGCGGGCGCCTTTAACAACGAGGAGACCTGCTCCGGCCTATGCCAAAGGTGGCTGGCCAGCGGCTCAATTACGTATTGACTGCCGAGCAGCAGCACGGCAGCCGCAACCATGGCCATCAGCACTGTCTTCCCCCACGAATTCGGCCGCCTGAGTCCCGCCACCCTCCAACCGCCGTCGCGAAGCCGCAGTGAAATCCAGAAGAGCACGAAGAGGATCGGCACTTCGTTCGGCACAATATGGAAGACATTGTGGCCAATGACGATGAATGCGCCGAGCAAGACTTCCAGGAAAGACAGCCAGCGCGCGCTGGAGGTGAGTTCGGCAGGGGACGGCGCCGGGGGTCGCATACAAAAAAACCAGCAAGAGCTTGGCCACAAAGCCGATTCACTCCTCGCGCAGCAGTGTCACAGGATCGACCGACAGCGCACGTTGCGCGGGAATCCACGTAGCCAGTAGCCCCAGCAGCAACATCGCGAGAACCACACCAGCGAGTACCAGCGGATCGCGGGGAGTTGCCTGATACACGATGAAAGCGAGCACCCGGGCCGCCAGAATTCCCAGGAGCAATCCTGCCGCCGAACCCAAAGCCAGCAATTTAAATGGCCGTCCCAACGCTGCCTGTAACACTTCCTTAGGCTGGGCGCCGAGGGCCATACGAATTCCCAATTCCCGCAGCCGCTTGCTGACCGAGTACGCAGCCATGCCAAAGATGCCGGTCATAGCCAGCATGACGCCCATCACGCCCAGCAGGCCCAGCGCTACCGTCGCCACGCGCGGAGCAAAAAGAGCGGTGTCCATTTGCTTGTTCCACGTTTGGATGAAAGAAGGCAACCCTGCATCCAAGTCCCGCAGTTTACTCTTTATAGCTGTCGCTAGCTGCTGCGGATCAAGGTTTGAGCGCACCACCATCCAGGTTTCACTCGAGGGCGATTGCAGGATGGGGAGAAACATCGCCGGCTGTGGATCTTCGGCGAGGTTCGGGGTATATTTTCCGTCTTCGACAATACCCACCACTTGGATGCGCGTTCCATCACGCCTCTTGTAATACCGGCCCATGGCGTTTGCCACGGAGCCAAAGATTTTGCGCGCAAACTCCTGGTTGATTACGGCCACGCGCGGCCCCTTTTTGTCGTCGCGCCACGTGAAGTCTCTGCCCGCCAACAAGGCGGTGTCCGCCGCATGGAAGTATTCGGGAGAGATGCTGTATATTACGGGACTAGCCGCGGCATTCGATGGCCTCAGATCTGTCGTTTCGTCGGTAAAGACAATCGAGGTGTTCCAGACCAAAGCTGTTGGCGGGTACTGACCCACCAATCCCACGGACTTTACCCCAGGAATCGTCTTCATAGCATCGATCATGCGCCTTTGCATGGCGGGTACTTCGTCGCCACGGTAACCCGCCATACTCAGGTCTGTATTTACCAGCATGGCGTTCTGCGGCTCGAAACCGAAATTGCTGTGCAGCGATCGCGCCAGTCCGCGCACGGCGACCATCGAAGAAGTCACCAGCACGGCACAGATCGCAATTTGCACGCCCAGCAACAGGTCTCGGACAGTCATCCGCCGGCCAACCCTGCCGGTTGATCCCGACTTGATGACCTCATAGGGGTTCGTCTGGAGTATCTGCCTCACGGGGACCGCGCCAAAGAGGAATCCACTCGCTAAAGCCAACAGCAAAGCTACTCCATAAACATTTGCGTCTGGGTTCACAGGCACATTAATGGGAAATTGGGGCAATGGCTGCCACACGCTTAGCCCGCGCAACAGCACGACGCTGCCCGATAGTCCGACAGTGCCTCCCATCAGTGAGATCATCACAGCTTCGGTAAATAGTTGCCGCAGAATGCGCGGGCGGCTCGCTCCCAGCGCGAGGCGCAGAGCCACTTCCCGAGAACGGTCCGCGGCGCGCGCGGCAAACAGGCTGCCCAGGTTGGCACAGGCGGCCAGCAGAATCAGCCCCGCCAGCAGCATCAATCCGGTCATGAATGCGCGCACGGGACGGCCAAGGTAGTCGCCATAAAGACTTGGACGAGCCAATGTAAAGGTCATTTGACCGTCGTCTTGGGGATAGGTCTTTTCGAGATAGGAACCAATCGAGTTCAGATCGGCAATCGCCTGTGCCGGGGTGACTTCCGGCTTCAGATGTCCCATCACCATAAAAATCCAACGTCTTCCGCGCGCGTTCAGGAGATTCTGCCCGTCCACCTGTTCCTGGTTCACGATCGGCATAAAGAAATCGGGATTGAAAAACATGAGGGTCCCGCGGAACTCAGGCGGCGCTACACCGACGATGGTGAAAGGATGCTTGTTGACTTGAACTATGCGGCCCGCCACGCCGCGATCATCCTGAAAATGACTTTGCCAATACGCGTAGGTGAGCACGACATAGGGAGCGCTGTTCGCGCCATGCTCATCGGAGCAGTGGAAGAAGCGGCCCAGGTACGGCTGAATGCCCAAGACGTCGAAGTAGTTCCCGCTCACTTCCTCCACCCAGATTCGGGATGGATTTTCGCCCGTGTCCAGCCCCGCCTGAGTGAGGTTATAAGCTGCCAGACCCTCAAAGCTGCGGTTGTGATCGCGCAGATCCAGATAGTCGGGATACGACTCCGGCGCGTCCTTATCGCTCCCGTGCTGGATTCCGTAGAGGCTCTCGGCCCGAGGCACATACTGCGGGTGCAGTATCAGTGCATTCAATACCGCAAAAACCGCGGCGTTGGCGCCTATCGCCAGCGCCAGCGTCAGAATGGCGACGATGGCGAATCCGGGAGACTTGCGCAACCCCCGAAGGCTGAAGCGCACATCCTGAATCAGAGTCTCGATGAATGTGCCGCCGAGCGCTTCGCGGCATTCCTCTTTGAACTTCTCCTGGCCGCCGAACTCGATGCGGGCGCGGCGTTCCGCCTCGGCACGGTCCAGGCCGGAACGTTCCAGATCATCCGCGCGGTGCTGGATGTGCGAGCGAAGTTCCTCCTCCACCTCGGCGTTCATCTGGGAACGCTGGAAAAGAGTGGCGATGCGGAAGCGTAGCAAATCGAGGAGTTTCATACTTCCTCCGGTTGCTGAGAGAGCGCGGAAGCGATGGCAGCCACGAGCCGATTCCAGCTTTCGGTCTCTTCACGCAGACGCCTGCGGCCCGCGGCGGTGAGTTCGTAGAACTTGGCGCGGCGATTGTTCTCCGATGTGCCCCAGCTCGCTTTGAGCAGTCCCTGACGCACGAGGCGAAACAGACCGGGATAGAGCGCGCCCTGTTCGATCAACAGGGCATTGCCGGAGATCTGCCCGATGCGTAGAAGGATGCCATACCCATGCCGTGGGCCGAGCGAGACCGCCCTCAGGATGAGGAGATCGAGAGTGCCGGGAAGAATCTGAGCTTGATCAGTCATCGGTCCTCCTAAGATGATTAGGAGATTAGCGCGATCACTCCTAAGCTGTCAAGGAGAAAATAAAAGGACTCCCATTCCAAATGACACCACGACCGCGTCTCGCATTTCCTTGCCGCTCTGCCTGGGAATATGCAAAGATATTAAGTGACGGAAGGTGCGGCGCTGAAGGCATGGAGCGTGCGCCTTCCACCGGGGGGCACACCACGCATCCAAGGAGAGTAAGTGCATCCTGACCTTAAAGCCGTCGTCGAGGTCCAGCAGCTTGACCAGCAGGTTGCGGAGCTGACGGTGCTGATCGATTCCCTGCCCAAACAGATTCAAACCCTGCAATCGCAACTGGATGAATTCATCCACGCGCACGAGGAACGTAAGAAACGCCTGGCCGCCAATCTGAAAGAGCGCAAGGACCTGGAAGGCGAAGTCAAGGTCATCCAGGAGAAAATCACCAAACACAAAGATCAGCTCTACCAGATGAAGACCAACGAGCAATACCGGGCGATGCTGAAGGAGATTGAAGGAGAAGAGGGCAACACCCGCAAAATCGAGGACCAGATCCTGGAAAAGATGATCGAGGCGGAAGATATTCAGGGGCACATCCAGGAGGCGGCGGCGCGATTGGAGGGCGAAAAGGCGCGGGTGGCGGGGGAAATCAAGCGCCTACAGGACGAGCGGCAGAGGGACCTGGATGAGCGCGAGCGCCTGCAAGCCCGGCGCAAGGAAGTGGCCGCCACGCTCAGCGGCGCCGTCCTGGCGCTCTACGAACGCATCCGCACTTATCGAACCGGCGCGGCCGTGGCGGAGGTTCGCAATGGTCTATGCACCGCGTGCAACGTTCGGTTGCGGCCCCAGGTATACAACGAAATCCGAACCGGCGAAGCGGTGATGACTTGCGAGAACTGTAGCCGCATCAATTATTATATTGAGCCTCCCGCCGAGGAGCAGGCCGCAGGCGGCGGTGAGGGCACACGAGTGACGATGTCGTGAAAGGCAGATCACAGGGAACAGGTTACAGGGAACAGACGGCTGTCACCTGTAACCTGTTCCCTGTGACCTGGATTTCCCGTGCCGAACTCCTCTGAAATCGTTGCGCACATCGACGGCGGGTCGCGCGGCAATCCGGGCCCCGCGGCCTATGGAGTGGTCATCGAAACGGCGCAGGGCCAGGCCGTCACGGCGTTTGCAAAATTTATCGGAGAAACCACTAACAACTTTGCCGAATACCAGGGGCTGCTGGCTGCCCTGGAGTACGCCCTGAGCCATGGCTATCCGCGTCTGCGCGTGCTGACGGATTCGGAATTAATGGCCCGGCAGATTTCCGGACGGTACAAAGTCCGCAGCCCTGACCTGAAGCCATTGCACGAAAAGGCCCAGGCGATGATCGCTCGCCTGGAGTCCTTTTCCATTCGGCACGTGTACCGCGAGCAAAACCGCGAAGCCGACCGGCTGGCGAATCAGGCTATGGACGATGCCGAGCGCGGCATAGTACCGCACTCACCCCCGCCCCAGGCCCTGGCGCCCCAGGCACCTGCGCCATGTGTCTTGCCGCCAGCGGCATTAAAAACGCCCCCGGTGAAACCTCTGTGGATTTCCGCGACGTTCCAAAATGGCGTGCTCCATCCGCACACGCAGCTTCCGCTGCTTGACGGAGAGGAAGTGGAATTGGAAATTCGCCGCAAGAAATAATCAACCGGATTTCTTGTATAATGAGTTTGCAAGGGGTGCGGTCCGCTGCCGGGGATTTGCGGCAGCAATCTAACCATGAGCAGTTCCGAATCGGAAAGCGAATTCCAGGGAGAAACTTCTCTATGGCACAGCGAATGGTGAATTGCGTCAAGCTGAACAAAGAACTTCCCGGTCTTGAGGAACCTCCCTGGGCGGGGGAACTCGGCCAGCGCATTTACGATAACGTCTCTCAAGAAGCGTGGAACCAGTGGCTCAACTTCCTAAGGATGTTGATTAACGAATATCGCCTTGTGCCTTCGACGAAGGAAGCCCAGGAATTTATCGCCAATCAGATGGAGCAGTTCTTCTTCGGCGAAGGTTCCGCGCATCCGCCCGGGTATGTCCCGATTAAGTAAGGCAGTGGCTGGTGGTCTGCGTTCAACGGTGAGTGGCTCGCCACTGACCACTCGCCACTCACCACTGCATTTCAAATTTCGAGGAGCCCAATGCGATTCCAGGTATCAACATTATTCAAGGTTTTGGGAGTGGGAGCTTTCTTGCTCATCTTCTCTCTGGCGCTTCAGGCGGGGCCGGCGTCCGACGGGGGCGATCTCTTCAAACAAAAGTGCTCGATGTGCCATGGCGTCGACGGCAAGGGGTATTCCGCCCTGAAGACTCCGGACTTCACGGATCCCAACGTGCAGGCCTCACTGACGGATAAGGAAATCGTGGAGGTTATCAAGAACGGGAAAAAGGGCACGGCGATGCCGGCATTCGGGGACAAGTTGAGCGACGAGCAGATTCAGTCGCTGGTCACTTACATTCGTTCGCTTAAGCAGAAGTAACCACCGGGGCCGGCGGTGGTGGGTCATTTGATGTCGAGGCGGCTTTATGCCGCCATTTGGCGAGGTAAAGTTGCCGCTACAATTTTCAATGATCATTTGCCGGGCAGAAGCAGTGGCACAACCTTACCGCCCAGACGCTCATGCGCCTGTCGCGCACCACCGACGATGAAAATGCGCGAAGCGCCTTGGCGTGCGGTAGCAGCAGCTACCGCCTTCCGCATTCGGATCATACGGCAAATGTGCAAGAGTCGGAGCAAGAAAGGCGGTAGCTGCTGCTACCGCACGCCAAGGTGCCTTCGGCACAGGTATTTTCAGGGCAGCAGGCGGCAGAGCCGCTGGTCAGCGCCACCCAGTTGATCGCGATCTGGGCAGGCTTGGCTTCGCGGCGGTGCTGTTTTCGCCCCTTCAATCATTTCCTTCAATCATCTCTTGCCAAGCCGGAGAGATGAGGGTAGCATCAAACTCAAATTCACGTGGGGAGGTCGGGATAAGCCTAAGAATTGGACGCGTCGCCGGAATGCATCGTAGAGCTTCGTAACGTCGGTAAGCGCTACGGGGAACACGCTGCCCTGGAAGCCTTTTCGCTCACGGTTCGACGAGGCGAATTCCTGACGCTTCTCGGCCCGAGCGGAAGCGGCAAGACCACGCTGCTGCGCTTGGTGGCGGGATTCGAATTGCCTCAGGATGGGCAGGTCCTAATCGACGGGCGCGATGCTTCCGCCCTACCTCCTTACCGTCGCAACGTCAACACGGTCTTTCAACATTTCGCACTTTTCCCCCACCTCACGGTTTTCCGCAACATCGCCTTCGGCCTCGAGCAGAAGCACCTTGCCCCCGAGGCGATTCGCAGCCGCGTGGGGGCCATTCTGGAAATGGTGGAACTGCCCGGCAAAGAGGACCGCTATCCCCATCAACTGAGCGGGGGAGAAAAACAGCGCGTGGCCCTGGCGCGAGCGCTGGTGCTGGAACCCGCCGTGCTTCTGCTGGATGAGCCGCTGGGCGCCCTCGACCAGAAACTCCGGCAACAGATGCAGGTGGAATTAAAGCGCCTGCACGCGCGCCTGGGCATTACCTTTATCTTTGTGACGCACGACCAGGAAGAAGCCCTGGTGATGTCCGACCGCGTGGCGGTGATCAACCACGGGCGGCTCGAGCAAGTGGGCACCAGCGAAGAAATCTATGAACGCCCGCGAACGCACTTCGTGGCCGACTTCATGGGAGTGGAGAATTTCTTTGAGGTGAGTTGCGCCGCGCACACCGCGCAGGGCACGCGGTTTGAGCTGGAGGGCGGGCAGGCCCTGTGGGCGTCGAACTCCGCGGACCTTCCCCCGCATTCGCTCGCGACGCTGGCGGTGCGGCCGGAGTGCGTGCGTTTGACGCACTATCCTCCCGCCCAAAATGGCGGCGCGCTGAATTTGCTGGAAGGCGAACTTGTCGAGTCGATCTACGAGGGAGGAAGACGCCGCTGGGGGGTGCGGGTTTCCAGTGGCCAGCGCGTGGTGGTGCGGGACTCGAGCGCCACGCGTGAATCCCTGCCCCCGAGCGATGCAAGAGTTTATGTCTCGTGGGATGCAGCCAGGAGCTTGGTCTACCCGCACGAAGGTACAAAGGGGAGGGCGGAGTGAGCGTAGACAAATTGGTGAAATCGGACGCGGAATGGAAGCAAGTCCTCACCCCGGAGCAATACCAGGTGACACGCCATGGAGGCACCGAGTGCGCCTTCACCGGCCAATTCTGGGATTTTCACGAGGAGGGAGTTTTCCGCTGCGTTTGTTGCGGAACCGATCTCTTTCATTCCCAAAAGAAATTCGAATCCGGCACGGGCTGGCCGAGCTTCTGGGACCCGGTCGAGAACCAGAACATCCAACTGAAAACCGACATGAGTTACGGCATGCGACGCACCGAAGTGCAGTGCGCCCGGTGCGACGCGCACCTGGGCCACGTGTTTGAAGACGGCCCCCCCCCGACACGCCTCCGCTATTGCATTAATTCCGCCGCTCTCAAATTTGTGAAGGATGAATGAGGAGTCACTAGCTCGAGTTTCTCACCACGGGTCTGGTTATCCCCGGCTCGGCACCACCCCGTCGCTCAGCGCGCCACCCCTCCTGAATCAGGAGGGGCGTTGCTTAAAATGCTCCCCTCCTCATCTGAGGAGGGGTGGCGCGCTGAGCGACGGGGTGGTGCCGAGCCGGGGTGGTGGCGGGGCGCTGTTGCCATCAGTGACTATCCGCGACGCGATCAAGTGCACCCAAATCCGCGAGTTGCTTTTCCAACTCCGTAAGCGCGTTTTGGAGCATCACCTGATGGCGCGGGTGCTGACTCGCTCGCATCTGTTGTTGCAAGTGGGCGCGAGCCAGCAGCAGCGTTTCCTTTTTGCGCAGCGCTGCGGCCCCTTCCAGGGTCAGGCGCTTCTTGGCAGTTTCCTCTCGGTTCGATTGCGAGGATTCCATCTGTGACTCAACCGATTTGCTTTCCCAACCTCTGGCCATGAATTTCCAAGTTACCGGGCTGCCCCCTCCTCCCGCCTCGCCGGGGCCGACCGGGCGAGAAGCTGTTTGCGGGCCCTCTGAACATTTTACTCCCCCAGAAGGTAATGTGCTTCATAAACCAGTGTAACTCATTTTGAATGGGCCGGGCCTCAGCCTTGTTCTCCGAACGGGACTTTGGGGGGCAGGACGTTGCACTTCAACGAATAGGCCGTTATGCGTCCAAGTGGAGCGGGAGCTTCAACCACTGTGGTTCAGGCGCAATCGTGTTTTCTTGCGGTGAGGGCTGCCATCGACAGATATTGGTAACCCTTGGCGACAAGGCAGGACCCATCTCCTCGAACCCCGTTTCGGGACAACGACCCGCCCAGCGGGCCACTGAATGCTCACGTTCCAAGTGCGACCATCCGGGAGTGATTCCTCCTTGTCCCGAATCGCAACCCCGGGTAGGGCCATCTCCGTGTTCTGAGTTCGACGCGACGAGCGACTCGAGCGGCTGCACGCGGAGATTAAGCAGGAAGTGGACCAGAAGCAGCTTGTCGGCATCATAACCATTTTGGCGCGCCACGGCAAAGCGGTGGGGGAGAGGACATACGGCAAAAGGGACATCGCAAGCGGCGCGCCGATGACGCAGGACACGAGAGCCGGCCGGAAGTGCGATCTACAACGGCGAGGGGCGTGGAGCGAGTGGGGTTGCTTCCCGGCGCGCGGTAAAGTGCAGGGCCGCTACTGGCAATCCTCGCCTTGTTGAAAGCACTCCCAAGTTTTTATCAAATCGACTGGCAGGGGGCGCCGGTTATTCTCAAGCGGAGGCGGCGCTTGGGCACTCTCACGCGCTATATGTTGGGGTGTTGTGATATGCAACCCGCAAGATGTTCTAGTGGGTCGTTTTGTCTGATTTAACACAAATTCACTTGTCTAAGTTCTGGTACTTTCGTACCATTTACACATTGTAACTAGTACACGTACGGTAAGGATATCTTAATAGGCGAAAGGGAGCCCCAATGGGCCTAGAGATCCTACAAAAGCGGAAATCCGCCTAACTCTCGTTTACGGTAAGGTCGGGGTGAGATGAAATAAACGCTCGCCAGGGGGTATCTTTCCATTCGAACGACACTCGTCAAATCCGGAATACTCACCGTTGAGGAGGGGGAGCACTACTCCAATCTCGCCCGAACTCGGGGCGAGGCGTTATGGAAGATCCTGCTGGCTGAAAACAAGATTACGGAGACATGGTTAGCTGATTGGTTTTCGCAGCGCCTGCGTGTTCCCTTTGCGGGGGTGGGCTCCCTCGCCGTCGACGAGGAAGTGGCGCATCGGATTACTGAGAGTTTGGCGCGCCAGCACGAGTGTATCCCCCTGGCGGTGAAGGGACGACACCTGCAAGTGGCATTCGTTGACCCTTCGAACCTTACCTCGGTGCAGGCCATCGAGTTCTTTACCGGGTGCAAAGTTCAGCCTCTGGTGGGGTTACGGTCCCAGGTTTTGGAAGCGGTTGAATCGTATTACTCACGAGAAGCGGCTCTAGACGTTATCGATAGGGCCGGAGATCAATCGGAAGTTAAGATACTACCCCCGCACGACGACCTGGACTTGGACGAACGGGCCGCTATGAAGAGCTCGGAAATCCCCCCCATCATTAAGCTCGTCGACATGATCATGGCGGAAGCCCTGCGTCAACGTGCAAGCGATATCCACATTGAGCCTGCCGAGCACGAAATTCAAATCCGCCTGCGAGTGGATGGTGTGCTCAGGGACTATCTGAAAGCTCCCGCCTGGCTGCAATCCGGGCTAAGCTCGCGCCTGAAGGTCCTGAGTAAGCTCGACATTACGGAACGGCGGGTTCCGCAGGATGGGCGCTTGACGGTACGCTCCAACAACCGGATCACGGATTTGCGCCTCTCGACGTTGCCCACACAGTTTGGTGAAAAGGTCGTGATCCGCCTCCTGGGGTCCTCGGAGGGAATTCCTGCGCCTGACCAGTTGGGCGTTCCTAGCGAAGAATTACCGGCCGTCCTGGAGGCGGTAAAGCAGCCCCAGGGCATGATCATTGTCACGGGCCCCACGGGAAGCGGTAAAACCACCAGCCTGTATTCGCTCCTCAATTACAAGCGGTCCAGCGAAGTCAATATCGTGACCGTTGAAGACCCCATCGAGTACCAATTGCAGGGCGCGAACCAAGTCCAGATTAACCCCAAGGCCGGGCTCACGTTTGCGGCTTGTTTGCGCTCGATCCTGCGCCAGGACCCGGACACGATCCTGGTGGGGGAGATTCGCGACCATGAGACCGCGGAGATCGCCTTCCATGCGGCCATGACCGGCCACCTGGTCTTGACGACGCTGCACACGAACAATTCGGTGGCGACGGTTTTGCGGTTGTTGGACCTCGGGATCGATCCCTTTGTGCTTACTTCTTCCATAACCCTGGTAGTCGCTCAACGGCTGGTGCGCGTAACCTGCGACGCTTGCCGGGAGAGTTACCACCCGAGCCCCCAGGTCTTGGAGCGGTTAGGTTGGGACGATCCCGAATTCAGCTTTAGCCGCGGGAAAGGTTGCAAGGCCTGCCACGGTACGGGATTCAAGGGGAGGATCGGTATCTACGAATTGCTGCGGATGACTTCCGCGGTACGTGAAGCCATCAACGGGCGTGCTCCCGAACCGGTCATCCGGAAGGCGGCGGTACAAAGCGGCATGGTCCCGTTGCTGGAGGCCGCCCGCCATAAAGTCCGGCAGGGCAAGACGACGCCCGAGGAAGTAATGCGCGTCATTCAATGGGTGGATGAGGGCCAGACTTCTTGCCCCCAATGTGGGGAACCGGTCTCCAAGAAGACAAGAAAATGCAAGTACTGCGAACCCAAGTTGAAGCTTGTTGGCTGCACCTCCTGCGGCCAGACTCTGGAACCGGCATGGCAGGTGTGCCCACATTGCACTTCTCCCGTGCTTCGCGAGGAGCAGCAGCTTCCTGCCGACCTGAAATGGGGGAGGAGCCGACTCGGCAATTTCAGGAAGACATCGCGGACCCTCCAGTAAGAAGTTCCTTGACCTCTCGAGACCTTATCGCCAAGGGCGCTCGGTACGCACTGCCAATCTCCCAGGCGGCACCCCGCGTTTTCCAGCTATCAATTCAATGTGAAAGCTTCCGTGTAAGTGAGGGTCGCACCCGTCGCGTCCTCTGGCGTGCTTACGAGCGGCCCTTGCAGTCGCTGTCCCAGGCTTCCGACCACCAGCAGAACGAGTGGAGGCTGCCAACGGTCGGCAAAGTCGGCCTTGATCCGAACCTGGAAAGTACCCGGCGTGAAGGGTCGGCCTTGGTTGAGCAGCGGGCGAGTTTCGAAGCGCCCAGCGGAAACCATGACCGGGTAATCGATGGCGACCACCGTGTCATCGGCAAAGACGCGAACTTCCAACTGCGTTGCCGTGGGCAGGTTGCACCGGCCGGATACCCGCAAGTCTCCCGCATCACTCCGTTGGATTTGCAATTGAAGCTGAGGTACGATCGTGCCCACCGGGTGGGAAAGGTATTGCGAAATTTCCAAAGCCTCAGCCGTTGCGCCGCTCCTGCGCTCCTGCCACGCCCAGATCGAGGAGACGGCGAGGAACAGAATGAGCAAGGCAATCATCCCCATGCCCCGGCGCGAGACGTACTGCCGGGGAAGTTTTATGGGCCGAGGTGCAAGCGAGGAGAGGTCAATGTCCTTGAGGACGGTCCAGGTGCCGTCTGTCTGCCGCTGGTAGATCATACCGGGGGCGTTAAGGGCGAAGCCGCAGAGGCTGCAGTCCGCGAGCGTTCGATCCTGAACGTGGCCGCAGGAAGGACATGCGACGGAGCTTCCCGCGGGAGAGGAATCCTGGGTCATAGGAATTGGAATTTTGACCTTTCTCCCGCACCTCAGGGTCTGAACTGGCTCCATTCTATCCACTCCTGCCGTACCAGACAACCCTGTTCAGCGGTCGAGGCTCCCTCCCCCGCCGTACCACCTAACCGGACCGGGGCGGGATTCTCACTGCTCGAGACACTCGTGGCGCTGACGCTCCTGGCGTTCGCGCTTCTGGGATCGGCCCTGTTGTTCCCCGTCGAGGAGCGTTTAGCCCAATTGACCAGCGTAACGAGCGAAACCGCCAGGCTGGCGCAGAAGGAACTCGACCAGATACGCGAGAATATCTCCGCCCCATCGGGAAGCTTTACGGATCTGGACGGCAATACCGTGGAAGTGGCGTGCCCGGGATCGCCGGGAACAGGTTGCGGGAATCCGCTGACAGCATCGGGACTCATCGACTTCTCGGAAGCGGCCCCGGTGGGATTCTCAACGCAATTGGCGGATCCCTCGGGGCAACAGTATTCGATCCGATGGAACATCTCGGTGACGGCCAGCAATGGCAGGAAAACCATCCTCGCGGGCAAGGCGTTGAATCTGACCGGGGGACTGGCGCCCGCCGTGCAGTTCCAGACCCTGACCGCGCGCTAGGGACCTTGATTTATGTTGGTAAGAAAACATCAACCGGGCAAGGCATTGCCGGGGAAAGGAACAGGCTCCATTCCCGGCGAGCCAAACTTCTCGGACGCGGGTGGAACTCTCCTCGAACTTGTCCTGGTGCTTTCCTTGTTCGGAACTCTCACGGCCATGGCGCTGGCCATGATTCTTCAAAGCTATAAAGGTGTACAGCTCCGCTTAAGTACGGCGACCTTGTTTGACAGCGGGACGACGGCGCTCAACCAAATGACCAGAGAACTCCGCATGGCCGGCTATCCCTCCGCCAAACTCTTCACTTCCTCCGCCGTGGCGAGTTCTCCGGGACTTGTCGCCACGCCCTTCGTTACGGTTACTGCCTACGACGTGGTCTTTCAAGCCGATACCCATCAAGACGGCACGGTGGAAGAAATCGAGTATCTCCTTGCTTCCGGCTCACAGAATCTGTACCGGAATAGTACCTTGAAGAAGTTGAATGGAACGCTGGAGTCATCGACGGTGACAACCCTCTTGCTGAATAACGTCCAGAATCAGATCAGCGGGACGCCCTTGTTTGCCTGGAGTACCAATCCCTCCAGCACTCAATCGTTCCCGCTGAATGTGCAGGCCATCTACATAAACCTGGTTCTTCACTCCAGCGGCAACGCGAGTGGTTCTCCCTCGTCCGTGACCCTGACCGCAACCTGTCCAAGGATGAACTTCTGAGCTATGCAGCACCAGACCAGAAAGGCTAAGAGCCGCATACCTGATTCCAAAGGGCGTCAGATGGACGCAGGTTGTAAGGAGAACTATCCCTGGCGGACCCCTTCAGATTCTCGGGAGCGGGGAATTGCCCTGTTGCTCGCCCTGATCATCATCCTCATTATCAGCGGCCTGGCGGTCTCGCTGGTCCTCTTGACGGATAGTCAGGTCCGTCTGGGGCAGACCGCCCAGGCGCAGGGGCGGGTGTTTTATGCTGCTTTGGCAGGGCTTGAGGAAGCCCGCGGACGGATGAACGGCTCGGCGCCAGATACAATCGCCCCTTCGCTGCCCACCTCGATCTCCCAGGTGCTTTACATTGTCAATAGCAGCTCCTCGGATCCCGTTCAACCCACAAATCTCGCGTCGCCATATTTCGACTCCGAATACTCCACGGAGTTCCCGGGAGGCTTCGCGTCCGCCAGCGTCCTTCCTTCCATCAACAGCGATCAGCCGGGCGCCGGAACCTCCACCGTAATCCCCTATAAGTGGGTCCGGATTACCCTGATGACCGAAGCCTCAGCGCATATGGACATCAATCAGGACGGAGTCCTCAACAGCACGGCGCCGATTTATTGGGACGGGACGCGGCAGAGCCTTTCCTCCGCCGGTGGCACGCTCGTTTTTGTGCTTACTGCCTTGGCCGTGGATTCGACCAAGGTCATGAAGATTTTGCGGACGGAGGTCGCAGGAACCCCTGGCAGCGGAAGCTTCGCTCCTCTGGCCCCCATGGCCACGACGAGTTCAATTTCGGTTACCGGGAACAGTAGTTCGCCCAATATTTTCGTCGACGGCACCGACCACAATACTGGAGGCGGGGGCTGCCCGGCTCCTGCTGCGGCCTTGCCGGGAATCCTGTCAGGAGGCGCCGCGACGGTGTCCTGGGCGTCCGTCACCGGAAATCCGGCAACGCTATCAAACGTTGGGCCCTTTCCGCAATCGGTTTCATCGCTCCTTTCGCAGTTTCAGACCAGCGCGATCGCGATCACCTCGGTCGACCCAAGTCACGTCACCTCCAGCGGAACGGGCTACACCGCTCACGGCACGACTCTAGGCACCCAGCCCTCGGGAGGAAACCCCGGAACCGTCGCGGTCGTTTACGCTGACAACTCTCTCACCATCAGCGGTGGCGGCAACTCCGGGTATGGCTTGCTACTGGTTAATGGAAACCTGACCGTCATCGGTGACTTCAACTACCAGGGAGTTATGATCGTCAACGGCCAAGTCAATTTCACTCCTTCTCCCCAGGGGACCATCGCGATGAGTGGTGCGGTACTCGGCGCCGGGGTCGTGACCCTGAATGCCTCATCAGGCTTGATGAATCCGCAGATCAACACTTGGTACAACTCCTGCGTGGTTGCCCGGGTCCTTCAGGGCATCAGCGGCGGGATTCCTCCCGGTTCGAGTTCGCCCACAACCTCCCCGCAGGTTCTCTCCTATCGCGAGCTCAGCTACTGAGCCAAGCGCTCCCTAAGAACTCCAATCATGAAAATGGCTAGGTTCTGCCTGAAAGGTCGGTCTGAACAACGATGCCGGCACAACCTGAAATACCACGGCTGTCTTAGCCACACGGCCGTATCGTCGCCTACTCCGTAGAAGTGGCCAACTATACTCTTTCTTTATGTATCACCCACGGATTGCAACAAACAATGCCCAATTTGCAGAATTCTGTGGTACCCAACCACCATCCTCGCGTTAGCGCCAATTTTCAAGCTGGTAAATGGAAATGGCAGGAAGAGTACCATCCAACGGTGGTTTACTCGGGAACGCTCCTCCTCAACCTGCACCCATTTGACGGCCCCGTGCGCGCAAAGGTCATTTGGGGGTGTCGGATCTCGAAGAAGAGCCGCAGAGGAGGGCATAGTGCGCCCGCCTCTGCTCAACCCCCTGTTGCCGGTCATTTCGCTTGGGGAAGACTGGCGTTATACATGGCCTCGAGCAGGTCCTGTGAGGCGCCGTCGTAGTCCGCATCCAGCGACCACATAAAGCTCCCGCCCAAGCCGCGCCGCCACACCGAATAGGCGACCCGATAGAAGGTCGAGAACGGATCGTCGTAGGTGAGGAAGCCCGGATTGCCATTGGTTCTCAGCATATAGGGCACAAGAGAGTAGGTGTCGTAGAAGGTCCGCCAGCCGGCCTGGTTGATGCGAGGTTTGATAAAGGTTCCATAGTTTTCGGAGGGTACGGTATTCGCGCAGTTGGTACAGAATCCCCAGAGGGCGCTGACGTTTTCATAGAGATACCCGTAGAAGGGCGTGCCCATATTGAGTTGGACAGGGGGGATATCCAGATCCTTGACGTAGATATCGATGGCTTCCTTCACCGTACCACCCGGCTCGCAATTGTAGGTGGCGGGGTTGAAGGGGTCAGGGAAGATTGCGGAATTGAGCTGCGCGTCGTCCGTCCAGGGGCCGGCGCAGTCGTACATCATGATGTTGAAGTAGTCGACCAGGGGCGTGACTGCCGCAAAGTTATATCCGCTCCCACCCCAAGGGGCAACGTCGGCGGAGAGCACGTAGGTGGGACTGGGGAAGGCGCCGCGCAGGGCGCTCATCAGGCTGAGAAAAGTGGCGCTGTCCTGGGCCGTCGAGGGGTATTCCCAGTCGATGTCGACGCCGTCGTAACCGTGCGCATTGAGGAAGACTTGCAGGTTATTGACCAGCGTGCCGACCAGGGCCGGATTGGTTTCCAACGCGCCAAAGTCCCCTCCCAGAAGCAGGAGGACTCGGACACCCGCTGAATGCGCCTTGTCGATGAGCCAGGGCTCCAGGAATCCCGCGGGCACCACCAGCTTGGCCTTGGAATCGAAGCTGACGCCAGCATGGTTGATGTGCGTGAGCTTCGACATGGGAATCTGCGCCGCGCTGTAAGGCGGAGTCTGAGTCCTGCTCCAGTAGCCATAGTCACCCACCACCCGCTTGGTGAGTTGGGGAGTTGCCTGCTCGTCCTCAGCAGGTGCGGACACGGCGCCGCCACCCAACGCCAAAACCATCGGAAGCATCCACGCCACGGGATGATAACGTTTCATGGTTCACTCCTCCTGCCGGTACGGTTTGTCCCTTGGTTAGGGGAGTATCCACTTTCTCCTTAGCGCTGGCGCTTGAAATGTTGGGTTAGCGGCATGCGGCTGGAAGGGGGGGTCGCCCGCCAAGTTGCATGAGCGCATCATCGCAGACGACCCGCTTATGACCTTACGGATCGCGGCCTTCTTTGGCGGGCACGGCGCTAGTGCGGCACCTGCTTCAAGGCCTGCCTTTCAATCTGGGGCGCACGCGTCTTGATGTAGTTGTCCATGATTCGAGGGAGTTCGACGTTCATCCTCGCCACAAAATCGTCCTGGGCCTTTTGCAGCTTGGTGTCGATGCCGGCCGCGTCCTGATCGAGCATGTCCATTTTCTTCTGCAACTGCTGCGACTGTTCAATGGCATTCCCCATCATCTGCTTCTGCAAGAGCAGGCCCAGACGCGCCAGTTCGTCACTATTCTGGGACAGTTGTGTGCCGACGTAGATGTTCGCGAAGACTGACAACAGCGCAAGCACCAGAACGATATAGAGCAGGTTGCGAACTGTAGAAATACCGCTGTCCATGTTGACTCCTTTAAGGGCAGTGACAAGTGACGAGTGACAAGTGACGAGCAAAAAGCTCCTCCGAAGTTCGAAGCCAGCAATACGGGAGAGGTGCTTCGGACTTCGGACCTGCCCGCTTTTCGCTCTTCACTCTTCACTGTCATTTCACGTCTTTGCGTTTCATCACAACGAGGATGAGCACAATCATCAAGAGGGCGTACCCGGTCATAATCGACAGGTAAGGTCCCTTGTCCCGCCAAAATTTGGAGGGAAGCGGAAAAGCGCCGCTCGCCACGAAAGCCTCTGCCGGCGCCTCCAAACCCGCCTCGAGCCCGGGAACATCATCCGGATGCAGCGAAATAGTGATGGTGTTAAGGATCTTATAGGCATAGTCCTGCGTCGAATGCGCACCGTGGACGCACAGGTCGCTGAGCGATTCCAAACCCCAGCGCGAAATCGCCAAGGTTGAAATCCAGCGGATGGGCGTACCCATGCCGGCATCGGGAGCGGGGGTGAACCTGTGGAAACAATTTGCGATTTCCGGGGACGGCGTTATCGCGCCCGCCACTTGATGCGAAAAGCGTCCCTGTTGTGCTTCCGCGGCCGCGATCTGGTCGACCGGCGCGGGATTCGCCCCCACACCGGGCGTGCTGCCCGCAGCATAAACCGGATAGGGTACGCCTTTGCAAGGTTGCAGGATCTTTTCCACTTGGGCCTTCGCATCTGGCTGGGCAAACATCTTCCCCTCCATGAGCTGTTCCACCGTGACGGGAATAATCGTCTGGACGGGGCGCACCGGTAGGAACAGGCCGCAAAGCAGGAGTTCCGGAATCAGGATCAGGGGAAACAGCGTCAAGGCTTTTTCTGGCGTCGAAACCAAGCTGGAGATCAGCAACCCGATCAGCGAGCCGTTCACCGCCACTAGGAACATGATCAGGATGGCCGCGCCGGCTTCCGGCAGGCTCAGAGAAAACGCATGATTGACCAGCAAACAGATGAGCACGACCGAAAAACACTGCGCGAACGCCACGAAAGACAAGATGGCGAGTTTCGACAGAATGTACGAAGGGATCTTCAGCCCGGTCTGCCTTTCCCGCCTGTAGATGGTCTGTTCATCCACAATCTCGCGAACGGCATTCGAACAGCCGAACCAGAGCGACGAGAACATCGCCATAAAGATGGTCTGCACCTGGTTGGGTCCGCTCGCCATCAAGGCCACGAGCAATGCCACCAAGGGAGCTTGTCCGAAGAGCAGGAGGGTTTGCGCCCGGTCGCTGAATTTTAGTTCCCAAGTGCGTTGCAGCAGGGTGGTGAACTGGCGCAGGCTGAAACCTTTTGCCTGGGCCTGCGCCTCACCCGGCGCGCCGCTCGCCGTGGCCTGCTCCGCCGGAATGTCTCTCTGCGGATCCACCACCAGGTTTTGGTACAAAGGGGCGCTCTGAAACCTCTTCTTCAACTCCAGCGCATAAGGAATGGTGTTGTTATCCGTCAAGTCGTCATAAACGTCAGGAGGCGTTTCGGCCTTGAAATACTCCAGGAATTTTGTTCCCGGACCATAGTAGGCCAGCCGTCCCTGCACAAGGACGACAACTTTATCGAGCACCCCGAACGATCCGAGCAAGTGGGTGGTGATAACGATTGTTGAGCCCTGGTTGGCGAGCTGCCGGAAAAGCATCATCATCAGCGTTTCCGTCCGGGGGTCCAAACCGGCCGTGGGCTCATCCAGAAAGAGCACGCCGGGTTTAGGGAGAAGCTCGATTCCCAAACTCACGCGTTTGCGCTGGCCGCCACTCAGGGTGGCGACCGGGTTGTCCCAGCGCTGCTGGTCGAGTTTCAAGCTTTCCAGCATTTCTTCCACGCGGTGGTTGATCTCATCCTCGGAGATATCATCGGACAAACGCAGTTTCGCCGCGTAGTAGAGACAGCGGCGCACCGACAATTGCCGGTGCATGATGTCTTCCTGCGGGACAAATCCAATGGTGGATTTCATCGCGTCCAGGTTTTGATACAAATCCACGCCGTTGTAAAGCACCTTTCCGGAGGTGGGTTTGACAAACCCGTTCAGCGCGTTCATCAGCGTGGTTTTCCCCGCGCCGCTCGGTCCCAACAGGCCGATCAGTTCCTTGGGCTTGACCACCAGGGAGAGATCATCCAGCAGCAGTTTGGGCTGGCCGGTATTGCGATCCGTCACCTGGAAGTTCAAGTGCACGGAATCCAGCCGCACCACCCGGCGGTCGGGGACATGGGTCAGGGTACCGCCATGAAAATGGAGCTCCGAGGGACCAATCACCACGCGGTCAAGTTCCTGGAGTTCGTGGCGCTTCACCCGAATGCCGTTCACAAAGGTTCCGTTGACCGAACCCAGATCGACAATCAGGCTCTTGCCGTTTTGCTTGATGATCTCGGCATGTTTCTTGGAGACGATGGGATGGGCAATCACCACATCGCAGCTCGGGTCGCGCCCGATAACCAAGTGGTCTCGGGTCAGGTCGATGTTCTCCATCTTAAGCTGCGGCTCCAGGCCCGAGCGAAAGATCAGAGATTTGCCGCTATAGCGGCCGAAGGTAATGTAGTCGCCGTCATGCAGTTCGGCGGATTGGACGCGGATCCCGTTGACGAAGGTGCCGTTGGCGGATTGGTCGGTCAGCTCCACTCCGCCTTCTTTGATTGCAAGCTGCGCGTGCACTGCGGACACGGAGGCATGTTCCAGCACCATCTTGCAGCGCGCCGGATCGCGGCCGATCACCAGGCCCCCGTCGGGTATGTCTTCGCTCTTTACCGCGAACTTGTCAACGATCAGGTCGACGTGGGGGCGGGCCATGAGGTCCGTGAGCTTGATGGCCACCGTGCCGCCCGCGGATCGATCCGCCTGCTGGGCGGCGGCGATGTCCGCCTGGCTGACCACGGAGGTGGCAACCTGGCCATCCCCCACATCCGTGTCCGTCTTTCGCACCGCCACCGGGGGAGGCGCTTGCACGAACGACTCCAAGCGAAACAGATGCTTGCCGCCCGCTCCGAAGGAAACCTCATCACTAGGCTTTAGAAATGCTTCCTGAACCCTCACCTGGTTAACGTACGATCCGTTAGCGGAATCGCGATCGCGAAGCACTACTTGACCGGCGTCGTTCAAGCCCACCCAGGCGTGCTGGCGGGAGATTTGGTCATCCGCGAGGACGATTTGGCATTTGGTCTGATCCCGGCCGACGATCAGACCTCGGGAGGTAATACTAAATGTCCGGCCGGAAAGGAGCCCCGAAGTGGCCACTAACCGGAAAGCAGGCGGGGTAGCGGGAAGAGTCACAACCGCGACCGCAGGGACAGTTCGCTCGCCGCTGCTCGGGCCCATGGGGATGCCCACCGTGGGCTCCGCCGCTTGCTCCACACTCAGAGGACGGCCGCAAACCCTGCAAAATCGATATCCTGCCTCATTGACTTCGCCGCACGTCGGGCATTTCATGGCACAGTCCTCAGTTCTGAGTTCTCACTTCTCAGGTCTCAGTTTTCAGTAACCCGCCTCCTAACCGGCAAGTCAGCAAGGCCAACTGACCACTGACCGCTGACGACTTCCTAAGTTTGCGGTTTAAAATCTTCTTCGGTGAATTCTTTGCACTCGACAGCGGCCCCGGTGCCCATGGGGGGAAGTCCTTGCCCCGAAAACTCCGCGAGGATCACGGTGATGTTATCCGTCCCACCGTTGGCGTTGGCCTTCTCGATGAGGGCTTTACAGATGTCGGAGAGTCCCTCCCCCCGGCTGGCGTATTCCCGCAGATCAGCTTCGGGTACCATGTTATACAAACCGTCACTACACATCAGGATTCTGTCTCCCTGGCACACCCGGATGTAGGTAACCTTCACGTCCAGCGTCTCACTGCTTCCTACCGCCTGAGTCAGAATGCTCTTGCGGCTGTCCTTTTCCGGGTCGGCCGGTAGCTCGGCGCCAATTTCCTTCAGGTAGTTCAGGAACGTCTGGTCGCGGGTCAACTGGCTGATCTGTTTATTACGGATCAAATAGCATCGCGAATCTCCCACCTGTCCCACAAAGAGATGCTGGCCGAACAGTGCTGCCGCCGTCGTGGTGGTTCCCATACCGCGGTAGACAGGATTGGCGGAAGCCTTCTGATAAATAATCTGGTTGGCGTACTCGATGGCTTCGCGCAAAAGGATCACGAAGTTGGCCTCGCTGACGACCCCTAGCGATTTCAGGTTGTCATACAAGCGCTTGGGAACAGTGACGGCAGCGAGTTGGCTGGCCACCTCGCCGCTGGCTTCGCCGCCCATCCCGTCCGCCACCATGAACAAGGAGCCGCGGGGACCTGAATCATGCTCGCGCAGCGAGGGTGATCCACTAACTTCTCCCGTCGTAAGATCGCAGATCACGAAGTTATCTTCGTTATTCTTGCGGACGCGACCCATATCTGACATGCCGAAAAAGGTCACGTGAATGGCCTTCGCATCACTACCCGTTGTCTCGGCCACGACCCTCACCTTCCCCCGGTTGCAGTCACGCTCTCCTGTAATCTCAGTGAAACCGCTCTTGGTTGGTATGCCTACAACTTGAGAATCAGTCCGAACTCAACCCCAAAGAGGCTTCCTCTTCGCCCCGGTATCTTTCCCTGCATTTAGACAGCCACGAACAACCTGTTTCGCCAAGAGGCTTGCGCTGGTGGAATGAAATGACTGTTCCTTCTTACCACAGACGCCGCTTGGTATCAAGCCGTAGATCAGGGATTAGGGATTGGGGGTTAGGCCGAAACCATGATTCCTGGATCGCGATGACCTGATGAAGGGCAAGCGGGACGGCAATTCGGCCTCCTGTCCCGAATCCCTAAACCCTAATCCCCAACCCCTCATTCCGAACCCCGGCCCGTGCGAAGTTCATGGACGATCTGCGCAGCCACCCGATGGGCGCGCTCCAGATCCAGCGGTGGCAGGGAGATCGCCGCCACCTTAGGATGACCCCCGCCCCCATAACGCTCGCAGATACTTGCCAGATTGGCAGTCTTGGGGGCCTTGCTCCAGGGGTTAGTGCCCACGGCGATCTTGATCCGCTCCTTCGACGAGCTCAGTCCAACGCCATAGACCGCGGTGGGAAAAAGATAATACGGAATGAATTTATTGTAGCCCTCCACGTGCTGGTCCACCACGTCAAAGAAAACCACGCCGTCCTGCAATTCGGCGCGCCCGCGGATCAGTTCGATGGACTTCAAATGCTGGGCGTACAGTTCTTCAAAGGACTTCCGGATCTCCGGCAGGGCGACGATGTCCCTCAGCGGCCGTGAGAGAAGCTCTGGAATCAGGCGCGCGCAGAAGTCCGGTTCGCTCGTCCCTTCGATGACCAAGGTCAACTGGGTGGCGGGCTCGCGCATTTCCACCGCCGTGCGGATGTCCGGATACTGGGCGCCGTCAATCAAGTCGGCCCAGTGGACCAAATCCTCCAAGTCGGTAGCCTGGAAACCAAAGTGTTTGCGGGTAGTCTCGGCGATGAATTTGGTACAGGAACGGAAGTCCGGTCCGTAAAATTTCTTGCCGCTCTGATCGTGCCGAAAGTGCTCGGCATCCGCTTCCGTAAGAAAGGCGCTCTGGTGATGATCAAACCACCAGGTCAGGCGGTCGGAGCTGGAATACTTGAAATCGACAATCACGTTCTCGTCCGCGTCGAACAGTCCGGCATCGAACAACTGCCCCGCGCGGTGCATCATGCCGCGATAGCGAAACTCCGCCTTGGCATCGACGCACTGCCGGTAGAACCGCGTGAACACGGCCGCCGAGCAGACTCCGTCGAAACACCGATCGTGAAAACAAACCAGAACCGTCATAGGTCTTGAGGGTGAGGTAACCGCTCTCCCTAGGCCCGGCCTCACCAACGCGAGCGAAACTACCTAAACTGCGCCCGCTGACGGAAATTGTCAAGAGGAAATGCGGCGGAGAACGTCGGGGAGCTTCTGCCAAAAGCAAGGGGCGGCACAAGCGCGCCGCCCCCCTCGATGTCAAGAGACGATGCTTCGTTGCCGGGGATTATATGCCCGCTTGCTTTGCCGCCAAGGCGCCGATGAGCGGAGCTCTGTAGTACTGGCTCTCATACGCCTTGTACATCAGGAAGATCCAGAAGCCAAAGAAAATCAGAAAGATTACCAGGCTGAGCAACCCCATGATCACTCCCAGGAACCCCAGCGTCAGGATCCCCAGAATTCCTGTAAGGACCATCCAGACGATGTGGAACGCAACCCACACGACGGCGAAGAAAATCGACTGGAAGGAATGGAACCGAACGAACTTGTCATTCTTGTACGGGTCCACTACCAGGAAAATAATTGCGGGGATGAAGGTGAAATATGCCAATGCCCCCGCCACATTCGAGGTCAATCCGGTACTCGCTGCTGGTGGCGCAGCAGCCGGGGCAGCGCCGCCCGCCGCCGCGCCGCACGAACCGCAAAAGGTGGTTCCCTCGGCCATTTGCGCACCACACTTCGCACAGAATGCCATGCCCTTATCTCCTTTCGCGGAAACCGTGGAATGGTCGTACCGCGACCTACCAACCCCTCAGGTCCGCACTCCCAACCCTGGTTATTCCGCTTGCTCTGAGGAAGCTATTTGATACCAACCGGCGTGCTATTGGTACCATAAACCCTGGAACGAAACAAGCAGGAAATAGGTCCCAAGAATCGCGATTGAGCGACGGTAGGGTGTTCCTGAGGTGGCGGAAAGGTCGAACCCGCGCGCCGTGGTTAGCGAGGGGCGGCTCGCGACTCAATTCCAGTCAAGGTTCAGGGGTGCATGGGTCCTCCCGATAGTTTTTCCCCGCCAAGCGCACACACCGCCGCGCTGTCCTT